>Ga0272441_10012121_pt1 | contig 12659 bp, 12 predicted proteins | sample SSMProp6N_FD_193582 | JGI IMG/M metagenome (GOLD analysis project Ga0272441, IMG submission 193582) | Marine sediment archaeal communities from Little Sippewissett salt marsh, Falmouth, MA, United States - SSM-Prop-6N | ecosystem: Environmental > Aquatic > Marine > Wetlands > Sediment ...
CCATTACTCCCCTCTCACCCTTTACTCCATCCTCACCCTTTACTCCATCCTCACCCTTTACTCCATCCTCACCCTTTACTCCATCCTCACCCTTTACTCCATCCTCACCCTTTACTCTCTTTTCAACCCAATTCGTTCATTGGTTGTCATTCTCGACAGGTTCGTCGATCCTCCGGACCTTCACCCCGGCTTCCTCAAACATCTCCCTGGCCAGGGGATCGTTGTAATCCTCACCGTATATGACCTCGGTTATACCCACATTGATAAGCATCTTTGCACAGGTGACACAGGGATAAACCGTGGAATAGATGGTTGCGTTGGACACGCTGAAACCGAATATGGCCGCCTGGAGAATGGCATTCTGTTCTGCGTGGACCCCCCTGCAGTATTCATGTCGCTGGCCCGATGGTATTCCCTGGATATTCCGGATACATCCCTTTTTGGAGCAGTGGGTCATCTGTCGGGGCGCCCCGTTGTATCCAGTGGAAAGTATCCTCTTATCCCGAACTATTATGGCACCCACCTGTCTGCGGATACAGGTTGACCGGGTCTTGACTATCTCCACGATCTGCCAGAAATATTCATCTGTTGTGGGTCGATCAATATCGGAATTGTTACTGCGGGTCTCTTCAGAAGCCATCGCACCCCCATGGTCCGTGGGACAATTAAATTTCACCGTACCCACTTCCCATCGCAGTTTACTCTGTTTTACACCTTTGAACGGATTTTCCATATGTTGGTTGCTTAACGATTTATATATACGGTTTACTTACGTCGCGATTGCTGTGTTGTCATGAAAGCCGATCGACCTCTTAGATTGTCCGATCCCGGCAAACGGGAGCAGGCGGAGGCCGAAGAGGAGGAAAATGGGGGACCTCCCGGGTGGAAACGGGCACTGTGGGATATTCTAAAGGATGTGTTGGTGGCCGCCATCATAATGGTGCTCATAATCGGCACCATGTACGGTTACACGGGGAACTGGCCCCCCCTTGTGGTTGTCCAGTCCGGAAGCATGATGCACGGTGCTGATAGTTCCCTGGGTGTCATAGATACCGGCGACCTTGTAATGGTCAAGGAAATAAATTCCCGGGACGACATAATCACCTATATTGAGGGGCAGCAGAACGGTCACGAGACCTACGGCTCGTACGGTGACGTGGTTGTCTACCGGAAGAACGGCCAACAGGGAACACCCGTTATTCACCGGGCGCTCATGTGGGTGGAACTTAATTCTACCACAGGGAACACCTTTGACCTGATAGAACTGAACCATAACCAGCTGCAAAAGACCCGGGTGGAGAGCATTTACAACGTATCAAGGCAGGCCGAAGGTGTTCGGGAACAGATGCCCCTGCCCTCCATTTACAACGTGGGAGAAAGGGTGAACTTTGGTCAGTACGGATGGGACGGTCGGGAACTGGTAATAGATTTCAAGATAGTTTTCGAGCACATGTTGGAGACCTCCTACCCGGATCTCCACGGGGGGCTTCTCACTAAAGGTGACGGCCTGGGCAACCCGGACATCGATCAACAAAGCCTTCCCGAATACGGCTTTGGGGGCCCCCCGTGGGTAACGCCGTTGAAAGAGGACTGGATCGTTGGAAAGGCCAGGGGAGAGTTGCCCTGGTTTGGCCTTATCAAACTCTACATGGGCGGTGACATCAACGAACAGAACACAGCTCCGGAATCCAGTAAAAAGAACCTGACCATCACCCTGGTGATTCTAATAGTTGTACCCATAATCATAGATTACATCAACGACAGGCGGAGGAAGAAAAAGGAGGAGATGGAAGACGATGATGAAGAGAGGGAGGTAAAGAGGGGAGGTAAAAAACCTAAGGAAAGGGGCGGAAGAAGAGACCCGTGGCAAAAGGAGAACGGACCGCCGCCCGAAAGGATATCTGGGAGGACCGGTGGTTTCGGAAGATCGCATATCTCCGGTTCAAACAGACATGGAGACGAATCTTCACAGCGGGAAAGAAGGCCTTAGGTTGGGAAGAAGGCCTTAGGTTGGGGAAGAGGGATTTAGACCGGGGATGAGAACCGCACACTATGGGGCAAGCCTTAGACCGGGTAAAATGGTTCTAGACCCGGGATGGGAAATCGGACATTCAGTCCAGGGTTGCTTGGACCTTTATCCTGACGTTTTGGAGAGAGGCCAGAGGTTCACCTTCCGTGAGTATATCCTTCACGTTTTCCACCGGTACCGTTGCCTGAATGACCCTTGTCCTTCCACCCCTTCCGAATGAGACCACCCGGGTGTTGATTATTCCCAGCATGTCCAGCTCCGAGATCAGATCTGTTATACGTCTCAGGGTGAGCACGGACATCCCGGAGAGCCTGCACAGTTCCTTGTAGGTGTCAAAAACCTCACCCGTGGTCAGCTTGCCGGTCTTGGCACCTTCGTGCATCAATATACCGTAAAGGACCAATTTTGACTGGGTGGGCAAGGTGCTTACCACCTCTCCTACAGTATCAAGTTCGATCTTGTTGACGGCTTTACGGACATAGACCTCGTCAACCACCTTGGCCCCCTCTCGCTCCGCTATCTCTGCAGAGACCCGAAGCAGGTCCAGTGCTCGTCTAGCGTCCCCGTGTTCCTGAGCAGCCAACGCCGCGCACAGCGATACCACGGACGGGTCCAATGAACCCTCGTAGAACGCGTTTCCGGCCCGGTGCTCCAGGATATCCAGAAGCTGTTCTGCATCGTATGGGGGGAACACCAGTTCCTCCTCACCGAGACTGCTCTTTACCCTGGCGTCCAGAAACTCGGTGAAACGAAGGTCGTTTGAAATGCCGATTATGTTTGCCCTCGCATTTTTCAGGTCAAGATTGATCCTGGAGAGGTTGTAGAGTATATCATCCCCGCTCTTGTAGATCAGCTTGTCTATCTCGTCGAGGACTATGGTGGTCACACCACCTTCCTGATCGATGTTCTGCCTTAGTCTATTGTAAACCTCATCGGTCGGAAGACCGGTCAGGGGCAATCTGGAGGTCCAGTTGGTCACAAAATGATTTGCAATGTGGGTTAGTACCCTGTATTGAGTATCAACGTGTTGACAATTTATGTAAATGAAGTTGATCGGTAATTTCAATTCTTCTTCGATGTCTTCACCGAAGAAACCCGAAAAACCACAATAGTTGATCGTATCGATCACTTCTCTTTGAAAATCACAATCGACCCCATCGAGGTAAAGCTTGGCGAAATCCTCTTTTGACCCCATTTCAATGCTCTTTCCCTTACTTTCAAGAGCATACCCCAGATAATTTATCACGGCGGTCTTTCCAGTACCGGTTTTACCGTAAATGAAAGTGTTGGAGGGCGTTTCTCCTTTCAATGCTGAAACAAGTATAGTTGCCAAATGATTGATCTGATTCTGTCTATGAGGCAGTTGCCTGGGAGTATAACTGGGTCTAAGAACCTCCTTGTTCTTGAAGATCCCCTTCGATTGGATGAATTCATCGAATATGCTTTTTTCAGGATTTTCCAATTTTTCCCCCCACTGGAAAACTCCATGTTGCGTACTAAACTGGTGGTAACCGCAACCCATGGCGAACTTTGATTAAATACCTTTTCTTCCCATTGTCCAATGCTTACCCATTTTGCATAAAAAGGTTCCGCATAAATAATGTTCCCAGGAAAATACCCACCCCTACATTTCCACTGGAAATCCAATTTATATCGATCCTGAGTATATTTCATATCTTCAAGCATATATTTAGTTTTTTTAGGGTTATGAGATTTATTAAACTTTCTCTGAAAGATGAAAAAGAATAAATACAATAGAATTAATACATTCCCGGGTAAAATTTTTGTTTGTCATTTTATATACACTATACAAATTTTAGTATTACCTTCCACACGAAATGTAGGGGGGTCTCCTGTTTCCCTGACTTGGAAATGATTTTTAAAATTAATAAAAAAATGGGGAGGAAAAAAATAATTGATCTTTCATTTTTAGACCGTTGACCTTTCATTTTCAGACCGTATCGAACAATATTATTCCATATATTATATCTACATAATTTGTAGTGTATCTATGCAAAAAAATATAAATTCGTTTTGTTTGAGGGAATATAACAAGATTGATAATAGAAACACGGAGGAAGATACATGTCTGCCCCAATGAATGCCGAAAAAAGACAGAAAAGGAACAAAATGGCGGGATACATTGCCATAATCAGCGGTATTTTGCTGTTGGTGTCAGGTGTGACCGGTGCCGAGGCATGGAGCGCTCTTGGTGAAACCATAGAGGATATTGTGGGCGGCGATATGGGATCGAATATCAAAATAGTCTTTATGGTTTTGTCGGTCATTGCCCTTCTGGGAGGCATTCTCGTCCTGTTGGGCGGGATTCTTTTCATAAAAGAGAAGATAACCGGTGGAAAAGTAGCGATCGCCATAGGAGTGGGCATGGGTTTGATAGGGCTCATAATCATCCTCGGACTGGCCGCGTGGACCTTGTCAAAGGGAGACGTGGATGGTTTCATTGCCAGAATAAGTCTTCTGGGTTCAACCGGTGGAATAGGCATATTGCTTTCAATAATTGCCAGGTTGATGGCCACCAAACCGGAGTAATGATCTCTGGATCATTAAAGGTGGCCATATAGGGCTACACAAGTTGCATAGGTCAAGGCCAGCCGACCTTTTCAAAACGGCGAGATCATTCTTCCGATCGGTTGAATGCCGAAGGCAGGTGGATCAGGTATGTCCCGTCATTTTGAATGATTATGGGACAGTTGTCCAGAAGTCGTTCAAGATCTATCTCGTAAACCCCGGGTTCCACAACTGTGATGACCTCGGGGACGTTTTCCGGGGTCTTTCTCTTTTTAAACAATTTGCCAAGGGACTTTTTTCCCTTCAGCAGCGTTGCCTTCACCCTGAAACGCTGTATGTTCCTGGGCCGTCCCACAAGAGGTTCGTCGGGAACATCGTCCCGTTGCGTCCTTCTTTTAAACAACTTACGATGTTTTTTCACCTTCTTTTTCTGTTCCAATCCCTCGGAACCCTCTGAAGAATCATCAGGGTCCGGTGACAGTTTGACCCATTCCCCCTTATCTGGTGATGGAATCCCTCGATCATCCGTTGTGATGGAATCTTCCCGGCGCGAGAACAGTTCCTGGATAAGGCTGTGAACGTCCCTGTCGGCCTTTTCGGCGATCTCAAGCCTCTGGACCTCCGGGACCGGTTCGGATATCAGGAAGAATTTCTTCCCACCGCATTCGGAACAACCATTGAGGATCTCTCCGGATCCGCTGGGATAAACCTTTCCGCATTGAAGGCACTGGTGGAACATCAGACTTCCTCTTTTTTCCTGAACCGTTTGAAAAAGCCTTTTTCCTTGGGGACCTTGTTCTCCGGATCGAGGGCCGGGGGGGTTGGAAATCCATTATCCCCTTCGACAGGGTTAGACGGGGCACCGGGGGGAGGCAGCTTTGAATCTGCAGAGGTATTGCCAGAGGGCGGGTTCTGTTCGCCTTCCGTTGCTGGCATTCGTTTGCCATTCTTTCCCGGTACCAGTGTGCCATTCTTTCCCGGTACCAGTGTGCCATTCTTTCCCGGTACCAGTGTGCCATTCTTTCCCGGTACCAGTGCATTTTCCCTATCCGATACCTGTGAGGTCGGTGTCGATCGATTCCCCGTTTGCCTGGGCCCATTCCCCGCATTCCTGCTCGTTTCGTCATTCCATTCCATGGTAAACCCTTTCGGGGGTTTGGGTAAAGGTAGGTTGTCTGGTTTGTTATTGTCGGCGGCGTTGGTGCGGGAAGAGTCAACACTCCCGGGGTTTTCTTCAGGAGAAGCGGTATTCAGTGTTTCCATGTCCGGCGATTCCATGTCCGGTGATTCCACGGTTCGAGTATCTTCAGAATATGAAGGGGGCGGGGGGTGTTGGTTTCCTTTTTGATACTGTCCGGTAATCGAAGCGGACGGCGGTGCCACCGGTACAGGTGCCTCATCTTCACCATCCGTCCCGGGTCCCTCTTTCGGTTGACTTTCTGCGGAGCCCTCAACATCAGCTGAAGGTACAAACCCCTCGTCAAGTTCTTCCGTATCTTTTATTATACTTTCACCGGCATCGGCCGCAGGTGTGAACTTGTCCTTTGTCACCAGCCAGGTTGAGACCATCTTTCCATCCTTCCTTATGGTCCGGAGAAGGTGAGCGGGGCCCACCACCATCATCCTGGGGGGCGGGACCCTTCTGGTTATTCTTTGAAAGAGGGTCGGGCGTTGGAGGTCCACGGAAAATCCCGGGGTTTCCACCCCAATGAACGAATCCTGGTCGATCTCCGACATGGTCATCTTGATCAGTTCCATTTCCTCCTCGGCGGTCAAACCCCGTTCCAGTACCAGCACCTTTCCCTTCTTTATCTCGTCAACTATGAAACGAATACGGCCCGCGGGGTCCATGTCCATGAGCATTTCCCTTGATACAAGGTTTATTTGGATACCCGTTTGCTGGGGTTCCCCCTCTTCTTCCACCATCGCCTCACCTGAAATATTTCACCATGGTCCGGTACAGGTTCTCCATGTTGAACCCAGTAAGGGCCGATACGGGAACCACGGTGTGCTTTTGAAAGGCCGCTCTTAGTGATGCCGGAGAGGATTCCTGTCGATCTATCTTATTGGCAACTATCAATACGGGCAGGTCGCGGGCCTCCAGGTTCCCCAGTATGGTAAGGTTCACCTGGGTAAAGGGATCCTGGGTGGAATCCAGCACCAGAAGCACCCCTTCCACCTTGTCCAGCCATTTGATGGCGTCTATGATCCCCTGTGTTGCCTCCCGGGCACGTTCTCGCCCCTCTTCATCGTTCAGTCCGTATTCTTCCACGAACTCGTGATAATCGATCTTTGTGGTCACACCGGGGGTGTCAACTATATCGAAGGTGACCCTGGCGCCGTCTGCCTCTATGACTATCTCTCGTTTTTCCAGCGCTTCCCGGGTCTCATGTGGTACCTCGGAGACCGAGCCCACTTCCTCCCCGAGCCAATCCATCGATATGCGATTGGCAAGGGTGGTCTTGCCGGCATTGGGAGGCCCGTAAATACCCACCTTGAGATGCTTCCGTTTGAAAATGGTCTGGAACCACCGACTGAAACGACTGAATAAACCCACCAAAAAACACCTGCTTACAGCTCAATATTCAGGCCATGCCATTGCATCTTTAATTAGTTTCTCCCAATGTACAAATGATATCAAAATTCCTTTATTCATGCCGTATCCAGCTCTCAAGGGAAGATTAACCACTCAAGGGAAGATTAACCACTGGCCAAAAGGGGAACGGTATCGGCCCCATGGGTTAGTGGGATTTCTTGATGGATATGTTGACCTGCAAGAAGACCGGCCCCTTGACGTCCAGGTCCCTCTGGTTGCTTTTTATGAACCTGTAGGCCTTTCTGTCAAGTTTCAAATTGACATCCTGGAGGTTCTTCACCATGCCGCTTTTCACGGATTCGGATTTGCCCGGCCCCAGTAAATCCTCCACTCGGTTGCCCACCATCAGGGCAAAGCCGTCCAGATAGGAATACTTCACCCGAATGCCTCTATCGGGGCCCGTTTTGTTTTTGTCTTCATCTTCACCTACCGGTATACCGGTGATGTCGCCCCTGCTGACGAAAATCTGGTTGTTGAAGGCGGGTCCGCACAATGTTGTTCCAGCATATGGGTTCTCCAGAGTTATTTTTAGACGATGACGTTTGAGGCTCTCCTCGGATTCGGTAATATCGGGTATGTATACCTCCCCGGTCCACAGGACCTTCCTGGCGGGTGTTTTTACGGACCGGTTCATCAAACATCCCTTCTTCACCGCTCTCGCAACGATCTTCCCGATGGCCGTTTCGGGTCGTTTTATTGGTTTTATTGAACGGGCAATATCCAGATCGGAAAGGGACCAGGCGCTGTAGAACTGGGGATAGAGCAGTTCCCTGATGTCAGGATACCCCTCGCTGACCATGATCATGTGCTCCAGGCCCAGATCCACAAGGAACATGGCACCCTCTATATCGAACGATTGCAGGACCTCAGGGGACAGCTCGCCGCATTCCCCAACCTTGATCTCTCCGCACCGGATGATGAATTTCCGGTCGGATTTGAAGATGTGGGATGGATCGGGATTGACATCCAGACGGTGCTCCGCGATATGGAGACCTTCCATGATGTCATCCAGCACCTCTTTGATGGAATCCATGTTAATAGACCTGTCCAATATTACCAGGGAAGCGGTGTAGTGGTTTCTGAGGTGCATGGCATCCAGTACAGGTTCGTGGTGAAAACCCATGCCAATGGTGAAGATCTTTATGGGTGGGCTGGAAAGCTTCTGAACCGCCTTAACAGTGGGCATCCAGGGAGGACCCATCTCCTTTCTTAGGGTTATCCTCTGGTTCTCCAGCTCGCAAATCTCTTCTCGGACCAGGACATCGATAAGCGATCGTCCTTTTTCCGGTGGTATCTGGAACTCTACCATGATCCCATTTGCCAGATCATCGATATTAACCGGGTTCTTCATCAACCCTATCAATCTGTTGATTACTTCTTCCTGTTCCATGCCCGGCAGCACGTTTTCAATTGCCCGGGCAATATCCTCCGGGGGAGGAAAATGGACACCTTTCATGTGGGATAGGAAATAGGATTCTGTAAGTATTGAGCCGGAGTGGGGACCGTACAATTTTTTAATATCCGTGTCAGGCACGAAATACGACAGTTCCATCTCCGTAAATCCCAGGCCGAAGAACAGGTCTCTGAGCCGAGTGATACCATCATGCAGGGGATGGGACCGACCCCTGCCGGAACGATAATCGACTGTCTTCTCGTTTCCGTTGGAAGACCTGGCATTTGACCTCACTGCGATTTGACGAGGATCGGTCGTCACACCCGTTCCTTTCCCATTCACCCCAGGGGAGCCGCTTGATGCGGATTTGGAGACCCCTTCAAAAATACCGCCTTTCCCTCCGCGTTCCTTAATGCCCCTTTCAGGATTCAACCCGATCTCCCCTTATCGGCGTACCCTGCACCGCCGCTCGCATCACATCGGCCCTGGTCCTCTCCAGGGTATTGCGGGCCTGGTCCCTCTTGTTCTTCAAGGATTTTGCTATACCGTATTCCCCCACTTCCATAAGCATATTGAACATGCTGTCCATGGTATTGAGGGTTTCCCGTGCACTCTTCAAATCCCCGTCAAGCAGGGCCTGGACGGCCATTCGGCGAAGTTCGCCTATGGCATCGGAAAGTCCGTAGAGATATGCTATGGGGCCCGTGCCCAGTAAAGAAATGTCGGGGACATCCTCCCCTAGGGAGAACCTCCATACTATTAGTGCCTCGCAGTATTCCTGCATGGATTGAAGATAGGCGCCCTGGGGAGCGTTTTCGGGAGGGAGGTTTCCAAAGGTGGCAGACAGGGCATCCCTCTGCCGGGTGCAATCGTCTATCATTTCCTGATGGGCCCTTCCCTGGTGAATGGCGTGAATCGTTCTTGCGCACATCTTGATCAGGTCACGAGACTTCCTGAGACATTCCTCTCTTTGCAGGTCCATTTGAGCAATGGCGCTGTCCATGTGATTGGTCGGGTTGGCCCGATCTTCCTCCGGTTCACGGGATAGTTCTTGGGCTCCGGGATCGGTGTAAGATACCATGGTATCTGTGTTGTCCAGAAGGTTAATCGGTTTCTTTTGCCTTGAAACGGGTCACGTAACCGGCAATCTTGTTCCGCATGGCCTCTGTCTGGACATCCGTCAAATTGGCCACCATGGCCTTGTTATGATCGAAATCCTTGTTGAAATGGTCTGGGAATTTATCCAGAAGCGCGACGGCCACGCGTTTGATGTAGGTTGGTTTGATCTTACCCATGGTATCACCAGGGAGCCCGGCGCCATTACCGTGGTAATATAAAAGCGTTTTTAAAAAACAAGCTGCCGTGTGTTGTGATAACACAAAGAACGAGCTTGCCATGGGTATGTGATCGGGCCCAGGGACCCAGGAATCTAAAGAGAGTAATTTATATGGGATATTTCAATCCGTATAACGGACAACGTGAGATTATATGGTCAGGAATATTGTAACGGACGTCTTCCGTCGCTGCAAGGAGGCCGTAGGTCCGTCGCCCAAGGCAGATCCATATAAAGAGGAGGTCACCCGCTATCTCAATGAATATTTGAAAAAGCACGGCAGCCATCCCGAGGCAGATGCCGTCCTTCCCCAAATGGAGGGCACGGGCCTTGACATAGGCTGCGGTCACTCCAAGACCAAACCGGATGCCATCGGCGTAGACTTGACGGCAGGCACGAACCCGGGCAAGTACGGTTGCGAGGAGGGACACATTTCCCAGGCAGATGTCAGGGCCAACGGGGACAGCCTCCCCTTCAAAACAGGCTCCCTGGATTATATTGTGGCTCGGCACAATCTCGAGCACTACCAAGATGTTGTAAAAACCCTCCACGAGTGGGCCAGGGTTCTCAGGAAAGGGGGAACCTTAACACTGGTACTTCCGGACGACACCGACTGCGATACTATCCATCTTGACCCTACCCACAAACATGTTTTCACCCCCAAAAGTTGGAGAAACCTGGTAAACCTCTTAAATGAGTTCGGAATCGAGAGGGTGGAAACCTGCATCCCTCACTGGAGTTTCTCTACCGTACTGAGGAGGAAATAGGAGCAGGAGGATAAGTATCCGATAGGGCCGGATGCTGCTCATATTTTGGTAGCCTGATCCCTAAACCACACGAAAGGTGGGGAAAATCCTATCCCCCCAATCATTCTACGGGTGGTTTATGGGAACGAAGATAGGCGATCTCTTTCCCCGCGAAGAAAGGGACCTGGGGGATTTTTCAGGCAGGACTATCGCCATAGATGCCTACAACGCCATCTACCAGTTCATGGCATCCATCAGACAGCCAGACGGAATGCCCCTCTCCGATGAACAGGGTCGTCCGGTCTCTCATCTCATGGGTCTTTTGAGCAGGACTGCGAGCATCATGTCCGAAGGTATCCGGCCGGTGTTCGTTTTCGATGGCAAGCCCCACGTGCTTAAGGCCCGGACCCTGGAGGCCAGGAGGGAGGTGAAGATGAAGGCCCAGAAGGAATGGGAGGACGCTCTGGAAGAGGGGGATATGGAACGGGCCCGATCCAAGGCCCAGCAAACCTCCCGTATGACCGATGACATATCCCGTCAGTCCAAGGAGTTGCTGGAGCTACTGGGAATTCCAGTGGTCCAGGCACCATCGGAGGGGGAGGCCCAGGCCTCCTTCATGGTGAGAAGAGGGGATGTTTGGGCGGCGGCTTCCCAGGATTTCGATACCCTTTTGTTCGGCTGCCCCAGGCTCATTCGCAACCTCACATCAACCGGGAGGCGAAAACTTCCCCGTCAGAACCGGTACATAAGTGTCAACCCGGAGTTGATCGATCTTCCCGTGGCCCTTGGTAAACTGGAGATCAACCGGGACCAGCTCATAGATATAGGTATCCTGGTGGGGACCGATTTCAACGATGGGATAAGGGGAGTTGGCGGCAAGACCGCACTGAAGCTCATCCTCAAGCACAACAATTTGGAAAGTGTGATAGAGGATAAGGGATACATAATCCCCAACTATTCAGAGATAAGGGGTATTTTTAGAGAACCAGAAGTGTCTGAGGACTATGCAGTCGAATGGTCCCGTCCCCGTGATGAGGAGGTGCTGGACATGCTTTGCGGCGAGTACGATTTCACCCCCGACCGGGTCAAACGTTCCCTGGAACGTTTAAGAAAGGCAGAGGATGCCCGGAGCCAGAAAAGGCTCGAGGACTGGTTCTGAGTGCTACCCTTGAACAATGGGGATTGGTTTCGTGGATCGACGCAAAGAGACCATCACGCAACGCTCATCCAGTGCTTGCTGTAGGTTCCAGGGACGATGGGCAGCTCTTTGCCAGCACACAATTTGAACACAGTGGTTTTCTGGCCTTGCACACCGCCCTGCCGTGATCGATGAGAACGTGGGTGACAGTGCCCCATTTTTCCCTGGGGTACAGCTCCATGAGATCCCGTTCGATCCTGTTGGGGTCCGTTTCCCGGGATAGTCCCAGCCTGCCCGCCAGCCTCTTGACATGGGTGTCCACGGCAATCCCTTCGTTTTTATCGAAGGCGTTATGGAGCACCACGTTGGCGGTCTTCCTGGCCACGCCATGGAGAGTCACCAGTTCATCCATGGTATCGGGAACCTTGCCACCATAATCGTCCACCAGCCGCCGGGCCATCATGTTAACCGATCTGGCCTTCTGGCGGAAGAAGTTGATACTGGAAAATTCCTCTTCCAGTTCTTCTAGGGACGCCTCTGCATAATCCCGGGCGGTGGGGAACCGTTGGAAGATGTGTCCTGTCTCCTCGTTGACCCTTTCATCGGTGCATTGGGCCGATAGTATGGTGGCCACCAGCATCTCCAGGGGACTGGAGAAGTTAAGAGCGGTATGGCTGTCAGGGTACAATTGAGAGAGCTCCTCCAGAACGGTCCCCGCCCATTTTACCTTCCCCTCCCCCTTTCTGTTCCCCTTCCCCTTCTCCTCCCCTTTTCTGTTCCCCTTCCCCTTCTCCTCCCCTTTTCCGTTCCCCTTCCCCTTCTCCTCCCCTTTTCTGTTCCCCTTCCCCTTCTCCTCCCCTTTTCTGTTCCCCTTCCCCTTCTCCTCCCCTTTTCC
>Ga0272441_10012122_pt1 | contig 12659 bp, 8 predicted proteins | sample SSMProp6N_FD_193582 | JGI IMG/M metagenome (GOLD analysis project Ga0272441, IMG submission 193582) | Marine sediment archaeal communities from Little Sippewissett salt marsh, Falmouth, MA, United States - SSM-Prop-6N | ecosystem: Environmental > Aquatic > Marine > Wetlands > Sediment ...
GAGTTTTGGCCTGGCCATAGGCCTTATGTATTTTCTCACCAGCCCGCTGGCGCAGGCCCGGCAATTGGGGCTGGTGCTGGTGGACGGCCGCATCGCCCTCCGGCGAACGGGCGCCTTTGTGCTTATCTTCAGCCTGTTGCTTTCCGGCCTGTTGCTCAGCCTGGCCGTTGGTCCCCTGAGCGTATGGGTAATCGAAGATCTGCACGGGGTGGACGCGGCGATGGCCCAGGTGGTTCGGCAGGCGCTCCTCTGGCTCGTTCCGTTGACGGTATTGAGGGGCATGAGCCGGTTTTACTCGGGGATGTTGATGCGCTGCCGGCGCACGGAAGTGGTGAGCGTTGCCTCCATGGCATCCATTGGCGTCAGCATTGCGGCGGTGTTCCTGCTGCTGCCGGCCGGGTTCGTGCGTGAACGGCCCATCCTGTTGCCTATTCTGGCGATGTATGCCGGTATGATGGTCGAAATCGGGACGTTGCTGTGGGGGCACACGCGCTACACCAGGCGGATGATTGGAGACAAGGGCGAGGCGCTGACCTTCTCCGACGTGTTCCGCTTCTTCTGGCCGCTGGCGCTGATCATGGCCATCCAGGGCGGCAGCCGGCCGTTGATCAACCTGTTTATCGCCCGAGAGGCAGCCGGCACACAGGCCCTGGCCGTACTCACCGTCGTGTATGCGCTGGGCCATATCCCTTATTCCTGGCTGAACGAAATCCGCAGCCTGGCGCCGGCCTTCAGAGACCGGGAAAACAGCCTCTTCCATATCCGCCGCTTTGTGGCGGGCTGCTGTCTGGTCTCCTTCGCGGTTGCCGTCATCATGTCCTGGACGCCGTTGCGGGAATACATCCTGCAGCATCTCATCGGCGTCCACGCAGAACTGGCAGCGCGTTGCAAGGCGCCGCTCATCGTGTTCTCGTTTTTCCCGTTTGCCGTGGTCTTTCGGGGCTACTATCACGGTATTGGCCTACTGGAGCGGCGCACACAGGCAATGGCGCTCAGCGCCCCGGCCCGCATCGGCGCCATCGGGTCCGCGCTGATGATCCTGCCAGTCTTTGGCGTAGACGGCGCCACGCGCGGGGTTGCCGCGCTGTTGAGTGGATTCGCACTGGAGGCTACTGCAGTCTGGTGGGGCGTTCGCGGAAAAAAAGTGAGAGGAGCGCAACGGAAATGAAAAGCCCTTACCTCAAACTCAAAAGCGTAGACGTGGGCAGCGTGCGGTGGACCGACGGATTTTGGGCAGAGCGATTCGAGCTTTGCCATCGCACGATCCTGCCGAGCATGCGACGGGCGCTGGAAGATCCGTCAAACACCGCCATCCTGAAGAATTTCTCCGTCGCTGCCGGCCTGGCAAAGGGAGAACATCGTGGCACGAACTGGAGCGATGGCGACTGTTGCAAATGGCTGGAGGCGCTTGCCCACGTCTACGGGGTGACGGTGGACGCCGAGCTGGACCGGCAACTCGACGCGTGGATCGACATCATCGAAAAGGCCCAGGAGGACGACGGCTACATCAGCACGCAGATCCAGTTGTCGGACAAAAAGCGCTGGGAAAAGATCGCTCACCATGAACTCTACAACATGGGCCATCTGATGACCGCCGCCTGCGTGCATGGCCGGGCGACGGGCAAGGGCCGTTTTTTGAAGATCGCGGCAAGACTGGCAGACTACCTCTACGGCGTTTTCCAGCCGCGCCCGCCGGAACTTGCCCATTTCGGGTTCAATCCCTCGCAGATTATGGGGCTGGTGGATTTGTACCGCGCAACAGGCAACCCGAAATATCTGGAACTGGCCGGCATCTTCGTGGATATGCGGGGGTCGCAGCCTGGCGGTGGGGACCAGAATCAGGACCACGCGCCGCTGCGAGAGGAGACCGAGGCGGTCGGCCACGCCGTCACGGCCACCTACCTCTACTGCGGCGCCGCCGATGTCTATTCGGAAACGGGAGAGGGGGCGCTCCTTGACGCGCTGCAGCGCCTCTGGACGGACGTGACGGCCCGCAAGATGTACGTCACCGGCGCCATCGGCACGCTGCACCAGGGGGTCTCCCTGCGCAGAGATCCTGTGCACGAGTCGTTTGCGATGGCATACAAACTGCCCAGCAGCACCGCCTATACCGAAACCTGCGCAAACATCGGCAACGCCATGTGGAACTGGCGTATGCTCAATATCTCCGGCAACGCGAAGTATGCGGATGTGATGGAACAGGTGATCTACAACAGCGGGCTTTCCGGAATGAGCGTGGACGGGACGCATTTCTGCTACACGAACCCGCTGCGCTGGTACGGCAAAGATCACCGTCTGCTGAGCCACGACACGCCGTCTCGTTGGTTCATCCATACCTGTTACTGCTGCCCGCCCCAGGTTGCCCGCACGATTGCCAGGATGCACGAGTGGGTCTATGGGCTTTCGGAAGCGGGCGTGTGGGTACATCTCTACGGCGGCAGCCGGCTGGAGACCGAATGGCCGGGCGGCGTGCCCCTCAAGCTCGTTCAGGAGACGGACTACCCGTGGGACGGGCGGATGGAGATCACCGTCGAGGCGGCGCCGGAGGCGGAATTTGCCCTGATGCTCAGGATTCCCGGCTGGAGCCGGGGCGCAGAACTCCGCGTCAACGGTGAGGAGACCGGTGAGAAGCCGGCGTCCGGGACGTATGTGGCCGTCAAGCGCAAATGGTCGGTCGGGGACACGGTTGTGCTGGACCTTCCTATGCCCGTGCGGCTGATCAAGGCGCACCCGCGCGCGGAAGAGATACGCAACCAGGTCGCCGTGATGCGCGGCCCGGTCGTCTACTGCCTGGAATCGGCGGATTTGCCCGAGGGCGTGCGCGTAGCCGACATCCACATCCAGCGCAACATCGTGCTGCGGCCCAGGCATCACGCGGATCTTTTGGGCGGTGTGACGGCGCTTGAGGGCGAGGCCTGCCGCCTGCCGGAAGGAAATTGGACGGAGACGCTTTACCAGCCCGCAGAAATCGCAAAATTCGAGCGCGTGCCCATCACCCTCATTCCCTATTATGCCTGGAAGAATCGGGGTGTGACGGAAATGACCGTGTGGATGCCCGTGTGTTAGCCATTGTGGGGATGGTCGTCATTTTGGCCACTGCACCAAGTGTTTAACCGCAGAGGACGCGGCGTGCGCAGAGGGTCCAGGAGGTCAAGAGGACCTTTCCTCCGCGATTTCCGCGATTTCTGCGGTTAAATGGCCAAAGCAAAGATCGAGGTCAGGACGCGACCTGGGATCAAGGATCAGGAATCAAGCAAGGAGGCAATCCATGCCTGAAACGAATGCAATGGACCAATTTCGGTTGGACAACCGCGTGGCGCTGGTCACCGGGGGGTCGAAGGGCCTGGGGAAGTCGATGGCCCTGGGTCTGGCTCAGGCCGGGGCGGCGACGGTGATCTGCTCCCGCCATGTGGATGAATGCGGTGTGGTTGCCGAGGAGATCGCGGCGGAAACCGGTCAGCAGAGTGTGGGGATGGCAGCGGACGTCACGCAGGAGGGCGATGTGGACCGCCTGTTTGGCGCCGCACAGGCGGCGTTCGGCCGGCTGGACATCCTGATCAACAGCGCGGGCATCAACATCCGACATCTGGTCGAGGATTTTCCTGCGGACGATTTCAGACATGTGATCGACATCAACCTGACGGGGACGTGGCTCTGCTGCCGGGCTGCGGGCCGGATCATGAAACCTCAGGGCAGGGGATCGGTCATCAACATGGGGTCTGCGTTGAGCGCGGTCGGCCTGGTGGAACGCACGGCCTACTGCTCGTCCAAGGCGGGCATCCTGGGCCTCACGCGGACGCTGGCCCTGGAGTGGGCGCCGTCCGGGGTGCGCTGCAACGCGATCTGCCCGGGGCCGTTTTTGACGGAAATCAACCAGCCGCTGCTGAAAGAGCCGGAAAAGCTGCAGGCGGTGGTGGAACAGACCGCGCTCAGCCGGCTGGCGGAACTGCATGAGATCCGGGGCGCGGCCATCTTTCTGGCCAGCGATGCGTCCAGCTACATGACGGGCGCAGCGCTTTTTTTAGATGGCGGGTGGACAGCGCAATGAGATACGTTAAGAGACTGAAGGGAGACTGAGATGGCCTGGACCGTCGTTGCACCAAAAGGACCCTTCTCGAGCGTTGCCGAAGCCGCGCGGGGAGAGCAGGAAGTGGACTGGACCGCGGCGGAGGGCGCCGCACACGAGGCGTGCACACTGTCTTTTGCCGCCGTGGAAGCCGTAGAATTCCTCTCCAGAATCCCCGGCGTGGAGGCAAAGGCCGCTGCGTTTGACGGCGCGCTGCCGGGGGCGCGCTGTATCGCCATCCTGACGGCCTCCGCTCTTGAGGCCGTCCGCGAGCAAACGGAGGCGGTCTTCGGGAAGATCGATCCCCCGGGAAAGGACCAGTCGTTCGCGATCAAAACCGCCCGGTCAGATACCGGTGAAATCTGCGGCTACCTCGTGCTGGGGCACGACAGGGCCGGCGCCCTCTACGGCGTCTACGAACTCCTGCAGCGGCTGGGATTCCGCTGGCTGGGGCCTGGCGCTTACGATACCTGCATTCCCGAGCAACTCCCACAGCCGTTGCCCCAACTGGACCTCTGCCAGTCGCCCTCGTTCACCACGCGAGGGTTCCACGGAAATGAGGACCGGGGGGGCGAGGCGTTCCTGCTGTGGATGGCCCGGAATAAGCTGAATCTGTGGTTTGCCGCCGAGTCGGACAAGGCGTTCTGCCGCAAGCTCTGCCTCAAATTCATCGCCGGGGGGCACGGCATCTACCACCGCTACGTGCCCCCGGCCAAATATTTTTCCGAACGTCCGGAATGGTATGCGCTCTCAGACGGCGTGCGCAAGGGCGAGATCCACCGAGGGGTGGGCTACAATATCTGCTTCTCGAATGAGGCGGTGCGGACGCAACTGGCCGAGAATATGGTCGAGGACCTGATCTCCGGAGAGAACCAGTGGGCGGACATTATGCAGATCTGGCCCTTAGACAACGGGAAATGGTGCGAGTGTGACGCCTGCGCCCAACTCGGCAACCCCACGGACCAGATCCTGCTGCTGGCCCACGACTGCCGTCAGGCCATCCTCCGGGCAAGGCGGGAAGGGCGGTTGAACCGGGAGGTACGCGTGAATATCCCGGCGTATCACGAAACGCTGCCGATTCCGACGAAGCCGTTGCCCCCGGACTTTGATCACAAGGGCACGCTGGTCATCTTCTTCACCATCGAACGGTGCTTCGCCCACGCCCTGGACGACCCCGCCTGTACCGAAATCAACGCCGGCCTGGCTCAACTGCTTAAGGGATGGACGCAAAACCCCGAATGCGCGTTCAAGGGCGAAGTCTTGATCGGCGAATACTACAACGTGTCCAGCTTTGCGTCCCTGGCCATTCCGTTCTCCAGAACGATGTCCGTGGACCTGCCCTTTTATCACGCGGTTGGCGCGCGTCACCTCAACTATATGCATGTCACCACGGCATACTGGGGCGCCCTCTCGCTGACGAACACGCAGTTTGCCGCGCAGTTGTGGGATCACGAACTCGACTGCCAGGCGTTCCTCGCAGATTATATGAACCGGCGATACAAAGATCACGCCGGAGAGATGGAAAGGTTCTACGACATCCTGGAACAGGCCATGCGGAACAGCAAGCCGCTGAAACATTACGCCGGCCTGGAAAAGCCCCGTCACTGTCTGTTCCCCATCCTCAGGCAAAAGGGCAGCGTCGGATCCCCGCTGGACATCTTCACCAGCGAACACCTGCCTTATGCCCCGGCCTACAGGCTCGTGAACGACGGCCCTTCGCTGCTGGAAACCCTTCAGAAGCTGGACGAGGCGGCACGCATTCTGGACCAGGTGTTCCTGGAAGTCACCGATCCGGATGTGACGCGCCGCCTCATAGACGACGTCCGCCGGTTCCGGTATACGAAACACATGGCGCAGTTCCTTTACCGGTTGATCCGCGTCCGATTGCTCGAAAACCAGGGCGATGCCGAACGCGCAGGTTTGGAGGCCCGGGCGCTCCGTGACGTGGGTGAGGCCCTGCGCCGTGAGGATCTGGTGATGCGCTTCCAGCAGGGCGACAGCCCGTACAACCGCTACGAAAACGGCCTGACCGCCACCTGGTTTTCCAAACCCTACGCAGACGTTATGGCCGACTACGGTCTGGACACACCGGACACGCCGGGCGGGAGGCAGCCAAAGGGCAAGGCGTAACGCGTATTGGGGACAAAACGAAGGGAAAATTCCATGAAGATCCGAGTCCTTCGGCTCACAAGCATACGCCGGAGGAAACGCTCAAGTTGACGGTCCCTGCTCACCGTCCGATCAAACGTTCAGCGCTCTCCCATATTCTGAGACAGGCCCGCTTATCTGTAGACGATTTTATGAATCTGCTCTAACCGGGCAGACCTTAACCTGGAGGCATCCTATGAGCAATCTGAACGCCGATCCTTTCGAGCTGAGAAACCGCTACAAATACCTCCGCGTGGTGGACGTGTGCGACGCCATGGACGGCATGGGGTATTTCGACATCGGGCTGATGGACGCCCAGGTCCGCCCGCTGTGGTCGGGCATGAAGTTCTGGGGTGTGGCGTTCACGCTCCGGTGCGTGCCGGCCAACCGGCCAATGTGGAAGCTGAACACCACCGACGAGATCGTGGGCGCGCACGGCATCTGGTTCAAGGAAGTGGGCAACATCGGCTACCGCGACCAGATCCGGGAGGGTCACGTGATTGTCACGGACACCGGCGGCAGCGGCGAGGTGGGCTACTGGGGGTCCAACAACGCCCTGGGCCAGGTGGCCAGAGGCGCGGTGGGCATCGTGACCGACGGCTACTGCCGGGACACGGCCGAGGTCGTGCTCCAGAAGACCCCGATCTGCGCGCGCGCCCGCGGCCGCACGATCATCCCCGGCCGCATCGAAACGGTGGAGGCGCAGGCGCGCATCGGGTGCGGCGGCGTGCAGGTGCAGCCCGGGGATATGGTCGGCTGCGACGACGACGGCATCGTCGTCGTGCCCCAGGAAATTGCGGCCGAAGTCGCCGTACACGCCCAGGCCATCCTGCTGGCGGACATGCGCGGCCGTCGCAGGCTCTACGAGCAACTGGGCATGGAAATGGACGAGACGGTGGATGTCGAAACCGTCGAGACCTATTACCGGCAATTTGCGTGACCGAAGGGAGAACATACGACATGAGCAAGCTTGCACTCTACGGCGGGGAGCCCGTTCGGAAGGCCCCGTCCCCGGTGTGGCCGATCTACGACGGGCGCGAGGTCGAGGCCGCCGTGCGCGTGGCGCAGAGCGGCAAATGGCAGTACGGCATTGGCACGGAAGGGACCGAATTGGAAGCGCAGTTTGCCGAATGGATTGGCTCGAAATACGCCATTTCCACCATCAACGGCACGGAGACGATGGCGATTGCGCTCAAGGCGGCCGGCGTGGGGCCGGGAGACGAGGTGATCATGCCCACCACGACATTCGTGGCCTGCCCGCTGTGCGTGCTGCTGGCCGGCGCGGTGCCGGTGCCGGTGGACATCAATCCCGCGAACATGTCCATCGACCCGGAAGCGGCGGAGGCCGCAATCACCGCACAAACACGCGCGCTGATGCCGGTGCACCTCTACGGCATCCCGGCGGATATGGACGCGATGATGGCGGTTGCCAGACGGCACAACCTGATCGTACTGGAAGACACGGCGCAGGCGCAGGGCGCGGAGTGGAAGGGCAAAAAGGTCGGCACCATCGGCCACTTTGGGTCTTACAGCTTCCAGACGAGCAAAACCATGATCTCCGGCGATGGCGGGATGATCACCACAGACAGCGCGGCGCTGGCCGACCTGTGCCGGTCCTACCGCCAGTTTGGCAACCCCCAGGCCGGGGCCGCGCATTCCTACGTGGTCGCCGGCGGCAACTACCGCATGAGCGAGTTCGTGGCCGCCGTACTCAAGGTCCAGCTCACACGCGTCAATGAACTCATCGACCGGCGCACGGAGAATGCGGATGATCTGACACAGCAGCTCGCGGACGTGCCGGGCATCCACCCGCTTGTGCTGGACGAGCGTGTCACGCGGTGCAGCTACCTCGGCTACAGCGCGCACTACCACGCAGAGGAACTGGAGGGCGTGCATCGGGATGTGTTCCTGAAGGCGCTCCGGGCCGAGGGTGTGACGGTTGCCACCGGGTATACCAAACTGGTACACGAAATGCCGCTCTGCCACGGCGAGAATCTGAGGTCGGAGGATCGCCGGCGGTTCACCGGCCGGAACATCGACGCCGCCAAGGAAGGCCATTTCGAAAAGGCCGAGCACGCCCGATCCCACACGTCGCTGCGGATGGTGCAGAACTGGCTGCTGGGCGACCGCCGTGTGGTGGACGACGTGGCGCGCGCCATTTGCAAGGTCGTGGAGAACATCGGGGAACTGAAAGCGAGGGGTGTGGAGGATTCAGGGTGATGAAGATTTTTCAATTTGGCCCGGTGGCAGGCCCTGACGGGGTGCCCCGGGTACAAACAATGCCAGGCCGCAACGCATAGTGCCACACAGATCGCTTCGGTGGAAACACGTCTTGAAGAGGTCTCACGGGGGCAGAAAACGGAGGAAGAAAGGGGATCTTCCGTGCAGATTCCGTCCAGCAACGCTGCTCAGCAGCAGCACCGAACTGTGTAGGGGTAAAGATCACGTGTACGCATTGTGGGCAATTCACGGAAGATCAGCCCTCCGGCGCCTGAGGAGCGTCCTTCTTTTGGTTCCTTTTCTTGGACGAGCAAGAAAAGGAACAATCGCGAAAAGAAGCGCAACCGGACTACCCAAACCCCAAACATGCGGGGTAAAGACAAGCCTATACGGAGCAAACCCATGCTAATCTTAAGCCTCGAACGCGAGGTCGTCTTTAACGGCCGGCAGGAAGAGGTGACGTGGTTTCATCCCAAGGTCGGCATGATGCCGCCCGAGCAGGACGGCGGTCCCCCGGTGGCCGTGATGTGTTGCCAGTCCATCACAGGCTCCGACGTGTTCGGCCAGGTCCACGAATCGGTGTCGCGCGATCTGGGAAAGACCTGGAGCGCGCCACAGCCGATCCCCTGCCTGGGGCGGCACGACCTGGAATCGCCTGGCTGGGAGGAAGGTGTGTGCGATTTCGTGCCCGACTGGCACGCGCAGCGCGGCCGGCTGCTGGGCATTGGACACAACGTGTATTACAAAGACGGCGTGCTGGCCCGGCCGCAGCGGCGGCGCTATCCGGTCTACGCCGTGCGACAGCCGGGGGGGGCGTGGTCGGACGCCCGGCGGCTGGAATACGAAGATCCCGCGATGACGGCCATCTACACGAGCGGGTGCGCGCAGCGGGTCACCCTGGAGGACGGCGAGATCATTCTGCCGTGCTCGTGGGCGCCGGAAGGCCGGGAGGACCGTGAAGTGGGATCGTTTCGGTGCGGGTTCGACGGGGTGGAAATGACCGTGCTGGAGGTGGGCAATGCGTTATCCAATCATACGGGACGTGGGCTGCTGGAACCGACCGTGACCCGGCTGGAAGGCCGGTTTTACATGACCATCCGGGCGGAAGACAACCGGGGATACGTGTCGTCCTCCGAGGACGGCCTGCACTGGCAACCGCAGCGCCCGTGGACCTGGGAAGACGGGGAGGCGCTGGAGATGAGTACCACGCAGCAGCGGTGGCTGACGCACAGCGTATCGCTCTACCTGGTCTACACGCGAAAGGCCGTTCGCAACGTCAACGTCATGCGATGGCGCGCGCCGCTCTACATAGCGGAGGTGGATCTGAAGCGCCTCTGCCTCATCCGGGAGACCGAGCAGGAAGTCTTCCCGCTCATCGGGGATGGCATCCAAGGCCCAAAGCACGTGGCGAGGATGGGCAACTTTATGCCGGCAAACGCCACGGTGGAGGAAAGCTGGGTCACGGTGGGCGAAACGCTACCGGAAGACGGATGGAAGGGCGACACCCTGCTGGCCCGCGTGCGCTGGACGCGCCCGAATTACGACCTGTCGTGGGAAAGATTCTGACCGCTTATCCCCCGCACGTCGGGCAGTCCGGGTCTTTTCTGAACGCCACGGTCATAAATTCCATTTCCATCCCGTCCCAGATCAGGAATTTCCCTTTGAGGTTGGTCCCCACACCTGTCAGGTATTTGATGGTTTCAACCGCCTGAAGCGCGCCGATGACGCCTGGCGTTGCGCCCACCACGGGAAAGACCTCGGGCGGAGGCGCTTCGGGGAAGAGACAACGCAGGCAGGGCGTTTCCGGGGACTGGATAAAGGACAGCCTGCCTTCCAGCCCCCACACGCTTCCGTGGACCATCGGGATGTGTTTGCGGATGGCCGTTTCGTTCAGAAGATATCTTGTGGGGAAGTTGTCCATACAGTCCACAATCACATCCGCATTCCCCACCATATCGTCCACATTCTCCGCCACAATCTTGTCCGTCAAGGCCGTGACCTGAATGTCCGGATTCAACGTCTCGAGCGTGCGTTTGGCGGAAACCGATTTGTTGACGCCAATCCTCGTATCGTCGTGCAGGATCTGCCTGTTCAGGTTGGACAGTTCCGGCGCATCAAAGTCACAGACGCGAATATGGCCGACGCCGGCCACGGCGAGATAGATGGTCAACGGCGACCCCAGCCCGCCTGCGCCCGCCACGAATGCGGTGGCCCCCTTGAGCTTTTCCTGGGTCTTTTGCCCCCAGCCTGCAAGCATCATCTGCCTGCGATACCGCTCAAGTTCCCTGTCTGATAGCTCCATCTACAGCCTCCCCGCGCATTGAGTCGATCCATTTTGGCCCCCTAAGATACAGATATATCGATCATCACGCAAATGCCCCTGCCAGGGAACCCTCGGACGGAGCTGACTGACAGGCAGCCGTGTGCAGCGCAAGACCGCTACCTTTTCCAGCACGGCCGATGCGTTGCTGCCCATGGGGGGGCCGAGTTCGGCCGTCACCGCAAAATGTCCTGCCGCCAGCACCCTTTCCAGATTGCTTCCGATTTTCACCTTGAGCGTCCACGCGCAGTCCACATCGGCCTGGATCTGTTCCCGGCTGGTTGTCTCAGACAGGCAGCAGTTCGAATATCGTCGTCGCGCCGGACCAGGGCCAGACGCTCGATCAAATTCTTCAGTTCCCGGACGTTCCCGGGCCAGGCATACGCCATTAACATGTCCATCGCATCGGACGTCACCCTGGACGCCAACCCGGATTCGGTCAGAAAATGCGCCACCAGAAGCGGCGCATCCTCACGCCGCTCGGCAAGCGGAGGCAGATGGATCGGAACGACATTCAGACGGTAGAAAAGGTCGTCTCGGAACCGCCCCATCCCCACCAGATCCTTGAGATCCCGCTTGGTGGCCGCAATCATCCGCGCGTCCACGCTTCGGGTCATTTCATCGCCCACTCGCTCGAACTCCTGGTTCTCCAGCACCCGGAGGAGCTTGACCTGGAAATCCAGGGGGATGTCATCAATCTCATCCAGAAAGAGGGCGCCACCGTCCGCCAGCTCAAAACGCCCCCGTCGGTTCTCCCGAGCTTCTGCGACTCACAAGACAAAAAAACGTGGTAGACAGCGATCTGGCTATCTACCACGCGATGATTTTTTTCGATCTCTTTATGAAAAAGTCTTGACTTTTTTCAAGTATACTTTAGAATTTACTGTCATGATAGAACGCACACTTTATCTCGACACCTGGAATGAACTGGCTCCCTATCGTCAGATGGTCTTTATCTCGGGGCCCCGGCAGGCCGGCAAGACCACCCTCACCGTGCAGATACGCGCCCGCACCGTCAACTCCCTCTACATAAACTGGGACGAACCGGAGCACCGCCGCCTGCTCATCGGCAATCCGCATTTCTACGAAGAAATCGACCGTGTCGATGCCTCTAAGCCCGTGGTGGCGCTGGACGAACTGCACAAGTATGGAGACTGGAAGAACTACCTGAAAGGCATCTACGACAGGGACAGCCATCATTTCAAGTTCATCGTCTCCGGCAGCGGCCGTCTCGACGCCTACCGGAAAGGCGGGGATTCTCTGGCCGGCAGGTATTTCCTTTTCTACCTGTGGCCCTTCACCCTGGGAGAACTGGCCGACAGAAGAAAAAAGCCCGAAGATTTCTGGCAGAACCCGCTGGATATCCCCGAAGAACACGGCGAGGACTGGGACATCTGGAAGACGCTCGATCGCCTGTCGGGTTTCCCTGATCCCTTTACCGAAGGCACCCAGCGCTACTACCGCATCTGGTCCAGGAACTACCGCAGCCAGCTCCTGCGCGACGAACTTCGCGACCTGGCGGAAATACGCAAATTCACCAGTGCCGACCTGCTCTACGCCCTGTTGCCGGAGCGCGTCGGCAGCCCTTTGTCCATGCACAACCTGGCCGGCGATATCCAGGTCTCATCCGATACCGTCAAAACCTGGCTGGCATGGTTCGAGCAGCTTTTCCTGTCCTTCCGCATCAGCCCCTGGAGCCAGAGGATTCCCCGGGCCATCCGAAAGGAAAAGAAGCTCTACCTCTATGACTATGGGAGTATTGAATCGGATGGGGCACGGCTCGAAAACCGGGTGGCCGTGGAACTGCTGCGGGCCGTGCAGAACTGGAACGATCTGGGCATGGGGGACTACGCGCTGCATTTTTTGCGGAACAAGCAGGGAGAGGAAGTCGATTTTCTCATCTGC
>Ga0272441_10012124_pt1 | contig 12658 bp, 14 predicted proteins | sample SSMProp6N_FD_193582 | JGI IMG/M metagenome (GOLD analysis project Ga0272441, IMG submission 193582) | Marine sediment archaeal communities from Little Sippewissett salt marsh, Falmouth, MA, United States - SSM-Prop-6N | ecosystem: Environmental > Aquatic > Marine > Wetlands > Sediment ...
CGGCCTCGACCTCATCGGCGCGGTGAAGAAGGCCCTCGACGCGCACAAGAAGAAGCCCAAGGGCTCCAAGCTGAAGAAGGCCAAGCTCACGGACCAGGAGATCAAGGCCATCGAGAAGGCCTACAAGGACCTCGACTGATACACCAGGCCCTCAGGCCCCCAGGCGGTCGGCGCACCCCTCGCGCCGGCCGCCTTCTTTTTCGCCCCGACTGTCGGTGCCGACAGAGCGGCCCCGGTTTTTTCGAGAAAAAACACCCGGAGCCGAAAGGCCCCCTCCGCGCCCCTTCGGCGCAGGGATGGGGCCTTTCCGCGTTGCGCCCCGGGAGGCCCCCCGTGTTTTTTCTTGGACAAGGTCCCCCCGGGCGGTTTATAAGACTTATAACCTTAGTGTTCTTTGACAATTCATCTTTTATCCCTTTTGACCACGCGCCGGGGAACCCCCTCGGCGCAGATAGGAGGAAGTCGTGAAAACGAAGAAGAAGAAAAAGACGAAGGGAAGCGCGGGAGCGGCGGACGTGAAGGCGGAGCCCCAGGCGACGCCGGGTGAGGTGCCGGAGATTCCGATCACCGACATCATCTACAACGAGAAGCTGCTCGTGCGCGGGACGGTGGACCCCGAGGACCCCAAGTTCAAGGACCTCGTCAAGTCCGTCAAGAAGCACGGCGTCCTGCAGCCGGTCATCCTGCGGAAGGTGAAGGCGGGCCACGAGCTCCTCATGGGGCGCCAGCGCATCGAGGCGGCGAAGGCCGCCGGCCTGGACACGGTCCCCTACGTCCTCCGCAAGGGCGACGACGGCAAGGTCTTCTCCATGGGACTCGACGAGAACGCGGCGCGGGTGGACATGAGCGTCATCGAGAACGCCGCCGCCCTCAAGCGGGCCATGAAGCTGACCAAGTGCAAGACGAACGTGGAGCTCGGGAAGATCATCGGGCGCAGCGCCCGGTGGATCGGCGCCCACCTCGAGCTGAACGACCTCCCGCCGGAGATCAGGGAGGCCCTCGACGAGAACGACGGCAGCGTGACCGTGACCAAGTGCCACGAGCTCATGCGCGTCCACCCCGACGACCGGCCGAACATGATCCGGGCGCTCAAGCAGCTCACCCTCGAGCCCTTCAAGAGGTACCTCGAGAAGGAGGTCAAGGAGGAGCGCGCCCGCTGGGTCGGCGGGAAGGCAGCGGCACGGCCCAAGAAGAAGAAGGGCGACGCGGCGGCGGAGGCGGCCGGGAAGGCCGACGCCTCCTACCCCACCGAGCCCGCCGGCAAGAGCGACGACGAGGGGATGGACGTGAAGACGCCCGTGCGGATTCAGGCCGCCCTCCGGAAGGCCGAGAAGGCCCTCGCCAAGGAGGCGGACAAGAAGGACCCCGACGAGGCCGTCGCCGTGTACCACCGCGGCCGCGTCCACGCCTACCTCGACGTCCTGAACCTGCCGGAGGCGGACAGCCTCGAGGACGCCCTGGCCGCGCACGAGGCCGGCGAGAAGGCCGCCAAGAAGCCGGCGGAGAAGAAGGCCAAGAAGAAGAAGGCCCCCGCGAAGAAGAAGGCCGCGAAGAAGACCACCAAGAAGGCCAAGAAGCCCGCGAAGAAGAAGGCCAAGAAGAAGGCCAAGACGAAGAAGTAGGGCGCAGACGCCCGCGAGAAGCCCCCGCCAGACCGGCGGGGGCTTTTTTATTGCCCCCTCCCCCGGACGCGGAGGGGCGTGGACGGCCACGGTACAATGCCCCCGTTGAACGATTTTCGATGTCTGATGAAGGATGGAGGATTGAACCATGATGAACCCAACACTCTCCGGCGTGGTCGTGGTCAGCGACCTTTCCCAACTCGCCCAGTGCCCCACCGTGTTCCTGCTCCCGTCGAAGCTCCGGCTCATCCGGACCGCCCTCGGGGACAACGGATTCCGGGGCGTCCGCACCGTCACCTCGATGGCCCAGTTCGCCAAGGACCTCCAGAAGGAGAAGGAGGGGGTGAAGCAGGGCGTCGACTACATGCCCGACTTCGACGGCGAGGGCAACCTCACGGACGTCGATCCCGGCAGCGAGGACTCCATCAACACCGTCTTCAACTCCATCGAGGAGGGGGAGTGGGTCGGGGTCCGGCCGGGCGACTCCATCAAGTACCTCGTCTGCAACCCCCAGCACCGGTGGGCGCTCGCCCTGAGCGACGGCGTGGCCCTCCTCTGCCCCGTGTCCCCCGAGAAGGCCGGCAAGGTCCTCGGGAAGGCGAAGACCCAGCGCGTCCTCGAGACGGACTTCGCCAGCTTCGTGTAGGGGCCTCTGTCGCAACCGACAGAGGGAGGAGGAGACCATGAAGAAGGCAGGAAGGCTCACGTACGCGACCCTCGAGGCCATGAAGGGGGACCCCGACTACCTCGGGGTCCCCGTCGCCTACTGGGAGGCCGTCTCCGGCGGCGCCCTGAGGCTGTTGATCCTCGGCAAGGTCCACCTGAAGTCGGTGGACCCGGCGAAGCCGGTGTACCGCCTCCCCGACGACACCGAGGGCCTCGTCGAGGCGGTCTCCCGGGACCCCTCCGGGGGCACCGAGATCGAGGCCGTGAAGACCGGCTTCAACGGCGACCTCTCGGTGGTCACGATGTCCAAGAAGCTCGTGGACGTCGTGCAGGCCATCGAGAGCAGGGAGGGGCGCCCCGTCAGGGTCGTCCTGGCGAAGCGCAAGTCGGGCGCCATGTACCTCGTCCACAAGGAGCCCCTCTGGCTCACGCGGGAGGCGACCCTGAAGGCCCTCAACGACCTTCTGGGGGTCGCCAACAGGAAGAAGAGGAAGAAGATACTCAGGCGCGTCCCCCTCGACGTGGGCGGCCTGCAGACGTCCCGCTTCGGGGGCACGGAAGGGGCGGCCCTCCTCGTGCAGGCCGTCCCCGCGTCCCCGGGCCTCGTCGTGGCGCAGCCCGGGGAGGTGTTCGCGGCGGAGACGACCACCCCCAAGGACGCGGCCAAGATGGTGAAGGCCAAGGCCATCGTCACGGGGGGCGGGACCCTCAGCCACGCCGCCATCCTGGCCGGCAGCGAGGGCATCCCCTGCATCGTCGGGGCCTCGGAGGAGGACATCAAGAAGATCACCTCGGCCTCGGTCCCCCTCAGCGTCGACGCCCACGCCGGCAAGGTCTGGGCGGGCGCCCTCCAGGTCGAGCAGGACGACGACGGCGTCGAGGCCGCCCTCGGCGAGGTCCTGCACCACGCCAAGAAGTTCGCCGGCCTCAAGGTCCTCTGCAACGCGGACACCGTTCAGGCCATCCTGAGCGGCCTGGGCCGTGGCGCCCAGGGCGTCGGGCTCATGCGGACGGAGCACATGTACGAGGAGAAGGCGGACGAACTGGCCGGCTACATCGAGGCCGCCCTGAAGGGCGACGCCAAGCTCAGGCGGGCGCGCCTGTCCGCCCTCCTTCAGGCCACCATCCCCAAGTTCAAGGACGCGCTCACGGCCGTCGGAGGGGGCGGCCTGCTGACCGTGAGGCTCCTCGACGCGCCCCTCAACGAGTTCGTGAAGGGGAAGTACCAGGAGGAGAACCCGGCCATGGGCCTCCGGGGGTGCCGGTTCGGCATCCTCTACTCCGACTTCTACGCAATGCAGGTGCAGGCGGTCGCCGAGGCCGTCCGCCAGGTGGACGGGGGGTGCAACGCCGAGGTCGGCATCATGGTCCCCCTCGTCTCGGAGGTCGGGGAGGTCCTCGTCCTGAAGGACCTCGTCGAGAGGGTGTGGAAGGCCGCCGGCTGCGCGTCCCTCGCCGCCCTGCGGTTCGGGGTCATGCTCGAGACGCCCAGGTCGTGCCTGATAGCGGGCGAGATCGCGCCCCTCTGCGACTTCATGTCGTTCGGGACCAACGACCTCACCCAGCTCACCTACGGGCTCAGCCGGGACGACGCGTCCTACCTCCCCGGCTACGCGGCCCTCGGGGTCCTGGGGGCGGACCCCTTCCGGTCCCTCGACGGGAGGGGGGTCGGGAGGCTAATGTGGCTCGCAACCCGGGCGGCGAAGGACGCCAACCCCGACGTGCAGGTCGGCATCTGCGGGCAGCACGGAGGGGACCCGGACTCGATCAAGACGGCGATGGAGGTCGGGGTCGACTACGTCTCCTGCGTGGCCGAGAAGGTCCCGGGGGCGATCCTGGCCTCCCTGAAATAAGGCAGAACGATGGCGAGAACGACTTACACCGGGGACCGCCTCCAAGTGGAGTGGAGGCGCTCGTCCGGACTGGTCATCCTGAGGCGTTTTTGCGAGAATAAGAGGCGCTTCCTGAAGTTCTCCACGCGGCAGGCCCCGGGGGACCCGGAGGCCTTCGCGCGGCAGTACATCAGGGCGGTGGAGGGGCTCGAGGGCGATGAAGTCAGAACCGAAACCCACGAAGATTAGGGTCCGGCACGCCGACAAGGCGGAGGGCAAGCCGGCCAACGTCGGCCACGACACGAAGGCCCTGGACAGCCTCCGCTGGCTGCTCAGGAAGGCACTGTCGGGACCGACAGAGGAGGGGAAATGAGCGGGACGAAGGTGGAGTCGGACGGCATCGAGCGCATCCCCCACGAAAACATGTCCTTCCTGGTCCCCGTCCACGACCTCCTCGCCCGCGAGGACGTCCGGAGGCTCGGCCCCCGCCGCTTCGAGGTGGTGTCCGAGGACCCCGTGACGGTCATCGTCAACGGCGTCACCCAGATCGTGATGGAGAAGGGGACCCTCTTCTACTCCATGACCTGGGAGTGGGAGAGGCCCCTGCACGCGTGCGCTCTCGACTATTCCGGAAAGGACTGACATGAACTTCGACGAGATGAGGTCGGCGCCGGGGGCGGCACACGTCCCCGAGGAGCACCGCCGGGTGGCGGCGTCCCAGGCCGCCATGGTCGAGGCGCTCCTGCGGCTGCGCGGGCTCGACCCCCGGACGGGGGTGTCCTCGTGGCACCGGCACCCGGGGGAGTCCCTTCCCGTCTACGCCTTCACCTACAATCAGCACTTCGACGTCCTGCGGGAGGACGCCGCCGACCCCGGCCCCGTCGTGGCGGCGGTCGTGAGCCGCTACGGCGACCGGGGCGCCGTCGGGGAGTGCGTCAGGGAGGACTCGGCCGCCTTCGTGGAGTGGGGCATCCTGCTCGACGAGGACATGATGGGGCGCTTCCTGGCCCGCGAGATTCCGGCCTTCGACGACGCCCCCGGGGCGACCCTGGCCGAGTTCCTGGTGGCCCTCCGCGAGCCCGCCTTCCGGGCGGACACCGAGGTCGCCCAGTGGAGGGCGGAGGCGTCCGCGGCGGCGGCCTACCTCGTCCCCGAGTCCCCCACCGCGGTCCGCGTGGCCCTGCTGGTGGACGGGGAGGGGAACCTCCTGGAGGATCGCGCCGCCTACGTGCTCTCCCTGCTGGCGGACTGGTCGCCCAGGGGGTCGCTGGAGCCCACGGGACGCCCCGTGGACGCCGTTCTCAAGCCCGCGAGGGGGGAAGGCCCCCCGCCGTGGCCCGAGCTCACCGTGGCCTCCACGGGGGAACTGGCCGAGAGCCTCGCCGGCTACGTCCCGGGGAGGCGGCACGTCCGGCCCCTCGAGATCGGCCTCGACAGGCTCACGGAGCTCCTGGGGGAGCCCCACCACCGGAGGGAGGACCGCCACGGCGCCCTCTGGTCGTACCGCTTCGCCGGGGGCGGCGACCTGTTCGTGATAGAGGGGAGCGAGGAGAGGTCCGCCCTCGTCCTCTGCGTCCCAAAGGAAGGACCGAACCCCGCCGCGTTCGCGCGGTTCTGCGAGATGATCGGGGCCTGAGGAGGCCCCCTGCTGAACGATGACGATGGAGACTGACCGATGAAGGGATTCACCCAGAGCGAGCTCCCCGCCGCGCTCATCGACTTCTACGTCCTGAGCCGCGGGGCGCCCCCCGAGTTCGGGGACCCGGAGCCCCTCCTGCGGCACCGGATGGACACCATCAACTCCTGGCGCCGGACCCTCATCCGCGACCTCGAGTTCTGCTGCGCCTGCGAGCTCAGGCACCTCCACGACACCCACGCCAAGCCGCTGGACCACCCCAAGTGGGAGTCCTGGTTCGCCGCTCACTTCGGCGCCGTCGGCCCCGCGTGGATCGCCCGGCACCGGACGGGGCACGCCAACGCCACGGGAGTCCCCAAGACCGGGGAGCCCTCCTTCGACGAGGACGTGGCCTACGTCCGGGCGTCGAACCAGAGCAACCACTCGAGCCGGATGAGGTCCTACTACGGGGCCAAGCACGCGGAGGCCCTCAACGGCCTCTCCCTGCTCGAGGTGGCGGCCGCGGCCTTCGACACCAAGAAGGTGAAGTGGTCCGGGGGCTACGGGGGGACGGCGTGGCGGCGCATCGCCGAGACGGCGGTGGACCTCTGGCACGCCGTCGACATGCAGGACGTCGTCCGCCTCATCGACACGGCCTTCGCCCTGCACCACAACAACGCCATCGTCTTCAACAAGCACCTGGGGTGGACGAGGCAGGGCTCCCACTCGTGGATTCAGGACTGGCTCGACTACAAGTGGTCCGCCAACTCCCCCGAGTCCCTCCTGGGGTTCGCGTCCCCCGCCCTCCAGAACGTCGTGAAGGCCGGGGCGCCCCGCATCGGCCGGCGGCTGAAGCAGCGCCAGCTCGCCGTCCCCGAGCCCCTCGAGGGGCAGAGCCACATGATCCGGCTCAACGGGTCCAAGCCCTTCGCGGCGAAGGTGACGGCGGTCGGCAGAGGCTACTTCAGGACCGTCGTGATGGAGGCGAACCAGTTCAAGGCGCAGAAGACCTTCGGCAAGCACAAGAAGGTCATCCGGCTCCGCGCGTTCTCCCTCAGGGAGTTCCGCGAGCGGGCAGAGGGGACCATCGTGACGGGATGGAAGACCCCCACCAAGCCCGCGAAGAAGGGCGCCGGCTTCAGCATCACCGAGGCGCTCGAGGGGCTGGCGAAGAGCGCCGCGGCCACGGGCAAGTCCATGGTCGCCGCGACGCAGGAGCTCGGGAAGGCGTACTCGGGCATCGCGCAGGCTATCGCCGGCGACCCCGCGCTCATGAAGGCGCTCGAGATGCAGGCCCAGCAGAACCCGCCGGTCACCGCGGAGCAGTTCCACGTCTGGTACAAGAGCGCCCAGGCCCTCCTGATGGAGACGAAGACCAACGAGATGAAGGCCGGCATCGCCAACGCCCTCATCGACAAGCTCCCGGCCGGCACCGACGGCAAGGAGGTGGTGTTCTGCCTCCTCAACGGGGTCTCCTCCCATCAGTGCCTCTCGGGGCTCCTTCATCACGGGAAGTTCGGCGGGGCCGTGGCGGAGTCGACCCCCAAGGGGAAGAAGTCGATCTTCGAGCAGCTCATGGAGGACGCGTCGGTGGTGCCCGAGGCGGCGTTGCTCGAGGCCATGGGCAAGGCCGTCGCGGAGGACGTGGACAAGACCATCCTCGGCGACGTCATCGAGGACAAGGTGGGCGAGAGTGACGACTACGGGTCCTTCGACAAGTCCTCGGCGGGTCCCCCGACAGACGACGATGTCGACGAGTACGGGCACCCCGTCACCTCCGACGCCCTCGACCCGACGCAGACGTCTGCGCCGGGGGAGTTCGGCTTCGACGCCGGCCTCTACTTCAAGGCCAGGATCGCCGCCCTCTACGACGCCCTCGTCGATGAGGTCGAGGCCATCGGTCCCTACACCCTGGGGTCCCTCCTCGAGGACGGGACGACCTACCGATTCCGGCTGAAGAACCACCCGGCGCCCCTGCGGTTCTACCTGACCGTGGACGCGGAGGCGCAGGCCCTCCGGGTCCGGGTGGGCCACACCGAGTCGGCGGACCAGGCCGAGGCGGGGGAGGTGACCGCCCTCTCCCCCATCAGCGTCGAGGTCGCCAAGGACACGGACTTCCTCGTCAAGGCGTTCATGCTCATCATCAAGTCGCATTGCGGAGTCAACTGATGAAGGACCCCATCGGGAAGCACATAGGCCAGTTCGAGGGGAGCTCCCGCCTCATCGTCGAGCGCGGGGACGAGGCCCTGGTGCTCGAGCGGTACGGCGACCACCTGGGCTTCTACATCTGCGCCCTGGAGAACCGGCGCGTGACCTCCTTCACCGCGTACCAGGACGTCGCCCAGGCCCCCGTGAGGGCCTTCGTAACGGCCCCGGCGAAGGGGAAGGCCCCCGCCACCGGCATCCGGGTGGGCGCCCTGAGGAAGAACGGCCACCGCCGGCGCATCGTCGTCCTCAAGAAGCGCGACGGGGAGACCCACTACGTGAAGATCGAGGAGGGGACGAAGGCGTCGAAGGGCTGGAAGTCGAACGGCTCCGGGTGGGTCCCCGTGGCGGACCTCAGCCACCGCGCGAAGGGCATGACGGTGTTCATGCGGGAGGTCGAGGACGAGGACCTGGTCGAGATCAACAGGAAGTACACCAAGCAGGGCATCTTCTGGCTCAGGGACGGCCTGGAGGTCTACATCGAGAGCGTGAAGAAGTCCTTCGCCTTCGGCAAGGTCGTACCGGAGGACGCGTGATATGGAACGAGGGCGGGGTCGAGGGTACAATGGGCGCATGAAAGCCGTCGGGGCGCCTCCGTGCGACAGGCCTTCCATTCAAACCCTCATTTGCTCCCCGGCGGCTCTTTTTGTGCCCCGAGTTGGAGGATGAACGATGCCAGATGTTGTGTTCGAGGTCGACACGGCCTTCGAGTTCCGCGCCTACCGGCGGGGGCTCAACGGCGACGGCGCCCCGACGCCCGTGAGGGTCGCCGGGACCGCCACCTGCCGCGGGACCAGGGACCTCTTCGAGGAGGGGGACGACCGCTACAGCAAGGGGCGGCTCCTCGACCCCGGGGTGGTCCACCTGGTCGTACAGAACTTCGAGGGGAAGCTCATCGAGGAGCTCCTCGGCAGCGAGACGGGCTCCCTCGAGGAGGTGGCCGAGTCCCTGCTCAAGAGCATCCCCCTGTGCGTCCGCGTCGAGGTCCGCAGCGACTCGGTCTACGAGCGCACGGTCCGCGCGGCCTACGACGCCGGGACTGTCGGCGCTGACAGAGGAGGCCGGAGATGATGTACCTCGTGTTCATGGCCCTGCTCGCCCTCGAGTGCTGCCCCGTCGAGGGGTGGGACTGGGACTTCGGCTTCTGGTGGGTCATCGTCGCCTTCCTGCTCGTTGTGCAGGTCGCCTGCGACGTCACCAGGGCGATGCCGCGGGGCGAGCGGGAAGAAGCCGGCGCGCCGCCGGCCCGGACGCCCCTCCCGGCCACCAAGTCCGTCGAGGAGTGGGCTCGAGAGAACGGTCTGGAGGAGTAATGAAGACGAAAAAGAAGGCGAAGAAGAAGGCCTCCAAGAAGGCCAGGAAACCCAAGCCGAAGGCGCTCCGGTCCCTCGACGACCTCAAGGAGTGCCCGTGGAACCCGCGGGAGATCAGCCCCAAGGCCCTCAACGGCCTCAAGGAGTCCATCGCCCGCCTGGGGGACATCTCCGGCATCGTGTGGAACCGCAGGTCGGGCCACCTCGTCTGCGGGCACGCCCGCCTGAGGGCCATGCGCGAGGAGCACGGCGACGGGGTCGAGCTGAAGGTCGACGGGGACGAGGCCTGGGTGGTCCTGCCCGACGGCGAGCGGTTCCGGGTCCGCATCGTGGACTGGGACGAGCCCGTCGAGCGCCTGGCGAACGTCACCGCCAACAACCCCCACATCACGGGCGAGTTCACGGAGGACGTGGCCGCCATCATGGACCAGATCGCCGCCGACGACGCGGACCTCTTCGACCGCATCGGCCTGGGCGACCTGCAGGTGGACCTCGACGCCCTCCTGAAGGTCCCGGCCGGCGCGGGCGGGAAGGAGCTCGGCGAGGACATCGGCGGAGAAGCGAGGAAGGTGAAGTGCCCAGACTGCGGCTGCGAGTTCGAGACGTAGGCTACCTCGACGCCCTGGAGGAGGCCTGGAGGGCGCACAGGAGGCGCCGGAAGCGGGACGCCCCGACGGTCGTGTCGACCTTCGCGGGCATCGGGGGCTCGTCCCTGGGCTACTCGATGGCCGGCTACCGGGAGCTCCTCGCGGTCGAGTGGGAGGAGGACCCCGTCCGGACCTTCCGGCTCAACTTCCCGGGCGTCCACGTCCACCACGGCGACATCAAGGCCCTCTCGGGGCGGGAGGCCCTCGACCTGGCCGGCCTCGAGCCCGGGGAGCTGGACGTCCTCGACGGGTCGCCGCCATGCCAGGGCTTCTCGACGACCACCCGGGGCAGGCGGGACGCGTCGGACCCCCGCAACGACCTCTTCCTCGAGTTCGTCCGGCTGCTCGACGCGCTCCGGCCCAGGGCGTTCGTGATGGAGAACGTGACGGGGATGGTCAAGGGCATGATGAAGCCCATCTTCGTGGAGATCCTGCGGACCCTCAAGGCGCAGGGGTACAGGGCGCGGTCGTGGATGCTCAACGCGGCGCACTACGGCGTCCCCCAGGCGCGCAGGAGGGTCATCTTCATCGGCTACCGGGAGGACCTGGGGGTCGATCCGACCTCCCCGCCCCCCGCGGAGCGCCCCATTCCGGTCCGGGAGGCTATCCTCGGGGCGCCCGACGGCCCCTTCTTTCGCCCCAAGTCGTACGCCAAGTGGGCGAGGCAGCTCCGCCCGGGGCAGTGCGTCGGGGACATACACCCGAAGGGCCACGGCTACAACATGGTGAGGCTCGACGCGTCGAAGCCGGCGCCGACCCTGACCAAGACCCACACGACGGCCATCGGCCACCTCCACCCGACCGAGGAGCGGTTCCTGTCGGTGCCGGAGGCGGCCAGAATATCGTCCTTCCCCGACCAGTTCGCCTTCGCGCCCCTCGAGCCCGAGTCGAAGTACATCGCCGCGGCCGTGGGGGGCCTGGGGAACTGCGTCCCGCCCATCTTCATGAGGGCCATAGCGAGCCACGTGAGGGCTGAGGCCCTGGGAGGGCGTGATGCCTAAGGCTCGCATCAGATCGAGGCTCGTGGGGCGTCTGGGCGCCTACAGGCGGGTCCTGGAGCTCGCCGAGGCCCTGGCCCGCGCCCCCAGGAAGCCCGGCGCCCCCACCATCGTCTCCACGTTCGCCGGGATCGGCGGCTCGTCGCTCGGCTACGCCAGCGCCGGCTACCGGGAGCTCCTGGCCGTGGAGTGGAACGAGGGGGCGGCCGCCACTTTCCGGCGCAATTTCCCGGGGGTGCCCGTCCACCTGGGGGACATCGCGGCTCTCGAGGGCCGGGAGGCCCTCCGGCTCGCCGGGATCGCCCCGGGGGAGCTCGACGTCCTGGACGGCTCGCCGCCGTGCCAGGGGTTCTCGACCGCGGGGCGCTTCATCGTCTCGGACCCCAGGAACAGGCTCTTCGAGGAGTTCGTCAGGCTTCTCGAGGCCTTCCGTCCCCGCGCCATGGTGATGGAGAACGTGGCGGGCATGGCGAAGGGCGGCATGAAGGCCGTCTTCGCCGAGGCCCTTGGCGCCCTGAGGGAGGCCGGCTACGCCGTCCGTTGCTGGCTCCTCAACGCGGCCCGCTACGGCGTCCCCCAGGCCCGGGAGCGCGTCATCTTCATCGGGGCCAGGGAGGACCTCGGGGTCGACCCGACTCCCCCGCCCCCTACCGTCCCCTTCGCGGCCCGGGACGCCGTCGAGGGGCTCGTCGCGACGCGGAGCCAGCGCATCAACCCGTGGATTCCAGCGACGGGGCCGGCCGCGACGGTCTGCAAGTCCTCCGGGGGCTACCGGGGGAAGTTCCCAGACGGGGAGCGGTCCCTGACGGTCGCGGAGGCCGCCGCCCTGACGTCGTTCCCCGCCGGCTTCGCTTTCGAGGGAACGGACAGGGCGAAGTGGGCTGGGATCGGAAACTCCGTGCCCCCTCTGCTCATGAAGGCCGTGGCGGGGCACCTGGCCGAGACCATTCTGGAATTAAAGGATGAGAATTAGAACCAAAGTGAAGCGCAAGGCCCCCGCCGTCCCCTACCCCGAGGCGCTCGAGGCCGCCTGGCGCCTCCACAGGCGCAAGAAGCCGGCCGGCGCGCCCCGGGTGGTCTCGACCTTCGCCGGGTGCGGCGGCTCGAGCCTGGGGTACTCGATGGCGGGCTTCAGGGAGGTCCTGGCCGTCGAGTGGGACGACCACGCGGTCGAGACCTACAGGCGGAACTTCCCCGGGGTCCCCGTCTTCCACGGGGACATCGGCAAGCTCACGGGGAGGCAGGCCAGGAAGCTCGCCGGCGTCAAGAAGGGCGAACTGGAGCTCTTCGATGGCTCCCCGCCCTGCCAGGGGTTCTCCGTGTCCGGCCTGCGCGAGGTCGACGACGACCGGAACCGCCTCTTCGAGGAGTTCGTCCGCCTGCTCGGCGAGTTCATGCCGAGGGCCTTCGTCATGGAGAACGTCAAGGGCATGGCCATCGGCGACATGAAGGGGGTCTTCATCGAGGCCGTCCGGTCGCTCAAGGCGGTCGGCTACGTCGTCCGCTGCCGGCTCCTGGACGCGAAGTACTTCGGGGTCCCGCAGCGACGGCCCAGGCTCATCTTTCTGGGCGCCCGCGAGGACCTGGGGGTCGAGCCGGAGTACCCGAAGCCCCACCCCCGGGTGATCCCCGTGCAGGAGGCCGTCGCCGGCCTTCCGGAGGACCTCGAGCGGACCCTGTCGGAGAAGGGCCTCGAGTACTGGAAGCGGACCAGGCGCGCGGACTCCTTCAAGCACGCCCACCCCCGCGGGTCCTGGTTC
>Ga0272441_10012125_pt1 | contig 12658 bp, 6 predicted proteins | sample SSMProp6N_FD_193582 | JGI IMG/M metagenome (GOLD analysis project Ga0272441, IMG submission 193582) | Marine sediment archaeal communities from Little Sippewissett salt marsh, Falmouth, MA, United States - SSM-Prop-6N | ecosystem: Environmental > Aquatic > Marine > Wetlands > Sediment ...
CACGGCGACATGCTCGTCCAGCGCTGGGGCGCCTACAAGTACACCCAGCACAAGACCGTCACCTACGAAGCCGCCAAGAACGGCGCGGTCAAAATGGCCGTCGACCTCTCCACGCTGCGAAAGGGTGCCGCCGTCTACCGCGCACGCCTCGTCTTCCTCGGCGGCGAGGGCTACGAGATCGCCGCCACGGTCGGCGGAAAGACCGTCCCACTCAAGCTCGTTCCCCCCTATGACCTGTGGTTCGACGCCACCGATGCCGTCCGCGAAGCCGTCAAGAACGGCACGCACAAATCCGTCCCCTTCCTCGTGAGCCGCGCCAAGGTCGATCCCAGGCGCTGCTACCTCGAAGTCGCCTACCAAGGCACCCTCAAAGACCCGCCACAACAGGTGACGGACGTAAAGATCACATACCACCCCGGACAGTGCCTCATCACCTGGAAGGAGATCTGGGACATCGCCGACGGCAGGGAAAACATCACTTGGGGCGAGATGGTCAAAAAAATCCGCACCTGCACACCGCTCGGCATCGTGCCCAAAGACGAAGGCCGAGAGATCCGATACCGCATCTACCGCCACACAAAGCCCATCACCCCCGTGACCATCGGCCAGGCCCGGATGATCCACGAGGTGATGCCCGGCTCCGTCTACATCGATGAGCGCGTGGCGCGAGGCAAGGTCGGCGAGCAAGGCCCCACCTTCCTCAAAAAAGACCAGGGCCTGGTCCGCGTCACACTCGCGCCCGGTAAAACACTCCCCCCCGGCACCGGATTCCGGGCACACACCGTCGCCAAGGCCGGCAAGGCCTGGTACGCCGTCGTCACCGCCGTCAACGGCGTCGAAAACACGTCCCACCTGTCCGAAGCCAACGTCGCCGGACCCATCGACCAGACCGTCGCCATCCCCAAGCCCGTGCTCTATGCCGAAAAAGTCAGCGACGTCCACCGCCACAAGGGCGTCAAGTACCACCAGCAGTGGTATACGTGGTGGCTCACCAAGCCGCTCTCCCCCTACCCAAAGCGATACGACGTGGTGCTCGACTTCTGCCCAAAGACCATGGCAAAACCCGCACCCCTGACCATCACCCGCGGCCACGCCTGGATCACCTCTCCCGAGCCGCCGCGCGGCGCCTCGCCACGAACCGGCGTCGTCATCAGCCCGTCGTCCGACAGCCCCAACGTCTTCTGGATGGGCATCCCGGACTCGTACTACAACCTGAAGAGCCGCGAGCAGGGGACGTGGCGCCCGTGGCCGCAGCGACGCGCCGAGTTCCTCATCAAATGGGTCAAATCCAAATTCCCCATCGACGACAACCGAATCACCGGCTCCATCGGATGCTGGGGGATGATGGAGATCGAACGCCCCGACCTCTACGCCTTTATACACGGATGGGGACTCCCCGAAGTCACCAAGGGATTCCAGGCGTGGAACCGGGCGACCATCTGGGGCTCCCCCCGTATTTACAGCGACCGGCCGAACCAGCACAATCCGTTCTACCGCCAGGATTACTCCCGCTACGTCCTGAAAGACCCGAAAAAAGAAACACCCTTCTTCCAGATGCACACCGGCTGGGGCGCTCACTTCACCGAAATGGGATGGCCCTCCCTGCCAAGGTTCTACCGCTCCATGATCACCGCCAAGCGGCCCTTCGTCGCACACTGGCGAACGAAGCACCGCCCTACCATCCGAAAAAACCAGTCCGTCCCCGCCTTCGGAAACTGCTCCGTCGACGGCATGCCCGGCAACGGCGACCGCGCCCACGGCGATACGTTCGGAGCAACCATCAACGGCTACCTGACCTGGGATTCCGAGAGCATCATCGACACACCCCGCCGCTGGGAGATGACCGTGTGGGCGGAGGGCGCACCCCTGCCACAGTGCACCGTCGACCTCACGCCGCGCAAGTGCCAGAAGTTCCGAGCCAGGCCGGGCCAGACCTTCAAGTGGACCAACACCCAACTCGCACCCGCGCCGAAGAAGGGCGAGAAACCGCCCGAGGGGAAGGCCTTCGGCTCCGGCACCGTCACCGCAGACAAGTACGGACTCGTCACGCTCAAGCAAATCACGCTTACCGCGAGCCGCCATCGCGTGGTGATCGAGAGCAAATAGCCCGCTTCAAGGAGTGGATCATGCGGCGTCCATCGCTCTTCGCCATCGCCTGCTCGCTCTGCGTCGGCCTCTCGGCTCACGCCGCAGACCTGGCCACCGTCCGCTTCTCGTCCGGCGAGGTCGGCTCCTTCCCAAAGACCGTCACCGCCGACCGCAGCAAGATCGAGGTCGACCTCTCCGCACTCGGCAAAGACCTCACCGTGTTCCGCGCCGTCCTCTGGCCGCACGGGGCGATCGATCCGCGCCGCGGGCGGGACAAGCCCGAGCCCATCACGGTCACTGTCGCCGGCGCCACGGACCCGCTTCCGCTGCTCCCGCCGCGCTACAAGGGCTTCGTCTGCACCACGGCCGTCGCCGACGCCGTCAAGGCCGGAACCGGAAAGCTCGTCTTCAAGCCCGTCTCGCTGCGCGGATACGACCGCAAAAGCGCACACCTCGAAATCACCTGCTCACTTAAAACCAAAACCAGAATCCAGCCGGTCAAAGACATACACGCCTGGCACAAGGCCGGCCAGACCTTCATCACCTGGACGCAGCCCCCGCCCACCGTTACCCCCGCCCAGCTCAAGTCCAAAGAGTACACTGCGTTCGCCGCCGAACTCGCCACGAAGGGCGCCTACGTCTTCCGCATCTACCGACACACCCTGCCCATCACCTCTAAGAACATCGCCCAGGCGCAGCTCGTCGACCAGGTCGGCCCGCTCACCGCATGGAACACCGAGCACCAGCAGGCACACTACACCCTGCGCGGCAACTACACCCTGTTCCGCTACATCGTCAAGGACGGCCAGAAGCCCGTTCCCCCCGGCACCGGCATCTACGCCCATAACCCCAAAGAACCCGGCAAGGCCTACTACGCCGTCAGCACCACCCTGAACGGCGAAGAAGACCTCTCGGACCTCCCGACCGCCGGACCCGTCGACGAGACCGTCGGACCCGGCGAGCCCGTTCTCCAGAAGATCCGCAAGCTCGGCCCCAAGGAGCACATCTTCTACCAGCGGGGCGCCACCCTCTACTACTACACCCGCTGGGAGGCGCCGCCACGCTGCAACCTCCCCTCACGCCCACTCGACTACCTGGTCGGCATCCTGCCAAACACCAAGGCCCCCTCGCCCCTCGCACTCCGCCTCCACGGCTGGGGCGGCAGCATGCACGGCGGCGGATTCTGGACCTACCCACAGCTCGGGACCATCATGGTCTCCACCAACCAGATCCCATACGACTGGTGGACCGGCTATCACGAGTTCAACGGCACCTGGCGCAGCCGCCGCGACGGCGCCGTCCACGACTACACCCAGCAGCGCCTCCTCGCCATCGTCGACTGGGTCGACACCAAGTGGAAGGTCGACAAAACCCGCGTCTCCGTCGGCGGCGGGTCGATGGGCGGATCCGGCACCACCAACCTCGCCGTCCACCGCGGCACGCGCATCGCCTTCTGCGCCGGGTCCGTCTGCGTCCATATCCCCGACAGCTCCCCCCAGTTCACCAGCAGCTACATCCACAACTACGGCCAGGTCAAATGGCAGCTCCCATACAAAGACTCCGGCGTCTCCGCATTCAACTGGTTCTCAAACGAATGGTTCGTCCTCAACAACCCCAACGCCGACCTCGGCCTGGTCTGCTTTTCCAACGGAAAAAACGACGGACAGATCGGCTGGGAGCAGGCCCTCCGCTTCGCCCGCGCACTCCAGAAAGCGCGCCAGCCACACGTTTTCAAATGGGGGCTCGGCGGGCACGGCGAGGGCGTCTACGTCCCCCCCTGCGCCGCAGGATGCCGCACCGACCGCTTACTCCCCGCCTTCTCCAATTGCTCCATCGACGGCAAGCCCGGCAAGCCGCAGCGCAAGCCGCGCGCCCAATACGTCAAGGAAAAAGAGGCCGCCAAGGAATACCGGAAAAAAACCGGCAAGTGGAAGCACGTCGACCCCTATGACGGCGATTCGACCGGGATGTTCAACGGCTATCTCCGCTGGGACACCAGGGACCAAAGCATCGTCGACACCCCCGACGCCTGGTCGATGATCGTCTACCTCTCCAGCCCGGACAGCCGGGGCCGCGGCGGCGCACCCAAAGACCTCTGCACCGTCGACATCACCCCCCGCCGCTGCCAGGCATTCAAACCCAAACCGGGCGAATCGTTCAAGTGGACGAACACCCAGCTTCCGCCCGAACCCAAGAAGGGCGAGAAGCCGGCCGACGCGAAGCTCGTGGCGTCCGGCACCGTCACCGCCGACCAGTGGGGCTTGCTTACCCTCAAGGCCGTCAAGGTGACCAAGGCCCGCCACCGCGTCCGCATCGAGCGGAAGTAAACCGGTCTGAATCACTTAGGAGCCGCCCCGCGGGCTATCCTTCCCAAGGGCCTCGTCCGCCCGCCGCGGGAGCCGGGCGCCGGCCCCACCGACTGATCTGGGGAGTGTTTCGCAGGCCCCTTCGTCCGCCGGACCGCGTTGCGTTATGAACACGTCTTTAACATCCTATACTTGAAATATTTACGTTTTTTTTTCGCCCGGCCATCTTCATATGGCCTTTCATGAGCATGTTTTCGGCAACATGCTCCGGCCCGCCCCACGTAAGCCACGCAGCGAGCCCCGCGTCATAAACTTATTTTTGTCAACGGCTTATCTCCTTAGCCTGCCTTTTACCCGTTCACGGCACGGAATTTGCGGTAAGTGGTGTGGGCCGTAGGCGCTGCGCCGAGTGCGCTGGGCGGCATGTCCGCTCTGCTTCCGCTGGCGCGGTTCCCGCAGTCCATACAGGTCGCCCGTGGCGCGGGCCTCATCACCGCCGTCGGGCGACCACACAGCCGTGTGGATTGTGCAGAGACCGAGCCGACCCGACCGACGCCGCACCGGCGGTCGCGGCAGGCCCGGGCGCACAATGTGGGCCGTGCCCGTGGGGCTGTTGTCGGCGGCCGTTCGGCCGCCCCCGCGCGGGCCGGTGTAGAGCGACGGCCGTGCCGGTCCATTCGCCCGGCCGCAGGCCGTCCCGACGTGTGACGTGTTGAGGAGAGGTGCCAGTGACGCGAACCCTTCGGTGCAGTCACGAGCGAGCCCGGTTCCATTCCGTGCAGCGGTTGGGGCGGCTCGCACCCGTCGAGCTCTGGCACTGCCCGACCTGCAAGAGCACCCTGGCCGGCGAGAGCATCGGCCGGGCACGACGTACGCTCTCGGCTGCATAGCCGGGGCGAGAGAGAGTCGAAAGAGACGCGGTGGCGGTCTCCGCCCGCCGGAGTTGTCGCCCGGTGAGCGCGGTCGGTGCCCTTGGGACCCGCGGGCGCCCCGACACATGCACGACGCGATATTGCGCGTCTGCCGTCCGGGCGGACCGCCCGGTCAGCCGAACGCGGCGCCGGACAAGTAGCTGCTTTTTCGAAAGGGGGCGCATCCTTTATGGCACCCAGACAGCTCTGTGCTCACGAGCGAGCACGCTTTCATTCCGTCCAGCGGCTCGGCCGGCTGCCGCCTGTCGAACTGTGGCATTGCCCCGTGTGTAAGAGCACCATCGCCGCCGAGACCGTCGGCAAGACGCCTCGGCCAGTCGCCGCAGCCTGACTTGGAGACCTGCGCCATTTGCCGCCCCGCAATGATCTGCCCGATGATGGTTTTCCTTCCTATTTCCTTTTTCAAAGGAGGTGCGCAATGAGGGGGCTGATCTGGTCAATGGTTATGGGATTGGTTTGTGTGCTCGCACTCGCCGGCACCGTGTGGGCCACCGGCTACACATCCGCCGGCAGCGGCAACTGGGGCGCAGACGCCACTTGGAACGAGGCCGGCTACCCCGATGACAACACGGACACCGCCTCCATCGCAACGGGCCAGAACGTCCAGTCGAAGGACGCCGGCGGCACCGGGTTGGACATCCCCGCCCTCGCCGCGGGCGGCATCACGATCAACGGCCAGCTCACGCTGACCGCGTCGCAGTCGAATGCCAACTCCGTCACGCTCTCCGCAGGGACGCTCTACAGCTCGAACGCCCTCACCCATACTGGCAACTGGGCGCTGGACTTCACCACCGGGACACTGTACTTCACGGCCAACTCGAACTCGCACTCCACCTTTAGCAACGGCACCTGCACCATCAACCCCGGCACCACGTACTTCACCGTTAACAGCGGCGGCTACGGTCGCGGCGTCTACAACGGCGACCTCTCCGGGTCAGGCACCATCTCGGTGAACAAGTCGCTCAACGGCGGACCCATGGACCTGGGCGGCAACAACACCGCCTTCGCCGGGCAGTACCAGGTCAACAGCGGGGCCGGCCTGCGCTTCACCGGCGGCGCCTCGCTCGGATCCCCCTCGAAAATCACCCTGGACGGCGGATACATCGCCACCATGATGAGCGGCGGTCTCACCCTCAGCGTCCCTCTCGACATCGACACCGGCGGCGGCCATGTCATGCACACCGAGCGGAACCTCGGCAACGAACTCACCACCAGCAGCACCATCACCGCACTCGGTGCCGGCGCCCGAGACCTCACCTTCTCCGCAGGAGACGACGGCCGCGTCACCTACCAGTACGTCGACAGCCTCGTCTCCGGGCCCTTCAACGTCAACCTGCGCGGCTACTGGCGCGGCGCCAGCCGCGTCTATCTGCGCAACGCCAGCAACAGCTTCAACGAACTGGACGTCCAACTCGACCAGACCAGCAACCACAACAACGGCACCAACCGCCTCTACGTCACCGACGTCGGCGCCATGGGCGGCGCACCCGTCACCGTCAGAAACAACAGCACCAACTCCGCAGGGGCCAACGGCCGATTCGTCCTCCAGGACGCCGGCGGAATGGGCGACTGGAACCACCCAAACTCACTCACCCTCGAAGACTCCACCTACGACCTGATGGTCCTCTACGACGGGCTGGATAACCTGAGCGTGACAGCGCTGACCCTGGGCGGCGTCGCCATCGACGACGGACTCTACACCATCAGCACCGACGCACCCAACGGCATCACCCTCAGCGACTGGTTCGACGTCGATGACCCGGCCGACACCATCACCGTCGGCGCCGGCCTCGTCATCCCAGAGCCCGCGGGACTGGGCCTCCTCGGCCTGGCCCTGCTCGGCCTGCGAAAAAGGAGACGCTAACCACCCTTTCCGTCCGGCCGCCCGACGGCGTCGGACGGGACCCGTGAAGGAGAGGACGATGGTCATTCGGAACGGAAGCAACTTCTTGAAAGGAGGTTCGGCAATGAGACAGATCGTGATCGCGGTATTGTGTGTGATGGGCCTGGCCCTGGCGGCACAGGCTGGGGTGGAGGTCACCCTCCAGAACGGACTCGACGGCTATGCCGGCTGCGAGGACGTGTGGACCGGCAACGTCGGCAATTATTTCAACGCCGGCGTCGCGCACAGGTTCAATAACATATGGTACGAGGACCTGCGCTCTTTCGAACGCATCGACAATGAAAAGCGCTACAAGGTGCTCGTCAAGTTCGGCGACTTGGGCACCAAGATCCCCGCCGGCGCCACCATCACCAGCGCCAAGCTCTACCTCTACAAGAACTTCGGCCAGGGGCCGACCCAAGGCAGCCCCACCTATGCCAACGTCGCCGCCTACAAAGTGCTCCACAACTGGGTCGAGGGCCGGGGCGGCACCGGCCACACCGACCAGAACTGGACCACCGACAGCCTCAGCGGCGTCAACGTCCCTTACTGGAACGCCGCCACACAGCTCGGCGGCGGCCACGCCAAGACCGCCGGCTACACCAACGTCTACGAGGCCAGCGTCCCGGCCGGGGCGGACATTGTCGACTTCCAGCACGGCTCCGCATTCCAGGCCCCCTGGGCCAAGAAGGCCACCATCGCAGAGGTCGACAGCGCCGCCGGCTCCTGGTACCACGACACCGCCGCCAACAAGGTCTACTTCCGCTACGGCCATGCCGGCGTCTACGGCTCCACCGGTGTCTCGTACTACGTGTCCGGCGACAAGTGGGGCGACACCGCATGCACCGGCGTCGGAACCGACATCGACGCCACCCCGCAGACCGGCGACTGGCCCGACATGCTCGACCTCGGCTGGGGATACGTCGACGTCACCGCCTGGACCCAGGCCTGGTCGGACGATCCCGGCAGCAACCACGGCGTTCTCATGACCTCCAACACCAACGAAATCCGATGGTGGGCCAGCGAGTACAGTGACCCCACCCTCGGCCCCAAGCTCGTCGTCGAATACGAAGCCGGCGCCGGCACCATCCCGGAACCCGCCGGGCTCGGCCTCCTCGGCCTCGCACTGCTCGCCATACGTAGAACTGGACAACGGTCCCTTTTAAGGAGGTCTGCAATGAAGAAGGTCTTGGGCCTGTTCATCGCAGGCGTACTCGTCGCATCCGTGGGCGCGGCATCCGCCGACCCCTGGCTCCTTCCCACCGACACCGTGCTCGCACTCGACTTCGGACCCACCGAGCCGCCCACCGACACCACCTCGACCGGCTGGGTCTCCTTCCAGTGCGGCGCACATGACGCTTGGGAGAACAATATCACTTACACCCACACCTACGGCACCTACACCGCCAGCCTCACCGCCATCCCGGGCTCTAGCCCCGCCCTCCAACTGCGCGCCCGCCGTTTGACCAGCCCCGTCAACTCCGGCGATCTCACCTGGGGCGATGTCTACAACGATCACGTCTTCACCTACAACACCATGATGATCAAAATCGAAGGACTGGAGCCCAACCACACCTACGAAAAGCTCTACCTGCTCAACATTGGCGGCAGCGGGGCCGGAGGCCGAGTCAGCAAAATGTGGCTCAGCATCGGCTCACCCAATACCCCCGTCCTTCACACCGTCGGTGTCGCTGAGCCGGTCACCAACAACGACGCCGGCTCCATCATGGAACTCGCCGACCCCACCGCCGACGCGTTTGGCGAACTCGAAATCAGCTTCACCACTAACTCCGGCAGCAGCGTCTCTTCCTGGACCAACGGTTTCATCCTGGTCGACTACCCCGCCGCTCCGCCCATCCCAGAGCCCGCCGGTCTCAGCCTTCTCGGACTGGCACTGCTTGGACTGCGTCGCAAGAGAAGCTGACCCCATTCCTGCCGAGCGGCGAGAGCCGCTCGGCGGGACCATCGGCAATCACGCCGAGAGGAGACGGAAGAATGAGAGAATGCAGACACATCGGGATGAATTCCGGGACCCTGTTGGAAAGGAGGCTGGCGATGAAGAGGCTGAGTTGCGTGGTGCTGGCGGTTGTGATGGTCGTGGCGGGCACGGCGGCGGCGGATACCACCCTGTTGAATCACGCCTACATCGACGCCGGTGACGGCGGCAAGCTCAAGTACAGCGGCGGGGCGACCGTTCTTACCCCCTCCGCGACGGCGGTGACCGTCGGCGGCGTCACCTACGACTATCAGTACGATGTCGCCGGGAACCTCGACCTCGACGGCTATAACATCCGGGGCGCGATCAACACCACCACCAGTCAGTCCTCCGCGTACTTCAAAGTCGCCGGAAACGTGGCGAACAGTGGGGCCGGCGGCGACGGCTCGTTCTACACCTACACCACCCAAGCCCACAGGTATCCCGACCACGTGCGCGTCGACGCCGGTGGCAGCCTGACCGTCAACAACGTCTGGACGGATCCCTATTACAACAACGACGGCGGCGACGTGTACCTCTATGCAAAGAACGGCGCGGTCACCGTGACCGGCTATGTCGACACCCACAGCGATATGTACAACAAGTATGGCGGCAACATCACCCTGCGCAGCGAGGGCGCGGGCGCCGGCATCACCGTCAGCGGGCAGGCCGCTTCCGGCGACGGCGCCGGGCACAGCCTCATCTCGGGCGATAACACGCCGCTCGACGCCGGCGCGATCAAGCTGTACACACCGGGCGACGTCAACCTGACCGCCGGGATCTACGCGCGTCGCGCAAACGGCGACGTCACCATCCGAGGCGACGCCGCCAACGCCGCACTTCGAGCCGGCGATGTCACCATCGGCGGTGACATCAACACCCACGCCTCCAACAGCCAGAGACGTGCGGGCGATGTCGTTGTACTGGCCAACTCGCTCGACCTCGACGGCAACCTCCTCATCCACAGCACGGGCGGCAGCTCCTGGGCCGGCGACCTGGACATCGACGTGCTCGGCGACTGCACCATCGCCGGATACATCCGCGCCAACAACACCAACACCCAGCAGTCGTGCGCTCCCGGCAAGGTCGACATCACCGCGCTGCACCTGGCCGTCAACGGCGCCAACGGCGGTCTCAGCATCGACACCAGCGCCGTTTTCACCGGCGGCTTCGACAGCGACAAAGCTCTCCCGGCCGCCAGCGACGTCACGCTGACCGGCGTCGACACGTCCTTGATGAGGTACACGGACCCGCTCGTCGGCGCCACTTCCTCGATCTACCTCGCCGGCGGCATCACCACCTCGGCCGGCGACCGGCGCTATGCCAGCCCCGACTTCTACGGCGACGTAACCCTCTCCGCCGTCGAGGTCCAGCTTGGCGGCAATATCACCGTCGAGCACACCACGCTGAGCGACATCGACGTCCACTACGGCGTCACCACCTACGGCATCGTCACACACCTGATGGAGAACGGTGCCTACTGGGACGGCGTCAGCGCCCACAACATCACCTACGGCGTCGGGCCGACGACCTTCACCGCCGACGTCCCCTACGCCGGCCTGCCCGTCCCAGAGCCCGCAGGCCTCTCCCTCCTCGGACTGGCCCTGCTCGGACTGCGTCGCAAGAGAAGCTGAACACCATTCCTGCCGAGCGGCGAGAGCCGCTCGGCGGGACCATCTGCGATCACGCCGAGAGGAGACGGAAGAATGAGAGAATGCAGACACATCGGGATGAATTCTGGGACCCTGTTGGAGAGGAGGCTGGCGATGAAGAGGCTGAGTTGCGTGGTGCTGGCGGTTGCGATGGTCGTGGCGGGCACGGCAGCGGCGGATACCACCCTGACCGGAAACGCATACCTCGACGGAAGTGGCAACCTGGTCGGTACCACCTTGACCGCCACCGGTGGCGTCGGCAGCGTCACCGATCCGTATGTCTTCAACGTCGCCGGCAACCTGGATCTCGCCGGCTACAATATCAGCGGCGCCTCGAGCACCGCGAACAATCAGTACTCGGCCACCTGGCAGGTCACCGGAAATGTCCTCAACAGCGGCGCCGGCGGCGGATCGTTCTACTCCTACACCACGTCCAACTACCGCGCTGGCGGAAAGGTCACCATCCAGGCCGACGGCAGCATCGCCCTCAACAACGTGCGCACCTACGCCAAGTACATGAGAGACGCCGGCGACGTTTATCTCTGGGCCAAGGACGGCTCTGTCACACTCGACGGCTATATCGACACCCGCGCCGCCGGCAACGACTACGACGCCGCCAACGTCACCCTGCGCAGCGAAGGAACCCTCGCAAGTCAGGGCATTGCCGTCAACGGCAAGAGCGGAGCCTACAGTATCATTACCTATGGCAAGGTCAGCTACGACTGCGATCGCGCCGGATATGTCAAGCTTCTCACCGAAGGCGACGTCACCCTGGCCGGCGGCATCAATGCCCGGCGGGGTTACGGCGACGTCACCATTCGGGGGGATAACACCGACACCTCCGTGCGAGCCGGCGACGTGGAAATCGGCGGGGATGTCGCCGCCGACTGTTACAAGACCTACTTTAGGGGCGGGCACCTCACCGTGCAGGCCAACTCCCTCAGTGTGGATGGCAACGTCCTGCTGCATAACACCGGCGGCCACGCCGATGGCGGAAACGTCAAAATCGACGTGCTCGGCGATTGCACCATCGACGGATACATCCGCGCCGACAACGATAAGAGCGACTACCGCAGCTCACCCGGCCATGTCGACATCTCCGCCTTGCACCTCACCGTCAGTGGCGCGCGGAGCGGCGTCAGCATTGACGCCACTGACGTCTACACCGGCACCTACGACAAGAACTACCCGCCCGCCTCGAGCGCCGGCGACGTGACTCTGACCGGCGTCGACACCTCCCTGATGCCTTACCTCGTGACCCACCCGCTCGACGGTTCCACCTCCTCCATCTCGCTCGCCGGCGGAATCGCCACCGGATATGGCTACGTCAGCGGGAAACCCAACTTCTACGGGCACGTCAACATCGCCGCCGTCGAGGTCCAACTCGGTGGCGACGTCAGCGTCCAGAACACCTCCTCCAAGATCGACGTCCACTACGGCGTCACCACGCACGGAGCCATCACACACCTGATGGAGAACGGCGTCTATGGCACCGGCGCCCACAACATCAACTACGGCGTCAGCACGCCAACCTTCACCGCCGACGTCATGCACGCCGAGATGATCCCAGAGCCCGCAGGACTCTCCCTCCTCGGACTGGTCCTGCTCGGACTGCGGAAAAGGAAACGGAACTGACCGGAACCCGCCGGACAGGATAACACGCCGGGCGGCTCTGAGCCGCCCGGACGCCCCCCAAAGCCGCCTCCACAGCCGACCCCACTACGGCTTCTTCGCCGCCACGCGGCGCGTCCGGAACGGACCCGCTGGAAGCCCCGCCTTGTTCATCAGGTTCGGACACGCCACCGGGCTCCACGCAAACCGAA
>Ga0272441_10012127_pt1 | contig 12657 bp, 12 predicted proteins | sample SSMProp6N_FD_193582 | JGI IMG/M metagenome (GOLD analysis project Ga0272441, IMG submission 193582) | Marine sediment archaeal communities from Little Sippewissett salt marsh, Falmouth, MA, United States - SSM-Prop-6N | ecosystem: Environmental > Aquatic > Marine > Wetlands > Sediment ...
AACAGAAAATTGTATATACACGAGGCAGAAGACCGGAAACGAATGATGATTTTTACTCGTCGGATCGCACGACTCATCCTCACTTCCCGATCATCATTTTGATTGATAAAGGGTCGGCAAGTGCATCAGAAATTGTCGCCGGAGCTGTACAAGACCTGGACAGAGGCTTGATCGTCGGTGAAACAAGCTTTGGCAAGGGGTTGGTGCAGAATCAAATACCTATGAAGGACGGATCGGCACTGAGACTGACCACTGCTCGTTATTTCACCCCAAGCGGGCGCCTTATTCAACGTCCATATGATAATGGTATCATGGATTATTATGAAGATGCATACGATGATGTCGATCCCAATTCAATCGCAGATAGCACAAAGGATAAACCAGTTTTCTATACGCTCGCGGGCCGAGAAGTCTACGGTGGCGGCGGTATTACACCTGATATTAAGATCAAATCAAAGAGACTATCCAAAGTTGTAACTGAACTTATTTCCAAACGGGCTTTCTTTGAATTCGGATCGCAATATGCAACACAACATAAGTATCTTGCTGACGATGAAAAAGCGTTTGAAAACTTTGAAATCGATCAAAAAGTGATGGATCAATTCAAGAAATCGATCAAGCATTTTAACCTGAAAATTTCTGATAAAGATATTCAGGATAATTTCGACGAGATAAAGGTGTTCATCAAGAGTGAAATTGCGCGCAATCTTTGGGATTCTAAAAAGTACTATCAGTATAGACGCATGGGAGATACACAAGTTAATGAAGCATTGAAGTATTTTCCACAAGCAGCAAAAATCGCTGGAATTGCGATGAATCAAGATATACAGGTTCGTTAAAAAAAGTATTGACTTTTTATAAAAAAATAATTATTATTATTCAAATTACCTACTCATTATTAACAATTATGGAGGGATACTTCTAATGATTGAATTGTTTCTTAAGGGTGGCGGCATGATGTGGCCTATCTTGATTATGTTAATTTTAGGACTTGCTATTAGTGTTGAAAGAATGTGGACTTTGTCCAGAGCATCCGTAAATACACGTTCCTTTTTAGGAAGGATCCAAACAGCATTAAAAGAAGGCGGCGTAGACGCTGCAAAAGAAGTATGCGAAAACACACGCGGACCAGTTGCTTCTATTTTCCATGCTGGTCTTCAAAAAGTTAACCTTGGTATCGATGCCGTTGAAAAAGCTATCATGAACGCAGGTTCAATTGAAATGGCTTTTTTGGAAAGAGGTTTGATCTGGTTGTCAACAGTCGTAACCGTGGCCCCTATGTTAGGATTTACTGGAACAGTATGGGGAATGATCGTTGCATTTAATGACATCGAAGCTGCAAACGATATTACTCCATCGATCGTTGCTGGTGGTATTTCGGTAGCTTTGTTGACCACATTGTTTGGTCTCATCGTTGCTATGATTATTCAAATTTTCAATAATTACTTTGTTTCCAGAATCGACAGTTTGGTTATTGATATGGAAGAAAGCTCAGTAGAGTTTATTGACACTTTAGTTGAGATGAAAAAATAATAAATTTTAAGTAGGAGTATCAAGAACCATGTTGGTAGACAAAAGGAAAAAAAAGGGCGTGGAGATACCGACAGGCTCATTAGCTGATATTGCTTTTCTACTTCTGATATTTTTTCTAGTGACAACGACAATAGATATTGATAAGGGTATTGGCCTGGTTTTACCCGCGAAAGGTGAAACAAAACAAGTTCGTAGTCAAAACATAACGAACTTGTTGATCAATGCTCAGGGTGAAGTTTTGTTGGACGATATTCCAACACCTGTACCTCAGATCAAAAATGTTATTACTGAAAAAATCGCCCAGCGACCGAATTTGATCGTTTCTGTGAAGACGGACGGGCAAACTGACTACTGGGTCTATATTAGAGTACTAGATCAATTAAAACAAGCTAATGCTTCACGTATTTCCATAGCTGAACCAGAAAATTAAACTAATATTTACTTTCCTAATTAGCTAGAGAGGAGAGGAAGTACCTTGAAATTCAAGAAAAAAGCAAAGGTAGTGGCAGAAATTCCGTCTGCCTCACTACCAGACATCGTATTTATGCTTCTCATCTTCTTTATGGTATCGACCGTATTCAAAGAGTTCCGCGGAATACCTGTGAGATTGCCAGAGGCACGTAAAATCGAAAAGTTACCTGGTAAACGCGACGTTGCATATATCTATGCCAACAACAAGGGTCAGGTTATGATTGACGACCGGTTCGTCGAAATGAACGAAATATCCGGGATGATGTATGCAAAACGTGCTGATCCATTACATCCACTCAAGGTAGTCTCCATGAGAATCGATCAGAAAACAAAAATGTCCATTGTCTCGTCGATTCATGAAGAGTTGAGAAAAGCAGATGCATTAAATATAAATTACTCGGCTAAATCAGCCGGTTAATGAAGCGAGGTGAAGTAAAAATGGTTAGGAAAAACCCGGAAATAGATTTAAAATTGAAGTACAACAAAATGATTGAAGTTGGTATAATCGTTGCGTTGCTTCTGTGTATCCTCTTGCTTCAAGCATTTAAAAAGTTTGAACAAGGTGAAATCGAACAAAAGACTGTGGATATCAAGATTGAAGTCGAAGAAATTCCACAGACAGAACAAATTAAAATGCCACCACCTCCTGCACGACCGGCAATACCAGTTGAATCAGAGAGTGATGAGATTCCGGAAGATGAAACAATCGAAATTACTGATTTGGATTTGACCGAATTACCACCACCTCCTCCACCACCACCAACGGATGAAGATGCTGCAACAATTTTTGTCCCTTATGACGATCCGCCTCAACCTATCGGTGGATTTGCAGCAATTCAGCGAAACTTGCAGTATCCAGAAATCGCCCGTAAAGCTGGTGTCGAAGGAAGAGTGATGGTTCATGTGCAGATTGATGAAAAAGGCAATGTCGTTAATACGAAAATATTACAATCACTTGGTAACAATGGTTGCGATGAAGCAGCTATCGAAGCCATTAAAAAAGTCAGATGGAAACCTGCTATGCAGCGCGACAGGCCCGTTAAAGTATGGGTGGCTATCCCCGTAGTGTTTAAACTGAAATAATTTTTACTTGTTTTTTTCATACATTTTGTTGATATTAAAGCGGTGCATTTTAGTCACCGCTTTTTTAATTTATAAACGAAAATACTTCGATGGCATTAATACATACACGCGTCCTGATTCTTTTATTGTTATTGACTAGCACAATTTTGGCAATGTGCTTCAACCCGTTTGCTCCTGAGTTAGATGATTCCCTCAATCTGAATCAGCTTATCACTGATCAGAAAACCCCGGAAGATGTCTTGCTAAATTTTAAGTATGCCTATACCTTTAAAGATTCAGCTCTTTATGCAAATGTTCTGGATAGCTCTTTTGTATTCGTTTATTTTGATCCGGATTACGGTTCATCCGGACGATTCGTTTCATGGGGACGCGATTCAGATTTGTTGACAACGGGCAGATTATTCAAGAATTTCCAGGTTATCGACCTCGTCTGGCATAGCACCATCTACTCGTTCGAGGAAGAGAATACATCTGAAATTTCTAAAAGCTTCAGACTCAATCTCGTCAATGAGGATGAATCCATCGCTATAACTGGAAACGCCATTTTCTCCTTTCAAAAAAATCCAAAAGATCAAAAATGGCGCATCACCAGATGGAAAGATGAATCTGAACTTTAATGTATAAATTGTACCCTGCGTCTAACCTTATTTTATTGCATATTTTTTATCTATATTAGCTATATCATGTACATTTCAATGTATCTTCTTGAAATGAAACGGGAATACAAATGTAGCTGAACCACTCGGTATCTGATCAAACTTCAACCGCTTCACCAAATTGAGTATATCTCTCTCCAGTCCCGGATGGTTCACGGTCGATTCAATCACTCTGGCCGTTGTCACAAATCCATTGGCTGCTATTGTAAATTCAACTGTTACTTTTCCCGACAGATTCGGTTTTATCTTTAAATATTTTTCGTACAACCAGGTAATTCTTCCCATACGAGAATTTACAATACTCATCACCGACTGCTCACTTCTCTGTCCCAATGCCTCCTGAGAACCCGACTTACTTGTCGCTCGCGATAAATTCACCGTCGCCTGTTTCTGCAATGTCACCTCTTCGACATCCGTGTCCATGGACGCCAGAAAGTCATCGATTCCTCCCGAACCTCCCGTACCGATAAGCTGGTCAAGTGGATCAAGCTCGTCCTTGGTCCCCTTTCCACTAACCTTCAAATTAGTCCCCGTTCCAAGAATATTCTTGAGATCGGATACCAATCCTTTATCAACCAATGCATCAACAACTGAACTCGATTTGCTCGCCGTTCCCGTCCCTCCAATCAAACTCAATAATCCGGAACTTGCCGCAGGATTTCCTCGTCTTCCTCCTGCTCTACGCCTGCTACTTCGTTTTGAACTGGAAGGTTTCGCTTCCTTTTCTTTCTTCGATGCCTCCCCTTCGGATTCAGAGGTTGGTAAAGTCGATTGCACGTCGGCCATGCTCTCCTGCATGATCTCATCCGGTGTCTTCATGATAAATTTCGCGAATCGCTCCTGCACTTTTTCAACATCAATATGCTCTTCTATATGTACCTGATAATCTTTGAAGAGATATAATACAAAAATGTTGAATACTAATAATACCGTAAAAATGAACTTGAATAAAAGGTCAGACGTCGTCATAGACTTGACCGTCACATTAAGCCAGGAAAAACCATCAAATTGAGGGAGAATCGGCTTTCTCACGGGTTGTCTTTTCTTGAATAAAAAATCTATCCGCGTATCACCAACGGTTAAATAACCCTGCTTGTTGGGAGCCAGTTTCAATACATAATAACCATCATGACGAGGAAGAATATCATGCAGAATTAAATCCTTTAGATTAAAAGAAGATTTCGTTCCCGTTAACCTTATCTCTCCATCTTCTATGAATCGCGGCAATAGCAGCTTGTATCCATTATCATGCCTGATAAATAATGTGTGTCGCTTGGGAAATTCTTGTCCCAATAACGTTATATCATTATCCGGACGCTGACCAATGGTAAGCCTTTCTTTATCTCTCAGTACTCTCTCAGTAATAACACCGGATTCATTTATATTTAATACAAGTGAATGTTTAATATCTTTATCCATGTCTATATTAAATTACTCCATTTTCATCACTGTCAATAGAATGTCATTGTAACCAATCTGACCACATGTGTACATTACTTTTTTCAAGATGATATAAGGTATGTTTTTATCACCCTGAATAGATATCTTGCCCGTGAACCCCATGTCCGCCGACATGTTCCCCATCGTTTCGCTCACAGTACGCAAATTCTTTAATTCTTGAGCAAGTGACGGAACCATTAACTGTTTTGCCGCATTAACCTCCTCCAATGAGGCTACTTGTTTCCCATCCACCAATATCCAGTCATTCGTAATTGCTACTGTCGATGACGGAACCGGAGATTTTCTGGCCGTGGATTCCGGTAGTATCAAATCAGATGAAACTGTCACAATTTGACCTTCGGCTGAAAAACTTTTCAACAGAAACACAAGTAAAATTGTGAACATATCTATCATGGACGTCAGTTTTAAACTTACCTGAACATTTCTTTTGCTACGACTTCGTGAGTAAACCTTGAAACCTGTATCTTCACTAAACATATACATCTCTCTTCACTAATTATTATCATCCTGCCAATGAGACATTTGGAAAACCCTTTTCCCGGCAATTATCCATTACTTTTATTATGATATCATACTTTATATCACCCTCAGGTGAAATAATAACATCCTCGGCATTCGCATGTTTCTCTTTGATATCATTTAATTGTGTTAAAAGCTGTCTATAATTATACGTGTCACCTACCTTGTTAACTGGATCAAACTTAAATCCGGGACTTTTTAATTGAAATCCGGTTTCCTTTATAGCCAGTATCACCAGAACAAGATCTTTATTTTGTTGCACGACCTGTTGTTTACCCTTACCCAGCGATGGTAAAGATAATTCCAATACAGCTATTTTCACGAAAGCCGCAGTTAACAACAAAAACGGTATTAAAAGAAGGAATATGTTCATAACAGGAATGATGTTTATGTCTTCATCCTCATGACTTCGTTCTTTTCTTAATGCGGTCTTGAAATTCATTTCTTACCTCGTGTCGCTACTAATGCATTATATACGCGAGTAACATTTTGGTTAATCTCATCCACTATCTCATTCGTCTTTTCCTGTAAAAATGAATAAGCAACCATATTCGGTATCGCAGCAATCAATCCAAACGCTGTTGTATTCATTGCCTGCGAAATTCCTGCCGAGAGGAGAGTCGCCTTCATGGATGCATCAGCCGTCGCTACCGCTTCAAATGAAGAAATAAGTCCAAAAATAGTACCCAAAAGACCAAGCAATGTTGAGATATTCGCGATCGTTGACAAATAGTGCGTCCGTTTCTCAAGTTTTGGGATTTCAACCATGGCCGATAATTCAAATGCATTTTGAATATCCTTGGGATTCTTGCCACACTCCATTAACCCTGTTTTTGTAATCCTGGGTAACGCAGCAGTCGACATATTACAAAATTCGATTGCGTGATTCACGTTGTCCCTCTTGACGAAATCGAGCACTCTATTAACAAATGCTGTTGTGTCAATTTTATTTTTGAATAATAATACGATCATTCGCTCAATCATGATGGCAAATCCAGTGATCATAACTAATAATATAACGTACATAAATGGCCCGCCCGCTCTGAATGCACTAACGATGAAATTCAATGCTGTAACCTCCTAAATAAAATTCAATTTTTATACTTCCAATAACTAACCTGATTCAATCGCAAACCGTGATGCTTATTGTATAACGGCTTGATAATTTCACTTGCGTTCTATGTTTACCATAATAAATGATCTCGTTTACTCTGCTCTTTGTTCCACTCCTTTCGCAATGTGCTCTTTTCCACTTTTCTGAAAATATCACCGAAAAACCTTCGCTCAATTTTTATTCCATCCACCCGCGGATCAGTACCCGGGATGATAAATACTGTTTGTGGTTTCGCTATCTTACCATACACCTCAATTTTATCAATAAATGTTTTCAATGACTTGTCAGCTTCATTATCCGTTCCCGCATCTTCTGTGGATTCAAGAGCCTCCGGTTCTGCCTTTGCACTTGCTTCAGGCTGAGACGATGCGAACGACATTGAAATGACCATGATTAAAAACAGAACTATCAATGATAATGTCCTCATTTTCAGGAACCTCCAACTGTTGTATTCTGATCAGATAAAGAGCGATGACCACTCGCCGCCGCGCCACTTTCACCTTGAGTATCACTATTCTGCAACTCGGCTAATATGATTGTCATGCGCTTCTCACTCTCCCTGGTCCATTCATTCTGAATTTGATTTTTTCTGGCTGTGACTATATTCGACTTGTAAAATTCCAACGCCTTTTGTTTGAATGGAACAACCAATTGCGCTCTTAAATTCTCATAATAATTCTCCACCTCCTCTGCTGACAATTCAGAGGGTGCAGGAGATAATAGCACGGCGTCACATAGTTCTTCGAAAGTCATCCCCGCTTTGTGCAGAGAAGCTGTAGTCCAATCCGCGACCTTGAATTTTCCAGTCGCAATATATGCTTTTAAAACCGTGGATAGCGCTTGCTGTTTCTTCTTTAAAGAAAGCTTGAGCGGCGGTACTATTCGTATCTTCTTGTATTCATCAAAATGAATTTCAGCAATTAAATATTGTGCTTTTGCTGGTATATAATCATCCGGTTCAAGACCTTTGCTGTGATAACCATTATATGCTTCTAAAGCTCTCTCGAATTCTGTCAGTGCTGATTCATAATCATTCATCCGGTTCATCAGATTCTCACCGCGATGACAATATGCTTCCAATGTGCGATCAGGATCATAATCAGGATACGTTTGAATGTATGACCCATATGTCTGATTCGCTTTATGCCATAAATTCATATTTTCATAACAAAGAGCCATATTATACATTGCTAAAGGAGCAAATTCTGATCCGGAACGCCTGGACAATAAATGTTTATAATGATCCGTTGCATTTATCCAGTTCTCCATCCTCTCGCGCAATAATCCAGCCTTCATCAGTAACTCATCAAGAAAACTGATGTGCGGCTGCTCTTCAATCATACGCTCATAGGCTCTGACAGCCCTGTCCAGATCCTCATCCTTCTCGAAAAGAGATGCTGCCTTGATAATAGACGCTCTGGCAATTTCCTCATCCGGTGTATTGAATGCTAATTTCAAAAATTCTGTTGCAGCTTTAGATTGTCGACCTTTCGAATTTATAAATTCCGCTTGCTTGTATTTTGCCGATGCAATCATCTTGCGGGCATGAGATAAATACTCTGTTGAATCAGGATATAAATCTGCAACCTTAACATACCATCGCTCGGCTTCATTATAATCATTCATCTTGAAATAGCTTTGCGCGATCATATTCATGGCGCTTTTATAGAATTCAATCCCTCTATTTTCATCAATTGCCACCCGTTTGTAGACCTTGATTGCAAGATCATATTTAGCCAATTCATACAACGTTGCAGCGTATTTCATCATGACTTCATTAATTTTCGGATCCTCTGGTAAATGTATGAGAAAATCGTTGCACGCTTTTATTAAATTGGCCTGGGGCTCACTCGCTACACGAATCGCAATTGGATAACTCGATTTTTCTCCCAGAAACTCTTCGAGATAAAATGTCAATGAATCCGTTTTCTCCGATTTCTTTATCAATTCATCATACGATAACACCCTGTTGTATGCAGCAGCACTCTTGTATTCGACTTCATCATCACTCATCATAACATTATAATATGCACTCGCTGCTCTCTCGTAATCCCCAACTTCATAGTAACACTCCGCCAGATAATAATTTACTGTTTCCTTCTTATCCGATTCATTAAACTTTTCTAAATAATCCTCATAATTTGCAATGGAAAGGTCATATTCCTGCTTTCTATTTTTCTCCTGCGCCATGCTCTGATAATATGTACCCAGAGAAAATTGCATTTCCTGAACCATGATGAGTGCATCATCACGAATATTGCCCTCCGGAAAATGCGATATCCAATCACTTCCAGGACCATACATCTTAATGAAATTTTCCTTGGCTATCAAAGCCCTTTCTTGATCATAATCTTTTTCATAAGCCTCTATGATTTGTTTATGAATGTTTGGCGCATACTCATAATGAGGAAATAAATCAAGTAATACCTGATAACATGCGATAGCATCACCGTAAAAATTCCTCTTTTTATAAATTTCACCCATTTTCTCAAGAATCAATGCTGCGTGCTCATGATTTTTTTTCTCACTTAAAATACTCCGCGCCTTTTCCGCACCTCCATATTCACAAAAAGAATGTGCTATGTAATCTATTGCCTCGTTTTCAACATCTGCTTTCGTTTTTCCTAATAGCTCTGTGGGTAACTCTTCCATTAATTTTATATCGCTTATTAAATATAAATACGTGCTGATGGAATTGGTGTAATCATTGATGTTATAATATGACCACCCCAATTTGTAGAGTGACATGTTGAAGAATGGATCATCCCAATTATCGATGATTTGCTTGTAATGCTCAATCGCTTTGAAATAATCCCTTTTATTAAAATAATACTCGCCAAGTCGAAATTGTGCCTCTGAATATTTCGAACTCTGAGGAGTTTCAAATATCAACTTTTGAAAGTACTCTTTCGCCTTCTCCTGATTACCCTCTTCCTGATGACAAATTGCCAGCCTGTAAATCACCTGATCGCGATTTTCAAAACCTGGGTATTTTTCCAGCAATTTATAACAAAGCTCTATGCTTTTCTTGTAACTGATTCTCGGTAAAAGTGGCTCAATTGGTATCTCTTTGCGCTCATATTTTTTCAGTTCACTGTCGTAAATAGCCATTTTACTCTTGAACTCGATCTCCGACTTACTTACATATAATTCTGCAAGTTCAAACATTAAGTTGGGAATAAACCGTTCCTCCGGATATTTGGATATCATATCCTCGTGATTTTTAATGGTCCGCTCCAACTCACTCACATCAATACTGTCAGCATGAACCAGGGTGTCGGGCTGCATATTTTGAACATTTTCAGCTAAAACGACACTGTTGATAATCAAAAATATAAGTAAGCTTGTAATACATGCAAGCAGATTGCCAAATGTATGTCTCATTATTTCTTCCTATTGTGTAACTTTCCCCGTTGCATGAATAACATGAAACATTCACAGCTTATTCAATATCCGGATCCATGAAACCACGATCCGATGATATGCTGTTAACGCTCTGCTTATTCCTTCGTGATGTCTAACTTTTTAATCATATTACCAATAATAAACGAATCTTAATTTGAAGCACTTTGTTCCATCTCTTTTAGAAACATTGCTCTCGATATGCCATATTCCGCATATCCACGCCAATCTTTTCGCTTCTCCTTTCGGAGAGCTAACTTTTGTAAACGCTCAATCTGAACCTTCATCGTCGCAAGATTATCACGCTCCACGATGAGAGAATTCACCAGATCATCTCTGTACTCTTCCAGTTTTTTCTTCTGCTTGACCATGTATTCTGGAATTTCATCACTATAACCATTTAAAGGCAATGTAACAAGTAAATTTGATTCCTGAATCAATAATTGAACTTTCAATTGCTCTAATTTCGATTCCTCCTGGTTCAAACAGTTATTCACTTTCTTTATAATACTTATATTATTAATCGCATTTGGATATAATTTGGTAATTTTATGATACGATTTTATCGCCTTGTCAAAATCTCCTAACATGATATAAGATTGTCCCAAAACAAAAAAAGCTTCTTCAGAATTTGCACTGGATGGAAATAGCTCAATTAATTTCAACAATGGTTTGATTGATTCTTCATAATTATTGAGTTTCAGATACGCCCAGCCAAGCGCTAACAAGGCATCTTCATAGTTTTCATGACTGTCTGACACACCGGAAAATAACTTTACCGCTTCCGCATAGGATCCAAGTTCATAGTTAATGAAACCAAGAGTTAATTTTGCATCATCAACGATTCGTCTTCGCTCACCATTAATGATCGGCATTGTAACCAGTTTCCTGAAATAATCGATTGAAGTTGCCACACTTTTTTTTTTCAAATAAGCAAGAGCCGTTGTATAAAGAGCACCATCATAATAATCACTCGTGTTTGAAATTTGTTTGAATATATCTATCGCTGTCTCATAGTTTTGTAGATAATAGTGACTTTGACCCGCAAAATATCTAGCCGCATCTATCACCTCATCATTGTTCAAGCGCTTCAAGATACGATAGTATATTGTCAAAGTGTCCTTATAATTACCCTCTTTATAACTCGATTTTTCCAGTCCAAATAACGCCGCTGCTATAAATTTACTGTCAGGATACTTGCGTATTAAATACTTGAACATCTTCAAAGCTGCTGCATTCAATTCCTCTTCATATAAACATTCAGCTAAATAATAAACCACACCATCCATATCTGAAAATTCAGGATAATAATCCATCAGAATGACCAGTTCCCTGGCACTACTCCAATATGCCTCTTCTTCATATAAATTGATCGCCTGTCGGTATATTTGCCTGGCAGCTCTTTTCATTTCCGACTTCTTCTGCTTGTCTTCACTCTGTCCCCTGTACCTGGCACTTTTTACCGTGACCGGCGCAGTGATGAAATATAAGACACATAGCATGAATATAAACTTTTTTGTATAACTATTCTTTTTATAACTCATAGGTTAATCCAATGTAATACTATTCTTTACTCTCTTTTTCCTTCTGCTTCAATATATCTCGCATTTTATCCATATCCTCATTCGCATTCTTTCTCTTCTCTTTGATTAGCTCCAGCTTCCGTCTCTCTTCTGCCTGTTTCCTTCTCTCTAATTTTGCCTTACGATCAAAATATTTTTTTACGGAGAACCGATATGTAACTCCAACCCATAATCGCCATTTCGTCAGCTTCTTGTGAAATAAATCATGCTCAGGAGTCGGCAATCGCTTTGTTAAACTTATATCACCCGCAACATCAAATACAAGATTCCTGGGACCCAGAAATGTCGCACCAATTGTCAGACGATTCGAATTCTCATTGTATACAACGCTGTCCATGATATTTATGAATAGTTCACCTGAGTATTCAAGATAAAGCTGAGAACTCCTCAGAGGAAATTTGGTGCCTATGCCGAATAATAACTGATCAATATCAGATTCTAAAAATGTATCGCTTAAATTGTGATCCAAATAACCAATATTTGTCATTATCTTGAATGGTAACTTACTCGCCGTATTCGAAAAATCTATCGTGAATAACGCACGACCTCCAATTCCATGCTCCCGTATATAAAATTCTTCAAACATAACATTATTCATCTGCGCTGTCGGTATCTTGTAAAATACATTTAATCCCATCTGAAATATTGATCCTGAAAATGGTAACATATACTTCAATGATAACTCTGAATTTCCGGAACGGCCAATTATATTCGTCTGATCATCCTGGTAAGGAACAATATGCCCACTCAGTTCAAAACATCTCGATAAACCAACTGTACCATTTATAAATAATGTATAATATTTCGCCAAAGTGTGAGGTGATGATTTTTCAAA
>Ga0272441_10012130_pt1 | contig 12654 bp, 15 predicted proteins | sample SSMProp6N_FD_193582 | JGI IMG/M metagenome (GOLD analysis project Ga0272441, IMG submission 193582) | Marine sediment archaeal communities from Little Sippewissett salt marsh, Falmouth, MA, United States - SSM-Prop-6N | ecosystem: Environmental > Aquatic > Marine > Wetlands > Sediment ...
CGACCTTAAAAAATTAAATACAAGGAGCGAAATTGAGCCATAACTGAAAAGTGGGTATCGTTGCGTTTTTTCAATGATACCCACTGCAAGTTAGCGAGTGGTTTCGTTCTCGTTCTTTGGAACGGAATCACGTTACTTTAGCCCGCGTTAGCGGGCTTTTCTCTTTGCAAGCGTACTTTGCTTGCAATTAACCTCGTTTGCGCAGCAAACACCTTTTAATTGATTTTTTTAAAAGGCGTTTAAAAAGGCCGCGCCCTTCCTCTTTTTACAATAAATGGTGCAAAATTGCTAAAGTGCTGATATATAATATATTCTTTTTTTATAACGTTCTTTTTACAAAGTAGGCTTATATAAAATTTAATAAAAATTAGTGCAAAAGTGCGCACTTTTTTTTGTTTCTGATTTTCAGAATTTTACAGCGCACTTTTTATGCACTTTTTTGCACTTTTTGCACTAAGTGCGCACTAGTGCAAACAAAAAAGGCTCTATTTGTTTAATTATCAATATTTTAATTAGTGTTGTTGTACTTTTGCACTCCCGCACTATTTTTTTTAACTTTTTTACTAGGGGTTAGTTGTAATGTTTGTTTATTCTCTGTTCATTACTTGCCTCATTTTTCCTTTAGTAACTACTGTATTTACAGTATTTTCGAAAGAAAAACGATGGGTGCAACGGTAACTATTAAAATGAAACCTTACCTGGTTGAATTTGCAAAATGCAAAATGGGTAACGGTGCTTTTTCTAACTCCGAAATCATTACAAAAATTGTAAAACCTTTTGTTCGTAGAATTCCTAAAAATTACGAGTACTCCATTCCAAAGGTTTCTCCCGATATTCTGGAAATACCAATTCCGCTAATTAGTGACCTTTTTGTTGGCGATAATAAAATTTACATTCACCCATCCGATAACGCAACCATTGCCAGGATATTCGAAGCACATTTTAACGATGCCCTATTTGCTTATGTAAGTGATAAAGTTCGGTACAATGCTGAGTTAAAAAAGTGCTTCATTCAGTTTTGCGACGATTACAATATTTCCTGGGAATTTGTAACCTACGATATGATGAAAAAGAAGTATTACCGATTCTGCAAGAAAAAAGAGGAAAAAAGTTCGTTTTCTTCATCATTCCGTGTCCCTAACTTGTCCCTCATTTTACCCTTCCTACTATGATACAAAATACCTCTCTCCAAAATATTGGAACCATAACTAAACTCGAGTTGGTTCCGTTGGCATACTTAACCGATTTGCGCGTTAAGAATGGCATTTGCCATTTAATTTACGATACCGAGAAGGCGCCAATAGAAATTTACTTTACCAGGTATTCGGCTAAGGATAGCAGCGAGAATGAGGGCGATGTTTACCGCAATAACGTTTCGTGGCTTGCACCCAAGGAAAGGAAGGATCTGTTCGAAGCAATTTTCGATCACATTAACCAGAAGTGCCTTCTTATAGTTACCTACGCATCGGGTACAGTAAAACTGTTTGGATCAATCGAAATTCCGTTAGTGCTTCGTTTCAATCCAACGCCTAAAGGTTTACCAGCCGATTATAACGGTTACCAATTCAACGTTTCTAATATCGACTTCCTTCCGGGAAGAATAGTTTCCATTATTGAGGTTACCGTTATAGTTACCGATGTTACTTCATGGCTTGGATCCGATGGCGAAATTGAAATTGTTGCTTCTGGAGGAATATCGCCATACGAGTATGGGCTAAGAACCGATGGCGAATGGAGCGCTTACCAGGAAACCGATACATTTACCGAACTTGAAGCAGGAATTTACGCCGTCCGCGTTCGCGATTCAAACGGATCGGTAACCACGCTCGAAGCCGTTATTGTTCACCAACCCATTGTTGAACTCGAAATTGTGAACGTTGAAGTAACAAATGCAACCTACGTAGGTGCCAACGATGGAACAATTACCGTTACGGCCCAGGGAGGTTACTCACCTTATAATTACGCCATAAAAACTTCTGGCGGCGAATACGGCTCGCTCCAATCATCAAACGAGTTTACCGGACTTGGTGCCGGAACCTACAGCGTTAAGGTTGTGGATGATGCCGGAACCATTGTGGAAGAGCATAATATCTCAATAATCGAATCCGATCTTGCGTTTGGTACAATTTCAGTAACCGATGTAACCGTTCACGGTGGAAGCGATGGCGAAATATCGGCAGCAGCAACAGGAGGAACTCAACCCAGGTTGTACCAAATTAAGTTAAGTTCAGGCGAATGGAACGAAACTTGGAGCAGTAGCTTTACATTCGAAAACCTTTCGGCAGGTACTTACGATATTCGTTGCGCCGATGGGTTATGGAATATTATTTACTCCAATAATATAGTAGTTTCCGAACCACCGGCTTAATTTATTGTCCTTTCAACACCTTATATATAGGTACACTTTTGCAGTAAATCAACTGTAAAAGTGAGATGCATTCCATACTTCTTCAGGTCCTTCGCGGAAATTGGTATATCGATCAGGAATTTGCGCACAGCGCAGGTTTCCTGATTAAAAGCATGCTACAAAACGGGCTAACCTTTGAAGGCGATGCCGAAAAATTCAAACCCCAGGTAAACACATACGACGAGGAAACAGGCAGCGCATCGAAAAACGTTTCGCGCAATATTGCCGTTATTGATATTTCTGGTCCACTTATGAAACAGGATCAGGAGTGTGGACCTGCCGGCATGGATACCATAGGAAATTGGATTAAGCGCTTTGATGCAGATCCAACAGTTGGCGCCATTATTCTCAAATTTGACAGCCCTGGTGGAACAGTTTCTGGAACCGAAATACTGGGAAATATAATTCGCGATTGCAAAAAGCCAATCGTTTCGTTTATTGACGAGATGGCATGCAGCGCAGCCTACTGGCTCTCATCGCAGTGCGATAAGATAGTTGCATCCATACCTCGCGCGCGGGTGGGAAGCATTGGTGTAATGCTTTCGTTTATGGATATGCAACCAGCATGGGAAAAAGAAGGCGTTGTTTTTCACGATATCAACAGCGATTTATCGCCTGATAAAAACAAGGATTTTAAAGAATTACAGGAAGGGAAATACGACAACTACAAAAAAAACGTACTAAACCCGCTTGCCGAAGATTTTCACGCAGTAGTTAAATCAACCCGCACAATTACCGATGAAACCATTCTGAAAGGCCGTGTAGTTTTTGCCAACGAAGCCAAAACCATTGGCTTAATTGATGAAATAGCAAGCTGGGAAGAAACTCTGAAAATGGTTTTTACCATGGCCGAGGAGTACGAGCAATCAATTAGCCATCTGAACACTGAGCAAAGCCGAAGTTCAATCAATCAACCAACCACAAGTTTAACCAATACCCCGATTAACATGACAAAATTCAAACGTGTTGCCACAATTGCAAACGTTGATTCGTTCGAATCGACCGAAGAGGGTGTTCATCTTCAAGAGGAAACTCTTGAACTGATTGAGCAGGCTCTCGAACAGGCCGAAACCGAAAGAACAGCCAACGAAACGCTAACTCAAGCAGCAGAAACACATCAGCAGGATATTGAACAGCGCGATGCTCGTATCACTAAGCTTGAGCAGGAAATTGCCGCTGTTCGCGCCGCCGCAGGATCAACTTCTGCAACTATTACTACCAGAACTGATACCGATAAGGTTGAAGATGAAGACTCTCACCTACGCTTCGTGAAAGAACACGCAGGCGATACTGCTGCAATTGTTGAAGAATTGGAGAAGGAATTTCCTGATCTGAAAACTTCACGATAGTAATTGAAACCAAAAAATAACTAAAACCCCAAAATAACTAAATATCATGGGAAACGTTGTTAATATTGAATCCCTACAACGGGAAAACAAAACCTACCAGGAAGGCTTACGTGTCTTGCCTGCGTATCTCCTTCAGGAGTACATTGCAAAAATGCACCTCAATCTTATAGAGGTTGACAACAAGGATGTAATCCTTAACGTTCGCCGGAGAGGTGCGTTAATGAAGCCATACATTGGTGATGGCACCGATGCTGCTTCCGAAAGTGAAGCAATGAAGCTCGTTGAATCTATTCTTTCTGTGGACAAGTGCTATGTTGGTTTGAAAGACAACATCAACAACTACAAGGAGAAGAAAATCCTTGCTGCTGCTGGTAACAAGGTCGATAACAAAACCAAGAAGCACCCGCTTGAAAGACAGATTCTGATGAATGCTGTGAAAACCTTCACCGAGGATTTCATTGTTTGCTTCCCTCACGCTGAGCGCGATGCCACCGGCACAACGCCAATCGATTCGTTCGATGGTGTTTACACCAAACTTTTAGCGTTAATCGCTGCCAGCGAAGTTTCAACTGCTAAGGGAAACCTTATTGAAACTGATGCATTCGTTGCACCTGATGGCGATTACAACGCTTTAACCAAAATGGTTAACTTCTGCCGTTCGTTCGATCCAATGCTGAAGAATGGCCCAATCGACCTTTGGATTCCTCAGGGAGTTCTCACCATGGTGAGAGATGCTTTGGCTGTAAAAGCCCAGTACATCAAATTCATCACTAACGATATGTTAGCAGAATATCTTCGTGATAACTGCGACCTTCGTTTCACTCCTTACCTGGCTGTTGATCCAACCCTTGGAACCGGACAGCGCATTATGGCTGTTCGTCCTGGTATCATTTCAGCAGGTATCAACACCCGTAGCGATAACGAATTCGTTCAGGTGCGTGCACCTTACGAGGATCCTAATATTGCCCAGTTCTGGATTCAGGGTGACTTTGGTTCCCGAATCGACGATTGGGATAAGAAAGTTTTTGCTTGTAACGATCAGGCCAGTGTTGCCAACACTGCCCTCATGGGCGATTACGTTCCATCCTAGTAGTTTTAGTGATTAAGATCAGCCCCGCTAACAAAGGGGGCTTCTTAAAAATCAACCCACAAACACAAACACTGTTATGAAAAGATTTAAAATTATAGCCACCGCACTTCTGAGCCTTATGCTGTTCGCAGTTATCGGCTCGTTTGCCTCTTCTATTGATTTCCAAACATTCTTCGATTCTCCTATTATTTACTTAATCGACCACGTTAGCGCTGGCGATGTTGCTTTCGCAACATTCCCATACGGCGCTGCACTTTGGCCGGCAGGAGAAAGTAATATGGGAGGAACGCTTAACCGAGCCTACTTTATTCCACTCGATGGATTTACAGCATTTCCAGCAATACCCGCAGAACCTGCAACGGATGCAGAGTATCATACACTGGCAGGATCTATTACCTTAGCTGCAAGCTGTAATGTTGTTGAACTATACACTACCTATAAAACCGGTTCACTTAAATCGGAAGTGGAAGGCGATATTGATTGCAAGTTCTTTAAACTTACACCAGAATTCTTCCATCCAGGAACTAAAGCAGCCATACTTAACTTTGCAACAGCGTGCATAAATACGCCAGGCATTCTATTCTTACCCACAGAAACCGGAAAGTATCTTGTGGTTGGAAGCCCCGGGCATCCTGTTTACCTTTCGCCAGCATTCGATCTTGGTAAGGTTGGTGAAGGGAAGAAAGGAACCATGTTTACCGGCGAGGCTTATAGCGAATTAATGCTTACCAAGTACGAAGGTGATTTGCCTTTGACTATTACTAGCTCGTAGCCATGCGTTACTCATCGAAACTCCAATTTCCAGGTACTATCCTGCACCGTAAAAGGGGCAGGATAGACCTTTGTAAGTTGGACCAAAAAACTCTTAAGGAGCTATACGATGATGGCTGTGAATACGTTGCTTTTGAAGATGGCGATCCACCTAACGAGCAACCAATAGTTGTGAAAAGAACCCCGGCTAAGAAGCCGAAAACAGTTCGTAAAAAGGTAAGTAAAAAGGAACCCGAACCACCACCGCTGCCCGACGATAGCCTTGAGAAAGGCGCCGAAGCCCCCGAATAGGGGGCTTTTTTTTGTCCTTTTAGGTTGCTGTTTATTTGCTGTTTTTTGCTGTATGAAAATACTACTATACCCCGATGCAAATCATCCTAAATGGGATATCACAAAGCTAAAACACTTTTTTGCTAAGGCAAAAATTGAAATTGCTTCAAGTATTAACGAAAACTTCGATGCAGCTATTTACTGGTCGTACCACAAAACTAAACGTGAGCACGATACTACCATTAAAGAACTAAACGACAGGTGTGGTGTAATAAATTTTGGGTGCGACGATATTAGTAAATCGAAAGTTGAAAGGATAATGTTTAGCACTTTCGGGTACAACACAATTATTAACCCAGAAACCTCATCATTCTTTGGTGAAAAATCGGAACTACAAGGACGGCATAGCATTGTTGAAAAAACCAAATTTGAAGGCTACAAGGAGAATTGCATCTACGTAAAAATTTTGGATGGAAGGATTAACCCAACCACCACCCGCGACTTTAGAATATATGTATTTGGTAGTAAAATTTCACTTGTAGTTACTAAAGACAAACCCATTGAGCAAAAATATATGGGTGCAGCAGTGGCAGAACTAAAAGCCTACAAAAACCCACAAGAACTTTTTAGCGAAAAAGAAATTGAAAATATTCTCGACTTCTGCACTTTTTATGGTGTTCAAATAACCGAATTGGATGCAATGCGCGATAGCGATGGAAGGCTTTATATTATTGATAACAATAATGTTTCTGCATTTGCCGACAAGGAGAAGGAGTTGCTTTTTGCAAACAACGGATATCTTCTCAACTACCTATCAAAAGAACTTAAAAAATTCCTTAAAAAATGGACTCTATAATTTCTGTTGCCTTACCCGTTTATAACCAGAACGAAATACTTCCGGTTGCGCTCGAAAGCCTTTGCCGGCAGAAAAACCCTGGTAAGTGGGAACTAATTATTTGCTCCGAGGATGATGTTACTTCTGTAATCGATTCATATGCCTACCGATTGCATGAGAATGGTTGTGTAAGAATTAAAATGGATCACCTGGAGGAATGGATTCCTTTACCTAAAAAATGGAAACGAATTGGAGCGCAGATGCTCCCTGAAAGCATCGGCATGATGCTTCAAAGTGGCGATTGTTTTGGGCACGAACGAAGAATTGAACTAGCAAGAGCAGCCATGACTCTTGGCTTTGATTGGTACCATGAGCGTTACGGTTACTTTTTTGATATTGCTTCCTTTACCCTGGCCGAGTACTGTAAAAAGGAAAATCACACGCACCTTAATATGTGCATGGCTGCAAAACACGCCAGGAATATTCCTGAAAGCGATTTGCGTAAAAACATTGATTACTTCCTTTTAAACTCAATACCTCATCCAAAAATCTACACGCACGAGGTAAACATGGGAGGCGTTGATTTTAATGGCTCTCAAAATATTTCAAACTCCCGTGGTGCTATGATTGCTGAGTACAGGTACCCATTCAGAAAGGTGGCTAAAAAAGTTACCGAAATTCTTCCACACGAAATTCTATCCATTGCCCTTAACGCTAAAAAACGTTAGCCATGCTTCCAACCTACCACATGGCTACCATGCCACCCAGAATTGAAGCGTTGAAGGATAGTATTCCTTCCATTCTTCCGCAGTGCAAGCATCTTTTTGTTTACCTCAATAACTTCAATGGCTATGTTCCGCCAATTCTTAAGCATCGCAAAATAACGCTGTTTTTTAGCGAGAATGAGGTAGGCGACCTGGGCGATGTAGGCAAGTTTTACCAGTGCGACAATTGGGCTAAAGGCTACCATTTCACGGTTGATGATAAGCTAATTTACACAAAGCATTACTCAACCTACATGATTTCAAAAATTGAAAAGTATAAGCGCAAAGCAGCCATTTCGCTGCATGGCAGGAATTTTCATAAGAGAAAAACAAAATCGTACTACTGGGATTTTAAGGATTTCTTCTGCGTTTACTTTAATACCGATGAACATTTTGTTCACGAAGTTGGAACAGGTGTTTTGGCTTTCCATACCGACACATTTCAACCTAAAATGGATTGGTTCCCTCACTTAAATATGACAGATATTTACTTCTCCCTTGCCCTGCAAAAGTTAAATATTCCTATGGTTATTGCTGCACATCGCAAGGGCGATGTTCGGTGTAGTAATCGCCATGATGATAGCTACTCAATACATGCTACCTGTAACAAGAACGATCAGTTTCAAACCGATGTGATTAACTCGTTTAAATGGAAGTTAAACCGTTTGTAATATGAAATTTACCTGCTTAATTCCTGTATATAATACTCGCGCTCACCATTTAATAGAGTGTGTTAATAGCATTATTAACCAAACGCTACCTCCCAACGAGATCCTTATTATTGACGATGGATCCACCAGCAAGGAAACCATAGATGCGCTTGAACTAATTGAGTTCAACACGAAATGCCAAATTCTTAAACTACCTGAAAACGGAGGCACATCGGTGGCGCTAAATTATGGCCACTTGAATGCTAAGCACGATTGGATAGCAGTTATGGGAAGCGATGATATTGCATTCCCAAACCGCTTCGAAATGCAGATGAATTACATAAAAAGAAACCCTAAAATTCATGTTCTGGGCACCGGTTTATTCGCTTTTTATGATGATGATCCCATGCGCCGGCCAATATTCAGAAAATCGCACCCTGAACACATAACCGAAATGCATGGGAAATGGGTTTGCAACCATGGAACTGCAATTTACAACCGTTCAATACTTATTAAAGTGAATGGTTACGATACAAAATTACGCCGTGGGCAGGATGTAGATTTCTGGTATAGAATTTTTAATGCTGGTTTTATAATTCGAAATATACCTGATATTCTTTACGCATACAGGCGCTACAATAATACTAACCAAAAAAGTTAATGCTATGTTCGACTTGATTAAAATCAATGAATGGATTAAAAACCCAAAAAGAGATTTCCGGGAGGGGCTAGCCCTTTACCGTAAGTACAAAACCAACAGCAAACTCGACGATTTCTTTTCGATGAAAGAGAACAATCCCGACAGCACGACTGTTCAGGTTTTGCTACAAAAAATGATTGCCATTGAGGCTAAGTTAAGGGCAAATCCTGCATTCCTTGAAAAGAAGCTGGTTGAAGCCCAGGTTAAACGACCTCCTCTCGGCACCAAGCAAACCCCAACAGTAAAACCGCAACCAACCCAGCAAAACAAGTTTATTGCCAAGGCTGAAAAGATTTTATCTTCTTCTCCGGCTATTACAAAAATCGACTCTTCGAAACTACCAAAACACCTGGGAAAAGGTTACGAGCGTATTCAGGAAATTGTTCCTATGCTTGGGGCTTTGCATGCAAAGCTAAAAGCATCATCGCGCCCCGATGAATCGAAAAATCTTTGCGATAGCATTATTGCGCTCGACAATGAGAAGCGTAAACTTTGGGGCGATATTGATGATTTTAACGGGAAAAGCGCTGAGGATAAACTGAAAATGCTCAACCCAAACTTCGATAAAATTGAGAAGTTAACCCGTCAACTTCGAATTACCAAGGATAGCCTCACGAGGAAAAAGAAGGATATTGAGGAGAAAAAACGGAACCCAAAAAAACATCACCTTGTGAACAAGGCTGTTGAGAAAAAGATGGAGTACGAAGAAAAAATTAAGGTCCTTGAAAAAGAAATCGGCAAGCTTAGCGGAGATTTCGCTAAAGCCTAACTCTATTATTCCATTTTTTAGCGAGGGTAGTTGGAGCCTTTACCAATTACTCTCGCACGTTCTTTGTTTCACTGGTCGGGCTTCTGTTAAAATTTCCTCATTTTCTTTGAGCGAAAATGCAATCAGATCGTTTATAAACGATAAAAACAATGGGGCAATCAAATCAATTGTTCTGCTATTCGACATAAGTATTCCGAAACGTAAGTTCGATTTAATGCTTTTTGCGTACGATGTTTTTTCGGAGATTAGGCTTACGCCTAACCATAGCAAAGTAATTATAATTGAAGGGGAAAAGCATAACGCCGCCATAATTAGCAGCCAAAACTTAACACCAAATCCCAGGCTCGAGGCTGGCTGCATTTTTACAGGAGAAAAAGAGTTCAACTTTTATAACGAGATGTTCGACCACTACTATAAATCTTCAATAGCCTTTAATCCTTACGATAATGAGTGATGAATTGCTTTTAAAAATCACTGAATTGGCATCGGCATTAATGACTCCTGAAGAAATTGGCTGCTTACTTGACTTAAATAATTCGGAGGTGTACAGCATGAAAAGCAAACCCGACAGCCAAATTTCAAAAGCCTATAGAAAGGGCCGGCTACAAACGAAGTTGGAACTTCGGAAAAAGATAATCCAACTAGCAAAAGCAGGAAGTCCACAGGCCGAACTTCTAGCCGATAAATACCTAAAAACAAATTGACATGCCACGCAAAGAACCTTTAGCCGAAAAAATTTTCAAAAACCTTTACCGAACACCTGGCGATGTTCCGGTTACATTCTCAGAGCATGAACTTGCCGTTAAAAAAATGTATGAGGATGTTTTCACCAAGTGGCTTGGCGATCCTGCCCTGGACGATTCACATATTATTGCACTTCTTCAGAATGAGCATGGCCGAAGCCAAACTCAGGCTTACAGGGATGTATCAATAATAAAACGTGTTCTTGGGAATGTTCAGAATGCAGCCAAGGAGTGGCACCGTTACACGGTTATAAAAATGTTAAAGGATGCTTACCAGAAAGCAAAAGAGAATGGTAAACTGAAAGAAATGATTATGGCTGCCGATAAGTTGGGTAAGTACACGAAACTCGACAAGGAGGAACTCGACGAGATTCCCTGGGATCAAATTATTCCTCCATCATTTGAACCTTCTGCCGATCCTAAACTAATAGGAATTAAGGAAAACATAGAAGATATTGAAGCCAAAAAAGAACGGTTAAGAAAAAAATATCTCCATCAAACTACCATTGAAGACATTGAAATTGTAGACGATGAAAATGCTTAAATGGTTCAACAAGCCTCAGAATGAAGCTATGGCTGTTAATGCTAATAGCGAATACATTGTTGCTTCACGTGGGTTGGGAAAATCTGAGGGCTTCGATGCCAGGGTAATGCTTCGCAACGTGTTTGCCATGCCTCGAAGCAATGGCGCAATCCTTTCGCCAACTTACGCAAAATTGCTTCAAAATACTTTGCCAGCAATTGCATACGCCCTTTCACAGTGGGGCTACCATCGCGACAGGCACTACTACATTGGGAAACGCCCACCAAAGTCGGCTAACTTCGCAAAACCTCTTCGTGAACCATTCAGCTACGACCATGTAATAATTTGGTTCAATGGATCCATTCAACACCTGGTTTCTTTCGATAGGTCCATGAGTACCAACTCCATGAGTTTGGACTACATTATAGGACCAGAAGCAAAGTTTCTAAACCACGATAAAATAAAGAATGAGGTTAATCCTGCAGTTCGGGGTAACCGCGAACATTTTGGCGATTGCCCATGGCATGGAGGCGCATTCTACTCAACCGATATGCCTACCTCAAAGGCTAGTTCCTGGATCCTTGAAAAGGAGAATGAGATGGATACCGAACTCATTGAACTTATAAAACTTCTTTACATTGAATACAAAGGTATTAAAGAAAAGTTCGTTGGAAAAGATTCATTACACGCCAAGCGGAAGATTTCAAAGTTAACAAAGGAGTTGGCTGCTCTACGTAAACAGGCAACATTCTACGCTGAGTATTCAGCCATTGATAATATTGAAATACTTGGCGAGAAGTGGATTGCTAAACAGAAGCGAGAGTTACCACCCTTAATATTTCAAACTGCTATTCTTAACAGAAGGTTAAGAAAAATACCAAACGGCTTTTACTCATCACTTGAGGATTCTATTCACTTCTACACCCCAACCGCCAGCGCCACGCTCGATTTACTTGGCTATAACCTAAACAAAAGACAGAACTGCCTATGGGATACTGATGTTAACCCTAACGAACCATTATGTATTGCCAACGACTACAATGCAGCAATCAACAACCTGGTTGTTGGTCAGGTTAAGGAAAGAGTTCTAAGAACGCTCAAATCGTTCTTTGTTAAAACTCCACATAAGCTGAAAGATGTAGTGAACGATTTCTGCGAATACTACAGCCCACACCTATGCCGGGAGGTAATATACTACTACGATTCTACCTCAATCAATGAGGATGCTGTTGGTAACCTTACATTTTTCGAAACGGTTATGCAGATACTTCAGCAGGAAGGCTGGCGAGTTACGCCAATGTATATCAACCAGCCAATGCACCACGATGTTAAGCACGAGATGATTAACAACGCACTTCGTGGCGATACACGTTACCTATTCCCTAAGTTCAACCTACACAACTGCGAGTATCTTAAACTGGCTATGGAGCAAACCGGGATTAAGATTGGAAGGAATGGATTTGAAAAGGATAAAAGCGCTGAGAAGTACGAGGATTCTCCCGAGGATCCCGATGAACTCAAAACCCACGTTACAGATGCCTGGGATACTCTATTCATTGGAGTGAACCTATTCCCTGTATCTACCAGCGCAAGCAGCATGGTAGCCGATTTCTATTAACTTATCACAACGCTCAATTCAGTATGGTATCGCCTGCACAAACTACGTGCAGGCGATCTTTTTTTGGGAGGCCTGCTGTTTTACTGCTGCATTAAATCACAACTAACTAAACACCAATAGCATATAACATGCTGCAAAATCTGCTGTTTGCTGCCAGAACCATAG
>Ga0272441_10012131_pt1 | contig 12653 bp, 12 predicted proteins | sample SSMProp6N_FD_193582 | JGI IMG/M metagenome (GOLD analysis project Ga0272441, IMG submission 193582) | Marine sediment archaeal communities from Little Sippewissett salt marsh, Falmouth, MA, United States - SSM-Prop-6N | ecosystem: Environmental > Aquatic > Marine > Wetlands > Sediment ...
CTTTTCCATGTACCAGACCACCATTCTCGTAACGGCACTGATATATGTCATGCTGGGACTGGGACTCAATATAGTGGTCGGTCTCGCCGGCCTGCTGGACCTGGGATACGTTGCCTTCTATGCCGTGGGGGCCTATACCTATGCCCTGCTGAATTATCATTTCGGGTTGACCTTCTGGATGGTCCTTCCCATCGGCGCGGCACTGGGGGCACTCTTCGGCATCCTCCTGGGCTTCCCGGTACTTCGACTGCGGGGCGATTATCTCGCCATCGTGACGCTCGGCTTTGGGGAAATCATACGTCTCATACTGGAAAACTGGAACGAGTTCTCCTTTGGTCCCAGCGGCATTGCACACATACCGAGGCCGTCCTTTTTCGGGATGGACCTGTCCGTTTATACCGCCACGATATACATTTACTATATCATGATCGCGCTCTGTCTCTTTACCATCTTCGTCGTCAATCGACTCCAGGATTCCCGCATCGGCCGTGCCTGGATCGCACTGAGGGAGGATGAAACGGCCTGCCAGGCAATGGGCATCGACAAGGCACGGACGAAACTGACCGCCTTTGCCCTGGGAGCCACGTGGGCAGGGATGGGTGGTGTCCTTTTCGCAGCAAAGACAACCTTTGTGAACCCCGCAAGTTTTACCATCTGGGAATCGATCATCATACTGTGCATCGTCGTTCTCGGCGGTATGGGCTCCATCGTGGGTGTCATTTCGGGCGCCCTCGTACTGATACTGCTTCCCGAGTATCTCCGGGCCTTCTCCGAATATCGTATGCTTGCCTTCGGCATACTCCTCGTTGTCATGATGGTCTTTCGCCCCGGCGGAATCGTCAGTGACGTGAGACGCACATACCAATTCAAGGGATCGACCCGGACAAAGAGCTGACACCTATGGAACCGATACTGAAAGTACAGAACCTGAGTATGGATTTCGGAGGCCTGAGGGCACTGGACGGCGTAGATCTCGATGTCAGCCAGGGAGAGATTGTGGCACTCATCGGCCCCAACGGCGCGGGCAAGACTACCTTTTTTAACTGCATCACCGGCATATTTCCTCCCACCGAGGGGGATGTATTGATTACTCCGCCGGGAAAGAAGAAATCCAAGCGGCTCAACGGCGTCAAACCAAACAAGGTAACAGAAAAGGGACTGGCGCGAACCTTTCAGAATATCCGTCTCTTTGCCAATATGACGGTCCTTGAAAATGTCATGATCGGCCATCACTGTCGCATGCACAGCGGGATTCTGGGTGCCATCCTCAAGGGGACGTCCACCATCAGAGAGGAGGCATGGGTCGTCGAAAACAGCTACCTTATCCTGGAAAAGATCGGTCTCGCCGACGTGGTCAATGAATTCGCAAAGAATCTCCCCTATGGTGCCCAGCGGCGCCTCGAGATCGCCCGGGCCATGGCGACGGATCCCTTCCTCCTGCTTCTCGATGAACCGGCGGCGGGAATGAACCCCCACGAAACGGAAGAACTGGACGAACTGATACGGCAGATCAGAGAACAGGAAAAGATCTCCATTCTCCTCATCGAGCACGACATGAAACTGGTCATGAGCCTCTCCGACAGGATATTTGTCGTTGATTATGGAAGAAAAATAGCCCAGGGCACACCTGACGAAGTGAAGAACAACAGATCGGTGATCAAGGCCTATCTGGGAGAAGATATTGATGCTTAAACTGACAGACGTTGAGACATTCTATGGGAACATACAGGCCCTCAAGGGTGTGACACTGGAAATCTCGGAGAATGAAATTATTACCCTCATCGGTGCCAATGGCGCGGGAAAGACCACCACGCTGATGGCCGTATGCGGCGTCGTTCCCTCGCGGTCAGGTGAGATCCGCTTCATGGGTGACTCGATTGCCGGCATGCCCCCCGATAAGATCGTTGCACGGGGGATATGCCAGGTCCCGGAGGGGCGTCGTATTTTCCCCTATCTCACCGTCCTGGAAAATCTCGACATGGGGGCCTATCTTCGAAAGGACAGTGCCGAAATAAAGAAAGATATAGACTATGTGTTTCACCTCTTTCCCATCCTCGCCGAACGGCGGCATCAGGTCGGGGGGACACTGAGCGGCGGAGAACAGCAGATGCTGGCCATTTCGAGGGCGCTCATGGCCAGGCCGAGGCTCCTGCTGCTCGATGAACCCTCGCTGGGACTCGCCCCCCTGGTGGTCAAGCTGATCTTCGAGATCATCAAGAAGATAAACACCGAAAATAACACCACAATCTTTCTTGTCGAGCAGAATGCCAATCTGGCACTGCAGGTTGCGGACAGGGGCTACGTCATGGAAAACGGCCGTATTACCATTTCTGACTCCTCCAAGAATCTTCTTTCCAATGAGAAAGTGAGAAGTGCCTATCTCGGAGGGGTATAAGGACATGCTCCCACAGGACTTTCCAGCAGACATACCCCGGAAGAGTCTTGTATCATTCCCTGAATATCCGGCAAAATCACTTGCCCCCTGCACCCTTTTCTGTATAAAGTAGAACTCCATAAACTGCAAAGGGGGAGACATGCGATACCCATATATCAGACTATTTGTCCTTCCACTGGTTTTTCTCATCCTGTCCGTACAGATATCACCTGCCGAGCAAAAGCCGACGGCGATCGGTATCGTCACCCCCCTGACCGGCGCCAATCAGATGTTTGGACAGTCGGTACACCGGGCAATCATGATTGCCCATGGCTTGAAACCGGCAGTGCTGGACCGGCCTGTGGAACTCCATTTTTTCGATACACAGAGTGATGATGACCTGACATCGCACGGGGCAGAATTGCTGATAAAAGAGCATAACGTTTCGGCGGTCATCGACGGATCACCCGGATCTGCCATGCTAGCGGGGAGCAGCATCGCCGGCAAGGAAAGGACCCCCTTACTGTATCCCTTCGTCACCACTCAGGCGTCGGGGAAAAACAATACGTATAGCTTCATCATCGGCCCCCTCGATTCGTCAGAGTCAAAGGCCGCGGCGCTCTTCGCCAACGAGATACTGGGGGCAGGCAGGGCGGCCGTAATGATTGATGTCTCACGGGATTACTCGCTCCGTCTTTCAAGCGTCTTTATGGAAACCTTTATCGGCCGGGGGGGTGCCATTGTCTCGGTTACTTACTGTCAGTCGAAGGACCGGACACTGTCCGAACAGATTACGTCAATCAGTGCAGCAAAACCTGATCTTCTCTATCTGGCCGATTATCCCCCTACGGTCGTACTGACATGTCAATCCCTGCTGGATGCAGAGCTCCGGATCTCCGTCATTGCATCCGTCAAGGCATCAACGAACGAATGGATGAAAGAGGGGAAAGATGCCGTGGAGGGACTCACCATACCCGGACATTTTGACCGCCAGGCGGTAACATCAGAGCGGGCACAGCGCTTTATCGAGGCATACGAGGAGGGAACGGAAGAAACGGTGACGGGCATCCAGGCGCTGGCCGCCGACGCATACTTTCTGCTGGCAGATGCCATTGAACGGGCCCAGTCGCCTGCGGGATACAAAATCAGAAAGGCCCTTACCGAGACAGAAAACTTCGATGCCCTGACGGGAAGAATCACTATTGATGCCAAGGGGAGGATCATGAGAGACGTCGTTTTTCATCGTATAAAAGAGGGTAGCCTGGAGTATCTGACAAAGCTTATTCCCTGACAGAGACCGCTTTTTTTATTCGCCATCTCCTCCCACAGGTATGAGGTTCCTTTTTTCACTGAAGGTCTCGGGTGCGGCTTCCGCCCGCTTGGACATACGCATCTCCCCTTCCACCACGCACCCCTGTTCCATTGCGATGATGTCCGAAGATATATCCCCTCTTATTCTGCCCTTTCCCCGTATCTCGACGTGCCGTGCGGCTACGATGTCACCGTCCACTTCACCCTCGATAATCACATAGGGTGCCGTCACCCGGCCTCCCACCTTTCCAGTCTCTTCAATCCAGACGAGGCCGCCGACGTCGATCTCCCCTTCATATCTTCCCACGATACGGAGACTGTCATCCCCGGTAATGGAACCTGTGAATTGTGCTTCTAATGAAATTATGGATGGGGTGTTCCCAATACGATCTTCAAGTCTTTTCTTCTTCTTCATACTTCTAAACTGTATTTCCTTTCATTATACAAGCAGTATCTTGTCGAGGAACGCCTTCGTCCGCTCACTCTTGGGGTTCTTGAAGAAGCTGACATCGGTACCACGCTCGATTATCTTCCCCCGTTCCATGAAGATGATTTCGTCGGCCACTTCTCGCGCGAAACCCATTTCGTGCGTTACCACCACCATGGTCATACCCGACTTTGCCAGATCGATCATGACATCGAGCACCTCTTTGATCATCTCCGGATCGAGGGCCGACGTAGGCTCGTCAAAGAGCATGATTTCAGGTTCCATGGCGAGGGCACGTGCGATGGCGACACGCTGCTGCTGACCGCCGGAGAGATTTCCGGGAAACTTCTGTGCCTGTTCGGGGATACCGACCCGCTCCAGGAGTTCCAGGGCCTTTTTTTCCGCCGCTTCCTGAGAGATCTTCAGGACCTTTATGGGCGCAATGGTTATATTCTGCAGTATCTTCATATGCGGGTAGAGTTCGAAGCGCTGAAAGACCATGCCCATCTTCTGTCTCAGCTTTATGAGATTGGTAGAGGGATCATTGAGAGAGATCCCGTCAACGATGATGTCCCCCTCCTGAAATGGTTCCAGACCGTTGAGACATTTGCAGAGCATGCTTTTCCCGGCACCCGAGGGACCGCAGATGACCACCACCTGCCCCTTTTCGATCGTTTCACTCACATTCTCCAGAACCCTGAAGTTTCCAAACCATTTACTGACATTTTGTATCTCTATCATTTAGCGATCCCTTTCTTGGCTTCCAGTCTCTTGCTCAATTTGCTCATGGAGTAGCAGAAGATGAAATATACCACCCCAATGAAGGCATACAGTTCGAGACTCCTCATTTCCCGTGCATCGACGATACTGGCTGATCTCAGGAATTCCTTTACCCCTATGACATAGGCCAGAGACGTATCCTGGAACACGACGACGGCTTGGGTCAACAGTGACGGCACCATATTGCGCAGAGCCTGCGGTATGATGATATAGCGCATCGTCTGGCCATAGGTAAATCCCGTTGAATAGGCTGCCTGCATTTGTTCCTTCGATATGGATTGAATACCCGCCCGTATGATCTCCGCAAAGTATGATGCCTCAAAGATGACAAAGGCAACGCTGGCGGAAAAGAAGTCACCCATGGGCCTCCCTGCCAGCAGCGGTACAAGAAAGTAGAACCAGAATATGACCAGGAGGAGCGGAAGACTCCTGAAAAAATTGACGAACAGTGTGGCAGGATAATAGATTATCTTGTTCGAACTCAGCCGTGCCATCCCCACGAGTATGCCGAGGAGCAGTCCCCCCGTTATACCGATAACGGCAAGCTCGAAGGTGGTGAGTAACCCTTTCATAAGAAAGGGAAAATTATCGTAAATTACCTTCCAGTCAAATGTCCCCATACAGTACCTGCCTTATCTCCGTGTTATCAGTCCCGGCACGGCCAGTCTCTTTTCAACGAGACCCATAATCATCACGACGACCAGTGTAATAATCATATAGACGACACAGGCTCCGGTCGTGGCCTCTATACCGTGAAAGGTGTATGCCTCTATCTGCTGGCTCATGAAAGTCGTTTCCAGAACGGCCACTGTCATTGCCAATGAGGTGTTTTTGAATACCGTCAGACACTCCGTCGTAAGCGGTGGAATGACCAGCCGTATGGCATAGGGAATGATGACATACCGATAGGTCTGAAACTGTGTAAATCCCGTACTGAGAGCGGCATTGTACTGGTCGTCAGGTATAGATTGCATCCCCGCCCGAATATGTTCTGCCACACGGGACGATGTATACAGCGAGAGTCCAATGACAACGATCCAGAATTCCGAATTGGGGATCTCTCTGTAGAGATACATTTCCCACGAATGGGGCAATATCCGAGGGGCGGCAAAATACCAGAAGAACAGTTGTACCAGAAGCGGGATATCCCTGAACAATTCGGTATACCCGGTGGCAAAGAGACGAAAGGGTTTCCAGGGAGTCACCCTCAGTGTACCGATGAGTGTACCCAGAAAGAGCGCTATGAACCAGCATATAAGACCCAGCTGTATGGTCACCCAGATACCCTGAAGCATCCAGGAACCGTAGGGATCGGCCCACAGGATGGACCACTTGAAATCATAGGATAACATGTATCATTCCCCTCACACATAAAAAAGGGGGAGTCCGGTCATATGACCACACTGCCGGACTCCCCCTGACACACCTATGGATTAGGGCCAGGCCTGCAGTTTCATCAGGGTCCTTGCCTCATTGGTCATGGGATAGGGAACCACTCCCTTGGCACCAAACCATTTATAATAGAGTTTGTTGTACCGTCCGTCCTTAACCATCGCCACAATCTGGGCATTGATGAAATCACGGAAATTGGAATCGTTTTCCCGGACGATATAGGCATAAGGATCATAGGTGATCAGACCGCCTGCCAGTTCATAGTCCTTGGGATTGGGTGCCTTGGCCCTCAGCCCTGCAAGCAGAATTCCATCGGTGCAGTAGGCATCGACAACCCCTTTCGCCAGCGCCAGCATCCCCTGCGAATGCTCCTGATAGACGACAATATCGGCAGGGGGCTTGATCTTACCGGCGGCGTTGAGATCACGGATGGCCTTTTCATTGGTCGAGCCCTGAGCGGCTCCGACACGCTTGCCCGGGAGGCTCTTGTATCCGGTAATCCCACTCCCCTTCTTGACCAGCAACTGTGTTCCCGTGAGGAATATGGTCAGTGTGAAATCGACGGTATCCTCACGCGCGACGGTATGGGTGGAAGACCCGCAAACGATATGCAGTGTTTTGTTGGCAACCAGCGGAATTCTCGTCTTGGGATTGACCGTCTTGAAGGTTATCTTGATCGGTTTTCCCAGCTCCTCTTCCAGGGCCTTGCGAAATTCTTCCGCCATGTCCAGGCTGAATCCCGCCCGCTGGTTGTTACTGTCGTAAAACCCGAAGGGAATGGCCCCATCCCTCACTCCAACCATGAATTCTCCCCGTTTGGCAATTTCATCCAGCGTACCTCCGAATGCTGCCGGAGACAGGCAAAAGATGAATACTATCGCCATAACAAAACACACACCTCTTCTCATGGTACATCTCCTTTCTGTTAGTAAGAAAATCATTCATTACCATACGCAGCAACAAACACTGAGCCTGACATAGCAGACCTTTGCTACACTAAAGATGTAAATCCAACTGCATGAGTCAAAAAATATCCGTTCTTGAGAAAAGGACTTCACCCGGCAATCATCACACGAAACAACCCAACTTATTCGCACGACTCATGCAGACACGGAAGAAATCCGCATATCTTCACATGTCCGGGGTGATCCAAGCGAGCGTCAACAGCATCATCATACTGTTTTGCAGCATATACGAGAAGTCTTCCTGCAGAGATCTTCCCCACAGGACAAGAGTTGTAATGAAACAGTGTCAAAATCATCGCTGATTAACCACACTTTTGGAGATCAAGGATAGAGAATACAGCATACTTTCCTGTCCCTGTCAACAGGTTTTTGGCCCTTCTCCCGCACGGGCAACACTATTATAGTAATACACCTTTTGTTATAGTAACGTTTACCACACGTTAAGTACACTTGTCAAGGACAATATGACGAAGAGTCCACAGTACCACAATCCACCATGCCCCCTGACGGCACTCTATCATTATGTTCAGACAGTTGCAGCCATCCAGCGGCAAAGGACCACTATCGTTCGGCTATGGTCGTTTACGTATCACCATGACATTCGTTCTCCGCCGGTAACCTGATAAAGACCTTCGTACCCGCACCGACACGACTCTCTATCCTGATGGAACCGCCGTGCGCCTCCACAATTCCCCTGGCGATGGAAAGACCCAGGCCGGTCTTCCCCTGTTCCCTTCCGGTCGTGTAAAAGGGATCAAAGACATGCCGGATTACATCGCCGGGGATGCCGCAGCCGGTATCGGCAAAGGTCAGCTGCAGAAATCCCCTTCTCAGCCTGTCCCTGACGCGTCGTGAACGTATGATAATCGTCCCCCCATGGGGCATAGCCTCGATGGCATTGGAAAGCACATTGATGAAGGCCTCTCTCATACGGGAACCATCCATGGCCATGACAGTTCTGCCGGCATATATCTTCCGCACCACCTCGACTTGTCTGAGTCTGATCTGACATTCCAGATCCGAAATGATGTCGTCGATCATATCGGCACAATTGATCATATCAACCATCTTCGGATCACCGGACATACGGGAAAAGGCACAGAGTCCCCCCACCACATGTTCTGCCCTCAGGGCATCCCTCGTGATCCGTTCCGAACCATCAGTGATTCGCGCGTCGGTGGGTGCGACAGACCGTATATACCTTATCTCTTCCATTATGTTCGAAAGGGGAGCGGAAAGGGTGCCGACAATACCCGCCGCCATCGTCTTCAGCGAGGCTGTTCGCTCCGCGTGAGAAAGGTTCCGCTGAATCCTGCCCAGCTCTTCCGTCTTCGCAGCAATGGTTTCTTCCATACGATCATTCAGATCCTGCAGGGCACTGTTTTTCCCGTTCAGTTCATCCGCCAATTTCCTGTTTTTTGTGCGGAGTTCGTACATCTCCAGGGCATTGACTATAGTATTTCTCAGCTCATCATTATGCCACGGCCTTACAATCATCCGATCAATCCGTCCTTGATCCATGGCTGAAACGATGGCATCTCTATCCTCACATCCCGACAGTATCACCCTGACGGTATGGGGCCATCTCCTGTTGACCCGCCTGAGAAACTCTATACCGTCCATGCCGGGAACCCGAAGGCCTGAAATCACAACCTGAATGGGAGCAACAGCGCTCAGTATTTCCAGTCCCTCTTCCGGCGACGATGCCGTTATCGTCTCGTAGCGGTCTTCAAAGAACACCCGCTCCATTGCCCTGAGTATCTTCTTTTCACCATCGACGACCAGTATCTTCTTGGCGTCCATACCCCTTTCCATGTGCATTATCCCTCAGTGAAACGGCATTCTGATGGTGCATGTCGTTCCCGATCCCGGTGTACTGGTAATCGTTATTTCGCCACGGTGACGCTCCACTACCCGGCGGGCCACGGTTAAACCGAGCCCCGTCGCCCTGTCACCTTCCTTGGTCGTAAAGAAGGGATCGAATATCCGCTCCAGAATCCCTGCCTCAATTCCCGGCCCCGTATCGGTGACGGCTATATACAGGTGATCTTCACTGCTACAGGTCTTGAGCCGGATCTCCCCGGCTTCTCCGGCTGCTTCCACCGCATTGACCAGTATATTCATGCATGCCTGCTTGATCCGTTCCACATCGCACAGCAGCGGGGGAACGTGACCAAATTCCTTCGAAACCATCGGCGTCCATCCCATGTCGTATGACACCGCCACTATTGCGTCTTCCAGCGCCCCATTGATATCTCCCAGCCTATACTCCCCTCCCTCCTGTTGCGAGAAGGAGTCCAGGGCACGAATAATGTCTGTTATCTTTTCAGCACCTTCAATGGATTCGGACAGAAGGGATGGCATATCCTTGAGAATGTGATCGATCTTTAAGCTCCGTCTCTGCTCACTCAGTTCATCAAGCGGTACCGATGTATCGATGGTGGTAATAAACTCATCCTGCAGCTCTGTAAACTGTGTCAACCGCTGGGCGTACTGTTTCAGAACGCCCAGGTTACTCGCAATATACGCGAAGGGTGTGCCGATTTCCCGCCCCATTCCTGCCGTGACCATGGAAACGGAACGCGACAGTTCACGTTCCAGGCGTTGCATCAGTTCTGGGCGAAGATCCCGATTCTCATCATGGTAAGGCCCGGCTTCATTGGACGATGCAACCAGGTCGTCTTCACGCTCTCGTCGCCTGGTAACATCCCGCAGGGACAGGAGATGCAGCGTCTCTCCTTCCACTGTAACGTCAGCGGTGCGCATCTCCGCCACCAGAAGACTCCCTTTCCCGCCGGGCATGTCCACGTCTCTTGTCTCCCCCGGCTGGAGTGGACCGGGAAAGGTCGTACCGATGAGTTCATCCCGCTGTGCGCCTAGCAGTGACGCTGCAACATGATTGACGTAGAGGATACACCCCTCCCGGTTTGTCACCACCATGCCGTCCGCACAGTGAGTAAGAATAATTTCGAAGTCAAGTCCGTCTGTATCAACCGATTCGTTCATAATACCCTGATGGTCTGCGATCGAAGTGCCTATCGCTTGATAATAAATCGTGAAACAATGCTTCCCGAAAGCCAGGCGACAATGGGAATGAGAAGCACGACGACAACGAAGAGGATCTTCATGGTGGTCAATGGTGCGAATGCCTCAGAGGAATCTATCTTCGCAACGAGGCACCACTTCATTTCGGGAATAGTACACCCCACACCGATAACTTCAACATCCCGGTAATCCTTGAACACAATGGGTTCTCTCGCCCGGTGCTCCGTCCCGATGCTCTTGTAATTCTGCAGGCACATCCTGGTGTTTTTTGTGTTGTCATAGAGTTTCAGAAAGGTATCCTTCGTGAACCGTGAGGGGGTTATCATGTATCCATCTCTGTTCACCAGGTAAATCTCACCCGTAGTACCCAGTCCCGTTCTGTCGGTGGTTATCCTGTTCAACATATGGAGACTCACCCGGGCGACGATTACCCCCAGGATATCTCCCCCTCCTTCCGCCACCACGGGAGAGGAAAATGCGATGGAATACAATTTTTTGTCATCGGACACATGGGCATCCTTGATAAACACGCCCTCCTTTCCTCCGATGAACATGTCGTCACCGCTCTTGTCCCGGCCGATATCCCGCCCGTCACTGGATGCGATGATGATACCATTTTTGTTTAACACCATGATATCATATATGTTCTTCATAATACTCACGGTATTTTCCAGCCTTCGTGTGACGTCGGCATATTTTTCTTCACACTGGGCCGTACTGACAGTAACCAGCAATCGTTCGATGACGACACTTTTGGATAACTGCTTGATATGTTCCTTGTTAGAATCGAGCAAGGTCTGTATATGGTGTGCCCTCGACTGGGCCGTCGTCGTCAGGTGAGCGAGGATCGCATCTTCCATATCTTTCTTACCTATAATGTAAACGGGAGGACCGATGATGGCTGTAAATATAATCGCCGTCAGAAAAAAGGATAGAACAACCGTGTTGATCACCTTCATGGCATCACCCCCAGATCATGGTGAATCTCATTCCGTGCTCATGGTCCTGTCATAGTACTGAAAGTTGTTTCTCCCCCGCTTCTTGGCATCATACATGGCATTGTCGGCATGTTTCATGAGCGTTTCCATATCGGTCCCGTGCTCAGGGTAGAACGTAATTCCCATACTGACCGTGACGACAAGTGCATGCTCCTTTATAAGAAAGGGCCGCTGAATCTCCGTGACGATCTTAGCGGCAACCTCATCGGTATCGCCTTTATGACGTATCTCCGGCAAGAGCACCGAAAACTCATCCCCTCCCATGCGTGCAACGGTATCGCTTCTCCTGAGAAGATCCTTCAGGCGCTTCCCCACCACCTCCAGCAAGCAGTCTCCCATGTTGTGACCCAGGGAGTCATTGACCTCTTTAAAATTATCCAGATCGAGCATCATGACGGCCAGTTTCGTCGCATTCCGCCGGGCATGAGCCAGTTCAAGGCTCAGGCTGTTATTGAATAATAACCTGTTCGGCAGACCGGTCAACTGGTCATGGGTTGCTATGTAGGCAAGCCGCTTTTCCACCTCTTTTCGATCGGTAACGTCTACCCAGTTGATCAGGTGACAGGTAACCCTGCCGTCAATGATTATCGGTGTAGAGGTCACCTCAACCCAGAACAGATCTCCCTTGGCGTTTTGATAGGTCTGTTCCGCACTGTCTATCTGCCTGCTTTCCAGTAATTCTTCAAGACCTGTGTAGGCTTTCTCCGGAGATTCATCGGCAGTCCAGGGATAGGGGGCTTCCGTCCCCTTGAGACGGTCAGCGGAAAAACCCGTCAGCGCTTCAAAGGCGGGGTTTACGTATTGCACCGATGAATCCGGATTGATAACCAGAACGGGGTTCGGAAAATTGGCGAGGACGCTGGAAACAAATTCTTCACTGGCATGGAGTTTGTTTTCTATGTCCTGCATATGGAGGGACACCTCGATTGCGGCATACAACTCCCGCTCACCGAAGGGTTTCATCAAACGACGGCATGATACCCCCTCCACACTGTCATGCAGTGATCCCCCATCCCTGACTGTCAGGGTATGAACAACGGGAACATTGAATTTCCGGCGGATTATGCGGGTAGCCTCGACACCATCCATCGATCCCTGAATGTCCATGTCCATCAACACCAGATCGGGACGGATATCACCCGTCATTCTGACGGCACCTTCACCAGACGAGGCCGTCGCCATGACATCATATCCCAGGGAGGACAACATCCCCGCTATGTCGCGGGCGACGTCGGTATCTTTCTCGACGACAATGATCCCCTTCTTCATTACTCTCATCTCTTCCTTTTTTTACGGCTATCACCCTGTTGAGAAAAGACAAGTATTCCGGTTTTCATGACGAATGGTCCCACTGTTATTTA
>Ga0272441_10012132_pt1 | contig 12653 bp, 13 predicted proteins | sample SSMProp6N_FD_193582 | JGI IMG/M metagenome (GOLD analysis project Ga0272441, IMG submission 193582) | Marine sediment archaeal communities from Little Sippewissett salt marsh, Falmouth, MA, United States - SSM-Prop-6N | ecosystem: Environmental > Aquatic > Marine > Wetlands > Sediment ...
CAAACTGGCTCCTCAATTGCAGCTCGAAATCCCAATCATGTTCTCAGCCATGTCCTATGGCTCAATCAGCCTCAACGTTCACAAATCATTAGCCCGAGCAGCCACCGAAGCAGGCACCTTCTACAACACAGGAGAAGGAGGACTCGAAAAGAGCCTATACAAGTACGGCGACCACGTCATAGTTCAAGTCGCCTCTGGACGCTTCGGAGTACACCCCGACTACTTAGATGCGGGTGCAGCCATCGAAATCAAGATTGGACAAGGAGCGAAGCCTGGAATCGGCGGTCACTTGCCTGGAGAAAAAGTAAGTGAAGAAATCTCCAAAACACGGATGATTCCCCTTGGAACCGATGCCCTATCGCCTGCGCCACAGCATGACATCTACTCCATCGAAGACCTGAGACAACTAATTTACGCCCTGAAAGAAGCCACAGACTACACCAAACCCGTCTTCGTGAAGATTGCTGCAGTGCACAACGCGGCAGCCATAGCTAGTGGCATAGTCAGAGCCGGAGCAGACGCTGTAGTGCTGGATGGCATAAGAGGTGGAACAGGAGCCGCGCCCAGAATAACACGGGACAACGTTGGAATCCCCATCGAAATGGCTCTTGCGGCTGTGGACCAGCGGCTACGGGACGAGGGAATACGAAACAAAGCCTCAGTCATCGCCGCGGGCGGAATCAAAAGCAGCGCTGATGTTCTCAAGGCCATCGCTTTGGGAGCCGATGCATGTTACATTGCCACCGCTGCCTTGGTTTCGTTAGGTTGCACTGTGTGCCAGAAATGCTACACTGGAAAGTGTCCTTGGGGTATAGCAACTACTGATCTGTGGTTGACCAAGAGGATTAACCCTGACATTGGCGCGAGGAGGCTTGCTGGTCTTCTTCGTGGCTGGAGCCTAGAGATAATGGAGATGATGGGCGGAATGGGCATAAATGCCATTGAGAGCGTGCGGGGCAACCGTTTGGTTCTCCGAGGCGTAGGCTTGACTGACAAGGAATTGGAAATCTTAGGAGTAAGAATGGTAGGTGAGTAGAAAGATGGTAGCTAAGTGTGAAAAAGGCAGATTGGCTGAGAGTTTGATTCGGAAAGATAACTCTGCACTTATTGACGCAACTGGAATATACTATCGCGACCTGAACAGTCTCCTTAGGAGTCTGGACAGTGAAGGCATCGAAAAGGTCCAAATCTGCAACGTTTACGGTCAACGCTACATCGGCACCGACCTTGACAGTCATCTCAGCATCGACATTTATGGAACTCCAGGTAACGACTTGGGCGCTTTCATGAATGGCGCAAACATCACTGTCCACGGAAACGTGCAGGACGCCTGCGGAAACACCATGGATCATGGGCAAATTGTTGTTCATGGACGTGCTGGTGACTTGGTTGGGCATTCGATGCGGGGCGGCAAGATTTTCATCAGGGACGATGCTGGATACCGTGTTGGAATACATATGAAAGAATATGTTGGCAAACGACCCTCTATAGTGATTGGTGGGACTGCCCAAGATTTTTTGGGAGAGTATATGGCTGGAGGAGTGCTGGTGGTGCTGGGGCTGAACATGAAGGGCGAAATACGTCACAACGCAAGGTTCGTTGGAACTGGAATGCATGGCGGAACAATGTTCATCCGAGGAGAAGTGCGTCACGTAGGAGAAGAAGTTGCAGTTACCGACCTTACCGAAGAAGACACTAAACTGCTCAAAGGTCTAGTTGAAGAATTCTGCAGCTACTACGATTTGGATGCCTCAAAAATCTTGGAAAGCAAATTCAACAAGCTGATTCCTGTTTCGTCCCGTCCTTACGGCAACCTATACGCCTACTAGCCATCTTGGCTTTCCCTCAAGGTATTCTGTCAAGAACTTTGCAAACTCTGGACTGCTGGAATACAGCTTCAAGATTTCAGCGTTCACCATGACTTCTAATGAGTCAGCGACAGCTTTAGAAACAATTTGAGCTACACCGTTTCCCCGTTTTTCTTTCAGCAACTCAACCACGTCAGTGTGCTTCCTTTTCACGTCAACGACCCAGCGTCCGTCCTCTAGGCGGGGTCCAGAAACAGTAGAGTCTGCTCCCAAATGTTTCTGTAGAAAGTCCTCACACTCTTGTTTCCTTTTCAGTGGAGGACCAAGATGCCGTTTCATGTTTGGAAGAAAACGATTTTCTACCTCAAAGATGAAAATATTCAAGCCTTTTTCGTTGCTCCAGACCACATCACCAAGAACTGTGAAATCATGCTGGCTAATCAGTTTCCGTAGTGACCGTTGATGCCTGTATAGTTGTCCCCAGAGAACATCGGGCACAGTAACGGCTCCATTGAAGCTGATGAATACAAGGGTTGAGCCTCTGGCTTTGATTGTGTTGACCACTTCTGTGGATTCTAGAGCTTCTGTTTCCTGCGGATAAAAGAATTGTATGTCTGGGGCTTTCAAGAATGCTCTGGAGGCGGCAATGAACTCGTCGTATCTGTCTTTTCTGACTGCGGCTGCAACGTTTCTTCCCTCGTCCACGGGGTCCACCATAACTAGGGGTTCTTCAAAAAGTTTCTCGGCGTCAGCTTCGCATTTGTAGTGTTTCTGGTAATCTATTACAGTTCTGTCTTTCCAGTCGGCGGAAGACCGTAAAACTTCAGCGAAGGAGCCGTAATTCAAGACAAGCAGTTCGCAGAGGTATCCGCTGAAGCCTCCAACTTTGATTTCTGCCCCATAAACGCCCACACCCTTCATGAACCGTTTCAGCAACCTTACTTCCTGACTCATTTTTGTGTCCAGCAGTGGTTTGACGTAGTCAGTGTGGAAGGGTGTCCTGTCTGTGGCGCTTATCCACTTACCCTGTTCTACTTTGTAGCAGGGAACAACATTCACGTAAACATCATCAATAACTGCCTCAAGATAAGGATGCTCCGCAAACCGTTCAATCGGAGTGTAGCCTTCAGTGGCTTTTTTTGCGATTTTCAGAAAGACCGTTCCGAAGGCATCTTTGGGGGTTGTTGTTGGAGCCTGCATGAAAACATCGATTTCGGGACTGTCACTAAGCCACGTATTTTTAGCCACTGACCCCTCCACCCGAACCTCAATCTCCACACCCTTCTCCTTTGCAGCCTTCTCCACTTTCTGTGTCAACTTTTTGGCTAATTCCTGAACCTTTTTTCGTTCGCTTTCGCTGGGGGTAACTCGTTCCAGAACTTGAGCGCATATTTCTGTAAGGGAAGAAGTCACAGCAAACCCCCTTCAGCTGCCGCAAACCTCTCTTAAAGTCGAATAGATTGGACCTCTGGGAGTCAAGTCGCTCTTTTTTAGTCTCAGGCATGTAGCCTTGACTGTTCCGAATTCGTAGTTCTCCAGTTCCTGTATGACTTTGACGAGTTGGGCTTTGTTTCTTCCAGTTCTCACCCGTGCTATTGTCAGGTGGGGACTGAAGCCTTTGTTGTCAGGTTTGAAGCCCAAGCCTCTGAGGCGTGGCTCCAGCTGCCCAAAAACGTTCCGTAATTCGTCTGCGCCTTTTGTGATTCCAGCCCAGACAACTCGGGGATAAGTTAGCTTTGGGAAGGCGCCTAGGCCATTGAGTTCTACAGTGAAGGGAGGGAAGGAAAGCTGTTTCATTTCTTCGTAGATGGCGTCCACCATGGCTGGGGATATGTCTCCCAGGAACCTGATTGTCAAGTGGATGTTCTGTGGTTTAACGCTCTTCAAGTCTGCTCCACTGCTAAGGAGCCTGTTCTGAACTTGTGTCAGTCGCCTCATTATGGTCTGGTCTTCAATATCAAAGGAGAAGAAAGCTCGAATAGTTCCCGACATGACAAACGCCTCATAAACCGTTCAACTATATTCTCTCGTACACCATTTTAATAACTTAATCCATAGCCCAAACATGAACAAGATTACAAAAAGGGAGGGAACTTGGTAAGCCTCGGGGCTGATGCTTACCAAGAAGGAGCAGTTGCCCGTTTGGGCGCCTTTAGCGCCAGAACCGAGTTTACGCCAGTTTCTAGGTTTTGCGCGTGTGCGCACAGCGACTCTAGATTCTGTGAGCTTTTTCCCCTTTTGATTGTTTAAAGAAAATATACAGTAATGTATGTGGTGATTTTAATAGATAAGTTTTGTTGCACTCCATTTGTTTTTCAGTCGGATTCCGAATAGAAGTATTAGGTGTAATACATAGGTTGTCTTCATACGAGTTAAATCCAACAAACTGCCAAAGTTTTTCTGCATAGATGCTTAGGAAGCCACTGCATAATGGATTCGATAAAACGTGTAACCATACACGAAGTAACTGAACTGGTAGACAACATCGCCAGAGTAAACATCAAACAACGAAACTCCTGAAAAGTGTCTACTATACTTGTGTTCCGCCTTCAATAGTCAATGGCATACAAGTTTTGTGAACTGTTTCTGAGACAATTTCATGGTGCCAGCGACTGTTTTATAACTTTCAGTTGCCCCTTTATCGTGTTGTGTAATTGGGTGGATTTCAGGATGAAGGACAAGGTTGTTGTGGCGGTGGCTGGAATGCCTGGGTCTGGCAAAGCAGCCTTCCAAAGAGCCCTCACAAGGATGGGTTACCCTGTCGTTGTAATGGGTGACGTAGTCAGAGAAGAAGCCAAACTAAGAAACCTTGAGCCAACACCTGAAAACTTGGGCACATTAATGCTTAACCTTAGGGCGGTAGATGGACCTGCAGCCGTAGCCAAACGATGCGTCCCCAAACTGGAGAAGGCAACAGAGCAGATAGTCGGCGTCGACGGCATCCGAAGCCTCAATGAAGTCAACGAATTCAAGACACATTTCACAGACTTTGTTCTAGTTGCCATCCATGCATCCCCAAAAACGAGGTACCAACGCCTTTTCAGAAGGAAACGAAGCGACGACCCTCAAGACTGGGAAACCTTCATGGAACGGGACCTAAGAGAACTCGGCGTTGGAATGGGCGACGTAATCGCCACCGCAGACCACATGATAGTGAACGAAGGAACCTTTAGTCAATTGAATACTCGAATCAAAAAAGTCCTGAAGGAGATTCTAAAAGATGAATAACATATCTGTTCACGTGGAAGTGGAAGTCAACCCCACCGAAGACCTAGAAAAAGTCAAGCAAGCCGTGGAAAACATCTTCGGAACCGTGTCATTTAAAGTTGAATCCAGAAAATGGGGACAACTACTCATAACCAAGACCACAGGAACAGCAGGCCTCACCACACTCCGCAACATACTTGCAAGAGAACGGATTCGAGCGGCTGCCCGAAAAGTCCTCCGAGGCGGAATGGACGACAACTCAGTGACATTCTACATGAACAAACAGGTAGCGTATGCAGGTCACGTATCCTTTTCTCAGAAAACAGCAGAATCGCCTCTAGGACCCATAAGTGTACAAATCAGCTGCAGCAACCCAAGGGAACTAATCAAATGGCTCACACCACGACCCACAAAAAAGCACCCTTCTCCTTCACGCCATAAATGAAGTGTTGTTGCCATGGCTAAACCAGAAATCGCCTTGTCAATGCTCTACTGCCTAAATGAACCCTTCAAGCATATGCTGAAGCGCCTGCCCAAAGTCCCTGTTAAACACATAGAAGTGCCTGACGAAGGACTACACGCCCTCAACAAAAGAAGAGTCAAAAGCCTGAAAAAGGCGGCAGAAGCCCACAACCTAGACTTTGTAGTCCATGCACCATGGGCAGGAATAAACATAGCCACTCCCAGCCCATCCTTGCGTCACGCAGTACTGAAGCGGTTAACAAAATCGATTGTTCTTGCGGGACAGTTAGACTGTCGCCTGTGGCTGTTTCATCCAGGCTCCAAAACGGGTCTCAGTCACTTCTATCCCGACGAGGATTGGCAACTGCATCTGGAGTCTGTTCGTGCCTTGTTGCGGGTTGCCCGAAATGAAGGCGTTGAAATCGCTATCGAGAATACTCCTGAGCCTTTTCCTTCCCTAATGAAAAGTGTAGACGACTTTCGTAGATTCTATAATGAGTTAAATGATGATATTGGCATGGTGTTGGACGTAGCTCACGCGAACCTGAACAATCAGATTCAGGATTTCATCGAACAGTTCTCGGCGAAGATTATTCACATGCACGTTAGCGACAACGATGGAGCCAACGACTTGCATCTGGGAATAGGACACGGCAACATAGACTGGACAAACTTTGCTAAACTGGTCAAAGATGCGGATTACGGCAACCTGATTGTCATAGAATCAACAGACCACATAGACGAAAGCGCTCAGACATTGCATCGACTCTTCATCTAATCTTCTTTTAGAGGAAGCTCTAACCGCATGAAATCTTCCGCAACATCAGTGTTAACGAAAATCTTCTTTGCCTGCTTCAGCAACAGTCCCGTGTCTTTGTATCTGGCGCTGATATGAGTCAAAACCAGACGCTTCACCCCAGCCTTTTTTGCCGTTTCCGCTGCCATACTGGGAGTTGAATGACCATCCTCCACTGCCCTTTCAGCCAACTCATCCTCAAAAGTGGCTTCATGAATCAGCAGGTCAGCCTTCTCAGCCAATTTCACAATGTTTTCTGACTGTCCAGTGTCTCCACTGTAAACAATTTTTCTTCCAAGACGGGGTGGACCTAAAACCATTTCAGGCTCTACCTTTTTCCCGTTTGGAAGCGTAACTGATAAGCCCTGTTGAATCTTTCCCCATAACTGTCCCTCAGGAACTCCCTGCTTCCTAGCTTTTTGTGTGCTGAATCTTCCAGGACGCGGCTTCTCAACTAACGCGTAGGCTAAGCTGCTGTCTAAATGTTTTGATTGAGCAGCGTAAACGGTGTATTCTTTTTCTTCGCAGACCAGACCCGCCTCTACCTCAGATACTTCAAGAGGAAACGTGAGAGAGAAACGAACAGTCCGATTTGTTGCCTCAACAAAAGCCTCAATTCCTTGCGGTCCATAAATCTCCAGCTTCTTCTTTCTGCCTAACAGGGACATAGTCTGAAGTAGACCCGGCAAACCCAGAACATGGTCGCCGTGCATGTGAGTAACAAAAATTTTTGCTTCTCGGTGAAAGCCGACTCCCGCCTGAATCATCTGCCGTTGGGTGCCCTCGCCGCAATCAAACAGCAGCAACTCATTTCTTCTTCGAACTGCAATGGCTGACAGTCCCCTTCTGGGTGTGGGTATACTTCCTCCTGTTCCCAAAAAGATTACCTTCAAGTCTGTCAGCGTCCTCTGTTCCTCCCCATAGACTATGCTCTGTTTGTTTATTTGATTACGCCTTCAAGTTTTCTCGAAAACCACAATTTCTCTTGTTAAGCTTCCGTGAACAAAAACAAAATGGGACTCAATATGCTTGAAGCCCGCCCCCTCGCCAACCTCAGCAATTTTTGTTGTTTCGGGCGCTGCCATACAAATTCTTCTGCCCTTCTGAATCTTGTCACTGACTGCAGGAAGAAAGTCTTCAACAATAAGTCTGGTGCTTGTTCCTAGAGTGCTTGCTGACCTGCCATAAGGTGGGTCAGTGACGATGCAATCTGCCTTTGTTACTGGAGGATACCTTGCATCAGCTACTGCCACTCCATGTTCTATGCCGTAATGTTGAAGGTTTTTGTGTCCTCCTCGTAGCATGTGGGGCTTCGCATCAAAACCCAGAACCCTGCATCCTATCAGTCCTGCTTCTACAAGTATTCCTGCGGCTCCACAGAAGGGGTCCAAAACTAGGTCGCCATTTTTTGGTTGAGCCAAATTCACCATAACCCGCGCTAATTGGGCTTGCATGGCCGTGGGATGAAAGAAGGGCCGTTTTCTAGGTCTTCTCTCAGAAAATGGTTTCGGAATTATTTCTGCTGTCTTTAATCCGAACATGAACTTGTTGTCTGTCAGGACGCCGAAGAAAGTTTTTTCTGGGTTCGTCAAGTCGACTTTTTTACCTGATTCGTATATCTGCTCTCCGAGTTTCCGTTCCAACTCAACACGATCAATTTCAGGAGCAACACCCATTATGCGCCTAACTCTAACAGCAAAACTTTCCTTTCCGATGAAGTTGTCCAAAGAAACAGAACGTATGCTATCAAAGATTTCTGAGATATTGGCGCCGCAACTGAATATTTCTTGGCAGCACACTCGAGTATAAGCGGACCTAGACTGAATTGCCGTTACACTGTCTGGGTCAACTTCAAGGCGCAGAACCTGAGTCAACTTCTCCAGAATCTGATACTTGTAGCCCTCGGCCTCTAAGATAGCCTGCACTTCTGCAATGGGAAGGGTCTCATGTGTGCCTGAAAGCAGAAAAAAATGTTTTGCCACTTGGGTTGGCACCTATCTGGCTAGCGCCTCCGCAATCAATGGAGCAAGGGAAACTGTTCTTACGGATGTTGGGATGCTGTCTGTGCCCACGATTTCTTCAGCGCCATTCTGCAGAATCTTCTGTGTTGCCTCGCCTATCAGGAGCGGATGCACGCAGGCGGCGTAGACTCTTCGTGCCCCCTGTGTCTTCAGCATCTTTACTGCTCGGGCTATGGTTCCGCCAGTGCTGATTATGTCATCGAAGACAATCACGTCTCTGCCCTTTACATTGAGGCTTTTTTCTTCCACCTGAATTTCGCCTGTGTAGCGGTCGCGCTCCTTCCTTAGCCAGCCACATCCTCCGCCAAGAACCTTGTCCGCCTCCTCAGCCCACTTTATTGCACCCTTATCTGGAGATAACGAGAATGATCCGTCTAGTCCTCTGCTTTTGAAGTGTTCTGCAAGGGATGTTATGGCTGAAAGGTTTTCTGTTGGAGCCCTGAAACGTTTTAGTGTGTTTTCGGAGTGGATGTTGATGGTTATGAATCGGTCAGTTCCGCATGCTTCAATGAGTTTGACGAGGGTTTCGGCGCTGATTACTTCGCCTGATAGGAACCGTTTGTCTTGTCTGGCAAAAGCCAAGTACGGCACCACAGCCGTTACTTTCTTTGCTCCCATCTCCTTAGCTGCGTCAAGCATCAGCAGAAGCTGCAATACGTTTGTGTCCTGTGGCGGTCCAGTGGACTGAACCACAACCACTTCTTCGCCATCTAATTCGCCCTCGAAACGGAGACAGTATTCTCCGTCAGGAAATTGTTTGAGATTAACCTGAACAACTTTGACATTCAATTTTTCAGCAATTGTTTGCCCCAAACTCGTGGAGGCTGGACCCGGAACGATTATCACAGTTTTCCCTTCTTCTCGTATTCTTCCAGCAGCTCTTTTGCCCTGTCCATCCGCACTTTACGCTCTGAAACCATCCGCTCAACAATCATGTCAATCAGCGGTCCTGAAGCTCCAGCTGTAATTGCCACATTTCGGGCATGCAAAGACATGTGTCCCCTCTGTATCCCCTCATGAGCTAAGGCACGTAAGGCACCGAGGTTCTGAGCCAAACCCACAGCAGCCATCACTTCACCCAATTCGTTGGCTGTTTTTACGCCCAAAATCTTGATTGCCACCTTTGCGGTTGGATGCACCTTTGTTGCTCCACCTATAAGCCCCACTGCCATGGGTAACTCGATGGAGCCTACTAGGTCACCGTCACTGTTCTTTTCCCAATACGAAATAGTGCCATATTTTCCATTTTTTACTGCATAGGCGTGAGCTCCAGCTTCTATGGCACGGTGATCGTTGCCTGTTGCCATGACAACGCCGATTATGCCGTTCATGATGCCCTTGTTGTGGGTTGCTCCCCTGTATGGGTCTGCAGCCGCAAAATTGTAAGCCTCCACTATGCCGTCAACAACCTCTTCTCCGCCCAACTCCTCTTTTGCTATGACTGCCCATGCCCTTGCCAGACGCTTCACAGCAAGGTTCGAGATTATCCGCAGATATACTCTGCCTCCAGTTAATCGTTCAATCATGGGGGCAACTGCTTCTGCCATGGTGTTCACTGCGTTGGCGCCCATAGCATCCCTGCAGTCAACATGAAGTTCTGTTATGACCATGGGACCAGACTGCGCGTCTATCACTTTAACTTCTAGGTCTTTGGCACCTCCTCCAACAGAAACCAGCATCGGGTCCATGTCGTTGGCTTTCTGTAGAATCTCGTTTTTTGCTGACAGAATCTTCATTTTTGCTGCAAAGGGGTCTTGGATGTCTACGGCTTGTATTTGACCAATCATGATTGGGTCGGTGCTGCTAGTGAAGAATCCGCCCTTTTTTCGTGCCATCTTCGCCGCGTAAGTGGCTGCCGCGACCACTGACGGCTCCTCAATTGCCATGGGTATCATGTAATCTCTTTTGTTTATGAGAAAGTTCATGGCGATTCCAAGAGGCAACGGGAAGGTTCCGACCACATTTTCTATCATACGGTCTGCCAGTTCCATCTCTAAGGCGCCTGTTGACTGAAGAATTCTTGTTTCTTCATCAGTTAAGTCTGCAAAATCCTTTACATACTGTAGTCTCTTTTCTGGAGACAGCTTGTAAAAGCCTGAAACTTGAGAAGTTTTTTTCATTTTCTGTATCCTTCTTTGATAGCGCACAGTTTACTTAAGCGGAATCGCATATGAATTTAACTGAGACAACAATTTTGCTGCTTTTCTACACTCTTTCGATGCAGGTTATGTAAAATACGAGGTCTTTTGTGAATTCTCCCCATTCTTCAGCTATCTTGCGCACTTCAGCCTCTGAAAGTATCTTGTCTTCAGAGTAAAGTTTCGTGAATGTTCTCCTGACCCCAAGGTCACCCGCAGGAACTGTAGCACCGCGTTTCAGGCCTGTAGCCAGTACCATCTCGGCAGTCCATGTTCCTACTCCCCGAAACTTTTTCAGGATCTCAGCCACCTCCTCGTTTGAGCGTGACTTTAAACTTTCAGGGTCAAATTCTCCTTCTGCGGTTTTGTCGGCGATTCCTTTGATGTATTCTGCTTTTTTCCAGCTTACTCCACAGTGTCTTATTTCCTCAAGAGTTGCTTCGGAGAGCTGTTTTGGTGTCGGGAAATCGTAGTAGACTGTTCCATCTGCTTCTGCCGTTTCGCTGAATTTGGTCACCATCTTGTTTGTAATCGAGAAAGCTACTCGTATCGAAATCTGCTGCTGGATTATTGACTTGATTATGCTCTCGAATACTGTGGTTCCGATGCTTCCAGCCTTTAATCCATAAAACTTCTGTTTCAAATCCCTTAGAACTGGGTCCTTGTCCATGAAGGCGTAGAAGCTGGTCAAGTCTTTGCTGAAAGAAAACATCTCATCCAACTTCCTTTCCAGTTCCCCTTTTTCCTGTTTTGTGGCTGTTTGAACTGTTTTTACCTCAATCTTCGGCTCTTCAATGGTTCCTAATGACCGTAATGCAACAGGAATCAGCTTGCCCGACTCTAACCGTATTGCACGCCTCCAAACTCCCTCTTCGAAGACTTCTGGCATAGGCTTGTCAAACCCAAAAACGCCGCAGTTCAACTCAAAATCGAAGGGAGGCTTAGGATAGATGTGAAAAAGTTTGGATGACACTGGTTTCCCTCTCCTGTTGTCTTCCCTAATGTAACATAACAAAAAGAGGGTTTTGGTGGAGTCACTCGCTCCAAGTCTGGTTTGAAAACTCGATTGCATGCAGAACCTTTTGTTTAAAGTCACTATCTTTGCATTCGAAGCTGTACATCACGAAGCCGTCAAAGGCAAAAAAGTGCATTCTGCCCGTCTGATAGATTATCTTTGGTTTGGCTAGTTCCACCAGTTCCAGAAACTCTTTTTTTCTGAATTTGACTCGATAGGAGCTGGTGTGCATGGAGGCTACTATCGCCGCTGTCGTCCCTGCTGTTGTTGCCATTTCACTTCAACCTCAACATACTATAACACGTTTTTCTGCTATAGCCTTTCCTCCTATGTCGAAACCGTTTTCCGAACATCTACCTTTATATAGTAACAGTGGAACAAAAAGGGAAAAGGCGAATACTATGCGATACTGTCCTGAATGCGGTGGCGAACTACATTACGCGTCCAGTACAAAATGTTATGTTTGCAAGAGCTGCGGCCTTTCTCTCACTCCTCAAGAACTCTACGAATTGCGGGAAAAACAAAGACCCAACTTCGAGACCGAAGAGGACCAGCGCCAACAAGCGAGAAAGGATTACCTGAAGTGGTGGCTCGGCAAGAAAAAATAGGGTCAGCATGAACGTAACGTTTTGACAAAAATGTAGGTAACATGCTTTTTATTCCCCCTTCGCCTGTGAACAAAGCAGTTATTACTTCTTAAATTCACTTTAATAACCAGTTCAGGTAGATGTTCCCATGAATCAGTATGTAGAAATAATCTGCGTCGGAAACGAGCTTCTCATAGGAAAAACATTGAACACAAACGCTCAATGGCTAGCCAAAAGAGTCACCACCTTGGGCTTAAACGTTCGCCGCGTTACAGTTGTGAGCGACGACATCAACGAAATCTCCCTTGCCATAAGTGAGGCAATTCAACGCAGTCCCGCTTTCATTTTGACCACAGGTGGGTTAGGTCCAACCTTTGACGACAAAACCTTAGAAGGGCTAGCTAAAGCATTGGGCACAGGAATCGAAGTTAACGAAGAGGCTTTGGCAATAGTTAAAGCGAAGTATCTCAGCTATGCGCAGGAGGGCAGGATGGAGGCAGCTGAGTTGACTCCTCATCGAGTGAAAATGGCTAAGCTTCCAGACGGGTCCAAGCCCCTGCCAAATCCCATCGGAACAGCGCCTGCAGTAGCCGCAGAACATCAGAACGTGACAATAATC
>Ga0272441_10012133_pt1 | contig 12652 bp, 10 predicted proteins | sample SSMProp6N_FD_193582 | JGI IMG/M metagenome (GOLD analysis project Ga0272441, IMG submission 193582) | Marine sediment archaeal communities from Little Sippewissett salt marsh, Falmouth, MA, United States - SSM-Prop-6N | ecosystem: Environmental > Aquatic > Marine > Wetlands > Sediment ...
GCCGTCCTGATATGCCAGTTCAACCACCTGAATGGAACTGCGGCGCTTTTCATACCAGTTCTCCTCGGGAATGGAGTCAACGCGTCCCGGATGGGTAAAATAGAATAGATAGGCCCTGCCATTGTTTACAACCACATCCGGATGTCCCCCTTTGACATTGTCATCTTTACCTGTTCCGGGCGTCCCCAGGAGATTGCCGGGAATTCTTTTCCATGAAGTTAAATCTTCAGACCCGTAAAGAGCCAGTCCCTCCCATACATCCGTCACCATCCAGTATTGATCTTTCCATTGAAAAACCTTGGGCCCTTCACCTCTCTGGTCCCCAATAGCTTTGCCTCTGTCTTTCCATAGATATAAATCATCACTGTCCGCAAAATAAATGGACTTTCCATCCTTTTCATTATTATACCACATGCGCCAGTTTCCATCGGGCAATTTAAATACACAGGCATCGATTACCTTATCCGAAGCCAGACCCAGTGTGGATTCGTATTCCCATTGAATCAGGTTTTCACTGGTCAGGTGAACAATGTGCCGTGGATGTTTCCAATCTCTGAAGATTCCCGGTACGTAAGTGAGGTACATATGATAGGTCCCCTGAAATTCAATCACCTCCGGCGCCCAGTGTGTTTCATCAATAGGAATTTCACAGGTGCCCCTGTACAGCCATGTGGTGCCGCCATCTGAAGATTCAGCAATTCCAATATGTGTTCCATGCACCCAGGTGACGCCTTCAAGCCCTTCTTTATTCGCCCGGCGATTGGTGTAGAACATGAACCACTTGCTCTCTTTATGGTTCCATATAACCACAGGATCAGCTGCCCCGTCAAAAACCGGATCACGGTACAGAGGTTTGGGAGCCATGCTGCCGGTATCTCCGGTTTCCTGCGTACAGCATATAAACAATATTGAAAAGATAGAGATTGTAATAAAATAACGGATCATCAATCATCCTTCACACATCGGACGGAATAACCTTCTATATTGCGATTCGAAAATCTGTTTATACTCGCTCTGTCAAATCGAATCTGCCGAAACCAGGAATGCTTATTTTTGTCAAGTTTAAGTATACGCCCCCCTGATTTTCTTTCCGAACAGCCGGTACAGGTCCAAAAACAGGCAATTCTTGTCATGTATTTGAAAATACCGTCCAGACTTTCACGACAGCCTCCGGGGAGCGCGGAAAAACCTGTTTCATTTGTAGCACCGGAATTCGGCTCACGCCAGTATTCTGTGCCCTTGCTTTTTAACCGGCCTCCAATGTCTCCGGTTCGAAAGCCATATTTTTGAAGTTCTGATTCATCTACACCCAGATTCTTTTCCAGTGTCATCCATTCTTCATCTGTGGGTATATGCCAGCCTTTCGGAGCGAGGCCGCGTTTATCCTGAACCGCATAACCATTATACAACAAACCGTAAACCGACTTATTGGAATCAGAATTATTATATGAACAGTACGCACCAATTGAATTTAAATTGTACCATTCTTCCTCGTTCGTAATATTCGGGATTTCATCACCATTTCGGTAATGTGTTACTTTCAAATTTTCCGCCATCCACAATTGATCGCCGATTTTCACTGTTTTATACACATTACCATCTACATCCGTGACAGTACCTGGTTCCACTGATGGTTTTTTAGAACAACCATAAATAATGATAAAAAACGTGAAAATGGTTAATAAATAAAATCGTGCTGATGAATTTGGAAACAGATTTCTTTTCATTTTTCATCTCCCTTTGATGAGTCATCTTAAATATGCGAGCGACGGGCCTTAACTGACTGCATAAAAAAGACTATGAAATAATTGATATAGCTATTGAAAAAAATATATTATAAAACAGAATATAATTCAAGCAATAAATAATATTGGAAATATAGGTCACAGAGCGAGGACACATAACCGGTTAATTCAGCAGCATCATCTTTCTGGTCATTTTAACGCCCGATCCGGTGTTAAAATGTAAAAGATATATACCGCTTTGCAGAGACGAGCCATCAAAAGGTATGTTATAATCCCCGGAGGGTTGAATGCCGTTTTGCAGTTCCATGACCTGTTGTCCACATAAATTGAATAAGAGGATCCTGACATGACTCTGTTTCTCAACAGAATATCGAATCACTGTGCTTCCGTTAAATGGATTGGGCGCGTTTTGCCATAAAACAAATCCGCGCCGGCTGCTTAATCCAACGGCTTGTTCGATGCCGGTACTCAAGAATTCACCCGGCTCAAGCGCACGATGTGTGACCTTCAATTTATAGATGGCTCCCTTATACCATGACCTCTGATTTAAACGAACCCCTATTGAAGTCTGTCCGCCCGAAACGGGGATAAAAGACACATGACCTGACATCTCGAACTCACCATTGACATAATGCCGCATCTCTCCTTCCTTATAAACCAGTGCAGCATGATACCACGGTCCAATTGGATGCGGAAAATCTTCTGCATACAGCGCCATACTCGAATTTTCAGATTTGATGAATGTATCCAGAAACCATTGATTGTCATCTGCTAACCGCAGCTCGATTAACAATCTGTTTTCATCATTTTCCTGCATGTGGACAAATCTTTGTTCCACATTTCCCGGATCTGAAGATATATATGGCTGAAATATGACTTCGATAGTAAATTCTTCTGTCCCGGCTACAGGATTGTTCTCGACAATCAATCCATCATCAATACCATCAAATTCCACGGCAGGACCCAACTCACTGTTTACTACAACCGGATCTCCAAGCACCTGTGTATCATACCCTCCGATAGATGATACATTATCAATTGCCCAAATGACAGGATCGTTATCTGTTCCAGCCTGCAGATTCATCATAAGAAGAAAAACCAGCATAAAACTCATTATACTATATTTCATTTTACCCCTTTATAAAACAGGATTGACGTGTCCACTTACCGCCAATCCTGTATACAATAATTACTCGATATGGAACAAAAATCAATCATCAAAAATAAAGTTACAACATCATTGACAAAATATAAAATAAAAACGAAAAACATTCAAGGAATAAATGGAATTTTTCCACCAGACTATCCAGGCACGAAGCCTTCTCGTGATGAAACCAATTAACTATTTCACCAGTACCAATTTCCTGGTATCCACGAATTCCTTTGTTTGCACCTGATAAACATAAACACCGCCTGCCAGTTGACTTCCATCGAACATCACTTCATGAAGTCCGGCTTTTTGATTTTTACTGACCAGTGTTTCCACGATACGGCCGCTGATATCATAGACTTTCAGTGATACCCATCCGGGATCGGAGATTGAATAGAAAATGGATGTCGCAGGATTAAACGGATTTGGATAATTCTGGTGCAGGAAACATCGTTCCGGTCCATTGAATATTGGATCAGCCTTAATACAGGCTGTCTGAAAGAACGGCTCCAGATTGGGAATCAGCCAGGTATTAATACCGCCGTTTATATCCATGTACGGATCGTTTCGAATAAAGTCACGGAACCAGTTAAAATATCGCCATGCTCCCATTTTATACTGTACGGCTTCAGCATCAGATAAAGGACTCAAATAATTCAATCCGTCGAGAAAAACCTGCGTGTCCACACCGGGAAAATCAGAGGCCCAGGACTCGATTAAATCTTCCTGAAAACTAATTTTTGTTGGAATACCCAAACCACCGGCGTAATATTGAAACAGATTGGTAATCATCATGAGTATTTCAAAAGCCTCTTCCGGATACGGCGTTGTTTTTAAAATGGCAAGCCCGCCTGCCCCCCAGGAAATATTATGAGTACCGTTATAGGACGGGATGGCCGCAATATCCCAATTTACTGTTGAATCCATATCATCCACATAGTATCCGCCTGTCAGGACCATGGCGCATTTTCCGGATCCGATAGGATTTGTGCCCATCTCATTCTCAAAAACAGGATTCGAGGGTATAAAATGTTTTTCCCATATGCCCTCATGGCTCCACATGTAACCCTCGCGCATACACTCCGGGATGATTACATTCCCGCCGGCATCAAAAATACGGGGTGGTCCGAATGGCTGGATAAAACCGATTCCATTGTTCCATGCCCAGTGAAAACCGTATTGTTCAATATGAGCCGCATCAAATTCAGGATCACTCGCGTTATGTCCTCCCCGGTCAAGGGTCAACTGCATGGCAATCTCTTCGAGCTTTTGAATATCCCAGGGTTCACCATCCTCGTAAAGTGTTTCATACTGATGGGGAGGATAAGCCACATTTCCCTGATCAAATAAATCTTTGTCATAAAACAACAAATTGGTACCATAAGAAGTTGGATAATAGATTTGTCTACCCTGATAATTAAATTGACTGAAAAACGTGGTGTCCACATCACTTAAATCACATCCGTTCAGGTATGGTTTCAAATCAAGAAAATGATCCCACAGCTCGAAATATTTTAACATGGTAAGATCCGGAGAATGACCCGCGGCAATTCGGGCAAGCAAAGTGTCTGCCGCGTCAAATGAACATCCGGCTGTGGTAATATCAAGCATAAGCTCTATCCTGTCCTGACTCTGATTGTATGCCTCAATAAATTCAAAAATGCCGTTGTTGGATGACTGTTCTTCTGAACTCATCTGTATAAACAGCCGAATGGGCACTTTTCCCTCTGAATGAAGTCTGGGTGATGCTGAAAAAATGACGAATGTAATCATGGATAAAAAGAAATTTTTGGCTCTCATGATTTATCCCTCTAATATTTGATTTTTGGTATCTAAACAGTCGGCATCTCTAAATATAATGCGTAAAATCAGACTGTAAACGATTGCAGCGAAAACACATACGTATACACACTCTCATAAGCGCGGTTCAGCGAAACGCGCATTGTTTTATCCGTTAAATTATAAACAAAGGACCAGGTGGTCCCGCCAACACTGACAAACTTCATCAGATCCATTGCCCCTGCCTGATCCAGTGCTCCATTACATCCCTGCAGTGTACTGTAAGCCTTTTTATATCTTGGGCAAGTCACCTCATTGTGGATATCCACACCATTGACTATAAAATTTGTGGATACCTGCCAGATGTTTTCGTCCAATAATTCATGATTGACAGGTGTTTCTATATAACTATACGGACAGGAAGGTAAAAACCCTATAGTATCATCATATAATTTTTTGTGGAATTTGGATTGTTAAGAGTATAGATGACCAGAAGAGGGAAAAAATAATTTTATATCATCCCAATTACCCGCTCTTACAGGATATTATATAATTGCCAATTAAATTGTTTGTAAAAATCTCACACATATAATTATTGGTATCCGATTTGGCAATATAATACGATCCTTTCAGACTTCTGATGTGGGATTGATACAACAGGGTATCCTGATTGATATCCAACATTAAAAATGTTATGGTTCCGTTTTCAATGTTTAAATCATATTCCAATGTAATGGTCTTTCCCTGTTTTGCTTCTATTTCAAAGCTTTCTGTTTTACTGACAATGGTTTTCAGATCACTGCCAGTTGAAAAGTGTTCCTTTGTACAGGCTGTAAAAAATAATAAAAGAAATACCAAAACGATGATAATAACATATCTGTGTTTCATGATCTCCCCTTTCGTTCAGAATCAGTGCCGTGTATACTTTGTTTCTTTTGTTGTAATCCTGTTTAATATTTCATTTCCTGGTAAACACAACTTCCATGACCAGTTCATATTTCCCTTCAGCGTTTGGACTTTCCATTCTCAGGATGACCTGATCATCACTTTTTTTTGTAAAAGTCTGGGTTAAAAGGCTGTCGTGCCAGTTCATAAACAGCATATTATCATTCACAAACTGACAGGTCGCCTGTGTAAAGTTCCCCGAGCTTTCGAACCACCAGAAACGGTATATCTGCGCTTTTTCATCCCAGGCAATAACCGCGTGCGCCTGACCCTTCTCCCCATTGATCAGGGTCTTATAATCAAAATAAACATACTTATCATCAAGCGCCCGCTTGAATTCCCCCTGTCCGGATCCGGTTGATGCTTCACTGAATGCGCTTTTGGGTATATGATAGGCCATTTCCCAGGTGCCCAGCAAAAATTCAAATTTTTTCATCATATTCGGATTCCCTGCTTAATTTAGAGGCCTCATAAATAACTACTTTACTCGCAAATATTCCTGAGCCTTGCTCAGATCGTCGAAGATTTTAATGGGCTGGCCGGCATTGTAGAGTACGGTTTCAATAAAATCGTGGGAATGATCGCCCGGGCAGACCAATGCCGCCACCCTTGCTTTGGGATTCACAGTATCTGCTTTTTTAATGTCCGAATAAGCAAATTCATAATTTTTTACAGCTGAATCCACATTTCTGGCTTCCGTGACATCCACCAGATAACGCTTGACACCCATTTTATCTCCCAGTGCATGGGCCTCTACAATATAATTCATCATGTCCGGCCCTTTAAAGTCCCCTGTAATTTTCAGAAAAATATAATCCCCTTCCTCTGATGGTTTTATACTGTATCCTATAATGGACCTCCTGATAACACATGTTACGGGCAACAAATTATTGATTATTTTAAAAACCTGGGTTTTTTAGGAACTTGATGGCTACCCATGTTTATCAAGAAAAAACCCTATAATAAGTTACTATTTCTTGTATATAGGGATAACCTTAATTATTACCAGCCGCCTTCGGTTGTTATCATTACGGCACACTTATCAGCCGCAATAATACCATTACTGGCGTCATTAAAATCTACATCCAAAAGCATAATATCTTCACTGGTATCATTCTCGATCCACGTATCGCCTTTATCTGATGTGTAATACGTCTTTCCCATCCTTCCAACAATGATACCATGCTGATCATCAACAAAACAAACGCCTCCCAGATCAACTGTTGTAACATCCTCCAATTTTAGCCAGGTTTCTCCACCATCCGATGTTTTTAAAAGCGTTCCCCAGCCACCCACGATAAATCCGTCATTCTCATTAATAAAAAATATATCGGTCAACCTCTGATTAACATTGGATGTCTGTTTTTGCCAGTGTAATCCCCCGTCATCTGTTCTCCAGATTGAGCCTCCATCACCTACAGTAAAACCGATATTCTTATCCAAAAGAGTTACAGCTCTTAAGCTGACCCTGTCCCCGTAATTCTCGGCATACCAGACTTTAGACCATGTTTCTCCCTTATCTTCTGATTTTAATATCACAGATGCTCCAACAGCAAAACCAACCTCATCTGAAAAAGAAATCCCGGATAATTCCTTCTCTGTCGGACAATATTTTGTCTGCCAGGTCGTTCCTCCATTTATCGTTTTCAATATGGTGCCACCATAGCCAACTACAATACCATTCCACTTATCCCAGAAAAAAACATCAAAAAGACCATCTTCAATACCTGTATTCGCCTTTGTCCAATTATTACCCTGATCATGTGTTGTATAAATGCTTCCAAGCTCGCCAACAACTGTCATGTTATTATTATCCGCCATAAATGCAGCAAAAAGAGGTATATAATCCGGTCCGATCTGGAATACCTCCCAAAGTTTATTTTGATCTTCTGGTGCAGTGGATTCTTTATTACAATACAGCATAAAAAGAAAGAAAAATGCTATTGTGCACATCAGATATTTTTTCAAAATTTGACCTCCCTGCTTTATCAAAAAATCTTTCCTGTACCCTTCGATTCCTTCCTGTTTGTTCTCTTAATAGTTTTCTTCCTCCTCTTCCAGCCACGCGATAGCAGACGCTTCATTCGTAAACAGCTGAACATTGAATCCGGCATTTCTCATGGTGGTGACCACAAAATGATGAGAGGTGTCCTCCTCAGCAGCCAGTATCGCCGAACGTGCGCTTCTGTCCAATTGGAGCTCATCAGAATCACGATAGGCAAAGTCATAATTCTGAACCATACTGGAAATATTCCTGGCCGTCCTTGTATCGAACAAATATCGTTGTATCCCATGGGACTGACTCAATTTCATAAGCTCTATGGACCATTCAGCAGCGAGTTTTACGGATACCTCCCCGTCCACTTTAATCCGGAAATATTTTTTGTTTTTGGATATGTCAATCTTGTAGCTCATTTTTCATCCGCAGCAGACTTTATATATCAGAAAATTCCATCTTATTAATGCATTTTCCTGAAAAGCATCCTGATCCGGCATCAAATGTAATCGGTATGTCTGAATAATTGACAAAAAGAGTTAGAAAAAAATGTCCTGAGGTGCTGATATAAATGTATTATAAAAACGAATTTTTTTCAAGTGGTAATATTAAAATTGTTATTCTGACCCATCGTCTCAAAAAGGCAGCATGCTTAAATGAATATTTCTTTTTTGATGAGTCATGCCTTTTTATATTACGGCAAAATCAATCATAAGTTTTGGTCCAAATCAGCCTGCGCCTTTAATTCTTCCAGCATATCCTTTACAATGTCAGGATGATCTCCAGCCGCATTGGTTTTCTCATAAGGATCATTCTTGATATTAAAAAGTTCAGTTATTCCGTCTTCCAGTGTATGACCCGTCACAATCAGTTTCCAATCGCCTTTTCGCAAGGCGAACTGATTTTTGGTTCTCCAGTAAAGCATGCGCTTTCCCAAAGATTTATTATTTTGTACGGCCTTCCATATATTTATACCCTCAACATCAAATTGAGAAGCCGTGTCAATCCCGGCAAGCCAGGCCAGTGTGGGAAAAATATCATTGACAGATGTAAGGTCAATGACCCTGCCAGGATTTATTGTTCCGGGCCAGTTGAATATGGCCGGTACCCGGATACCGCCTTCATATAAGCTTGCCTTCCAGTCACGCAGTGGACGATTATCACCGAGCTGGTCGTTCGGAGCGTGTCTGCCGCCGTATTTATCAGACACATCCATCCAGTCTTTCTGCGCTCCATTGTCACTGATGAATATAACCAGTGTGTTTTCCCGCTGGTTTTCCTCTTCCAATGTATTGATTAATAGATTAATCGCATGATCCATGTGGGTGACCGAAGCGGCAAATGCCCGGCGGGATTCATTTTGAATGGTATCTTTGTAAATCGAAAGCCAGTTTTCTTCTTCCTGAAGCGGAATGTGGGGTACGCTGTACGGTACATACAGGAAAAATGGCTTTTTCCTGTCGCGATATTGTTTGATAAATTGAATGGCCTCATTTGTGATCAGGTCGGTCGCATGGCCCTTTTCTTCGATAAATCTGTTGTTACGGTGCCATGTGATGTCGCCGAATTTGTACCGGTGTGTGTACTGATCAATCTGTCCGTGCAAATAACCGTACGTATATTCAAAACCGTATTTGTGCGGACCGTTCTCCGGACGCAGCCCCAGATGCCACTTTCCTGTAATGGCTGTCGCATAACCGCTGTCTCGTAAAAGCCGTGCCAGTGTCGGGGTGTCTACTGGCAACACCTGTCTGCTTTTTCCGGCTATGGGCCCCAAAATACCGAATCGACTGGCCGGTTTTCCGGTCAGCAGTGAAGCCCGTGTGGGTGAACATGTCGGACTCACATAAAACTGGTTCAATTCGACACCTGTTTCCGCCAGATAATCAATGGCTGGTGTCTTTATTTCTGAATCATGAAATCCGACATCCCGCCAGCCCGCATCGTCCGCCACAATGAGCAGAATATTGGGCTTGGATCCTTTTAAATTCACGGTCCCCCGGGAATCGCATCCGATGCTTCCGAGGCCAAATAAACCGGCGCTGAGCCCGCCCATTCCCAGAAGAGATATTTCCAGAAATTTTCTGCGGGACGGATTGCTTTCCTTTTGATCTCTGTCCATTTTATCCATATAAATGATCACTGTATGTTTATGATTCTCTGAACATTTAACCTGATCCCGATCTTATCTGGAAAAAGGTGTACTTTATTATTCAATGCATTCCACAGGGTGTTACTTGACATACACCATTCTTTGTGTAACTATATCCGAATTTGTGCTCAATCTGTATGTATACACACCGCTGTTTAATTTGATTGCGTCAAAGGTCACCGTATGTGTCCCGGCGGGTTTGACCTGATCCAGCAGTGTTTCAACCTTCTGACCGGAAGTATTATAAACAGTAATCTTTGCCTTCTCTCTTTTTGGCAACGAATAAACGATCTTTGTCCGGGTATTGAATGGATTGTGATAATTGCATAATCCAAACATTTCGGGTATACCCCTGTGACTGTTGTGAACAGCCGTATTTTTCAGTTCAATTTCCAGGCTCGCCATAATAAACGGACCCAATGCATGCCCGTTTTCATAAGGCGTTCGGACATAGCGTGAATATGTTTCACCAGGCGCCTGCCCGGGGCAGACATTGGTGATTGTCAGGGTACCATCTGCATTTTCCTGAATAAATTGATCCAAAATACCCTGGTAACCTTTTTCCACGATATCCCAATATGATGAATCAATATAACCCAATCGAACACCTTTGGCGAGCGCATAAACGAACATACAGGATCCTGAGGATTCAGGGAAATTTCCTTCCCGACCCGGTTGATCAAGAACCTGCCACCAAACACCTGTTGTGCTATCCTGAACATTCGCAATCGCCTGCGCATATCGTTGAAATATTGAGATTAAACTGTCTCTGCCTGTATGTTCAGCGTGCCACCAGTCAAGCATATCCACAACGGCCATAGCCGCCCATCCCATGCCTCTGCCCCAAAAAAATGGTGTGGGACCGGCTGGAAAAGGATCTGCCGCCTGTTCAAACCATGCGTGGGCCCATAATCCGGTATCCGGATCCCGCATATATTTTTCCATCAGACCTGTCTGTCTGAGTGCTTCGTCCAATTCCCCGATTCGGTCAAAAACCTGAGCGTATTCAGCAAGGAATTCGCCTTCCATGTACAGATCATCAATCTGCATTCGTGGATCACGCTTGTGAAAAAAACCACCTTCTGTTGATCTGTCAAATGACATTAAAAACTTCAATGTTGAATCTGCGGCCGCTTTATACTTATCTTCATTTGTTTGTGTATACATCATCAGGATCAGGCTGCCGCCATTAACAGGATCTATATAATTGGATCCTTGCAAATTATTTATTGAATTGAACATTGATAAATCGTTTTCCACAGCGCCCTGAATATATTGAAAATATTGATCATCCCCTGTGGTCTGCCACAATTGGCGAAATCCCTTCATGGCTGTGGCAGATACATATTCATAAGCGCTTTGATAGGTTCCGCAGGAGATGACACTTTCAGCCATTCGAACGGACCAGCGATCACTTTCATCCGCACTGGCCAATGAACTTAAAAATAATACACTGCATGAAAGTGTTACAAGGATTATCCAACTCTGCAATTTTTTACTCATGATAACCCCCTTTTATCTGATCATAAAAACAGGTCAAAATTCAGCGATGACCCTCTTCTTATCAAGCCATGCCGCCATGTTTATCACCAGAAAATTCCAGTTCTGAAATCCTTTGTTCAGCACCGGCTCCCCGTTATCAGGCAGGTAATATTCATGCAAGGCGCCAAACCGTTCAAAGTCTCTGCCCAGGAGTAAAATAGTTTTTTCGGCCAGCTCCCTTGCCTCATCCTCATATCCATAATTGACAAGACCTCTGAATACCAGATAATTTACATTGATCCAGACGGGTCCCAGCCATGAAGAAGGATTGCCGCTTGCCCGTGTGTCGTACATTTTTTCCAAAGGAGAAAGGGAACGGATACCGGCAGGTGCGTTGAAGGATGTGGTGTCGTGAAAGTGTTTTTCCACCATAATCTTTGCCTGTTCGGGCGTGGCAATTTTCGCCCACATTGCCATAAATCCGCTCCACACACTTAAACGCTGAATGAGACAGTGATACGTCCGCGGCTGACCCACGTGAAAATACAGCTTGCCCGGCTGTAAAGATTCAATATCCGGTTTTTCAACAGGCCTCAAATTCAGGTCGACACTGTAGTAGAATCCGTCGCGCGGATCCCAGCAATGGGACCTGATATTTTTCAGCAATTGATCCGCTTCTTTAGAATAGAATTTTGCAATATCCGGAAGGTTCAGACAATCGGCAATGTAACTGATCGCCTGCAATTCCTTATACATCAGCGCGTTCAGGAATATGGATCCTGAACTTCCATACGGCCGGTAAAAGGTGGATGGGTCATTGTCCACGCCGATGGCGTGGTCGGTTTGCCAGTACATGAGTCCTGTGGCCGGATGACGGTGAAAGTTGAGATAATTACTGACAAAAGCCTGCAAAGTATAAAAATCGTCCCGCAGCCACTCCGCGTCCCCATGCATATTTTTAATAATAAAAGCGGCATGCTGTGCCAGGGTGGGCTCATGCATATTGCTCTTCCAGGGATTGCGGACACTGAGCATTTCCTCCCTGCTCGGCGCGTCCCGTTCAATCCATATGGGAATCCACCCGTCCATACCGCCGTAACTCAGGGAATTCAGCACACAACCCTGTTCATATTTAAGAGCCTTTACACTGTCCTTCCTGCTGCCATTCTCAATCAATATCTGCCTCAGGGCCACATTGCTCAGCCATGAATCCCAGTCCCACAGCATATCCAGATACTGATTGCTTCCCGGCGCAAGAAATGGAAATTTGAGCGATTGTCCCGCTTCCCTGTACATACCCTTCATCTCTTTGTAGATGGTCTTCCTGCAAATTGTTTTATATTTTTCAATATTTTCAGCCGTTCGCACAGGCATTTGAGACATGGCATGAATCACAAAGACAG
>Ga0272441_10012135_pt1 | contig 12651 bp, 8 predicted proteins | sample SSMProp6N_FD_193582 | JGI IMG/M metagenome (GOLD analysis project Ga0272441, IMG submission 193582) | Marine sediment archaeal communities from Little Sippewissett salt marsh, Falmouth, MA, United States - SSM-Prop-6N | ecosystem: Environmental > Aquatic > Marine > Wetlands > Sediment ...
CATCCGCCGCCGGTTGAACAGAGTTGAAGAGGGAAGAAGTAAATAAAAGGTGGCAGGTGCGCCCCAACGACCTTATCAGGAGATCGCTTCCACTTGCCCCTGGCCACTCGCCTCTGGTCATGATCAACCTTCTCAACTTCCCTTTCCCCATTCTATGTTACAATTTCATTTTCCATTCCGGAGGATCCATGAGCGACAAATCCCTGCTGGACTATGTAGTAAAAGAGAGCGGCACCCCCGGGCCGTCCACCACCCGGGTCATCGAAATGCTGGACCAGGATATGACCATCCCCTTTATCGCCCGGTATCGCAAGGAGATGACCGGGGGCATGGACGAGGTGGCCCTGGAAAAGATCCGGGACAACCTGGTATACGCCCGGGAGTTGGAGAAACGCCGGGCCACGGTGCTCGAGACCATCAGCGGCCAGGAAAAGCTGACTCCCGAGCTGGAGAGTCGGATCAAAGCCACCTGGTCCAAAACCGAATTGGAAGACCTATACCTGCCATACAAACCCAAGCGGCGCACCCGGGCCTCCATCGCCCGGGAGAAAGGCCTGGAACCCTTGGCGGAGCTGCTGCAGAACCCGCAAACCGCCGGCACTCCCGAAGAACTTGCGCAAGCTTTTATCTCTCCTGAAAAAGGCGTGGAAGATACGGAAGCGGCCTGGAAAGGTGCCGCGGACATCCTGGCCGAGGGCTTCAGCGAGCGGGCCGACCTGCGCCGCCTCATCCGGGAAGATGTCTGGAAGAACGGCGTCCTGGCCGTTAAGGTCACCGATGACTTCAAGGAGAAGCGAACCAAGTTCGAGCAATATTACGATTACACGGAACCGGTCAAGAACCTGCCCTCCCATCGCGTTCTGGCCATCCGTCGGGGCGAGCGGGAGGAGGTGCTGCGCAGCCGCATCACCGCGGATCCCGCCGAACTGGCCGTCCGGTTCCGCCATATCTGTATTCCGGACCCCCATCCCCGGGGGGATTTTCTGTATGCCGCTCTCGAGGACGCCCTCAAACGTCTGGTCCTGCCCAGCGTGGAGACGGATATCCAGATGGAATTGAAACAAACCGCCGACGAAGAAGCCATCCAGGTATTCGCGGCCAACCTCAGGGAGTTGCTCATGGCTCCGCCGGCGGGCGATGTGTGCACCCTGGGGGTGGATCCGGGGTTCCGTACGGGCTGCAAGCTGGCGGTGCTGGACTCCACGGGCAAACTAGTGGAACACGCCACCATCTACCCCACCCCCCCGCGCAACGCCGTGGATGCCGCGCGCAAGGAAGCGTTGCGCCTGATTTCCGCCCATGGGGTGCGGTTCGTGGCCGTCGGCAACGGCACGGCTTCCCGGGAAACCATGAAGTTTTTTTCAGAAATAGTCCCCGCGGAGGTGACGGTGACCCAGGTCAGCGAGGCCGGCGCCTCGGTGTACAGCGCGTCCGCGGCGGGACGCGAGGAGTTCCCCGACCATGACGTGACCGTGCGCGGCGCGGTATCCATCGGCCGCAGGTTCCAGGATCCCCTGTCCGAGCTGGTCAAGATCGAGCCCAAATCCATCGGCGTGGGGCAGTACCAGCACGACGTGAGCCAGGCCCGTCTCAAGGAACGCCTGGACCGGGTGGTGGAATCGGTGGTCAACGCCGTGGGGGTGGAGCTGAATACGGCTTCTTCCCACCTTCTGCGTTATGTGTCGGGCATCGGTCCCACCCTGGCCCGCAACATCGTGGCCCGCCGGGATGAAACCGGCCCCTTCAAAAAGCGGGAAGAACTACTGAATGTGCGCATGTTCGGCGACAAAGCGTTTCAACAGGGTTCGGGATTCCTGCGGATCCGCGGTGGAGAGGAACCCCTGGACGCAACGGCCATCCATCCCGAGTCGTATGGACTGGCCCGTCGCATCTGCGATGCCGCCGGTCATACCGCCGTGGAGCTGGCCGGCCGGGCCGGCGCCCTGAAGGACCTGAAGGCCGAGGCGTTCGTGGACGACACTTGCGGACTGCCCACCATCCAGGACGTCATGCGCGAACTGGTGACTCCCGGCCGGGATCCCCGCAAAGCCTTCGAAGTATTTGAATATGCCGAGGGCGTGAACGAGATCTCCGACCTGGAAGCGGGCATGGACCTGCCCGGCATGGTGACCAACGTCACCCGCTTCGGCGCCTTCGTGGATATCGGTGTGCACCAGGACGGATTGGTGCATGTATCCGAATTGGCCCACAAGTTCGTGGAAAAGCCCGAGGATGTGGTGGCGGTGGGCCAGGTTGTCCGGGTCAGGGTGTTGTCGGTGGACGCGGAGATGAAGCGCATCCAATTGAGCATCAAGGCCCTGCTGGAGCCGCCGCCGCGCAAACGACCCGGCGGTGGTGGAAAACCCCGCCGCAAAAAGCCGGATCCGGAAAAAAAGCGCCGGGACCAGATCGACGACCTGAAACGCAAGTGGGGCGCCAGATAAGTATTGACTTTCAGCGGATTTTGGTGTATCTTCTGTATCGCTTTGAACGGCCGGGCGGTTAGCTCAGCTGGTAGAGCATCGGTTTTACACGCCGGTGGTCAGAGGTTCAAGTCCTCTACCGCCCAGTTCATACGTGACGGACGGGGTCGTAGTTCAGTTGGTTAGAACGCAGGCCTGTCACGCCTGAGGTCGCGAGTTCGAGTCTCGTCGGCCCCGCCATTCCGACACGTTCTCCGGGTGACGCCGGAGAAAACCCCGGTGGGGGGCGATCGGGTTCGACAGTACTGATGGAGCCCGGGTTGCAGGTGGAGCTGAGTAACTCCATAAAGGCTCACCCAACGAAACGCAAACAACAATTTTGCGCTCGCGGCTTAATCGTAAGTCGCCGTTCGCTTCTCCCTTTCCTGCGGGGGGGAGACGGGCGTCATCTAGCAGGATGGCAGCCGACGCAAAGCTTCCGGGCGTCCGGTTGTGAGAACACAGGGGAAGTCGACGGGAAACGGTTTTGTCTGTTTTCTACGTTCCCGGTCGTAATTAAGACAGAATAAACCTGTAGATGCCCTGGTGGATTCGGTATTGGACGGGGGTTCGATTCCCCCCGCCTCCATGCTTCGCCCTTGCGGGCAAATGATGGCAAATGGCTTATGGCCAGGGGCCGGTGGTGAAGCGGTCATTCCCACTCGCCCTTCGCCTACAGCCTCTCGCCCAATTCCTGCCACCTGTCATTTCCATTCAAAATTCAACATTCAAAATTTAAAATGGCGAGTGGCCAGGGGCAAGTGGAAGCGATCTCCTGATAAGGTCGTTGGGGCTCACCTGCCACCTGTCACCTGCCACCTTTTATTTACTTCTTCCCTCTTCAACTCTGTTCAACCGGCGGCGAATGCCCTTCCCTCACCACTCCGAGGCTGACCGGAAAGGGCCGCGGGGGCCTGAAATGACCCCGGTGGCTGTTTGGGTTGTAATCCGGGGCATCATTTCACCCGCCTTCGTGGACAAGCCACTCTAGCGGGCCGGCCTCCTGGCCCATCCGGTTCCCAGCCGTCTGCGTTCCGTTCGCTCAGGGCAGCCCGGCCGCCGGTATCCGGTTTTTCCTCTTCAACTTTCTCCACCCGTGTGTTCCGTGGTTTATTTTCTCCCCGGGCAGGCACAGGGGCCTGCCCCTACCCTGTCACCTGTCATCCTGTCACCTTCTTATCCCTTCTTTTCAACTTTTGATTTGTTGAAAGGGCGACGGCGCACGGCTATAATAGATAAGCCGGACAGCGACGGGAAATCGCACCGGCTCCGACAAGAGGAAAAGGTGAAACCATGAAACGCAGAGATTTTTTCAAAACCACCCTGGCCGCGTCCACGGCCCTGTCGATCGCCCCCATGCTGCGGGGCAACACCCCCGCCCCGGCGCCGGCGGCGGTGATCGGCGGCGGCAACGATCCCCACGCCGTCACCCTGGCGGTGATCGCGGCCATGGGCGGCATGAAGAAGTTCGTCTCCAAGGGAGACGTGGTCATGCTCAAACCCAATATCGGCTGGAACCGCCGGGTTGAACAGGCGGCCTGCACCAACCCCGAGGTGCTGCGCGCCCTGGCGGAATCCGCCCTGAACGCGGGGGCCAAAAAGGTCATCGTCATGGACCGCCCCTGCCACAAGCCGGAGGACACCTACCTGCGCAGCGGCATCGGCCCCATGGCCCGCGAACTGGGACTGGAGCTGCGCCACACCGACGACAACCGCCTGGTATTGCACGACTTCAAAGGCAAATACCTGGAGAAATGGCCGGTTTACCGGGACTTCCTGGAAGTGGACAAGTTCATCAACGTGCCCATTCTCAAGCACCACGGCAGCGCCGAGCTGACCATTGCCATGAAAAACCTCTACGGCATCCTGGGCGGACGCCGGGGCAAACTGCACCGCAACATGGGCGGAAACATCGCCGACCTGGCCAACGGCTTCACCTCCCACCTGGTGGTGGTGGACGCCTGGCGCATCCTCCTGCGCAACGGCCCCGTGGGCGGACGCCTTTCCGACGTGGCGGTCAAAAAGACCGTGATCGCCTCCACCAATATCCTGGAAGCCGATGTCCTGGCCGCGGACCTCTTCGGCCGGGTGCCGGCGGAAATCCCCTTTATCAGCGCCGGGAAGGAATTGGGCATGGGCCGCATCGATCCCGCGGCGATTCCCGTCAAACGCCTGACCGCCTGAGGCCGAGAACATGACCCGCGCCAACGCCCGCGTTCTACGCTTTTGTCGAGTGGTCTCGCAGATCCTTTTCCTGGCCCTGTTCATTATCCTGCTGGTCTCCGCGTCGAGGATGTTCTTTTACTTCGACCCCCTGCTGGGCCTGTTGAATTTCCTGGCCACCGGCGAGGTGATGACCCTTTTCCTGTTGTCCCTCATCCCCCTGGGTTTGACCCTGGTGTTCGGGCGCTTTTTCTGCGGCTGGGTGTGTCCCCTGGGCACGCTGCACCAGTTTTTCACCTGGCTGGGGATCCGGGGGAAAAAGAAAAAGATCGAACCGGTCCCCCGCAAGGCCCTGCGGGTCAAGTACGTGGTGTTGATCGTGCTGGTGGTCATGACCCTCATGGGCACCCACCTGGGGGGCTGGCTGGATCCCCTCTCCCTGCTCACCCGCAGCACCGCGGTCTCCCTGGCCCCGGCGGGCAACCACGGGCTCAACCAGGCCCTGAAAGCCGGGGCCGAGGACGAAGGCGTGGCTGCCAAAGTAGTCAAACCCGCCTACAACCTGGCCCGTCGCCACATCATGACCGCGGAACAACGCGGTTTCGCCCAATCGGTCATGGTCGGACTGATCCTCATCCTGATCCTGGGCCTCAACCTGTGGCGCCGGCGCTTTTATTGCAACACCATCTGTCCCCTGGGCGCTTTGTACGGCCTGGTGGCGCGGTTCAGCTTCATGCGCCTGAAAACCCGTGAAGGCTGCAAGGCCTGCAACCTCTGCGCCTCCCACTGCACCTATGCCGGGGGGCCTTTCGATGATTACCGCAAAGCCGACTGCCTGGTATGCTTCAACTGCGCCGTGGACTGCCCCCACGACTCGGTGGCCCTGGATTTCACTCCGCCTTTTTCCACAGCCAAACGTACGCCCCTGGACCTGGGGCGGCGGCGGGTGCTGGGCGGCGTGGCCGCGGGCCTGCTGGCCGGCGCCCTGCCGGCGGTGGGGCCCCGGGCGCGGCAAAAGACCCATGGGTTTATCCGCCCCCCGGGAGCGGTCAAGGAAAAGGATTTCCTGGAAAAATGCGTGCGTTGCGGCCAGTGCATGCAGGTCTGCCCCACCAACGTGATCCAACCCGCGGCCCTGGAGACCGGCATCGACGGCCTCTGGACCCCGGTGATGCGGCCGGACCTGGGCTATTGTGAATACGAGTGCAACCGCTGCACCCTGGCCTGCCCTACCCTGGCCCTGGAACCCCTGGAGATGGATGAGAAAAAGGAGTTCAAGATCGGTACCGCGGTGATCGACCGCAACCGCTGCTATACCTACGCCGACGGTTACAATTGCGCGGTTTGCGAAGAGCATTGCCCGGTTCCCGACAAGGCCATCCGCTTCCGGGAAGTGGAATTGTGGAACTTCGAGGGCCGTTTGGTCAAGGTCAAGCAGATCTACGTGGTGCCCGACCTGTGCGTCGGCTGCGGAATCTGCCAGAACGTCTGCCCCCGCTCCGACGCTCCGGCCATCCTCGTCACCGCCGAGGAGGAGCAGCGGGAGTTCAGTTACTATTAGCGAGGCTGTCCCGGAAACCAGACAATCCCGGTTTCCATGGCTGGCAAATGTCTTGCTAGGATAAGGTGGAAGATTTGAGGAGGAGTCGATGAAACACATGAAACTCGCCGCCCTGGCGTCGGTAATCCTGTTGTTGGGCGCCTGCACCATCCATATGCCCTTTGATCCCGTTTCGGACTACGATTTCCGGACCTACAGCATTGTTTTCGAGATCGCTCCCGATGACGCCCTCATCCTGGTGGACGGGCGCCTGATCGGCGAAGCCTACGAGTTTTCCCAACCCGAAGCCGCCCTGCGCCTGCGGGGCAGCCGTCACGAAATCGTCATCAAGCGCGAAGGCTACCGGGAAGAGGTGGTCAACCTGCGGGAATACGGCAGCGGCCGGGTTGTGGTCCGGCGCAGCCTGATTCCCGATACGCCGGGCACCGGATTGCAGCCCCCCCCGGCGCCGGTCCAACCCGAGGCCAAAACCGTGGAACCCAAGCCCCTTCCGGATGAGGATGTCCCGCCGGCGGACGCCGCCGAAGAGGCTCCGGAGCCTCCGGCCATGGAGGCGGTTACGGTATCCCTGGAGGTCAAGCCCGCGGAAGCCGCCATCTATCTGAACGGCGATTTCTGGGGCATCTCTCCGCCTTCCGGCAAGATCGACAGCCTGCGCCTCATGCCCGGCACCTATACCATCGAGGTGGTACGCCCGGGATACGCGTCGGTCAAGAAAGTCCTCGAAGTCAAGGATAAAGCCCTGCAGATCGTGATTGCGCTGGAGAAGAAGTAGGCGACGCGGGATCGTTCTACTGATCGACAACGTCGATCACCGCTTTTAGCCGTCGTTTCCACCAGGAATTGAGTTCCTCGAAGCGGATGCGCTTGCCCCGGCCCGGGGCGTGGACGAAACGCCCCTTCCCCACCAGGATGGCCGTATGCCAGCCGGATTTAAGACGGAAAGCCAGGATATCTCCCGGCCGGGCCAGGCGATTCGCGACCCGGCCCTGCATGCGCCCCTGGGCCCGGGCGGTGCGGGGCACCTCGATGCCGAAGCAGTGGAACACGTAGTGGACCAGGCCGCTGCAGTCGAAGCCGTCGATATCCCCTCCGCCGTAGTGGTAGGGCAGGCCCGCCAGGTGCCGGGCCAAGGTGACCACTTTGGCGCGCAACCCGGATGGAGCGGGCGGCAGGGTCCTTGATTCCGGCGGCCGCCACGGCGCGCACCCGGCAATCACCAGGATGAGCAGGCATGCCGCCGGGCGCTTCATATCAGGCCGTTTCCTTCCGAAAGGTCATTCCAACGACCAGGCCTGGAGTTCCCACTTCTCGTCTTCGTTCTCCACCAATTGGTAGAGTTTACCTTCGCGGATATCCGTGGGGTACGGCTGGATGGCGGTGCGGAAGCGAAAGGGCACCATGCTCTTTTTGATGACCCGGCCCTTGCCGTCCATGGTAATGATTTCGCAGCGGCCCTTTTCCCGGCGGTAGGTCACCACGTACAGGTTGCCGTCCCGGGATATCACCGTGAATATGGCGGGCCAGAACTCGGGAAATTCCAGCCGGTCCTTGATGGAATCGAAATAGGGTTTCTGCCGGGGATTGTTGCGGATTTCATCGAGGATCGTCTTTTTGTTTTCGTCGGTGAACCGGACCCGCTGGTAGTCGTCGAGCTTCAGGACCGCGGTCTTTTCGCCTTCCCGGTTGAACACTTCAATCGAGAACGTGTCGCCCGCCAGAAGATAAATCGACTCCCCGTCGGACTCGTAGGACATCTGCTGGCCCAGCACCTGGATGCGGCCCTTGCGGGGCCCGAACACCAGTCGCCCCAACTCCTTGAGAGATTTCATCTCACCGTCCAGCAGGTTGGCCGTGATATAGCGCTGTTCCTCCACGGCGGTCATGCCCCGGGCCACGAAGCGGTCCTTGCCCACGGGCAGAACGCCCGAAGCCGCACGGGGATTCACGGTTTTCTCCTCGATATATTTCCCTTCCCGGGAAAAAAAGGAGATTTTGCCCAGGCTGTTAACCACCAGCCGGTCGCCGGCGTGGAACAAAGACAGGAAAGCCTTGAATTCCCGCGGGCCTTCTCCCTCCGCGCCGAATTCTTTGATCCGGGAAAAGTCCGCGCGGGAAAAGATGGTCACCTTGGGGAATTCGCCGATATAGATCCTTTCCGGCCCCACCACTAGGCGGCGGGGTTTGTGAAGGTCCGGCAGGACCACCAGCTGCTTCGCCCCCAGCCAGGCGGCGGAACCCAACAGCAGAAGACTGCAAACGATACGTTTCATGCTTCGTCCCGATTTCATCCGAATCTCAGAGGGGCCAGGCATGGAGCTCCCACTCCTCATCGTCGTTCTCGATCAATTGATACAGCTTGCCTTCGCGGATATCCGTGGGATAGGGCTGCATGGCGGTGCGGAATTGCAGGGGGATCATCTTACTGCTGACCAGGGTGCCGTCCTGCTTGAGAGTGAACAATTCATAGGTATCCTTTACCCGTTTGAAGGTCATCACGTAGACCAGGTCACCCTCGGTGAAGACGTTGGCGATGGCGGGCCAGTAATCGGGAAATACCGCCCGCTGCTTGATGAACTCGAAGAACTGCTTCTGCCGGGGGTCGTTGCGGATTTCATTGAAGACCATTTCCTTGTGCGCGTCGGTGAACTTGAACCGCTTGTAGTCCCGTTTGATGCTGGAGAGTTTCTCTCCCTCCCGGTCGAAAATATCGATGACGAATTCCCGGCCGATCATCACGTAGATCCGCTCCCCATCGGTTTCATATGTGGTCTGCTCATCAAGAATCTTGATCTTGTCTCCCTGCAAGCCGGTGGGCATTCGCCCCAATTCCTTGAGCTTCTTGCCCTCCCCGTCCAGCAGGTTTACCGTCAGAAACTGCTTGCCTTCTTCGTTAACGAATCCCCGGGCCACGAAACGATCCTTGCCCAGGGGCATGAGCATGAGCCCCGTCTGGGCGTTCACCCGTTTCTCTTCGATGTATTCGCCCTCCAGGGTAAAGTAAGTGACCTTGCCCAGGCTGTTGACCAGCAACCGGTCCTTGACGACTCGAAGAACCAGGAAGGTGTTGAATTCTTTGGGGCCTTCGCCCTTTTTCCCGAACTTCTTGACCAACGAGGCATCGGCCCGGGAATAGATATATACCGTGGGGAACTCGCCCACGTAGATGTAGTCCTTTTCCACCGTCATGTTGGTGGGCTTCAGGACATCCGGAAAAACGGCGATTTTCTCGGCCCGCAACCACGCGGCCGCGACCAGGAGCAATATGACAGCCAGAAATTTTTTCATGGGTTTTCTCCTTTCCTCCCGGTGGAGGGGGTCATTGCGAAAGGGGGGACTTGAACCCCCACGCCCGAAGGCACCAGATCCTAAATCTGGCGCGTCTGCCGATTCCGCCACTTTCGCGTACAGAGCGCCGCTCCACAGGGAGCACAATAGCATGGAGGTCGATTCGGTGTCAATCCGGAATCCGTCCCCGGGGGCGGCCGCCCCCGGGGACGAAATTACGGTTTATGCGGTTATTCTACTTTAAAAACGGACGGATCCATGGGGCCGTTGACCACCACTTTCTTGACGGTTACATCGGCCACGGTTTTGTCCTTGACCTTGGTTTCCGACTTGAAGGCGAAGGGGATCCCGGACACCACGCGGAAATCGGAATTGGTTTCCCGGGCGATACCGGCGTTGCCCGGCATCTGGCTGACCTGTTCTTCCACCAAAACGTACAGGTTTTCACTGTTCAAGTAGATCTTCTTCCACTTGTCCTTGAATTCCGGAGACGTGATGTAGATCACCTCGCAGGATACGCCGTCAACATTGGCGGATTTCAGGTATTGGAACGTGTAGGTTTCGGGATGGTTGGCCATGTTGTACATGGAGCCGAAACCCGCGCCCTTGATCCGGTCTTCCGGCAGGGGCTGGGCCTGGCCCATGCGGCGCATGACGCCCTTGTCCCCGTTGATCACGGTCTCGATCTTCATGCCCATGATGGTCATGGCGGTGTAGCGCTTGTCCGGGTAAACGGTCCGGTTTTCCAAAGCCATGTCGAAAGTGCCCTGGGGCATGGTCATCTTCATGTCCGCCACGGTGAGCAGGGTTTTCATACCCTTGTAGCCCTTGTACGTGGTGGCGAAGGCCTTTTTCATAATCGCCGCGCCCTTTGCCAGGGATTCGGGGGTGGCTTCGGGGATGGTTTCCTCCATGGGCGGCGGCGGGATGGTGATATCCACCTTCTCCACCTTGCCCAATTCCGAAAGCTTGCCGTCCAGATCGGCTTCCTTGCCCACAATGAGAATTTTAAAGTTTTCCGGCAGCATGTACTTCTTGGCGGCGGCCAGCACGTCCGCGGCGGTCACCTTTTTGATGGCTTCCAGCATACGCTGGGAATAGCCTTCGGGCAGACCGTAGAATTCCCGATTCAGCTCGCTGTTCAGGATCTTTTCAGGGCTGCTGAAACGGAACACAAAGGAGTTGATATAGTAATCCTTGGCGTCCTTCAATTCCTCCGGGGTAACCTCCTCGGCGCGGATTTTGTCGGCTTCCGCCAGGATGGCCTTAACGGCCTTGATGGAGGAAGCGGACTTGGTGAAGGTAAAGAACGAAGTGACGCCGGGATGGCGCTCCGCGGTTTCGATACCGCCGCCCACGCCGTAGGTGAGGCCCATCTTGGTGCGCACCTTGGAGAAGAGCCGGGAGTTCATGCCCTGGGAGAAAATGGCGTTGAATACCTTCTGGGCGGGTTCGGCTTCCAGGTCCCGGGTGAAGCCCAGGTGGCCGATGTGGATGGTGCTCTGGTTGAGGTTGGATTTCTCTACCATGAATACCCGGGCGGTCCGCGGATCGGTCTTGACCCTGGGATACGCGGGGACTTCAGCCTTATGCTTCCAGTCACCGAAATGGCGCTGGAACACGGCCTTGACCTCTTCCAGATCCACGGGACCGGCCACACCGGCCAGCATGTTGCCGGGGGCGAAGTAGCGCTGGTGACACGCCTCCAGGTCGGCCTTCTTGATGGCCGCCAGGTGGGCGTACTCCAGGACCGCGGCGAAAGGAGAGTTGTTGCCGTAAATCACCCGGTTGAATTCCCGGGCGGCGATACCGTTGGGCTCGTCGTTGCGCCGGGCGATGGAGGAAGAGAGGCGGGTGCGCATCTCGTCCATTTTATCCTTGGCGAAGCGGGGGGAGCGCAGCACCTGGGCCAGGGCCGCTACCGCGGCGTCCAGGTCCTGGCGCAGGCAGGATACGGTGGCTACGTAGTAGTCATCCGCGGCCTGTACGTCCAGGTTGATGCCCCGGCGGTCCAGGTAGAGGTCCAGTTCGTCACCGCTCCACTCTTTGGTGCCGCCGATGCGCATGAGTCCGGCGGTCAGGGAGGCCAGTCCCACCTTGTCGGCGGGATCATGAACCGAGCCGCCGTCCAGCAGGATACGAATGTCTACCAGAGGCAGCTTGTCGGTGCGTACCACCCGCAGGCGCAAGCCGTTGTCCAGGGTCGCTTTGTGAATGGGGGGCAGGGTGAAATCGTTGAGTTCCGGGTAACGCAGTTTGTTTATATCCGGGCCGGACGCGGCGGCCAGGGTAATGGCCAGCAGACCGGCGAGAATCATGATAATGGCGAGGCGCTTCATTCGGACACCTCCTCTTTTTCTTGTTGCTTTTTCTCGATACGGGCGATGGAACGGTTGGAACGCACCAGGTATTTCCCGGCCAGTTCACGGATATCATCGGGGGTAACCGCGTCGATCTCCTTCATGGCGTCAAAGGCTTTGCGCCAGGAACCCTGCAATACTTCCGACTGCAGCAGGCCCAGCATGAAAAAGAGGTCGTTGCTCATCTGCCGCATCACGGTCACTTTCATCCGCGTTTTGGCGGAATCCAGCTCTTCGGCGGATACCGGTTCCTTTTTCAGCTTTTCGATTTCTTCCTCGATGGTTCCCAAGAGTTCGTTGGTGGTCTTGCCGCTGTTGGGCAGGGCGAACATGAGGTAGAGGCTGGGGTACTTGTTGCCCGGGAATCCGGCCATGGAACCCACGGCCAGGGCGGTTTTCTCTTTCTTGACCATGCGCTGGTTCAGCCGCGAGCTGCGCCCGTTGGTGAGGATGAAATTGAGTACCTGGAAGCGGGTGAAATCGGGATGACGCAGCGAGGGGATGTGATACCCCATGACCAGCCAGGGCTGACTGTCCTCGAAAATGGTGATGGTCTTTTCGCCCAGCTGGGTCTTCTCGTCGGTGAAGACCAGATTGTTGCGCTTGCCCTTGGGGATACGGGTAAAGTATTTTTTGGCCATTTTGCGCAACTGCTTGGGAGTGACATCACCGGCCACGCCGATCACCATGTTGCCGGCGTTGTAGTTGCGGCGGAAATAGGCTTTGACATCCGCCCGGGTGATGTGATCGATGTTGCTCATGGGACCGACAACACTCACGTGGTAGGGATGGTCCTTGAAGGCGATGCCCTGGAGCT
>Ga0272441_10012136_pt1 | contig 12651 bp, 12 predicted proteins | sample SSMProp6N_FD_193582 | JGI IMG/M metagenome (GOLD analysis project Ga0272441, IMG submission 193582) | Marine sediment archaeal communities from Little Sippewissett salt marsh, Falmouth, MA, United States - SSM-Prop-6N | ecosystem: Environmental > Aquatic > Marine > Wetlands > Sediment ...
ATCAAATTCAAATCCTCGATAGGCAACTTCTCTAAAACTTTGCTTACCTGGACCGCTGATAAATGGCATGCGCCATCAGTGTTTATCTGGACCGCCGGTGCCTCGGTAGCTCTGATTCTTTCGGCATCTATGTCGGTTTTGATATCGCCTTCGATAACACCGATTTTAATTTTTCCTTTCAGCTCGGTTATAGTCCTTGCCAAAATTGTTGTCTTGCCAGAGCCGGGCGATGATATCATATTCAGGCACAATTTTTTTTGCTCAGCTAAAAAACTGCTGTTTTTACGGGCGTACTCCTCGTTCGCACTGAGAATTTTCCTGCCGACATTAACTTTGAACATCTTATTATCACTCCGTTTCAAATTCTATTGTCTCCAGCATCAAAGGCTCACTCGGCAGAAGTTCGAAATCACCGCCGCACTTCGGACAAGTCGGAGACAAAAGCTCAATTTCAAAAATATCCTCACAATTCCTGCATCGCGCCCGTATCGGCTTATGCTCTATTTCCAGTTTCATACCCTCGCAGACTGTGCCTCTCCCGACAACTTCGAAAGCAAAACAAAACGCTTCGTCATTGATAGCATCGAATGCCCCACAGCTTATTTTGGCGCAAACAGGTGTCGCGTTTTGTTTTGCAGCTTCAGATGAAATCGCCGCCAACAGGCTTTGCGCTACCATCATTTCGTGCATCAGCATATCCTCGGAAGTTCGCGTCCGTATGGCATCTGGACAATTCTCTTGCCGCCGATTCTGGTAATCATTTCCACCACAGGCACATCATGGCTTTCCACAATCTCTCCGATTATACTTGCTTTTTCGCCCAGTTGATTTTTCCTGCAGATTTTTAGGCATTGTTCTGCAGATTCCGGCGAGATAACCGCTGCGAATTTGCCTTCATTGGCTATATTGAGCACATCAAAACCGAGCATATCCGCTGCCGCCTGTACCGTAGGATTAATCGCAATATCTTCCTCACAAATCTCAACACTCAAACCTGTGCCTCTGCTGATATCGTTAAGCGTTACAGCCAAGCCCCCTCTGGTTGGGTCCCGCATAAACCTTATACCTTCGGTCTTCTCCAGCAATTGACAAACCAATCCCGACAATGCCGAGCAGTCGCTTTTCAACTGCGATTGAAATTTCATATCTTCCCGCTGAGAGATAATAGTCATTCCATGGTCGCCGATTGTCCCGTTAATAAGGACTTTATCACCGGCCTTGATTTTTTTCAAACCCAGTTCCACACCTTTTGGACGCACTCCTATACCCGCTGTATTTATAAAAATCTTATCAGCGGCGCCGGCTTCGACTGTCTTGGTATCACCGGTAACAATATCAACGCCGCTGGCTTTGGCGGTTTGGCTGATACTGTCTAATATCTTTTCCAGCAGCTTGAATTCGAAGCCGGTTTCTATTATCAGTGATAAAGACAAGGCGATGGGCTTTGCACCGGCAACAGCCAAATCGTTTATCGTCCCGCAAACTGCAAGTTTTCCTATGTCGCCGCCGTTAAAAAATAATGGCTTAACCACGTAACTGTCCGTGGTAAAACACAGCGAAGAAGAATCAATATCTAATCTCGCCGAATCGGCCAGTTCACTGAGAACATCATTCTTTAAGCGTGGCAAAATTGTATGATGAACTAACTCATCGCTTAATTGCCCTCCGCCGCCATGTGCCAGCAGGATTTTATCGTGTCTTTTTGCTTCCATCACGTGCGCATCTTCTCTTTTTGTCCATACTTAAACCACGCCGCACAAGCTCCTTCGGAACTTACCATGCAGGGTCCGACCGGCATCTGGGGGCTGCAGTTTACCCCGAACAACCCGCATTCAGCCGGCTCTATCAAACCGCAAAGAACTTCGCCGCATCGACAGCCGCTGGTATCTTCAACATGCTCTTCGCTTATACCAAATCGTTTAAAAGCATCGAACCGACTATATTTGTCCTTGAGCGTAAGTGTGCTCTTTTCAATCTTCCCCAATCCCCGCCAGTAGCCGTCAACTGGCTCAAAGCACTCAGCAATGATTTCTTGTGCGGTTGTATTGCCCTGCTCGGTCACCACAGCCGAGTATATTGATTTTATTTCAACCTTGTCCGCAACAAGTTGCCGGCAGATTTCAGCCAACCCCTCAATTATCTGCATCGGTTCGAAACCAGCCACCACACACGGCCGACCAAAATTTTCCACAATCTCGCCAAAAGCGCCAAAACCGATTATCACACTGACATGTCCCGGACATAGAAATGCATCTATTTTATCGTTCTTCTCGCTCAAAAGAGCCCTCATCGCTGGGACTACCAGCTTGTGCCCGCTCAAAACACAGAAATTCTCGACTTTCTCTGCTTCTGCCTCTTTTACCACCACCGCTGTAGCCGGTGTAGTTGTTTCAAAACCGACTGCAACAAACACAACCGTCTTACCCGGATTGTCTTTAGCCAATTGCAGCGCATCTTCACTGCTAAGCACTACCTTTATATTACCCCCCGGTTGATTTGTTTCCAGTGACCCGCCTTTTCCAGGTACGCGAATCATATCCCCGTAAGTAGCAATCAGGCAATCATCACGCCCGGCAAGTTCAAGAACGACGTCGATGTAACCCTGGGCTGTAACGCACACAGGACAACCCGGCCCGGACAAAAGTTTTAAACCTTCGGGCAAAGTCGGCCTTATCCCGCTGCGAAATATAGAAACCGTGTGAGTTCCGCAAACCTCCATTATATTGATTGGCTGGCCCAGTTGCTTGCAGGCCAAATCCATAATAGTCTGCGCTTTATAAATTCTTTCGAGCATAATAGTTTTAACCTATCCCGAAATTTTATTCTGTGTATCATTAAAAGCGTCGATTTCCGCAAGAAGCTGCCAAGTCTTCTTCGCTTCTTCCTCATCAACAAGAGAGATAGCAAAACCGGCGTGTATCAGCACCAAGTCACCGAGATTGGCTTCCGGCAGTAGCGAAGTCTTGGTTTTCCAGCGGTTGCCCATCGCATCGACAACAGCATTATCACCTTCCAGTTCAACTATTCTTGCCGGTATCGCCAAACACATAAATCAAACCTCATCGTTCACCGGATATGAAGCGAAAATTAAAATACGCTTCACTGGTTACGATTAACTAAATTGACCGCAATTGCAGCCTGTCCCAGGGATATTCCCCCGTCATTAGACGGGACATCTCGATTAAATAATATGCAAAAATCGCTTTTTTTCAAGAGTTTAATCAAACGATTTGTCAAATAGCGATTACAAAACACTCCCCCGCTTAAGGCAACAGTGTACAGTTTTTTACTCTCCCTGGCTTTTTTTGCCATCTCTAACAGGGCGGCAGCCATCGTATTATGGAACTTTGCCGAAATAATCCCGCTCCATTCGCCTTCCTGAATATCCGAGATAAGCTGTTTTACCATTTTACTCAAATCAATCTTCAACGGCTTTCCGCCCCCGTTAATAAGCTCGAAATCATAGTGCTCTTCGACACCATTAGCAATAATTGCTTCCAGGGCCATCGGAAGCTGCGCCTCGAAATGATTGTAGCTGCCCAATCCGACCATAGCGGCAACTGCATCGAAAACCCTCCCTAAACTGGAAGTCTCGACAGTATTAATTTGTTTTTCGATTTGCTCTGATATGACCTGCGCTTTTTCATTTCCATCCGGCTCAATTCGCTCAAAAAGCCATTTGAATTTGCTAACTTCGAAATCACTCCCATAAGTTTGCCTTAACAGCCCCAACAGCGGCCTTATAGCTTCTTTACCTGCCTTGTCCGCACCTGCCAGAGAGTAATAAGCCAAATGCCCAAACCTTTCAAAATCATCCAAAGATGCTATCAGACACTCACAGCCCCAAATCGCTCCATCCGTCCCGTACCCCGTCCCATCGGCTGAAAGCCCGATGACAGGCCCTTCAAGCTCGTGTTCAACCAAAACAGAAGCTATGTGCGCCCAGTGATGCTGAACACGCACAATTCTTGCCTCCGGTATCGAAGATGAGTATTGCGTGGATAAATATCCGGGATGAAGGTCACAAACCGCAACCTTCGGCTCAATCTCAAACAGCCTGCCTAAATGCTCAATTGAACCGATATAATGATGATAGACCTCTGCGTCCTCCAAGTCGCCTATGTGCTCACTGCAGATAAGCTGATTTTGTTTTGCAAAACAAAAAGTATTTTTCAAATCTCCACCGGCCGCAAATATATCTTGCTCGCATTTTTTCTCGGTAACAATTGGCGTCGGTACATATCCCCTGGCTCGCCGCAGCAATACTGCCTGCTCGTCAATAATATGCACAATTGAATCATCTACCTGCCGGTAAATCTCCCGGTCGTGCATCAAAAAAGCATCCGCAACCGAACCCAATCTCTCCAGCGCCAAATGATTGTCGCAAATCAGCGGCTCATCTGAAATATTCCCGCTGGTCATCACCAAAACTTCTATATCTTTGTCAAACAATAGATAATGCAGCGGTGCATAACATAGCATAAAACCGTAGGTGCTGACGCCTTCGACAACACCCTCCCCTATGGCTGAATTTTCTTTCTTTGGCAGTAAAACAATCGGGCATTCAGGACTTATAAGGACCTTCTCCGCCAATTCGCTTACATCTGCATACTGTTTTATTCCTTCAATCGAACCAGCCATCATAGCAAATGATTTATGGTCTCTTCGCTTGCGCTCTCGCAGTCTCTTTACTGCCTTTTCATCAAGTGCATTAACGGCCAAATGAAACCCGCCGATTCCTTTTATCGCCACAATTTTTCCATCTAAGAGCAATCGCGCTGCTTCTGTGATTACCTCATCGGTTTGAGTTTTTACCTCTTTGCCTTTACTGTCTGTCAGCCAAATTTTCGGCCCGCAAGTTTCGCAGGCGACCGGCTGGGCATGAAAACGCCTGTCGGTTACATCACTGTATTGAGCAGCGCATTTCTCGCACATCTCAAAGGCCAGCATCGTGGTATTCGGCCTGTCGTAAGGTATGCTCTTGACTATCGAATATCTCGGCCCGCAATTCGTACAGTTTATAAAAGGATACCCATATCTGAAATCATTTTCATCACGCATCTCTGCAAGGCAGTCCCGACAAACAATCATATCGGCCGTAACCTGCGACAGCGCCGCCCCCTTCGAATCGCTTGCCTTGATAATAAATTTATTTTCGTCCTCGACAACAGCTATATCAACCGCTTCACAGCTTTTTATCTCTGCCATTGGCGGCTTATCAGCACCTCCCAGCCGAGCTAAAAAGTCGGCTATTTTCTCCTCCCCACCCTGAAGTTCTACTGTTACTCCCTTTGTATCGTTATAGACAAAACCATAAAGCCCCAAACCCTCGGCTATCCTAAACACAGCCGGCCGAAACCCAACTCCCTGCACTCGTCCTGTGATGAATATTCTTCGTCTTTTGTTCAAAATTCTTAACTTTATCTCTTAATGCCGTCGATAAGTATTCTTGAATGAAACTAAAGCTATTATACTTAAAGGTACGAAAAAGACAATCGCCTGTTCAAGTACCACAGGCTTTATGAAAGCCCGGAAATTGAAGATAATCTCAAAATATTGTTGCACAAAGCAAAAGCCTCTGCTAATATAAACATACTTCGGGGCCTTAGCTCAGTTGGGAGAGCGCTTGCATGGCATGCAAGAGGTCGTGGGTTCGAATCCCATAGGCTCCATTTTCACAAACCTTTATAATTAAAAGGTTTGCGAGAAATAATTCCTGCATCATTCATCTTGGCAAATGGTGTGCTACATTTATGACTACACTTTTGTATTGATTTAGGAGGCATAATTATCTCGAGAAGTAGACCAGTATCAAACCGATATCTTTTCACAAACATAACAAAACAGTATTATGTGACACGGGGTAGGAAAAGAATCTATTTGGGTCCTAACAAGGAAGATGCCATCAAAAAGTACCACAGGCTAAGGCTGGGCCTTGAACTGACCTATTTTGACCTTGCTGTTTGCTTTATCAAAATGTTCGCCGGCATATAAGAGGCTTGTAGCCTGGGCGGGTGTATAGCCGGGCTGCTGTGTTCCATTGGGCGGGAAATTATACTCATCCTGCAGCAACACACCGTAGCCGTCATAAGAGAAATCATCAATGATGTTTGTGCTGCCAACGCTGCCGGATACTAACTGTCTCGTTGAGCCGTGACCATCGTAGAGCAAATGCTTAGCTGTGCCGCTGTCAACGGCTTCGGTTAGCATGTCATCAGCAATAGTAAAGGTTTTAAGGCTGCCTGAGCTATATTCTTCCAGTGTCTGCGCATAGCCTGTGTGATTGTACATATCGACCAGATATGTCGTAGTAACCGCTGAACCATCAGCATCTTCAATCTTCGCTACACGTATGCCCTCATCATTGTATTTATACTCGGTGGCATCTATCAGAGTATGCGTATCATCATATTTCTCTACTCTTGCAAGCCGGTTCTGGAGATTAGATTCGTAGGTTAGTCTAAGAGCATTGGAACAGTGAGCAGAAAAATCCCTAATTGAGTGATTTTAGAATTATATGCACGGATAGAGCTTTTGGCAGTGACAAACTAAAATATTTGATTCCAATTTCGTTAGAAAACTTAGTCCCGCTCATTATTTGTTTCCTTTTCCTCTTTTTTGAATACGCTCAATAGCTTTTTTTGCTGCGTTTTTTTTCCATTTAACTTTATGCTTTGTAAATGGTCTAATTGATTCGATAATAGAGTTGTCTCCGATCTTACCAAGCGCCTCTATTGCATGGCCAGCTACAGAATCATCATCTAATAATTCTATAAGAACCGAGACACTTTTTTTATCTCCTATTCTCCCTAGAGCTAATGCTATCATTTGTCTTGAACCTCCATGTTTCCGGTCTGAAATTATAGATATCAATTCGTCAACATGTTCCTTAGGCGCAATTATTTCAAGGCTGTTGGCAATAGCCCATTTATAGAGTTCATCTTTTGATTTCTTGAACTCTTTAATTAGGTGCTGAGAAGCTGCATCAAATCCCTTTACACCCAAAGCCCGTACAATCCCCTCCTTTAACCTGAGATTTTCCGCAGATTCCAAATGTTCAATCAGTATTGGTAGAGCCGACTTATAGTTATTTGGTCCGTTTACCAAATCCCAAACGGACGATATATGTATGCCTACTTCTTCTAAGTCTCGTATCAACTCTTGTTCTGTACTCATAACATTTCACCTCAGAATTATGATTATAGAGCTACAAAGTTCTTTTTATAATTATAGCTCCAACCTTCTCAAGTTTCAATAATTCTTTGGTGACTTTAGTAGACTGCCTAACCTCTACAATAAAATCCAGATTCTTTGATTGAGCATATCGGAGGAAATCGTCTATTTGATTAGTGTTACGAAGGTATTGCACATTCTTGACTTCCCTTAAATGAAGGTCAGTAAGCTCATCTGGGATTCTATAGCTAGCTGTACCTGTTAAAGATGGTATCCTAGTCTTTTTGGCAACAATCCCTGCAGCATCTTCACCCATTTGCCCGAGTTTTCGGATTTTTGCCATTTTTCTTACATTTAAAAACTTGCTAATCTTGATCTTGACTCCGGCAGTCGCCCCTTTAATAAGTCCACTTGCTGAGGCTATTACAGCCGTTGCCGCAACAGCAAAGGCAATTTCATAAAGAACATCCTGGACCATACTAAGAGCAGTTCCAGCCATATCTCCAATTATGGCAGTTGCAAGCAAAAAGACATGATTCCTTATCTGTATAAGTGTTATCGGGTCAATGGGGGTTCGAGCGAGACTTATCATAAGACCAACAAGGGCATTTAAATGTTTAAACCCCGTTCCAATCCGATACGCCTTAAACCCTAAAGACAGAGTAGTAATACCAATACTTATTGATGATATTATACCTGTAATACTAAAGGTAAACATTCCACTCGGATCCACACAGTTAACCGGATTACAATGTGTGTACAAATATTTGTGCAGTGACTGGGGGATCCTGAGTATTTCCGCTATATGGGTCTAATCTGTTAAATCTTCCGGATAAGCTGTCATACCACCTTGCTCTTAAATAATACTGTTGGGCATCTGTATCAAAATGCTCGCCGGCATAGAGAAGATTGGTGGCCTGTTGTTGTGTAACTCCGGGGGTAACACCCAATCCCCCCTGACCTACCGGCTGGAATGTATTCTCATCCTGCAGCAACACACCGTAGCCGTCATAAGAGAAATCATCAATGATGTTTGTGCTGCCAACGCTACCGGATACCAACTGTCTCGTTGAGCCGTGACCATCGTACAGCAAATGCTTAGCTGTGCCGCTGTCAACGGCTTCGGTTAGCATGTCATCAGCAATGGTAAAGGTTTTGAGGCTGCCTGAGCTATATTCTTCCAGTGTCTGCGCATAGCCGGTATGATTGTAAGAATCAATCAGGAATGTAGTAATGGTTCCGTTATCGTCCTTTTCTACACGAATACCATCGTCGTTATATTTGTAATCAACGTAGCTGGTAAGACTTGAATACGAACTATATTTCTCAATTCTGGCATCAAAACTCCCATCAGCAGTTTTAGCGTGACACTGGTGAAAAAAGATATGGACTTATATATTATGTAAAATGATAACGACCAATTTGTTGTTTACTGATGAGTATTTGTGTCATATGAAAGATATAATAAAATTATCAAAATATTAAGCGAATCTTCTTATTGACATAATCAATTTCTACATCTTTGACAACTGTTCCAGGTTCTACGTTTTCCAATCCACGCACAAGTTGCCCGAGAATAGATAAATTTACTAAAGAGTCACATTGATCAAGATTGGTTATATCTCCCTGACATCCACCAAGAATAATTGGCGTTTTATAACTTAGATGATGCAGGTATTTCTTTTTATTCCCTGGAATAGCAAAAAACGCGTCAGCTAATGCTTTTTCTTCAGAATACATAGCATCGCTGTCAGCGATAATATCTTTTAAAAAAATCTCAAAATAATCCGCCATAAAATAAGTTTTACCATCATCCGGAGCTAACATGTAGATAGCATTTTTCCTTCCGCCTCTTTTAAAGAAATATTGTCTCCCGAAAATATCCTCGACAAATACAAACCAAGTACAATCAAGATGATAAAAATCTTTCCAAAGTTCGTCTCGATTCCATTCAATAACATTGTGCTGGGTTGGGCCAACAAGGCCAAAAAAATGAAAAAAATCATCATAAGTATTTCCTCCATTGTATGTTGCAAGGAGGGCTATATAGCTTTCGGGTAAATCCGAAGGCAAATCATCTATTGAATACTTACAGGAAGAGCCATAAACCCCAGAATCTTTTGCCTCGAATGGTATCTCTTTTAATTCCATAATCTTAAACGAACTTTGACACCACTGCCTTTAAAATATACCCACAAGGTAAATTATCTCAAAATATTTAAAGTATTCAAGAAAAATTTTATGTGAGTATTATTTTACTACTATGACTTCATCTATCACATCTCCCGGTTGTAACCCTAATCTTTTACACTCAAGCTGTATCTGTTTCCCAACGCTTGTGTTAACAGAATCTTCAAGCATACCCAAATTGTGTATATTATTAGGATTTTCTAAAGCCCCTGATACCTGTAAACCTATCCTATGATCAACATGCATTCTTTCAAGAGTGGCTTTTGCTTTGTATGCAGCTTGTTGCTGACTCATCCCCTTATGCATAAACCAGCGTGTCAATCGTTCATTAACTGCTCTTCTATACGCTTGTTGCGCCAACTTTGCTTCAGAACGTCTGCTGGTGGTGTTTCCTACATACACCAAGCCACCATTTCTTGCGGCATTCTGAACTTGATTTGCTTTCTTACTAAATTCTCCTATAGACCCACTTAGATGTCTTATGGTTATAATATTTCTGGCTGTGCTGCCTATCATCCGACTTAGATTACCTAGAGCCTTAATGTCCATGGCAATAATACCTGAGACCATCGTCAAGTCACCACCACAACTTGCGACAAAGACATCAACTGCTTCAGGATCTGTTGCTAACATATACAAATGTACGATAGCTAATATTCCACCTGTAATAGTGACTACTTTCATTAAAGCGGGTGTCATCTGAACCATTACCATCGCCCGTATAAAAAGATTATTGATCGCTGTTACAATGTTCCACTTTCCGCTTGGATCAACTCCATTAACAGGGTTTGCGTGACAGTAGAGGTATTTATGCAGACTCTGTGGGTCTTGTGGACTTCCAGCGTACGGATCCATACGATTAAATAAACCGTTCATTGGATTGTACCAGCGGGCGCGGTTATAGTATTGCTGTGAATCTACATCGAAATGCTCGCCGGCATATAACAGGTTCGTGGCTTGTTGTGGTGTATAGCCAGGGTCGCTTGAGGCGACAGAGTCATCCTGCAGCAACACACCGTAGCCGTCATAAGAGAAATCATCAATGATGTTTGTGCTGCCAACGCTGCCGGATACCAACTGTCTCGTCGAGCCGTGGCCGTCGTAAAGCAAATGCTTAGCTGTGCCGCTGTCAATGGCTTCGCTTAGCATGTCATCAGCAATGGTAAAGGTCTTGAGACTGCCTGAGCTATATTCTTCCAGTGTCTGCGCATAGCCGGTATGATTGTAAGAATCAATCAGGAATGTAGTAACGGTTCCGTTATCGTCCTTTTCGACACGAATACCATCGTCGTTATATTTGTAATCAACGTAGCTGGTAAGACTTGAATACGAACTATATTTCTCAATTCCGGCTAAACGGTTCTGTAAGTTATATATATGCTTGTCATATGCAACACTTGTATTAATACTCAGCCAGGTGTCAACCTCGGCTGGTGTCATGTTCTCGATGCCTGTGACATCGGCATAAACCTTATAAACCATCGAGCCATTGGTATCGTAACAGTAGCTGAAGACATCTCCATCTGCACCCCAACTGCTGGCTCCAAGCTGGCAGGTACTTCCATGGCCATCAAATTAAGTTACCAAAGGGCTATAAAATATAAAATGAGACAAATAATATTCTGCACATCAATCAATAATAAAGGGAAGAAATTTCTGACCTAATACATAACCATAAGGTTTAAGGCCAGGGACTTTATGCTTAAATAGCAATTCAAGGACTTTTCTGGAAATAATCCATTGTCCCACATAATAAGTGTAAACTTTTCTGCCAACTTTAACTCTTTTTATTAATTGAAAATCAGAGTCTATAATTGCTTCTTTTGGAAACCTTATATTAAAGACTTCATAATCCAAGATAATTTTATGTTTTTCGCAATAGGTTTTTAATATAATATCATCCGCTAATTGGTATGTCTCCGGCACTATTGTTGCGAGATAAGCATCAGCTTTTTCTGAAACACCAAGTGTATCCGCATCTTCAACAACACAGGCTTCATATTCTAAGCCCGTTATTCCTTCAGAGTCAAAAAGAGATTTTATTTTTGACGACACAATTAACTCAGGTTTATCCCCCCAATTTCTGCCAATTTGAGCGATACCTAAATTCTTAAGCGCATTTTGTTTTATTGTTATGGTTGAACCTATCCCACTACCCCACGGACATACCTCAGATTTACATTTTGGACGGATTAGTTCAAAAAGTACTTGGCGACCATGCTCAAGTCCCTTTGGACAAATTCGAAAATACGTGTAATTTGGAATTTCCGACTTGTCTATTTCCACTTCTCGAAATTTTGTAACTTCCTTTTTCTTGCCAATTTTAAACACTTCATCAATCACCTTAATAATATCTGTCGCTGATGTCTCGACATAAATGCCATGTTCAAATTTTTCCCCCTGCAACAAACTTTCTTGAACAGACATTGAGAGTTTTTCCTTTAAATCCGAAACACTAACATATGGCTTAGCAGACCAATAAGAGATATAATCAAACTTCATTAAAACTACTCCTTACAAACCATAATCCGCCGGATTAAACCCAGCTAGTGTACCATTCATTATCAAATAGTCATAAACGGCCTTCCCCCAACGCCACTGCAATTCCCATGGTAATTGTGATACATAATCTCTGACAGTGCTAAATCCAGCATACTTTGGCAATCTCATAAAGTCAACAAGTCTTTGTCCACTGCTATAGAAATTAGAAATTAGTTGATGCAAATCTCCTCTTGTCGGTAAAGAATTCGCTATGGATTGAATTGCTTTCATTCCGAATCGAGCAACCCCTCTACCCTGTTCAACAAAATGATGAACACGATAGTTTCCTCCGAAGTCCACAATTCCTTTCCATGCTCTAACCAAAGCATTATGGTTTTGATAGCCGGATTGTGCCGCCTGTGATTGTGATATTACCCCTGGTGCTCTGCTAAAGAATGATGTTATTCTTTGCCATGCTGACTGAGGTAGTCTTGCAATGTAACCAAATGCACTACTTGCATATTGATATAAAATTGAGAAAAATCTCTGGATACCAAAACGAAGACTAGATATTAAACTTGTTACCATTGCTGAAATAGTGAGATATGCTCGCGTTGCCCAAGCGATACACGCATTAATTCCTCGCATCACCTTTTGGATAGCCCAAGTTGATAACTGAGCTATATAAGTAAAAAACATCCCTGTTGGGTCAATTCCGTTAACTGGATTTGCGTGGCAGTAGAGGTATTTGTGGAGAGATTGGGGGTCTTGGGGGCTGCCGGCGAAGGGGTCGGTGCGGTTGAATCG
>Ga0272441_10012137_pt1 | contig 12650 bp, 14 predicted proteins | sample SSMProp6N_FD_193582 | JGI IMG/M metagenome (GOLD analysis project Ga0272441, IMG submission 193582) | Marine sediment archaeal communities from Little Sippewissett salt marsh, Falmouth, MA, United States - SSM-Prop-6N | ecosystem: Environmental > Aquatic > Marine > Wetlands > Sediment ...
GAGTCCGATGAGGCCGCGGACGACCGTCAGGACGAGCGGACCTCAGACTACTCCGAATTCGACAAGATGCTCGAAATGGAGAACCGGCTGCAAGACTACTCCTCGCAGGCGCCGCTGCGCGTCCAGCGGTCCGAGCGCGATCCCAAACTCGAAGCGATGCAGAACACCGCCGCCCCCGCAATCTCGCTCCAGGAGTATCTTGCCAGTCAGCTCAGCCTGCTCGAACTGGACGCCACCACCCGGGCCATCGCCGAGAACATCGTCTACAACCTGGATGACAACGGGTACCTGCAATACAGCCTGGAGGAGGTCGTCGAGTCCATGCCGCCGGGCACCACCGTCGCCCAGGCCGAGCGCGTGCTGAGCATCGTGCAGTCGCTCGACCCGCCGGGGGTGGGGGCGCGGGATCTGAAGGAATGCCTGCTGCTCCAGCTCGCGGACAGCGACGGGGAATACGAGCTCGAACGCTTGATGGTGACCAGCTATCTCCAAGACCTGCAGATGAACCGGTACCCGAAGATCGTGAAGGAGACCGGCCGGTCGATGCAGGAAATCCGCGAATCGGCCGAAATGGTCTGCCACCTCAACCCCAAGCCGGGCGCGATCTTCACCAGCGAACGGCCGCACTACGTGCTGCCCGACGTCAAGATCGAGGAGGTCAACGACCATTACGAGGTCGCGATGTGCGACGACTACGTCCCCAGCCTCCGCGTCAGTCGGCATTACCTCCGCGTCTTGCGCTCCCCGGACGCCACCCCGGAGGAGAAGGAGTACATCAAGAAGAAACTGCAATCGGCCAAATGGCTGATCGATTCCATCGAGCAGCGGCGCAGCACGCTGCAACGGATCATGCAGGAGATCGTCAAGGAGCAGAACGATTTCTTCGAGCGCGGCATCCGGTTCTTGAAGCCGCTGAAGATGGGCGTCATCGCGGAGCGGACCGGTGTGCACGTGTCAACCGTCAGCCGCGCCATCTCCGATAAATACGTGCAGACCCCGCGCGGCCTCTTCGAAATCAAGTTCTTCTTCGCCGGGAGCGCACGCGCCGACGACGACGGGTCCGGAGCCTCGCGTGAGAGCGTCCAGGATCTGGTGCGCGAAGCGGTCGACAACGAAGACAAGCACAAGCCGCTCAGCGACGGCGATATCGTCAAGCTATTGAAGGAAAAGGAAGTGGACGTCGCCCGCCGCACGGTCACCAAGTACCGCCAGATGATGAACATCCCGCCGTCCCGCCAGCGCATCGAATACTGATCTCGCCCACAGTATATGCCGCCGCCCACCCTACGCCTCGCCTTCGGCTTGACTCCGCCAGAGTATCGGTGAACAATACAGGCCCCGCTTTCGTTTGGAGGGCGGGATCGATTGTGGATAGGTCTATGAAGCTGCGTTACGTTACTGCGTGCCTGCTCATCGTCTGGGTGTCCGCCGCCTTGGCAGACGGCCTGCACTATCGGCCGGGGTGCTGGGTGGAGGTGCAGGCTCCGCCGGCTGGGACCATCCCGGCGCCGGGCACCGCCACGGTGGCCGAGGCCGGGCGAGCCGAGGCGCAGTACGTCCTGCCGATGGCCGCCCCGTGGGCCGCGTCGGTCGGCGGAGAGACAATCGATGTCACCGGCCTGCCCGACGCCGCGTGGCTGGTCCTCGAGTTGGGCGAAGGTCGGAGCGCGGCACGGCAGGGGCTGCTCAAGGCGCTGCCCATCGGCTCCGCAGTCCTGCCTGCCGGCGACATGCGCCGCGGCGTGCCCGAATCTGTTGATCTGCTGGTCTGTTATGAATTCAGCGAAGGAAGTCTTCAGCCGCAGGAGCGGCGGGCCATCCGCACATTCGTCCGCCGCGGCGGGGCGGCGCTCTTCGTGTTCGGCTCGCGTGTCATCCCGGCCGCGTCGGTCGACCTGTGGCGCGACCTGCTGGGCGCCGCGGGTTCCCCCGAGCGCCAGGCGCCCGGCCTCCCGCGCGGCTTTCTGGTGCCGAGTGACTTCCGCTTGAGTTGGGACAGCGATGCCCCCCGGCTGCGATGGGCCCGCTGCGGCCGCGGCGTCACGCTGGTTTACGGCCTGGCTCCCGGGGGAAAGGTCCTGCAGGACGCGGCCCAGGCGGCGGACCTCTTCGCTCGGATCGTCCGGCACGCGAAGGCGCACCGGCGTCCTCTGTCCATCGGCCCGATCGAGCCGAAGGTCTTCGGTCTTTTTGGGCCACCGGGCTGGTCGGCCGCGGCGCGACGGCGGCATGCCCTGCTGGCAGGCGCCTACGCGGCGGCGGCCGTCGGCCTGTTGCTCAGCTTCGGCGCCGCGCTGGCCCGGTCGCGTCGGCGCTGGCTGGCCGGCGCCGCCTGTCTCGCTCTGGCGGGCTGGGGCGCCGCTCACGCATTCACCGCCGGCCAGTCCGGGCTGGCGCTGGACGTCGCCTCGCTGGTGTTCAAGGATCCGGGTACGGACCCGGCGGAACTGGTGTTCGCGCGGGTGACCCGGCTCGGGCCGGGGCGGGCGCCGGTATGTCGGTCTGCGGACCCGATGCCGCCCAAGCTCCTGCTCTACAGCCGCTTCTCCGTCGACATGCAGAACTGGGTCAATTACCGTTTCCGGCCCGGCCGGGCGACCGTTCAACCGCTTCTCAAGATGGGGCAGAGCATTTGCTTTGTCGCGGCGCGCACCTTGTCGGAGCGCGAGTGGCGGGCGCTTCGCGCCGGCGCGGGGCCGACAGGCGGCACGGAGCCGGACCCGCTCGCAGACCTCTTCAAGGTACGCTGGGCCGAAGAGGGCGTCGCCTGCTCGTTCAGCCGCGCCCCGACCCGAAACGCCGCACGGCTTTTCGACGTCTCAGCCGACCGGCAGTTCGTCCAAGTCCGCCGCCGCGCGCCGCTGGTGGTGACCCGGCAGGGAGAGCCGGGGACGCCCGCTTCCACGCCGAGCCCGTGAGCTTCGGCAAGCCTGCCCCGCAGAACAGGTAATGTGTTGCCCTCGCCGCTCCGGTCGCCTATAATTTGCCCGGCGAGGTCCGTGTTGAGTTCGGGAGTCAGGCCATTAGCACGGTGCACGTTCAGTCGGCCGGGCCGCAGAGCCGACGTGGGTTCCGCCCCGTGCTGGGGCAGCTCATCGCCGACCGTTCTTTCGGCCTCGCGCTCTGCGTCTTCATCGGCCTGCACTTGGTCTGCACCGCAGCGGGCCTGGCCGTCTATCAGTGTCCGTTTCACCTGCTGACCGGGCTGGACTGTCCCGGCTGCGGGATGTCGCGGGCGGTTCTCTGCCTGTTGCGCGGCGACTGGTCTGCGAGCGTGCAGTGGCATCCGTTCGCGTCGTTCTTTCTGGCGGCGGGCGGGCTGGTCTGCGTGGGCAGTGTGTTGCCCCGCCGCCTGCGGCTTTCCCTGGCGGAGCGTGTGGCCACGTTCGAGCGCCGGACCGGCGCGACGTGGATTGTGCTGATTACATTCGTGCTGTTCGGACTGGTGCGGCTCGCGGCGCGGCTGTAGCGGACAGCGCGCGGCGTGGCCGGCCGGTCGGGCGGCGTAAGAAAGGAGAGGCAGATGGCGGAGGTGATGGGTGTGGTAATGATGGTGTGCGGCCTTGGTTCACTGATCTGCTTTGTCATGGTCTTGATCAAGATGTTCAAGGCGAACGTCGGCATGGGCATCCTGGGGTTAGTGACCTGCGGCATTGCCGCCTTCATCTGGGGCTGGGTCAAGGCCGGGGAGCTTGGCCTCAAGAAAGTCATGCTCTGGTGGACCGTCTTCATCGGCGTGAACATCGTGGCGAACGCCCTGGGCGCCGGCGCGATGATCAAGAAGTTCACGGAAGGCATGGGCGGCTGACCGGCCGCTGCATATGACGACCGGGCCCGCGAATCTTCGGGGCGCGTCCGAGTGGCGCGTCCCGTTCCTTCAGGCGGTGTCTCGCTCTTGACATGTTGCGCGGGCCCGGGTACTATTTGCCTGGACGGATAGGATGCTCTCGCTTGGAGGCAGGACGATGCCGAACGTGACGCAGGGCGAGCTGAATGCCTCGGGAAAACGCTTCGCCATCGTGGTCAGCCGGTTCAACGAATTCATCACCAGCAAGTTGCTGGACGGGGCGCTGGACTGCCTGACCCGGCACGGGGCGAGCGATGAGGCGATCACCGTGTGCTGGGTGCCCGGCTCCTTCGAGATCCCGGTCGTGGCGCGGCGCCTGGCGCGCAGCGGCAAGCACCAGGCGGTGATCTGCCTGGGCGCGGTGATCCGCGGGGCGACGCCCCACTTCGACTACGTCGCCGCGGAGGTCTCCAAGGGTGTGGCACACGTCGGCCTGGAGTCTGACGTCCCGGTCACCTTCGGCGTGCTGACCACCGACACCATCGAGCAAGCCATTGAACGCGCCGGCACGAAGGCCGGCAACAAGGGCTCGGACGCGGCGCTGGCCGCCATCGAGCTCGCGGACCTTATGGACAAGATCTGATCTTTGACCATGACCGACGGTCGTGACCCCGGCGCTCCCCTTGCACACCCACACGGCGTGCGGAAACGCACCCGGGCGCGCGAACTGGCGCTCCAGGCGCTCTACCTGATTGATGTCCGGGGGCGCGGCACCCAGCTCGACGTGGCCATCTTCCTCGAATCCGAAACCAATGACCCCGACGTGCTCGATTTCGCCCGGGCGCTGGTGGGCGGCTGCTCGCTGCAGCGCGACGCGCTGGACGAGAAGATCGCGGCCGTCGCCGAGAACTGGCACATCCACCGCATGGCCGTGGTGGACCGGAACGTCCTCCGCATCGGCACCTACGAGTTGATGTGTATGGACGACATCCCGCCCAAGGTGACCATCAACGAGGCCATCGACCTCGCCAAGCGGTACAGCACCGCCGACTCCGGCGCGTTCGTCAACGGTATCCTGGATAAGCTCCGGACACAACTTTGCCCCGAATAGCGCCGGCCCGGGCGCTCTCCCCTCAAGCAGCATCCGCTCAACAGAGCTGGAAAATGTCGCAGGCCTGGTCCACCGTCAGTTCGTAGGCCGTGTCGGCGGCCCGCGCCCCGTGCTCGGACCGGAAGTTGTCCGCGGTCTCTTTGTCGGGGAACTCGAGGCGGATGTGGACCGGCGATTCCACCTTGTACGGCTTGCACTGCGGCAGCCGCGCCACGGCCTCGGCGGCGCCGGCGCGGATCTTCTGCCGGGCGACTTCCGGCGCCAGCAGTTCGGCCCCCTCGCGGGCCAGAGCCTTCTTGACCGAGATGACGACCGGGCCGTCGCCGAGGAACTCGCGGGCCTCGCGGCAGGCGGCGTCGTCGCCGCTGATCATGATCACGGGGATGTCGAAGTGGCCGGCGATCATCGCCTCCTGGCCGATCTCGCCGGTCTCACGGCCGTTGTAGAAGTAGCGGTCGCCGCGCAGGCTTTGCGTGTGGCACAGCACGGCCTTGGGTGTGCCCGCCATGGCGTGGTGGCCAAGCAGGATGACCGCGTCGCAGTCCGGCTCGAGCCCGCCGAGCGGTCGGCCGTACCATCCGCCGACGATATGGGTGGCCTTGGGGTGCATCATCTCGGCCACGAGGTTGTATGGCTTGCCGTGTCCGTCACGGACCACCACCTGGTCGACTCCGGCGTCGAGCAGCCCGTCGACGCAGGCATTGATGTCGCCCATCAGCAGGCGGCGGGCGTCTTCATACCTCGGCCCGTCCTCACCGGTCTGAACGAACCGGCAGACGCCGCTGATGCCTTCCAGGTCTGAGAAGATGAACACTTTCATTCTAGAATCCGATCACCTCGGCCGGATTGTCGAACGTGGCCTCGAAGGCGAGGTCATCGACGCGCGTGGCCCGCCGCGGCCGGTAACCGTCGGCGACCTCCTTGCTGGGGAAGCTCAGCCGGCCTTTGATGGGCAGTGCGATCTGGTACGGCGTGCACTGGGGGAGTCGGGCGACAGCGTCTCTGGCTCCCTGGCGGATCAGCTTGCGGCCCGCCTCGGGCGCGAGCAGGATAGCCCCCTCGCGGCCCAGCCCGGTCTTGACGGCCACGGTCACCGGCCCGTCGCCCAGCACCTCCCGCGCCTCGCGGCAGGTGGCCTGGTCGCCCGTCACCATAATGACCGGGGCGCCGAAATGCCCGGCGATCAGCGCGTGTTGGGTGATCTCGCCTGACTCTCGGCCGTTGTACCAGTAGCGGTTGCCCGCTCGCGAGCTCTGTGAATGACAGAGCACCCCGTCCGGCGTTTCCGCCATGGCGTGGTAGGCGAGCAGGACCACGGCGTCGCATCGTTCGAAGGGGGAGTTGCGGTCGGGCCAACTGCCGACCAGGTGCGTGGCCCGAGGGTGCATCATCTCCGGCACAAAGTTGTACGGCTTGCCGTGGCCGTCGAGGACGGCGATCTCGTCCACCCCCGCCTCGAGCAGGCCGTCGACGCAGGCGTTGATGTCGCCCATCAGCAGTCGGCGAGCTTCGTCGTAGCGGGGGCCGTCTTCACGGGTCTGGACGAACTGGCAGACGCCGCACGCCCCTTCCAGATCGGTCAGGACAAGGATCTTCATAGTCTGTGCTCCCTGGGCGGGGCCTTCGGGCAGGGAACCCCCTGATGCCGCGGGCGAACTTAGCCGCACACGCGAACCCTGGGCCAGGTCTGCCCGGCGCTCTGCGAGACGGGCTTTCGCTAGCTGCCCTGCTCGTCGAGATGCTTGGCGATGAATCTTACGGCGTCGCCGACGTTCTTCACTTCGAGGGCTTCGTCCTGCTCCATCTCGATGTCGAACTCGGCTTCGAACGCGGCGACCAGCTCGATGCTCTTGATCGAGTCGGCGCCGAGTTCAACCGCGAACCGCGAGTCGTCGTTGATCTGTTCGACCGGTACACCAAGCTGCTCGCTGGTGGCCCGCTTCACGCGTGCTCCTACATCCTGCAAATCGGCCATGTTGAGCTCCCTTAGACAGATGGTTACCGCTTGAACGCTTTCCTGATTGCCGCCCGCAACTCGGGTTTGAGCATTGTGTTCACGTGTCGGATCAGCGCTTCGTCCGCGTCGGTCATCACCACGTTGCGTCGTCCCATCGACCGGCGTACGGTCTCCAGCATCGCCTTCAGGCCAGAGCCTCGGGTCGGCCGTCCGTTCAGGATCCAGCAGAACGACGGAACGGTCTTTGGCATCAATTCGCCGCTGAACACCAGGTTGCTCATCATCCCGATCATGCTGCCGGTGTTGAGGATGGTCCCGATGCTGGTTTTGGTGTGGTCGCCGATCATCGAGCCCAGGAACTGCTCGCCGGTGTCGGTCAACTCGCCCCTGAGGTAGACGCTGACCGACGTGTAGTCGTTCTTCAGGTCGCTGTTGGTGGTCATTGCTCCCAGGTTGACCCACTCGCAGACGTAGCTGTGGCCCAGGAAGCCGTCGTGGTATTTGTTTGAGTAGCCGTGGATGATGGCGCACTCGACCTCGCCGCCCACGCGGCACACCGGGCCGAACGAGCAGGCCTCACGGATCTTGCCGCCGACCAGCTGGCAGGTGGGGCCGCTGTAGTGCGGGCCTTCCACGCGGGTGTGAGGGAAGACCTTGGTCTCTTCCTCGATGACAATCGAGCCCTCGGTCGCGTCGAGCACCACCATCGGATGGATCTTCGCAGACGGCGCGATGTAGACGCGGCCGGTGTCGCCCAGGATGCAGCTCTGCTCGTGCATCTCGCCGTGCACACCCGCCCGGTCAGCATAGAGCCGGTCGAAGTCCTTCTCCAGCATTTCGGCGTTGTGCCGGATCAGCAGCCAGGGAAAGTCGATCAGCGTGGCGTCCGCCTCTTGAGCGGCCAGCTTCCCTGTGAGCGCGGCCAGTGTGGCATCGATTGAGTCGGCCTTCACGGATGCCAGTGTGGCGGCGCGAACGTTCGCCGCCACCAGCGTGCCGGCGGACATCAGCGCCTGATCGGGGCCCAGTCCGGCCAGATCGACCTTGCCGTCCATCAACAGCCGCCCGTTGACGAACAGCACGTCCCCTTCGAGCTGACCGAGATCATTGACGGCCATCCCGGTGTGTTCCTTGTAGGCGGGGGCCAGCCAGTCGCGCACGAAGCAGGCTGCGGCGTCGCCGCCTGTGGCGTGCGAGATCTTTTCCAGAAGCGACGTGGCCCCGCAGCGCAGCTCGAACGACGGCCGCATGTAGGTCAGTGGGTAGAGATCTTCGTATTTCGAATCTTCAAGCACGACGAGCTTCATCGGAGGTGTCCTGTTACAGGGTCCTGGTTGGCGGGGTCCGGTGACGGCCGGTGAACATCTGAACTCCGCCGCCTTCGGTTAATGTTCGACCGGCAGTTCCAGCTTGCTGGCGGCGTCCTCAGTAACCACCAGCGTGGCGTAGCGATGGAGTTGAAGGGCGCTGGCCGGGCAGCTCGCGGTCACCGGCCCCTCGCACGCGGCTCGGATCGCCTCGGCCTTGTTCTCGCCGCTCGCCAGCAGGATGCACTTCGCCGCGTTGAGAATGGTGCCGATGCCCATGGTGATGGCCAGGCGCGGTACGTCGTCCATCTTCTCGAAGAACCGGGCGTTGTCTTGGACGGTCTTCGTGCTGAGTGTCTTAATGCGTGTGAGCGAGCCGAGCGAGGAGCCGGGCTCGTTGAACCCGATGTGCCCGTTGCCGCCGATGCCCAGCACCTGGATGTCGATGCCGCCGCAGTCGCTGATCATCCGCTCGTACTCTCCGCAGAAGGCGTCGATGTCCTCGGCCAGGCCGTCCGGGACGTGCGTGTTCTTCTTGACGATGTTGATATGGTTGAAGAGGTTCGTGTCCATGAACTGGCGATAGCTCTGGTCGTGTTCGGGCGGGAGGCCAACGTACTCATCGAGGTTGAACGTGATGGTGGTGGCGAAGTCCAGTCCTTCTTCTTTGTGCCGCCGGATCAGTTCGCTGTAAAGCGGCAGTGGCGTGCTGCCGGTCGCCAGGCCGATCACCGGGTTGGCGTGTTGTTCCATCTCCGCCTGAACGAGGTCCGCTGCGCGCTTGCCCATCGCATCCGTATCGGCAACTACAATCGTCCTCATGTTTTCATCATCCTTATCCAACGTATGGACGAACGTCACTTCGCAACGGTGCGCTCTGCGCCCCGCCGCGACCTGAGGCGATTATATTGCCGAGCCGCGCCATGTCAAGCGCTGGAGACCGGGTGAACACGCATTCGGACGGAGGTGGCCTCTTGGTCCAGGGGATGCTGAGTGCGCCGGCATTCAGCGATTGGTCGGCGGGGTTTCGCGTTCGAGGTCGGCGACGCGGAGCTCGAGGATGCGAGCCCAGCTTTCGAGCGCGGCCAGGCGCTTCTGGAACAGGCCGAAGAGCGCCTGAAGGTCTTCCGAATTTTGATAGCGCGTTTCGCGCTCGGCGACCAGGAACTTGTCGGCCAGCCTGGCAGACTCGCGGCCGGCGTCGCTCAGTGCGTCTCCGAGTTCGCGGGCGCGCTTCGCAAGGCGGGTCCTGTTGCCTCGGTCGCCAAACAGGAACCATTCGACCGGCTTGCCCGTAAGCTCAGATGCAGCAATGATTAAAGGCAGTGTGCACTTCTGACGCTTCTTGAGGTTGGAGATGGCCGAGGAGGTCAGGCCCAGCTTTTTGGCAAGGTCGATCTGTCGGCGCACGGCCTTGAACACCCGGTCGGACGCTGCCGCTTCATCGTAAGACATTGGCATCGGCTCCGGTGGGTTAACGTCACTATCTGTTGACAAAGGCTAACCTGGGGTGTAAAATCGACCCGTAAAGGACCAGCGGCGCGAGAAACAGATGTAACATTAGAGCGGGAGAAAAAATGAAGTGGGAGGACCTGAAAATACTCCTCATCAGGTTGAACATGACTGTTACCGACCTGGCGAGAGAGCTGAAGTGCGCTCGACCTTCCATATACCTCGCCTTTTCCAAGCGTAACCGGCCTGGCGTGATGAAGAAGATCGAGAGGTTCTACGAACGCCATACACGGCACCAACTAAAGTATAGCAGCGGGCAGAGCGAACGCAAGGGTTTTCGCCAGCGGATCTCAGCGCCTTCGGAGGAACGGCACCCGGTGGTGCCGGAGCTTGGGGCGGATGGAGGCCCGGCAACCGAGGCCAGGCGCGAAGTTGGAGACTAAAAGGGGGCGGTGCGGTGGTGAGCGGCGCGAGCCCCGTGGAAGCCCCAGGGGGAGTGGCCAGGACTTCCGGGGATGGGGCTACTTCCACACAGGCCAACCGACCGGAATATGCGTAATCCGGAAGGTGTAATGGTGGCCGGTCGGCCTGTGCGGCGGCGAACCACCGCACCGCCTTGGCAATAGCACATCCCATGCCAGTAATAAAGGGTTTTCCCAGTCCAACCGTCGCACGTGTAATCCATTGATATAAAGTCTTTTAGGCTTTGGCGACCGGCGTCCGTCAGGCTTTGGGTATTCAGGCTGGCCTGAAAGCGTGGAATATTTCGCATCAAAGCGTGGAAAAAATACCCAGGAAGGCCTGCCTGGTGTTGCGAAAGAAACACGGTATTGATGCGCATCTTGGACGTCAACTAGGCGATTCTCTTGTGAATCGCGCCGCCGCGGCGCAGGTCTGCGATTTGCCCGAGGCAGTCTTAGTGTCGGCCGGCCGATGTTCGGGAGATTCGGGCAGGCGGCTACACCTTGGCGTCGACGGGCACCGCGTTTTGCCTTGATTCGTCGGCCCCGGCTCGCTATAATCACGGCCGGACTTGGGGGATAGTGCAACGGTAGCACGCCTGACTCTGGATCAGGTAGTGGAGGTTCGAATCCTCCTCCCCCAGCCAAGCGGAAAAGGCCGTTCCGGGCTGGGCTCGGAACGGTTTTGCATTGATGGTCTCCGGTCCCTCTCGTGCTATCCCGTGGTTCCCGCTTGGTCTAGTCAAACAGTTTCTTGATGTTCTTGACGGCACCGTCGACGGTCTTCTTGCCGCCGTCGAGGACTTTCTTGCCCGCGTCGATGACGTTTTTCCCGCTGCCCGCCGGGTCGCTGACAGCTTTCTTGCCGGCATCCAGAACGGTCTTTCCAGCCTTGCCGACGGCGCCGGCACCGGTCCTGACCAGGTCTTTGAGTTTATTCGCCGCGGCATTGACCGCTCCGGTGACCGGAGCCGCGATCACGCGGGCTACGTCTGCGACGGATCCGCCGCGCTTGCCGATGTCCTTCAATTCGATGTCGGGAATTGGCGCGGTGAGCCGCTGACCGCTGAGAAGCTGCGTCGAGATCGACACCTTGCCGTCCTTGAAGACAAAATGATTGATTTGGATCTTCTTTGCCTTGCCCGTCTGGTCCTCTACCGGTTCAGGTTCTTGCTCGGGCTCCTCTTCCGATGGCCCGGCGAACGCCGCGATGTTCTCTTGGATTGTCCCGATGTTGCTGCCGCTCAGCCCGATCTCGTACGTGACTTGAGGGCTCTCGATGTAGATCTCTTCAATAACGATGGTGTTCGAGAACAGCGACAGCACGTCCACGTTGACCCGCACGGTGCCCAGTGCAAACGCGTGGTCGGTCTTGAACCCCTCGGGATTTCCAATGATGAATCCGGTCAGCGTGCCCTTGCCGGAGAAGGGCGACAGCTTGACCGTCTCCAGCTTGACAGGAACTCCGAGGACTTGAGGCAGGACGCCTTCCACGCCGCCCTTGACGATCCCGTTGAGCGAGAGCAGAAGCACGGCGATCACTGCGATAAGCGCCAGCGGCACGATCACGAGCGCCAGTTTGAATACTCTTTTCATTGCCGGTCCCTTTGCTCAGCTCGAGTTTTGGTAGAGATGGACGTCCGTCTGTGGGAACGGGATGCCGACGCCCGCCGCGTCGAGTTGCTCCTTAATCCGCTGCATAGTATCGAAGTACAGGTCCCAGTAGTTGTCGGGGTGGGTCCAGGGCCGCACCACGAAATTCACACTGCTGTCCGCCAGCTCCACCACGCCGACCGTAGGCGGCGGGTCGGCCAGGATGCGCTCGTCGGAGGCCAGCACGTCCGACAGCACCTCCTTCGCCTTCTTGAGATCGGCGTCGTAGCTCACCCCGATCACCAGGTCGACACGACGTTTCGACTCGGCCGTATAGTTGGTGATGTTGTCGCCGGTCAGCTTGGCGTTTGGAATGATGACTCGCTTGTTGTCCGGGGTGAGTACCGTGGTGGTAAAGATGCCAATGGTGGTCACGGTGCCGAGGACCCCCGCCGCTTCGATGAGGTCGCCCGACTTAAAGGGGCGGAAAATCAGAAGCAGCACCCCCGCCGCGAAGTTCGCCAGGGACCCCTGTAACGCCAGGCCGACGGCCAGGCCCGCCGCGCCGAGCACGGCGATGAACGAAGTGGTCTGCACGCCGAGCCGGCTCAGGGCCGCAATGATGACGAACGCCATCAATGCGACGTAGGTCAGGCTCTCGACGAACGTGACCAGCGCCGGGTCGGACTTGGCTTTCTCCATCAGCCTGCGGACCACGCCCTTCAGCACGCGGGCGACCCAACGGCCCACCAGGAAGATCAGAATGGCGCCGAGAATCTGCACGCCGTAGACCACGCTCAGCTCTTTCAGCTTGTCCACCCAAGTTGACATAAAGCCCCTCCTCTCCCCAAAACAGCGGACCTCCCCGCCTGACTCAGACTGTAAGGCTGTCGGGGCTTGAGGTCAAGCTTCTTCTTTCCGACCTGGCAGGCGCCGTCCGCGCGGCGAGCCCGGCCGAACCGATACTTGAAAACCTCCGGCC
>Ga0272441_10012139_pt1 | contig 12649 bp, 8 predicted proteins | sample SSMProp6N_FD_193582 | JGI IMG/M metagenome (GOLD analysis project Ga0272441, IMG submission 193582) | Marine sediment archaeal communities from Little Sippewissett salt marsh, Falmouth, MA, United States - SSM-Prop-6N | ecosystem: Environmental > Aquatic > Marine > Wetlands > Sediment ...
ACCACGAAATACACGAAATACACGAAACAAGCCGGCGTCCGCTGGTTAAGGTGGCCCGTTGCCAGAGCCTGGAGCAACAACGCACTGCGCCGCCAATCTGATCTTCTGCCAATTGTTCCTTTTCGTGTGTTTCGTGTCTTTCGTGGTGAGTGGGCCTTGGTTCCGGCTTGTCCGGGTCAGGAGAATGAATCATGAGCGTCATTCTGTGTGCATTACCTGGGTTGTTGTGTGCGGCGGCGGGTCAATCTGCGCCGGTTCCGGTGATTCTGGATACGGATCTCGGCAGCGATATTGACGATACGTGGGCGCTGGGTATGCTGTTGGGCTGTCCGCAGGTGGACCTGAAGCTGGTGGTCACGGCCTTTCGTGACACGGAGCGGAAGACGCGCCTGGTGGCGAAGATCCTGGAAAGGATGGGGCGCACGGACGTGCCTGTCGGCACGGGGGTCAAGACGGAAGAGGGCCCGCTGAATCAGGAGAAGTGGTTGGGCGATTACAGCCTGGCCAACTACGGCGGCACGGTGCATGAAGATGGCATCCAAGCCATGATCGACGCGATTAACGCATCCAAGGAGACGATGACGCTGCTGGTCATCGGGCCGCAGACGAATATCAAGGCGGCGCTCGAGCGGGATCCCGGCATTGCGAAGAAGGTGCGGCTGGTGTCGATGGCGGGTAGTGTCGAGATCGGGTACAAAGGCAAGCAGGGCCGGCAGCCCGAGTGGAACGTGCGGGCCGACGTGCCCGCGGCGCGGGCGGTGTTCGCGGCGCCGTGGGACATTACGATCGCGCCGCTCGATTCGTGCGGCACCATGATTCTGGGAGGGGACCGTTACGCGAAGGTGGCGGCGTCGCAAGCGCCCCGAGCGAAGACGGTGATCGAGAACTATGAAGCCTGGAGCCACCGAAAGAATCATCCGGAAGGCCAGAGCAGCGTGCTTTTCGACACGGTGGCGGCCTACCTCGCGTTCGATGAGGCGTTGTGCGAGATGAAGACCATCAAGCTGTCCATCGACGACAAGGGCAACACGGTGCCGGACGAAGAAGGCCGGCCGGTGCATTGTGCGATGGCCTGGAAGGATCGGGACGGCTTCGAGGAGTTGTTGATCGAGACCTTGACCTCCTCGGCGCCGTAGGCGAGGGGCGGTATCCTTCTCGATGTTGGACGGCCCCGAAGGAGAGGAGAGCGCAATGACGTTTTTCCTTGTTTCCGCGGTCCCGAGTCTTTTGTTGTTGGCGGGGGTTGGCGAGCCATCAGGGGCATTGGCGCCGAAGGGAGATGTTTGGATGGATACTGTGGCAAGGAGCCAGTGGCATTTCCGCGGGGAGATGGGCAGACGTATCGCCGCCAACGTTGAGAACTGGCTACTGCGCGCGCCGGGGGCGAATCCCGGCCTGCTCGAGATGTTCTACCGGCGCGAGCGGCACCTTCCCTATGACGAGCCGGTGCCGTGGGCGGGCGAGTTCGCGGGGAAGTACCTCATTTCGGCCGTGCAGGCGTGCAGCATGAGCGATGACGCACGCCTCAAGCCCTTTGTCGCATCCTTCGTGGCCAAGCTGGTCGCCAGCCAGGCGGAGGACGGCTACCTCGGCCCTTGGCGGAAAGACGAGCGTCTCCTGGGCCATTGGGACCTTTGGGGGCATTACCACTGCATGCTGGGGCTCTTGCTCTGGCATGACCTGACGGGGGACGAGCAGGCCTATGCGTGCGTGCGGCGGGCTGCGGACTGCATCTGCGACGTTTACGCTGAGGGGAGGCGGCGCCCGATTGATGCGGGTACGCCGCAGATCAACCTGTCGGTCCTACACATCATGGCGGTGTTGTACGGGCGGACCGGCGACCCGCGTTATCTGACCTTGATACAGCGTATCGAGGAAGACATGGAGAAGGATGGCGACTGGCTGCGCAAGGGCGCGGCGGGTGTGCTGTATTGCGAGTTGCCCGGGGGCGGCACGCGCTGGGAGAGCCTGCACGTCGTGCAAGGGCTTGCCGAGCTCCACCGCCTTACGGGCGAGGCACGTTACAAGGATGCGGTGGTATCGCTCTGGGAGAGCATCCGGGACTTCGACCGCCATCCGTCCGGCGCGTTCTCGACGCAGGAGTGTGCGTTTGGCACGATCTACGCCACGGGGTCCATCGAGACGTGCTGCAGCGTGGCGTGGCTGGCCCTGACCATCGACGTGCTGCGGCTCACGGGCGACGCCAAGGTGGCGGACGAACTCGAGCTGACGACCTGGAACCAGGTGTTGGGCGCGCAGCATCCGTCGGGCAGTTGGTGCACGTACGACAACCCCATCAATGGCGTGCGCGCGCCGTCGTATCAGCAGATCCGGTTCCAATACCGGCCCGGCACGCCCGAGCTGAATTGCTGTTCGGTGAATGCCCCGCGTGGATTCGGCATGCTCAGGGATTGGGCGGTCATGGCAGACGACGCCGGGCTATTCGTGAACTTCTACGGCCCGGGCGAGGTCCATTTGCGGCGCCCCGATGGAAGGAAGGTCGGCATTGTGCAGGACACCGCGTATCCGGTGGAAGGTACGGTCCGGCTCACGCTTTCGCTCGATGAGGAATCAGCGTTCGCGCTGCGGCTGCGCATCCCGGCGTGGTCCAAGACGACAACGTTGGCGGTCAACGGCGCGCCGGCAGGCGAGACGCCCCGGCCGGGGACCTACTTCGTGCTCGAGCGGACCTGGACGGACGGCGACCGGATCGAGGTCACCTTCGACATGACGCCCCGGTGCTGGGTGGGACAAGGGCCGGACCGGGGTGGCACCGCGGCCGTGCACGCCGGGCCGTTGCTGCTGGCATTCGACGCGTACTTCAATGAGATGGAGACGGCGGATCTTGCGCGTGTGGACATGGCGGACTTGAACCTGGAACGCGTCGCATTGGACCGGGAGGCGTCGCCGGGCTACTTCGCGCCCATGGGGCTCTGGAAGGCTCGGACCACCGACGGGGGGAAGGTGCTGCTTTGCGACTTCGGCAGCGCGGGGGCACACGGGACAGACTTCGCGGCTTGGCTGCCTGCGGCCAACGTGGCGCCGCCGACGGTCTCGCTGAAGGCGCCCGGTGAAGACGCCGTGGGCGCGCCCGGGGCCGTGATGTTCCGTTGGGAGGTGGCGACGACCGCGGACTGCACCTACGAACTCCTGGTAGCGAAGGACCCCGCCTTCCAGGAACTTGTGGCGCATAAGACCGGATTGAAGACAGGCCTATTCGTCCTGGAAGACGTGCTGACGGAAGACGGGGTATACCACTGGAAAGTCCGCTCAGTCAACGACTTCGGCGTAAGTGACAACCGGGGCGGGCCGCGGACCTTGCACGTCGACGAGAGTGCGCTCGCATTCTTCGTCATGCGCGAAGACCAGTTGATGGTGGCTTCACCGTTGAATGGGGACGGCACGCCGAGCTTTGGCAGCGTAAGCCTGCAAACGGGCCTGGCGCCTGCCGCGGATCGCTTCGGCACGGAAGACGGGGCCGTGGCCTTCACGGGCGAGGACAGCAAACTGCGGTACCGGGTGCCGTTCTTCCCTGAGCGCGACTACTCGTTCCTGGCCTGGGTCCGGCCGGAAGGCCTGCCGGCGAAGGGGGGCATTCAGCAGATCTTCTCTGGCTGGCGGCGGAGTATGGACGACCCGCTGCGCATGACGATCGACGGCGACCAGGTGTTTGCCCGTCTCGAGGCCAAGAGCGCCTACGGAACGCAGGGCGCACGCCTCAAGAATGGCGACTGGGCGCACGTGGCCGCGGTCAAGCAGGGCGGCACCCTCACGCTTTACGTGAACGGCACGGAGGCGGCTTCGGCCCAAGTGCCGGAGGTCGTTTGCTCTGGGTGCGAGGAGATCGGCATCGGCTTCAACCCGCTTTACCCCGGCGGCGAGCACTTTGTGGGCATGATGGATGACTTCGCGTTCTACGCCCGGGCTCTCCGCGCAGATGAGGTATCGGAAGCGTACGAGTTGGGAATGAGCCCCTGAACGAGGGCAGGCAGAAGCGCCGAGGGCGCTCAGTGCGGAAAGAATCCGGTCGCGACTCCCAGTCCCGTGAGCGCTACAAACGCGCATACGCAGAAGCATAGGGTCGCGATCACGACGTGAAACCGCCTGAACAAGGGATAGCTGGCATACGCGATGGCGTAACCCACCGGGACGAACGCAGGCACGAAGAACAGGTCCAGGTTGGACGGGGCGTACTCCCACATCCCCGCGATGGCGAACAGGTTCTCACCGATTGCCCCTGCTATGAATGCGGTGAGCCCCATGACCACGGCAGCAACGGCCGTGCCATAGCCGACGTCCAGGGTGCGGTGGGCCACGTACGCGCAGTAGGTTGACGCCGCCCAGCCCACCAGCATGCAGTACACGCGCGTTTCCCAAACGTTCGGACCGGGCGCCAGGTATTGTCCCCACCAGCCCAGCGTATTCACCAGGATCCCCTCGCCAAGTGGCCACAGTCCACCGACGATGAAGCCAAAGGTCAAGGCCTTAGCGAGGGGGCCGGGATGAGGCACGCCGCGGAGCCATGCGCGGGCCGCCCAGGCGACTTCAACCGCAATAGACACAAGCAACGTCAGGTAGGTGACCTCAACGGACTGCCAGGCGCAATTGCCAATGAACACGGCCAACGTGGCGTTGTTCAGCACCACCACCAGCGTGTCCGTGCGGTTCCAGTTCGTGCTTATGCGCAGCCAAAATTCCTGAATCATGGCGCGCACAAGATAGCAGTGGACCCCGCGTGCGAACAAGGCCGCGCTGGAAGGCTGGAGACCGGAGGCTGGAGGCTGGAGGCTGGAGGCCGGAGGCCGGAGGGGGGCGGTCAGGGCGTGGGCAACGATTCTCAGGCCGGCCCGGGGCGGAACTCAAGCACTTGGCAGGCGGTCGTGTCGAGATGGAGGAGGCCGGCTTGGTCAGCCGTTGCGGCTTGCCACGCATGGTCTCCGCTCCGCCACTCACATTCTGCCCATGGGTTGGCCAAGCGCAACTCGCCGCCCGCCGTGCTCTCGATGCGCAGGCGCGTGATCGCGCCGTCGCCTTTCTCGGCCGATACAAGGAACCCGCCCTGGGCACGCAGCCGCTCGAACCGTGCCGGCATCCACTCGGGCCATGCGGGGAACACGCGGACCACGTCGCCCACGCTCTGGAGCAGCAGTTCGGTAATAGGCAGGGCCGCCCCGAACATCTCGGTGTAGTGCCCGAAGTCGTTGAAACGAAAGCGCGGTTCGAGCCGGTTGAAACTGAGGAAGCCGTTGCGCCGCTCGCGCCGGTCGAGTTCGGTGCGCAGCCACTCGTAGGCATCAGGCATGGCGAGCCGCGCACACGTCACCGCCAGCATGACCGGCGCGTTGTTGCCATTGTGCTCAAGTTGCTCGACTGTGCGGCGGAACAGTGCGCGGGTCTCGTCGGATGACGCGGCGGTAACGTGGTCTGCCGGAAAGACCGGCGTGGCCGGCACCGGAATGTTGTACGTGATCGGCGTTGCGCCTTCGACGTCCACGACGACCTCGCCCTGGGCCGGGTAGTCCGGGAGCAGGGCCTTTGCCGCACGCCAGCGTTTAATGAGTTCGGCGTCTCGCCCGAGTGTGGTTGCGGCTTCTGTCGCCGCATCGAAGATGAAGTGGCAGTAGCCAATGCAGAAGGCGCAGTTGCGGTTGCGCGCGAAGCCGGGGGTCCAGCCGTGGTGCTCGGGCGAGACCGTCGGCGCCAGGACGATCCTGTCGCCGTCGCGCTCGCACCCGTCGATGAAATCCGCATAGAAAACGGCCACGTCGCGCACGGCGGGATAGGCCGTTTCCTCGAGGAAAGACCGGTCAGGCGAGTACTTGTAGTGCCACCACAGCGGCTGGACGGTGAAGGCGGACACGCCGAGCGTGAATGCCCAGACATGGTGGAGGTACTGGCGTCCGTTCGGGCTCTTGCACTGCGCGGGGTCAGGGGGCTCGTACGCAAAAAGCACGTGGGGGAAGAACGCGCCGTCGCAGCCGTAGACCCGCCGGGCGAGCCACCGCGCGCGGGGCAGGTATTCGCGGATAAGGCGGTCGTAGGGCTCCGTCAGATCGCCGTGATTCGCCGCGTAAGCCGCCCAGTAGGTCTGCTGGATGTTGTAGTTGGTGTGGAAATCCCCGTGCCACGCGGGCTTGTCGTCCAGAAGGCCGCAGAACAGGCCGACGCTGACCACGCCGGGCTTGCTCACGCAGCGTAGGAAGTAGAGGTTGCGGTACCACGTGCGCTCGAGCATTTCGTCGGCAAGCGCGATCCCGCTCCGGCGCCAGAAGTCCTGCCATTCCTTGACGTGCGTCTTCTCGAGAGCCTTCGGGTCGCGCTGCGCGGTGGCCTGGGCGAGGTCGATGGCGGCCTGCAACGGGTCGTCCGCTTCCCGGCTTGTGACCACAGTCACCACCGTCCGCGCCTCGTGGGACACGCAGGCCACGGCAAAGGACATGCCCGGCCAGTCCGCGTCGCCGGGGATAACCTGCGTGACCCAGGCGGCGCCGGCAGTCTCGCCGGACTCCGGCGCGGGAATGTCGTCGGATACAACAGGCTCGATCAGGCGCTGCGCGGCCGGTTCCGTTTCGATGACGAGGGCGTTCGCGTCCGCGGCGATGAAGGCCCGCGTGTGGGCCTCGTGTGCGTGGACGTCGGCTGTGGCGCGGCGGATGTCAAGCTTCGCCGTCAGGGGCTGCCGGGCCGCGCCCTTGACGCGCACTACGGCGCAGGCGCGCGGACAGGGGTACGCGTGCGCGTGATAGGAATCGGGGCCGGTCCAGTCGCTGCCCTTTGGCAGAATCCAGTTGCGGTCGCGCCATTCGCCACGGCCGAGCTCGAGCAGGCGTGCGAGCGTGGGCAGGGGCGCGTCGAGCGGCGTGTCGAGGCGGGCGTCCCACACGTCATTCTTCGTGATGCGCACCACCAGGTCCTCGCCCTCGGCGAAGAGCAGCGCATTCAGGTCGCCATTGCCCAGGACAAGCGCATCGTTGATCGGTTCATCCAACGTGGCAAGCGTAATTGCCGAACGCTCCAGCGCACGCGGATAAGGAAGGGCCTCGTCAGCCATTGCCATGTCCAAAGAGATCGCCGCCGTTGCGATCATCGTGAGCCACATACAGATTCTCATGGTGGATTCCTCGGGTTATCGCGATCACGGTGGCCCACAAGAAGGCTTCGCGGCTGCGCACGCGCTTGGCCGGCCCGCTCACTCGACCTTCTCCGTCTCCCACTGCTGCTCGAAGATGTCGATGGTCTTGATGCCTTCGATTTCGCCGCGCTCGATCCGCTCGTTTAGCTCTTCAGACGAGATGGGTTTGTTATCGTCGGTATAGAACCATGCGCCTTGGTTCTGGAGTGCGCGAAGCTTCTCGACTTGCTCGGCCTGGATTGCCTCACTGTCTGGTTTCGGGGCCTTCTTGGCGCGCCCCCGGCGGCCACGCGGCTCTTCGTCCTTTGGCTCGCCTGTCTGTGGCGTGTCGACGTCCGGCTGTGGACCTTCGGGTGTACCGGGTTGTTCGGCTTCTTCCTGCTCTTCGGGCTGTTCGGAGGTCTCTTCTGTGCGCGCCGCGGCCATCCGCTCGAGGTACGAGCGCACCGCCTCGCTGGCTTGATTCCAGAAAACCAGGCTCTTCCGGCCCAGTTCGTAGGTATTGCCATCGGGCTCGATCACCGTCACCTTACCCTTCCGGCCCACCAGCTTGAGCACGTTCGACGGCTGCGCCGGCCTCGACGGCGCCGGCTCTGGCAGGACGAGCGGCTCGAGGATCCTGTCCTTGTCCAGCCCCTCTGCCGCCTTCTCGGCTTGCGTCGCCTGGGCCATGGCAACTGCACAAACAAGAACCGCACCTGCGGCCACCACGACCACCGCAAGATTCCCGCGCCAACTCTGTAACTCTCTCATGGTCCCACCTCCTGCTACCCGCCCACAGGATATGCCGTTTCCAATTATAGCACGCTTGGCAATGCGGCGTGCCGGCCCACTCCCCACTCTCCACTATCCACTCCCCACTATCCACTCCCCACTCCCCACTCCCCACTATCCACTCCCCACTATCCACTCCCCACTATCCTCACGCATTGATCGCCCTGAAACCCTCGGCGGCGCAGGCGAGATGCCGATACTCCGGGTCAGCGAGGTGCGGGTCTCGCTCGAGAATTTCCTGGGCATCGCGGCGCGCGTGATCGAGCAGGCGCACATCGCGAATAAGGTCAGCGACCCGCAGGTCGCTCAGGCCCGCCTGCCGCACACCGTAGAACTCGCCCGGCCCCCGCAACGCGAGGTCCTCCTCAGCGATCTCGAACCCGCTGGCGGTCTTGCACATGATCTCGAGGCGCCGCCGCCCGTCGTCCGTCTTCGGTTTGCCGAGGAGAAAACAGTGCGACTGTTCCGTGCTCCGGCCCACGCGGCCGCGAAGCTGATGAAGCTGGGTGAGCCCGAACTGCGACGCGTCTTCAATGATCATCGTCGTCGCGTTCGGCGCGTCCACGCCGACCTCGATGACGGTCGTGCTGAACAGCACATCGATCTCACCGGCCTTGAACCGGCGCATAATGTCGTCCTTCTCGCTCGCGTCGAGGCGCCCGTAGATCAAATCGGTCCGCAGCTCAGCAAACGGTCCAACGGACAAGTCCTTGAAGTGGCTGATCACCGAGGTAAGGTCGAGCTTCTCCGACTCCTCAACCAGCGGGCAGATCAGGTAGGTCTGAAATCCACGCCCCGCCTGTTTGCCCACATAGGCGTACATGCCGGGAACCTTCGCGGGCGTAATGCGGCGGGTCTTCACCGGCAGGCGCCCCGGCGGCAACTCGTCAATGACCGTCACGTCCATGCCCCCATACACCGTGATAGCCAGCGTGCGCGGGATCGGCGTCGCCGTCATATGCAAAATATCCGGGTTCACCCCCTTCTCGACAAGCGTGCCCCGCTGGCACACGCCGAACCGGTGCTGCTCGTCAATGATGACCAGGCCCAAGCGGTGGAACTCGGTCTTCTCCTGGATGAGCGCCTGCGTGCCAACGACTACAGGGGACTCGCCGCGTGCGATCCGCCGCCGTATCGCCTTTGCGCCGTGCATCGCGCCCGTCAGTTGCTCGACATACAGGCCCAGCGGCTCGAGCAACGCGCGCAGGCTCAGGAAATGCTGTTCCGCCAGGACCTCCGTCGGCGCCATCAGGGCCGTCTGATACCCGCCGTCGGCCGCGGCCGCGATCGCGTGCAGCGCCACGATCGTCTTGCCGCACCCCACGTCGCCCTGCAACAGCCGCAACATCGGCCGCGGCGACGCCATGTCCTCGAGGATGTCGCCCACGGCCCGCTCCTGCGCTCGCGTGAGGCGAAACGGCAGCGCGGCGCGGAATTGATCGAGCACCGGTCCGTCCGTTGCGTGGCGGTTGCCTTGTTCTTCGTGGAGGCGCGCCGCGCGCAGGCCCAGTACGCCCAACTGAATGCCCAGCAGTTCCTCATAGGCGAACCGGGCCTGTGCCGTCTTGGCCGCGGCGACCTCGTCCGGGAAATGGATCGCCTGGATGGCGTCCTGAATCGGCGGGAACGCGTGGCGTTCGCGGAACCCCTCCGGCAGCGTCTCCTCGAGGCCAGACACGGCCTCATCCAGGGCGCGCCGTACCCATCGCCGGAGCATCCGCTGCGTGATCTTCTCCGTAAGCCGGTAGACGGGCACGATGCGCCCGGTGTTGAGCCGGTCTTCCTCATCGCCGGACAGGATTTCGTACTCGGGGTTCTTCAGGCACAGGCCCTTGTATTCGCCCACCGTGCCGGTGAACAGCCCCCGCGTACCCGTCTTGAACGAATTCGCGAGGAACCCGCGGCCAAAGAAGGTGGTGCTGATGGCGCCTGTTTCGTCCTTCAATGAGATGACGGCCATGGACATGCCGCGGCGCAGCCGCACGTTGTGCGCCTTGACCACCTCGGCCTCGATGGTGACTTCCGCGCCCTTCTCGAGCTGGGCAATCGGAACGACGGCCCGGCGGTCCACGTAGTCGCGCGGGAAATGGAACACCAGATCCCGGACGGTGGCGATGCCCAGATTGGCGAGCAGAACCGCCCGCTTCGGACCAATGCCCTCGAGGGATTCTATCGGACAATCAAGCGTCAGGGTCGGACCTCCGGAGGCACAAGCTGCGAATCAGGTTGGCGCTAGCCCTGCGGGTATTTGTAGTTGCCGGTGTACAGGTCGAACAAGGTGCGGTAGTACTTCATGAAGCGTTCCGGCTCGGGGTTGTAGCCGATCTCCGCGAGGCAGTACCCATGGTATCCAATGGCCTTGAGGTTGTCGAAGAGCTTCTGCCAAGGATACTGGTACACGCCGATGTCCGTGATGTGGACCAGCCCGATCTTGTCCTTGAGCAAATCGAAGTTGGCCTGAATATCGCCCTGTTCGTCCAGGTCGCCCTCGCCCGGTTTCCGCCCGTTCGAGTTCCAACACACCAGCGCGTTCGGGTGGTCGGCGGCGTCCATCATCATCTTGATGTGTGGCGGGTGCGAGGACCGGTTGCCGCCATGGACCTCGAGCCGGACTTCGATCCCAAGACCCCCGGCAAACGCTGCCACCTCGCGCAGCGCCTTGCCGATCTGTTCACAGGTCTGCGCGACGGGCACGTCGTCGAACAGCAGATTCGGGCGCACCTTGATGCCCGGCGCGCCCACGTCTGCGGCGAGTTGCGCATACGCCTTGCTATCGTCGACATTCTGCTTGACCTCCGCCGGGTCTTTAGAGTGATACTCAAAGGCAGACCCCAGCCCCGCGATCTCGACGCCGGAATCTGCGAACAACGCCTTCACCTCGGCACGCTGCGCCGCGCCCAACTCCACTTCCACCCCGTGCGCGTGGCCCGTGCGCAGTTCCACGCCTTCGAGCCCTGTTTCCTGACAGAACGCGATCAGTTTCGGACAATCCATGTCCTTGCCCATGTTGTACGTCACCATACCGAGCTTCATTAAGGTACCTCCATCATGATTGTTGGGAAGAGAAAATCTAACGAGATAACAGTATAGACAAGATCACGTTGTATCCGGTCTATCCTGTTATCCTGTCACAATCGCCTTCAGTCTTTTCTCGGATTGAATCATCGAACGGACCGTGTGGTAGTTGATCTTCCACGCGTGGCCCATATAGTCCCAAAGCCGGTTGTTGTGCTCATCAAACAGCGGGAACCACTCCCCCACCCCGTGATTGATCACGTGGTCCATCACAAACCGGTGCACCTTCTCATACCCATCGAGATACTTCTCCTCGCCGAACACCAGGTACGCGTCCAGCAGTCCGACCAGGCATTCCGCCTGCTGCCAGAACTCCTTGTTGCGCTCACGCGCCGGCCCGTCGTGCGGCCCTTCACAATACACCCCGCCGTTCTCGCGGTCGATGCCGTACGCCAGGCAGTGGTCGTAGGGCTTCCGCATCGATTCCTTGTAAGCGTCCCTGTCGAGGCCGAGGATGTCGATGGAGTGATTCAGTAGCCACGCAAACTCGACGTTGTGCCCGAAACTCGTGTTATTCATGGGACGCCCCTCGGCGTCGTCGACATCGCGATCCGAGCCCCATACGTCTCTGAATAGGATCGCGCGCAACGGCGTCCAGTCGAGCGCAAACTGGGCCACGCCGGTGCCGTACTCGGGATGAATGATCCGCTTGAATAGCAGGTCAATGACCTCGCACGCGCGCTCCTTGTGGCGCGGATTCTGCGTGGCCTCATACAGATTCGTGAACGCCTCCATCAGGTGCATGTGGATGTCGAAGGACTTGCGGTCCCCGCCGTACGCGCCGGGTTTCTTCTTGGCCCAGTCGCGCTCCAGGAACTCGTAGTACCCCCCGTGGCAGTTGTCCGCCATGTGCACCTGCACGGCCTCATACGCCTTGAGCGCCCACGCGAGCCCGCGCGGGTCCCCCGAGGCCATGGCGTATTCCGCAAGCGAGTAGACCCCGAACGAATGCCCGTAGCCCAGCTTGCTCGTGTTGATAGGCGTCCCGTCCCGCGCGCAGGTCCAGTACCACCCGTCGTGCTCCTTGTCCCAAAAATGTTCGAGCAAGAAATCCACGCCCTGCCGCGCGATCTCGAGAAACTTGCCCTCGCCCAAACCGGCCCGGTGCGCGCTCGACGCCGTAAAGATCATCCGCGTCTGGCACACGAGGGTCTTCATCGTCTCGCCGGTTGGGTTGCCGTCCTTGTCGAAGTAGGTCAGGAACCCGCCATACTCGGCATCCACCCCGTGCGTCAACCAAAACGGGATCAACTCATTGTGCAGGTGCTTCTGCACCTCTTCGAGAAACCGCGTACACCGCTCGCTCATCTTCGCCCTCTCTTCAAGGGAAGCCGCGCCCCGGCAAGCCTTAATGGCTTTGCCTCTCATAGTCTAGACGCAACGGATCACAAAGACAACTCCATACGGAGCAATCGCCAAGGGCACGGCGCCGGCGCCGCTGGAATGTGGCGCGTGGGCCTGTAACCCCAATACGGTTCACTTGCGGTCAGTGTCGTATGAAAAAGGGCCACGGGAGTCTCCCGTGGCCCTTGTTTGCCGATTCACTTCTCGGCGCCGTTACGCCTTTGTCGTTCCCTTGGTCAAACGCAACGCTGACAGGCCTCCGGCCAGCAGGGCCAGGGCAATTGGCCACCAGGCCAGGGGCAACTCGGCCGTGCTCGATGCGTC
>Ga0272441_10012140_pt1 | contig 12647 bp, 10 predicted proteins | sample SSMProp6N_FD_193582 | JGI IMG/M metagenome (GOLD analysis project Ga0272441, IMG submission 193582) | Marine sediment archaeal communities from Little Sippewissett salt marsh, Falmouth, MA, United States - SSM-Prop-6N | ecosystem: Environmental > Aquatic > Marine > Wetlands > Sediment ...
CACGTTGCCGAGGAATTCGGGCTTCAGTTGGATCTGGATTTCCGAACGGCCATGGATGGAACGTATGGCGGCTTTGTCTACGATTTGATCCATCACCGTGGTCTGGAAGGTTTTTGCCGCCGCGTCGTCCGTTTGCGTCAATGCGGCTGCCTGGCCGGTGGCAGGCTTGACGGCCATGTTTGTCGTTGGGTCCCCTGCCATGCCTTTTGCCGTATCCTGAAATGAGGGGTGGGGTTTGGTCTGTTCGGCAGCCGTGCTTTTTACATTCTCCGATGACTGGCCTTTTTGCCACTCCTCTTCTTTGACATCCGCCCGTTCGACTCGCTGTGCCGGGTGGTGTGGGTCTTTGCCCCGGAAATTGGCCGTATCATCCTCTGGGTGAGTCGATCCTTGACCCGCTAAATCCGTTACCATGGATTCCGAGCCCTTGGTCTGGTCGGCAACGGGTTGTAACCGGGGGGTTGCGGGATCGCTCGCTTTCCCAGCGACTCCCGGCCCGGAGGGCAATCGCTCCTGAATCAATCGGTTGGTGCGCATTTGTCTGTCATCCCCGGCAGATACTGCCGGTTTGGACAAAGCGCGTGCGTCTTCCTTTTCAAGCCTTTCTTCTGGCCGGTTTTCCTTCATGAGTAATTCAGGCGAGCTTTCTCTATTCTGATAATCTTCGGCTTGTCCGGCCTGGGTGGGGATGCCTGAGGTTGCCGCCTGAACCTGTGGGTGTTTGCCGGCGGCTTGGTTGGTTTGCCCGACCGCCGGTATGTTTTCTTTAATCTGGCGCTCATCGACTTGTCCGAACGGGGCGGGAACGCCCGAGGCTGACGCCTGAAACTGTGGGCCTTTACCGGCGGCTTGGGCCTGCCCGGCTGCCGGCGTGTTCTCTTTTGGGACCATCATTTCTGGAATATCGGGCAACACTTCATGGGTGGGGATGCCGGCAACATGACTGCGCGCATGATGGGCGATAATGGCATTGATTATCCCTTGTGGAAGCGGGACTTGTCCATTGTCGAGAGTGTGGCCGTTCAGTGAGTGGGCAACCGGCTGATCTTCCGAGAATGGTTCCTTTGCGTCGGCAATCAGGGCCTGCAATTGATCGAGGACGGGTCGATCCAGATCGAGGTCGCTGGGTTGAAAATTAAAGCCGCTGTCGCCGTCAGCGTCCGCGCCAGCAGCGTTTTCCATATAATCCTGCACCCATGCCAGGAAAGAACCGGTGTTCTCATTGGCGGATAAAATGGTATCGTCATTGACTGGCAGGCCTTGAATGCCTTTTCCGATATTGACGTTGTTGTCCCCGAACCCGGGCACCAAACCGGTGACCGCCTGCATGAATCCGCTGAATGGGTTCATTGGCCCCCTCTGCTTTTTTGGATGGTTTTTCTGACATACCGATTGATCGCCACCTCATCGATGAAGTTCATTTCTTTTTTCAGCATCATCTGATTATATCGATCGAGGCTTTGATCCTTGAGTTTTTCCAGAATCTGGCGCTTCTTCATGGCTTCTAGCAACGCATCCTGTGTTTTCGATTCCCGATCCCTGATCTCGCCGATTACCGTCACTTGCCTGGCAATGCGGTCGGAAAGCCGTTTGAAATAGGCGTGGTAAGCCACCACCTGATCACTGGAAACCCCTTCTGCCTGTTCCTTTTTCAATGCGGTGCGTGTATCCATCTCTTTCCTTTTCAGCAATTTCATCTGCTGGTGGGCCGCCATCACCTGTTGACGGATCTCGGCAAGATCTTTTTTCAGTTGGTCTTCGATAAATTGCCGATGATCGAGAACCGTTTGCATGTTGAAGGTGTACATGGTTATCCTGATGCCCACGCCTGCATGTGTGAAATCCGAACCGGTGGTCTTTCCGACAGGTCTATCACATCTGTTTGCATCTTTATTAGCAACCACTATGCCAGTAATTTTTTTTTGGCATCTATCTGTTATTACCGTTATTTTTTAACATCTTTTCCCCGATTGTTGTTTTTGCCTAAACCGTAAAGTAGGCAACAATTACCGCCGCTGGCGTTTTTTTCCCTGTACCGACGGATCCTGCGGCCGTTAGAAACCATGAAAAAGAAACCCATTATTCCATCATGCATTTCAAGGCGTCGATACTCTCTTCAAAAGTCGACGCTTCGTGAATACCCTGTCGAAGATATTGATTGATGGGGTCGATCATCTGGATGGCATTGTCGATTTGGGGATTGCTGCCTGCCGCATAAGCACCGATGTTGATGAGGTCTTCGGCCTTCCGGTAGGTCGCCAGCGCTTCCTTGATCCGGCCGGCGTGGTGTTTGTGATCAAGATCGGTGATATCTTCCATCACACGGCTGATGCTCTTTAATATATCGATCGCCGGATAGTGATTTTGATTGGCCAGATCCCGGGTGAGCACGATGTGGCCGTCGAGAATGGACCTCGCCGCATCGGCGATCGGCTCGTTCATGTCGTCGCCTTCCACAAGAACCGTGTAGAGCCCGGTAATGGTGCCCCGATGCGACGACGTACCTGCCCGCTCCAGCAACTTGGGAAGTAGTGAAAATACCGAGGGCGTATAACCCTTGGTGGTGGGGGGTTCGCCCAGGGACAGCCCGATTTCCCGTTGGGCCATGGCCAGCCGGGTAACCGAATCCATCATCAGGTTGACGTGGTTGCCCTGGTCCCGGAAGTACTCGGCAATGGTGGTGGCGATGAACCCGCCCCGCAGCCGTACCAACGGCAGATGATCTGAAGTGGCGACAACGACCACGGATTTTTTAAGCCCCTCCTCTCCAAGATCCTTCTGGATAAACTCGTTGAGTTCCCTGCCCCGCTCACCGATCAGGGCGATGATGTTCACATCTGCCGAGGTTCGCCTGGCAATCATTCCCAGCAGGACACTTTTGCCGACGCCGGAACCCGAGAAAATCCCCATGCGCTGGCCGCAACCCACCGTCAGCAAACCATTGATAGCCCGGATACCCAGATCCAGTGGCTGCCGTATGCGTTTTCTGAGCAGGGGGTTCATCGGATTGGCGTATATGGGATACTCATCATCCGTCTCGATCGGCCCTTTCCCGTCGATGGGATGGCCCAATCCGTCGATGACCCTGCCGAGCAGCGCCTTGCCCACACCCACATGCGCCTTTTCTTTGCGTGCCTCTACCTTGCATCCGGGACCCAAGGTTCGAATATCTTCCAAAGGCATCAACAATACCGAGTCTTCCCTGAATCCACACACTTCAGCACTGATCGAGCCGGTTCCGCCTTCGGTGGTGATATCGCATACACATCCGATCTGGGACGCCGGTCCGCTGGCTTCGATCACCAGACCGACGATTTTCTGCACACGCCCGTTGGCCCGTATGGGAACCACGGACGCCAGTATGTCATGGTATTTGTCGATGCAAAATGGCTGCAACATGTTGGAGGGCTCAGCCTTTGGTAGAATGTTTGGGCAGCTGGTCTTTCAGCAGGTCTTCGATGATTTTGATCTGTTGATCGATCCGTGCATCCAGATCCCCGAGTTTGGTTTCGATCATGCAACCGCCCCGCTGGATCATTTCATCCGCTTCGAGCCGTAGAAGCGCACCAACGTCATCGGCAAGGAGTAATTCCTGTTTAAAACCATCGACCGTGTCGATATCCTTTGGGTTCAGTCTTATGGTCAGGTGACGTGGATCCACCACCTTTTTCATCGCCGCTTTGAGCACGTGCTGAATGACCGGGCCATGCTCGGTTTCATGGCCGATGACCTTTTTGGCGATCGCCAGCGCCAGCCGAACCGTTTCCGTTTCCATCCGATCAACATCCTGCTGTCGGATGCAGGCCATCTCTTCTACCGCGCGTTTGAGCGCAGCTGCGCCTTGTTCGACCTTTTTCTGCTGTACGGCAATCGTCTCGGCCCGGCCCTGATCCCTGCCTTTGTTGAAGGCCGCTTCAGTCAGTTGTTGAATCTGTTCTTTTTCCTGAGGTAGCGCACCCATGGCTGAGCCGTCATCCCTTCGGTCAAGCGCACCACCGACAAATTGCCCATGTGTGGATGCCGTTGCACCGCCTGTTTCCTGACTGTCGGGAATTTCCGGGAAATAGTAGAGTGCACATGACTCGGACGAAGACAATGGGTTATCCTTGGGTGAGTTAGCCAACAAATTCCTCCCCTCCCCGTCCGCTGATGACCAATTCACCCTTTCTTTCCATATCTTGGACGATTCTGGTAATTTTCTGTTGCGCATCCGTAACATCTTTGATCCTGACCGCACCGGACACGTCCATTTCCTCCTTGAGTATGCCTGCCGCCCGATCCGACATATTGCCGAAAATTTTCTCTTTTACTTCGTCCGTCGTCGCCTTGAGCGCTACTGCCAGCTCCTGAGATTCGACGGAACGCAGCACTTTCTGCAGCCCCCGGTCATCCACGAGAATGATATCGTCGAAAACGAACATGTTCTGACGGATTTCATCAGCCAATTCAGGATCGTTCTCCTCGATCTCCTCGATAATCTGCTCTGCAGCGGTCCCATCGATCATGTTCAATATTTCGGCCAGGCGCGGCACGCCGCCGGCTTCTTGAGTGGAAGCGGTTTCTTTGTTGGACAAGATTTCTTCAAACATGTTGTCGATCTCCTCCAACATCCCAGAGGCCACCTTATCTAAATTGGCGATACGGTATGCGACATCGGGTCTCGATTCGTCAGGCAGAAGCGCCATCACTTCACTGGCCATGCGGGGTTTCAGGTGAGCGATGATCAGGGCAATCGTTTGCGGATGTTCATTCTGAATCAGCTGGATCAGCAGTTCAGGCGCAATGGATTGAATGGCTTTGAGATTGTTCTCCCGCCGCTCATCTAAACCGCCTGCCGCTTCGGGCCCCTGGCCATTCTCTCCGCTATCAATTTGCTTGGTTGGCTGTGTTTTCTCAAGAAATTCCCTGGCCACGCTTTCAACCAGCCCAGGGGATACCGAACCCAGCTTGGACTGGAGTTTGAATATCAAATTTCGCTCCACTTTGCTGAGCTGATCCATCACCGGGGCGATAACGTCCCATCCCAATGCCTGAACAAGGATTGCTGCTTTTATCGATCCGATTAGATTTCTTGGGTCCATGATTGTGGCGTTCTGGGTTCAGCGTTCCGGGTTCTGGGTTCTGGGTTCAGCGTTGAGCTTTCAGCTTATGAGCTTATCAGCTACAGGCATTCCTCACGTTTCTTTGAGCCAGGCTTTCATGAGTTGAGTGGAACCGGAGCGATTCTCACTGATCGCATTTTCAATTTGCCGTGTGTAACTGTTGCCCTTATCCGACTCTGCATAGCGCCGCTCCAACTCCTTGATCGTTTGCGGAAGCTGCTCCAGCATCTGGATCTCCTCAATGGGTGTTGATGTCAGCCAGCGTGCCAGCGGTTTGATGATCATCATGAAGGACAAGAGGAAGAAAATTGCCGCCGCCGTGTACTTGATCAAGCTCTGGTGAGTCTTGATGGTCTCCATCCACCCGGGCGGTTCCGGCAAAGCGGTCATATCGGAGGCCAGTTCCACCTCAAAGGGGATATTCACCACTTCTATTTTATCGCCTCTGCCGGCATCGTAATCAACGGCACTCTTGACGATATTCTCAAGTTTGGACATTTCCTCTGTTGCTCGGGGAACATACTGCGCCTGCTCCCCGTCAGCGCCTTCTTCAGGCTGCTGGTAAGTGCCGTCTACCACTACGGCCACGGAAAGGCGCTGGATGCTTCCAATCGGCATGATTTGGCGATTGGTGAGTTTCCCCACTTCATAATTTTTGGTAAACTGCTGTCTTTGATTATTACCGCTACCACCGACTGCCGTCGTCCCCGTGTTGCTGGGAACCACGTTGGTCTGAAGACCGGGAACACCAGCTGCGGTTCCGGCTGAATCATTTGAAACCGAGCTCGAGGCTTGTTCGCTGCGAATCACCGAATTATCCGGCAGGAAAAGCTCCTCTGTTTTTTCCTGCTGGGTGAAATTGAGCAGACACGATACCCGGACGATGGCCTTATCCTGCCCCAGGACACTCTCCAGCATGGTTTTGACGCGGTTTTCCAGGAGCCGTTCTTTTTTCTCCTGAAAGGCCAGTTGGTTGGATGTAATTTGGCTGACAGTGGATTTTTCCTTGAAACCGGCCAGCATTTTCCCGCTGTTGTCAATAATGGTGACATCCTCCGGACTCAAGCGGGATACACTGGAAGAAATCAGGTGAACGATGCCCTGGACCTGCTCTTTGCTCAGATATTTCCCACGCCTCAACTTGAGAATGACGGATGCTGTTGCCGGATCCTCTTCTTCGATAAACAGGGATCGGGCAGGCATGACGATATGCACCCGGGAGCTTTCAACCTCCATCAAGGTATTGATGGTTCTGCTCAGTTCCCCTTGAAGCGCCCGCTGGTAATTTACATTCTGAACGAACTCGGTCATTCCCAGTTGCGTGTCGTCAAATACCTCGAAGCCAATGCCAGTGCCCCGCGGCAATCCCTGCGAGGCCAGTTCCAGCCTCGTTTCATAGATCTTCTCATAGGGGATGCGCACACCCGTGCCATCCATGGTCAGCTGGTAAGGGATCTGTTTGTCTTTCAGCTGACCGACGATTTCAGCAGCATCCTCCGGCGCCAAATTGCTGTACAGGGGGTGCAAGTCGCCGGTTTCCGACCAGGTCAATAAAAAGGCCAGCCCGGCAACGGTGCCGCCGACCAAGATGGCAATGGCCACCAGCTTCCCCGTAGAGAGTCCCTTGAGGGCCAGTTTTAATTGTTGCGGCAGTGTGGACAATGAAAAGGCCATCGCTACTCCGTTTGACGGTTCAGAGGTTCTGGGTTCCGACTTGTGGTCTCTGGTCTCTGGTTTCTGGTTTCTGTGGTTTGTGGTTCACTGCTCACCGTTCCGGGTTCCGGGTTACAGGGTTTCAGCCTTGAGCTTATCAGCTCATCAGTTTATGAGCTTAACAGCTATTTGGTTCTGGCTTTGAGCCTTCAGCCTATTATATGGACATTCGACGAATCTCGTCGAAGGCGGTCATGAGCTTGTTGCGGATCTGCAGCACCAATTCAAAGGAAATCTCCGCTTTTTTCATTGAGATCATCGTGTTGTGAATATCCTGGTTCTTGCCGGTGGCCAGATCGTCGATGGCTTGATCCGCGTTCAGCATTTGCCCGTTGACCTCGGTCAACGAGCGTTTGACATAGTCACTGAACGGTGTTGACGACGCTTCAGGCATCTGTTTTGTTGAAGGATCCATTTCCGGCAGGATCGTCTGCAAATTCGAAATTGTCAGATCGTTCATGAGGATTTCCCTATCTCCAGTGCGATCGCCGTCATGTCCTTCGTGGCGCGTACCGCTGTGGCATTGGCCTCGAAGCTTCTGCTGGCGGAAATCATGTTGACCATCTCTTCGACGATATTGACATTCGGCAGCCGGATATAACCGTTTTCGTCGGCATCCGGATGACCGGGATCATATTTTTCGACAAATGGCTTGTTGTCTTCGATGACACGAGCCACCTTGACACCGCCAGCCCGATCACCCAGGCGCTCGTCCAGCACCTCCTTGAATCCGCCTGTTTGAACCGCTTCGAAGATGACATCCTTGCGTTTGTATGGCTCTCCGGTTTCCGTCCGTGTCGTGTTCACATTGGCCATATTGCTCGAAATGAGATTCATTCTGAGTCGTTGAGCACTCAAGCCGCTCGAACTGATGGCCAGGCTGTCGAGAAAATTCATCTTATTTGGATCCTCCTGTAATCGCGTGTTTCAGCCCGCTGAACTTCGAGGCGACAATCTGGGAAGACGCTTTGTAAAGCAGGCTGTTTTTTGCCAGGGCCGTCATTTCACGGTCGATATCGACACCGTTTCGATCCCCGCGAAGCAGGAGCGGATCATCGCCTGACTGCCGTGCAATAGCTGATGGATCATCGGGCACAGGCGCGCCGGGAAGGTGCTGTCCATCCGTCTGTGTTAACTGGGTCGACGCAGCCGTCGGCAAATCCCTTTGAAGCGCTTCTTCGACATTCATCGAAAAGGGTTTGAAGTTGGGTGTGTCCGCGTTGGCCACATTGTTGATGATCAGCTCATGGTTGCGTGCCCGCAGATCCAATGACCGTGACAAGGTAGCAATCGTGCCGCTGAATAAATTGACTGGAAGATTGTCCATGATAGGCCTCACTTTTTTGATTTTGTGTTTAACGGAGCAAATTATGTACCAGCCCACACATCTGATTTGCATTCATTTCAGGACCCAGGCACGAAAAACGCAGGCCACCTTCTTATTACAGGCGTTTGAACATCGTTGGCCGCGTGTGGTTAAGCCGTTCTCATTCGACAGACATGTCCATTTCTTCTCGGTATTCATTCAACTTGTTTCGCAGGGTTCGGATACTGATTCCCAACATTTTCGCGGCATGCGTCCGATTGTCGCCCACTTGATTCAGCGTGTTAACAATCAGTTCTTTTTCCATTTCCCGAACAGTCATCCCCGCGGATAGAGAAGGCTGTCGGGGCGTTTTTTCAAAGCTCGCTTCCAATATCAGATGCTCCGGCAGGAGCTGTTCGCCGCTGCCGATCAGGACACCGCGCTCGATGGTGTTCTCAAGCTCACGAACGTTTCCCGGCCAGGGTTGCTTGACCAAAAGGTCCATGGCCTGATCGGAAACGCCCTGCATCACTTTGCCATTTTGGCTGCAAAAGCGTTTAAAAAAATAGTCGGCAAGCAGGGGGATGTCGTTTTTTCGTTCCCGCAGCGGCGGAATCGTCAAAGGAATGACGTTTAAGCGATAATAGAGGTCCTCGCGGAAAGCGTTGGATTTGACCGCCATTTTCAGATTCTGGTTGCTGATGGCAATCACCCGTGCATCGATCGCAATCGACCGGCTGCTTCCCAGCCTGACAATTTCTCTTTCCTGCAACGCGCGTAACAGTTTGGCTTGTAGCGGCAATGCCATTTCGGTAATTTCATCCAAAACCAGTGTCCCTTTTCCAGCGCTTTCGAATTTTCCGATTTTTCTGGAAATGGCCCCGGTGAAGGCCCCTTTTTCATGACCGAACAGTTCGCCTTCTGCCAGCGGTTCCGGCAGCGCAGCACAATTGATGGCCACGTAGGGTTCATTTCCACGGCTGCTGTTTGCATGAATGAATGCAGCCAGCAATTCTTTGCCGGTGCCGCTTTCTCCGGTTACCAGTATGGTTGCCGTGCTAGGTGCGACCTTTCTGGCCATGTCGAGGATACCGAGAAGCGCGTTATCCTGGGTGATGATTGTTTTGGTTTTTATAGGGTTGGGCGCCTGGTGATTCAGGATATCCCGGACTGCCTTCTCAAATGCATTTTCGATCAGTTCTGTTTCCATTGGATCGATGATGAAATCGGACGCACCCGCCTGCATGACGGAAATCACATCCCGGGCCGTACTCACTGAAGAGCCGATCAGGATGCGGATGGCGGGGAAGTGGTGCTTTGCCTGTCGCGTCAAATCAAGGCTGGACATGTCATCGGGCCCTATATCAGCGTATACGATCTGAAAAGGACGGGCGTGCAGGATCTCCAAGGCCTTTTGTGCATCTGAGCAGGATTCGAACTGCAGCGCGCTGTTTTTTTCGAGTACACCGGACAGATGTCTGCGCAGATTCGAATCTTTAACAACAAGCAGGGCTGAAATAGGTTTCTTCATGTTTCTTTGGGTTAAACCAGGCCTTAAATAATTCATTCCATTTTCGGGTTCATGTTGGCACGACTGCGGTCCGCGGTCCGCGGTCCGATGGGAGTGGGTTATTCAAACCCACTCGATATGGCAATCGCTTCAGCATTGACTGCAAATTGGCTGCCATGGAAGAAATAACGGATCGACTCATGTAAAAAACAATATCTAACGTTTTGTTTTTTTTTAAATTTATTATCTTACTAAAGATGGGCACAGCGATCGGGAAGCGAAGAAAAGGAGATTGATCAGGCGTCAATTCAATCGATCGATGTCAGACGCTTGACATTAGCCCGATGAAAGGTTGTTTTTGCAGCCCGTGTGACTCAAAACTGCGGGACCGCGGGTATCAGGTAAATTGGCAATTTGTGGATGAGCACGAGTTAGGAATCATATCGCAATCAATACCGGTGGACCCTGAGCATACCGCTATCGCGGGAACCACAGGCAGCAGACTAGACATACGCCTTCATGAAGAGGGATGAAGTGTAACGTAGATATCGGACTTTTACATAGCCGTCAATGTAGGTTATGCACATTTCTGCAGCTCATAGCGCTTGATTTTTTCCACGAGCGTGGTTCGCTTTACCTGAAGCAACTGTGCGGCTCTGTTTTTTACCCACTTGGTTTTTTCCAGGGACTGGTAGATCAACCGCTTTTCGAATTCACTGACAGCCGTATTCAAACAGAGCCCATCACCGGTAATCTCCGGTGCGCAAAAACTGCCAGTCGGCGTTTGATTTTTCATTTTTGCAGGCAGATCATTGATGTCGATCTCCCCTTCTCCTTTAATTACCACCATCCGTTCCATCAGGTTGGCCAGTTCCCTGACATTTCCAGGCCATGCGTGCCGCCTCAGTACATTCACCGCCTCATCGGAAATCGAGGTGACATGGGTTTTTTTTGTTTTGTTGAGACAATTTAAAAAATGGGCGACAAAATGGGGGATATCCGATCGCCGTTCCCGCAGGGAAGGAAGATTGATGGGGATCACAAAAAGGCGGTAAAAAAGATCCTCGCGAAAGTTGCCCTTCTGCACTTCCTCTTCCAGATCCCTGTGCGTGGCGGCAACAATACGAACATTAACCGTTACCGTCTTGCAACTACCAACCGGCTCAAAGCAGCGTTCTTCGAGCACCTTCAGGATCTTTACCTGAAGGTCCTGGCTCATATCGCCGATTTCATCCAGGAAGATGGTTCCTCCGTTGGCGGCTTCGAACTTGCCGACTTTATTGGCAGTGGCACCGGTAAAGGCGCCCTTCAGGTGGCCAAAGAGCTCGCTCTCCAGCAGGTTTTCCGGAATGGCGCCGCAATTAATCGAGACAAAGGGTTGATCCTTTCTATAGGACTGCTTGTGGATGGCGTGGGCGATCAACCCTTTCCCGGTGCCGGTTTCCCCGTTGATTAAAATGGTGCTGTCGCTGTCGGCCACCCGCTCGACCAGGCGGAAAATCTTCTGCATCCGTGCACTTTCACCAACGATTCCTTCAAATGCGTCAATCTGCTTGGATTGTGAAGCTGAATCCTCAAGAACCACTACCGCATCACCGTCGCTGATCATTGCTGAATTTAGCACGCACATACCTCCTGCTTTATCAATTTATACATAAAGGGAATCGAGGGATGCGCTATTGTCCAGCAATTTCGTTGCCGAAATCTACAGGACACCAACCTTTTTTTGAATTCCACCGGCTCATATTTTAGGGACAAATACCTCTAACACAACATATAGATAAATTTTCTTCTTTGAGCATTATCGGTTGTACTACCCCATATATAGTATTTTTTTCATTAAAATAAGAATTTATCGAAATCTTTGAATCATCTTCTCAAGGTTGATGACCTGCGCACAGATCATTTTTTGCAAGGTGCAATAGGACAATTTTGGCCGGTGAGCAGCCTAACTTGTGCCTCATCATAACCGATCATACCCCTGGTGGTGGATTTCCATTTTCAGGAAACTGCATCTGGTACCTGAACCGATCGGTTGAATACCATTATCGCTACTGCGATTAAAACCACAGGGCTCTTTGCATTTTGCAAATTTTTGCATTTTGCATATGTGGCTTTTGCTTTGTTCCTGGTAAATGGAAAGTCCTAATCTTGATGAACTCGTAAGTCGCATTTCCGACGGATTCGTAAAAAGCTTTTTCAGGCCATCCATGGCTATACAACCGAAAGGAATCGAAATGGCGTAGGAGCGGCTTCCAGCCGCGATCATCCCATTGCATCGCGGCTGGAAGCCGCTCCTACGAACAACGACCCTGTTTCGATTAACGCTTCCTTAGAATTTCGAGATCAAGGCTTGTAAATCCTGAGAATACCGCTATCGCGGGTGCCGTTGGCAGCGTACTTTCGATACGCCGCAGTGACGCAGGATGCAGCGTAACGCAGATATCGTGCTTGTTAAGACTCCGTCACTCTTTTTCCTAAAGTAAAAACCATCAGGGACGATAATAGGGTTGTAAGGCGCAAATAAAAATCGAAAGGAGGCGGTGGCAAGACCGCAACAAAAAACGCGCTTACCGAGCAAACCATACGGCAAGAATGCCGAACCTAAAAGCCTAGAAAAGGAGAATGACCATGGCAATCGCATTGACCTCAGGAATGAGAAGCAACCTGATCGCGCTTCAGAATGTTGACAAACTGATGACCACCACCCAGAACCGCTTGTCCACCGGCAAGCGGGTCAACTCGGCGCTGGACGATCCGGTCAACTTTTTCAAATCCAAAGACCACTACAACCGCGCCAGCGACCTTGCCGCCAAAAAGGACGGCATGAGTGAAGCCGTAAAGGTCATCGAGGCCGCCAATACTGGAATCGAAAAGATCGAAGACCTGCTTAACCAAATGAAGTCACTGGCCTCCGCGGCCAAGACCTCCAGCAATGTTGGCGACTTGGAAGACCAGTATGACAAAATTATCGAGCAGGTCACCAACATGGCGTCAGATTCCAGTTACGGCGGCC
>Ga0272441_10012142_pt1 | contig 12646 bp, 2 predicted proteins | sample SSMProp6N_FD_193582 | JGI IMG/M metagenome (GOLD analysis project Ga0272441, IMG submission 193582) | Marine sediment archaeal communities from Little Sippewissett salt marsh, Falmouth, MA, United States - SSM-Prop-6N | ecosystem: Environmental > Aquatic > Marine > Wetlands > Sediment ...
TGATGAAGAACAGTTCGCTGGTCTCGCCCAGCTTCGCGTCCTTCTTCACCGAGAAATGGACGGTGAAGTCGCCGTAGGCTCCTTTCTTCACGACGCGCAAGCCCTGCACGTTCTCGACCTTCACGTTGTCGGCCGCCTCGGACTTGCCGACCTTGACGGGGCCGGGAAAGGCGTAGGGCACCACGGTCACGTTGGTGAGCGGCTCGAACTCGCTCTTGTTATGGATGCGGATGCTGACCTGGTTGTCCTGGCTGCCACGACGGGCCTCGGCCAGGTGCCACTCCAGGTCCGACGGCTCGCGGGCAAGCTCCTTGTAGCAGGCGATGACGGTGTACTCGACCTCCCACGACCGCCAGGACGGCACGCCCAGCTTGTCGGGCGCGTCCTTGCGCCCGGTCTTCTCCTGGCCGGGATTGTCCTCTTCCTTCCAGATGAGGAACTTGACGGTTGCAGACCGGCCGGCGGGCGAGGTCTTGGGATCTTCCTTCTTGCCCTTCGCGTCACCCGCGGCGGGAGCGGGCGCCGCAGCCTCCCCGCTGTCGTCGTCAAGCTTCGAGGCGATGGTGACCATCAGCGTGAGCTCGGTCGCGTTGTCCTGGCCGCGTTCGATCTTGTCGACCCGCCAGGACCGCGCCGTGCCCTCGCGTGTGGCCTCGACGCCGGCGGGCGGCGCCACCTTCAGCCAGGCCGCGGTGCAGGACATCTTGATGCGCAGGTTCTTGACCGGATCGGGGTCGTGGTTGACGATGCGGAGCGTGACGGGCGTCGCCTTGCCCACTTCGAGCAGCAGGTCGGCGCGCGCCGCACCCAGCGCGGTCAGCAGGAAGAACGCGGAGAACAGGAACCGCTTCATGTCTGGTCACTCCATCGTTATGCCGCCATCCGCAGCGGCTGTACGAACGAGAAACGGCGACGGGCGGCGGAAAGCCAGTCCATGCGTCTCGCCCGCCGGAACGCAGCGTCGCCGTTCGGCTTCGGCTGTGTGATCGAGTCGAGCAGTGCGCGGTAGTCGGCCTTCACGCCGCGCGACTCGAGCGTCTGGAAGACGGCCTCGATGTCCTTGGAGGTCGCGCCGGACTTGATCAGGTGTTCGAGCATCTGCTTCTGGAGCCGGTTGTTGGCGCCCGTGCGTTCGCCGGCGGGAAGGTGCCCGCCGAAATACTTGAACCCGGCGAGGGCGGGCGTCAGTTTGAACTTGATCATCGTTTCGTTCATCTCGGCCTGCTGCTTGGCGAGGCCCAGGTCGGCTTCGAGGTCCTTGATCTTGGTCTCGATCTCGGCGCGGTTCGGGGCGTCGGGCTTGAGCTGATCCTTCAGCCCCTGGATCTGCCCCTCGATGTCCGCCTGCTGCTTCGCCGTCTTGTCGCGAGCCTGGAACAACGGCGCCAGGTGGCCCTCCATCGACTTGAGCCCGGCCTCCGCCATCACCGTGGCGAACTCGGTGTGCTGCTTCATGAAGTCGGCCAGGGCCTTGCGATACTCGGGCGAGTCGGGCGTGAGCCCCTCGCCCTTGAGCCGCCGCACGATCATGTCCGGGTCCGGGTCGTTCTTGTAGCGGCCCATCAGCAGGATGTGGTCGACGTACTTCGCGGCGGGCTGGATGTTGTGCTTCTTGATGAGCCGCGACAGCATCACGCAGAAGGTGCGATGGTCGACGTACTTGCCCTTGGCAACCTCGCCGAGCAGGCGGTTCATCTCGGCCCGCAGCAGCGGATGGGTGCAGGCGAAGCCGACCAGGCCGCGGATGTTCCGCTTCCCGATCTCCTTGATGAGCTTGGCGCCCGGCTTCTTGTCGAGCCCGTCGGCGTCTGCGGCGAGCCCCGGCGCCTTCTTGCCCGCGAAGAACGCGTCATCGAGGATGATCTCCCAGCCCATCTCCTCGCGCAGCTCGGAGTTCTTGCCCTCGGCGATGTCACGGGCGTCCTCCGGCATCTGCTCCAGGTCTTTCTTGTACTTCTTCTTGAACTTGCCGCCCTCCACGACCAGGACGTGGTCGCCGAGCGCGGTGAGGTACCATAGCATGTTGAGGCGGCCCGACTGGCGGTAGCGCTCGGGGTGCTTGAGGTCGGCCAGCACGGTCTTGTACGCCGCGTCGAGCTGGCCGTGCATCTCGGTCATCTTCTGCCGCTTCGTCTCGCGGTCCATGTTGGGGTCGGCGAGAATCTTCTGGGCGTCTTCGATCACCTTCTGCGCCGCCTGCCGGTCGAGCGTACGGCCGGTGAACATGTCGGCGTTATCGACCATGAACGCCATGTCGAGCGCCTCGGTGTCGACGTTCTTGCCCATCTTCTTGAGGGCGCCGGCGAGGATCTTTTCGAGCACCACGCGCTCCTCGGCGGTCACGTCCTTGAGCCCCTTGACCTTCTTGAGCAGCATGGTGAAATCGAGGTCACTGGCCCACGGCTTGTACTCGCCGCCCTTGGCGCGGTTGAGGTAGCCGCCCGAGCCGGTGGGGACCACGCACTGGATCATCTGGGTGATCTCTTTGAGCCGCGCGGGCGAGATACCCTCGCCCTCAAAACCCGCGGCGTCGAGCAGCGCCTTGACGTCGGCCTCGCCGCCCAGCGCTTTGACGAACGTGTTGAAACACTCGCGGTGCAGCACCTGCCGGGCCATGTCGAGGTGCTTGAGGAACTGGTCCTGGCTCATCTCGCCCTCTTTGGGCGTCTTGCCCAGCGTGGACAGGATGTCGTCGGCGCGGCCCTGGTAATCCTCGATCAACCGGATGGCGTCGTCCAGGCATTTCTGGTGCGTTTCCGCATCGAGTTCGCCTTCGAGCAGCCGGGTGGCCAGGTCGGGGTCGAACGGATGGTCGTCCAGCATCTTCTTGACGACCGGGCCGTCGGTCGCCTCGGTGACGAGCTTCTGCCGGGCGCGGAGTCGTTTGATCTTCGCGGTCGCGTCCTCGTCGGTGTCCGGCTTCTTGCCGTCGTCCGGCTTCTTGCCGTCGGGATCGGGCGCCTTCTCGGTGCCTTCTTCGAGCAGCTTGGCGATAGCCTCGGCCAACTGCTCGGCCTCGGCGATCCGCTTGAGCGCGCGGCGCGCCTCCCATTCCTTCTGTGCCGACTCGTTCCCGGCGGCCTGCTCCAGGTCTTTGGGCTTCGGCGCCTTCTGCCGCTGATCGAGCAGGCCGGCGTAGTAGTACATCGCGCTTTCGCTGATACGCCGGTAGGTGTCGGTGTCCTTGATCTCTTTGATCTTGTTGCCGGCGGCGTCGGTACCAACCTCATACGTCGCCTCCAGCGCCTGCGTCAGCATGGTAAACATGGTGCCGGCCACGCGGTCGGCGACCCCGGGGTCCCACTTCAGCTTGCGGATCAGCACCTCGTCCTTGAAGGTCTCCTCGGCCAGCTGAAACCCGAGCTCCTTCGTCATCTTCATCATCCCGGAGGCGAAGCCCTGCTGCCGGAAGGTCTGCACGGAGATGACGCCGCTCAGCGGGTTGAAGTAGCCCTGGACCACCCCGGCCAGCTCGTCGGCCAGCGACGTGGGCGGCGGGACGGGCAGCTTGACCTTCAGCATCTGGGCCAGCTTGGCTCGGTAGGGCCCGACCACCTTGCTCATCACGCCCTGAGTCGCGATGTGCCACACGATCAGGTCACCGATCTCGGTGCCCATCTTGCCAAACTTCGCACCGGTCTCCCACCAGGCGAAGAGTTGCTCGGCCGCCGCCACCTGCTTGGTCGACACCACGGTGGAGTCCATCTCGTTCGCGGTGATCAACGAGTTCTTCGCGCCGATGTAGTCGTAGAGCTGGATCTTATCGAGCGCGTCCTGGAGGTGTGCTGCGGCGAGGAACTTGGGCGAGGGGGTCGAGGCGCCCATCGCCTCCAGCTTCTCCTTGGCCACCTGCGCCGCGAACCAGTTCTTGTCGCGTTGGGCGCGCTCGCGCATCCGCAGCAGCGCCGCCTGCCGGAAGCTGATCTTCTCCCGCTGCGCCGTGTCCCAGAACCGGCGATAGTCGGGATGCGACTTGAGCAGTTCGCGATGCCACGAGTTCTTCGTTTTGGCGCCGACCACCTCGACCTTCGGCCAGTCGAACTTCGCCTTCTCAAGCTGCTTGAAGGTAAGACGCATGCCCTCGAGCTGCTCGCCGCGGTGCGTGACCCAGCGCTCGATCTCGGTCTGCTGCGGACCGCGCGGATTGCACCACCGCGCCAGGAAACGCCCGGTCACCACCAGGGTGCGAATGGGCGAGAGCAGCAGCTTGAACGAAAACTTGCCTGTCTTCTTGTCGAGCCCGATGTACTCCGACTCGGTCTCCTTGAGCGCCTTCATGGTGTGACAGGCGCTCTCGTAGGCGATCATGTATTCGGTGACCAGCCGCTCCTCGTGGGTGAGGGTGGTGGACGAGGCGATGCGGCGGAAGCCGCCGCTGAGCGCGTCGAAGAACGTCTTGTCCTCGTAGAGCAGCTTGCGCGGATGCTCCTTGGGCGCGTTGGCGTAGCGGTCCGTGAACTCCTTGAAGGTCACCGGGTGCCGCTCGGCCAGATTGGCCTCCAGGCCGAGGTACGACCGGATCCCGTTGTCGTCGATGGCCAGCGCTTTATCGAGGAACTCGAACTGGCCGTCGAACTGCTTGCGCCGTTTTCGGATGTCCTCGTGCGTTCGCTCGACCTGCATGCGCGGCCGGGCGATGCCGGTCGCCGCGACGACCGACTTGAATTGTTCGGTGAAGACGGTCATCGCGCCGCCGCCGATTTCCTTGAGATGCTCGGCCTCGTCGATGAACAGGCGGAGGTCTTTCTGCAGCGCGGCGAGCTGGCGGTTGACGCGTTCGCCGGGCGGCCCGGCGATCCCCTCCAGTTCGTCGAGCCGCTCGTTGATCTGCTCCAGCTTCCGCTTCATGCCCTTCTGGAGCGCACCCTTCAGCGAGGTAAAGATGCGGAGCGAGTAGTCGAGCTGAGCGAGGAAGGTCTTGTCTTCCTTCAGCTCGCGGCCGGCGACGGAGACCAGCCCCTGATCGATGTACGCCTCCCGCAGCTCCTTGCCGGAGTATTGCGCGTCGCCGGTCACGATGGCCCGCCGCTGCCCGGCGAGCAAGGTGAGCCGGCGATAGGTCCCGAGCGTCCGCGCCAGCTCGTACGTATGGGCGGCCTCACGCGTGGCCCGCTTCATGATGCGTCGGCGAATGGCCAGCTCGGCGTACCGCGAGCTCATCGCGGCGCCGAACTGGTCCAGCTTCTGACGGGTCCAGGGCTCCTCGCGCACCTGGCCGGTCTTCGAGTTGATCTGCCGCTCTTCCTGCTCGATCGCCTTCTTCGTCGCGGTGATCTTCGTGTTCTCCGCGCCGATCTGCTTCTGCACCCCGTCCGCCTGTTGCTGGAGCTTCTTCTTCTTCTCCTGCAGCCACTTCTTCCGCTTGGTCTCGGCGGGCTTCAGTCCCTTGATCAGCGCGTCGGCATGGCGGACCAGAATCTGCTTGCTCTCGCGGTCGACCAGCAGCTCGCGCTTCTTGGTCTCTGCGGCGGTGAGGTCCTTCTTGAGCTTGTCCAGTTGCCGGGTATCGCCGGCCCACAGGTCGGCGGCCCGCTCGAAGGTCGCAGTGGGCAGGGCGGTCTCGTCGGCCGCGCGGCGGGTGAGCAGGAAGTTGTCCACCTTGTTTTGCCGCAGCCGGCGGGCGTCGTTGACCCGCTGCCGCAGGGACTTGACGATGCGGTCGCGGGCCGCGACCTGGAAGAACGTGAGGCCCTTCTTCTTGGGGTCCTTCGGCTTGCCGATCAGCCGGTCGACGTACTCCCGCTCGAGCTTGTGTCGCTCGGTCATCGCATTATCGATCTCGGTCGAGACCTTGGAGCCGAGCCAGTAGAGCTGCATCACGGCGGGAACTTCGTCGGCCATCCCCACGGCCTTTCCCAAGGCCTTGGAGATGGTGGCCAGGTCGACCTGGTAGAAGCCCCACACCGTCTTCCAGACGGACTCCTCCTCCTTGGAGCCCAGCTTGTCGAGCCGGCCGCTCAGGTCGGCGGCGATGCGCATCTCGATCGCCGTCAGCTTCGCCTCGCGCTCGCGCAGTTTCTTCACCTGTGCGCCCAGCGCGGCATCGTCGATGTGCAGTTCGGTCAGTTCGTCCGGGCGCTGGGTGGTGAACTCTTTTTCCAGCTTCACCTCGCGCGACTGTTTGTCCGCCGCAAATGCCGGGGCGCCGACAAGGGCCAGCAGGACGAGCCACCGCCAGGCGAAATGGCGGCGTGTGCAGAGCAGCGCGGTCATAGCATGCTCCTCGAGGGAGGCGGCCGCGACGCAGGCGTCGCGGCGGTCAGGTTGTCGTTCTGTTCGAGCCCGGGTCGGCGATGGGCTTCCTTGGGGTGCAGCAAAGCGGCAATGAATTAAGAGCCGCGGTGCGCCGGGAGCGCTCCGCGCTGGACGGGTCCTCCACACCCCGTCCGGCCGCTCATCCCAAGTTGACGTCGCCCGACCAAGCGGTTCACGTTACCCCGGGCGTTCCGTGACAAAGGCGTCAAAACCGGATTGTACACCCTACCGGTAGGTGATGCAACAAGTTTGAGCGCTCTGATGTGCCGACGGAGCACCCGCCCACAGTTCCGGCGCAGAAGAGGAAGGCCGGTATGGGCGGCAAACGCCGCACGCCGGCGTTCGCTCGCGGTTCCTGCAACACTGCGGCTGTCCGCTCTCTGCTGTCTGTCGGATTCTAGACTTCCGGACGCCTCGGGGTACAATGACCCCTTCTAGAAAGCCGGCGGCCAGAGTAGCGAAGAGACTCAAGAGGTAAAAGCATGGCGATCAGACGGGCGACAATATCGTGCATGGCGCTGCTTCTGGCCTGGTCGGCCTGTCGCGCCGCCGAGGAGCCTTTGCCTGCGGCCGATCGCGCGATGAAAGAAGCCGGGCGGATATTTGAAGCGGCCGGCGCACGGAACGGATTGTGTCTGCACCTGGGCGCGGGGCGCGAGGGGACGGCGGGGCTGACCGCTGCGTTGGCGAAGAGCCGCGAGGTGCCGGTGCATGGCCTGGCCTTTGACGACGCGGCGCTCGGCCGCGCTCGCCGGGCAGTCGCGGCGCTGGACGTGCCCGGCCGCGCGATGATCGAGAAGCTGACGGGGCCGTCGCTCCCCTATCTGGCGAACCTCGCCAGCCTGATGGTCGTCGAGGACACGGCCGCGCTGGCCGCGAAGGGCATCACGCGCGACGAGGTGCTGCGGGTGCTCGCCCCGGACGGCGCGTTGTGCGTGAAGAAAGACGGCAAGTGGACGGCGACTGTCAAACCGCGTCCCAGGGAGATGGACGAGTGGACGCACCCGCATCACGGGCCGGACGGCAACCTGGTGTCGGGCGACAGAGCGCTCTCCTTCCCGATCAGCCTGCGCTGGATCGCCGGCACCCCCTTCGGCCGGGGCGGCTTTGCCTCGTGCGCCCCGTGTCGCGCGGTGGTGCTGGCCGGGGGCCGATGCTTCACCGTCACCGTCGACAGCCTGCACTCGACAAAGGGGCAGGCCTACCTCATCGCCCGCGACGCGTTCAGCGGGTTCCCGCTCTGGCAGATCAATTGCGAGGGGACGTACAACCGAGCGCAGCTTGACTGGCGCAACGTCTGGCCGCTGGTGGCGACCGACACGCGGGTATACACCAAAAGGAAGAACGAGCTGATCATCGTGGACGCGGCGTCGGGCGAGGTGAAAGCCACCTGCGCCACGAAGTACGAGCCCAGGCGGCTGGTGCTGTCGGACGGCTGCCTGATCACCGCCTGCTGGGAGAAGATGGGGCTGTCCAACCCGAAGGACGGCTTCGAGAGCGACGGCATCCGCGCGGTCTGGTGGCCGGCCGGGAACGGCAGCGTCGAAGCGTTCGATCCGAAGAGCGGGAAGCGGCGATGGGCGCTGCCGCTGGCCGCGCTGACGCTGGTTGCCTCTGAGGGAACGGCGTACGTTCTCACTCACAAGGGCAACCCGCCGACGGAGAGAACCGTGGTGGCCATCGACCTGCTGGCGGGCAAGGAGAGGTGGCGCGTGCCGCACACCACGTTCGGCAAAGAGGCGGACACCTGCCTCAACTTCGCCGGGCCCGGTTGCGTGGTCATCTCCAAGAGCAAGGCCAAGGGCAAGCGAGAGGTGTTTGTGCTCTCGGCGGCGGACGGCTCGGTACTGCTGCGCATTCCCAAGACGACCGCGCGCAGCCTGGTCGGCGGCGAACTGTGGTGCAGCGACGGACGGTATAATCTCCAGACCGGCAAGAAGGTGCCCGGCGTTGGGGTAGGCAAAACCCATGCAGGAGTAAATGTGGTCGGCGGGTGCGTGCCCCCCATCGTTGTGGGCGGCCGGTACATCACCAGTTCGCGCGGCGGCGCCTATTTGCAGTTGCCCGAGGGTCCGGGCCAGCGGCCGGTCAAGCGGTCGTATCCGGGCGTACGGGGCGCCTGCATCCAGGGCATGGTCCCGGCGAACGGCATGTTCTACACCGCGCAGAACAACTGCGCCTGCTTCCCGGCTCAGGTCGGCGGGTTTCTTGGCGTCGGCCCGTGCGACGCAGCGCCCAAAGCGGAGGAGTTCGCCAGGCCCCGCCCTGTGGAGAAGGGCCCGGCCTTCTGCGCCGTCGGCCCGCCCGCGTCCGCGGATGACTGGCCGACCTACCGCCAGAATGCCGAGCGGAGCGGCGGGTCCAGCACCACGCTGCCGAAGACGCTCAAGCTGGTGTGGAAGAAACCGTGCGTGAGGCCCGGCACAGGGCGGTTTGCGGAGGCATGGGACGCGCGGATCGCCATGCCGCAACCGCTGACGGCCCCCATCGTGGCCGCGGGAATGGTCCTCATCGCCGGGCTCGACACCGGCGAGGTGATGGCTCTGAACGCATGGACCGGCGCCCCGATATGGAAGACGCTGCTGGGCAGCCGCATCGATTCCCCGCCCACCTACCGCAAGGGGCTGTGCCTTGTCGGGTGCCGCGACGGATGGGTGTATGCGCTGCGAGCGAAGGACGGCGTGCTGGCCTATCGCGTCCGGATCGCTCCTGCGGAACGTCGCATGGTGGCCTACGGCACCGTGGAATCGGTCTGGCCGGCGGCCGGCGCCGTACTGATATACGATGGTATCGCCTACGCCACGGCGGGCCGATCCACGCGGACGGACGGCGGGATCGCGCTGGTGGCCTTCAAGCCAGAGACGGGTGAGACGGTCTGGGCCCAGTGCCTGGGCGGCAAGCTGGCCTGCCTGATCGACGTCCTGGCGATCCGGAAGGGGGAACTTGCCTGGCATTGGCTGCGGATGGATCCCAAGACCGGCGCCGACTGGCCGCTGGCTCAGAAATTCTACAACAAGTTCGGCATGATCGACGGGGCGTGGGCGGCGGGCTATGGCAAGCGCAGCGGACGCGGCTTTATGCTGGGCAAGGCCTGCAGCAGTATGATGGCGTGGAACGACCGGCTGGTGGTGCTGCCGAGGTACGCCGTAGCCCGAGCGAAGGTCGAGGCCCCCAAGCCACCGCCGAACTCGAGGGCCAAGCATCCCGACCGGTTTAAGCCCGAAGATCTCGCCTGGCGGGTCAAGCTGAAGCCGCACGTCCAGTGGGCGAAGATGCATGCCATGGCGGTGAGCGGCAACACCGCGCTCTTCGCCGGATCGGTGTTCACCCACCTGGACCCGGACAAATACGACGGCAGTTTCCTGTGGACGAAATCAACGGCGACCGGCGAGACGCGGCAGGAGCGGATCAAGCTCGACGCGCCGCCCGCCTATGATGGCCTGGCCGTGGCCGGCGGTCGGGTGTATCTGGCCCTTCAGAACGGTACACTGCTCTGCTGGGGTAAATGACGCGGCGTCTTTCGAATGGATCTGCGGCACTGACATAGCGGGCGGCACGGCCAATTGGGGGAGGCGATTCTTGCTGGCGCCTGACGATTGATCTTGCCCGGACAGCGGCGCCCTGCCGTGGATGCTTGATAGAAAAAGGCTAAGGATATAGAATCAATGAGGTCTGGGGCACCCGGCCTGGGCATGCCCCCGACATCCGGCCCTGCGACGTGCCTCATTCGCATGATACCCTGTGTGGCCAAGGTGGACTCTCCGGCCAACAGCTCCCCGGGAGACGAAACATGAGAATGACGGCCCTTTGGGTTGCGGTCGGCGCAATTCTGTTTGTCTGCCTGGCGGGTGCCGCGGGGGCGGCTGAAGAGGCCAAGCCGGCTGGCGGCACGGTTGTCCTCAACACCGACAGCATGTGGCGGATGCGGCTTCTCTGGGAGACGGAGGAGGTGCTGCTGAGATCGGGCAAAGTGGACCACGCAGCTCTGAAATTCAAGGGCCCCCGTGCGACGCGCTGGAAGAAGGGGGCGACCGCCGAAGAATTCGACGTGGAGAAGGTGCCCGTCCTTCGCGAGCCGGCCGAGACACCGCCTGACTGGATGAAACCGGACTTTGACGACAGCCGATGGGCCTATGGTCAGGGGCCGCTGCTGAGTGGGGGGACGAGGACCCAGCGGTCCGACGCGGCAAGCGGGGTCGGATGGAAGCTGCTGTTGTTGCGCGGCAAATTCGATGTGACCGATCCGGCCAAGGCCGAGGGATTGACGTTGTCGGTCGTGTACAAGGGCGGCATCGTGGTCTATCTGAACGGGGAAGAGATCGGCCGCAGCCACATGCCTGAAGGACACATCGGCCCGTATACTCCTGCGGCCCCCTATGACAAGGCCGTGTGGATGCGGGCAGATGGTTACGGGATGAAGGGGGGAGACTATCGCAGCTATTTGAAGAAGATCGCGTCGGACAAGTCCGGAAAAGCGCCGAGGCGAATACGGACGCTCTCCGGCCTCAAGATCCCTTCCGGGAAGTTGAAAAAAGGGATGAACGTTATGGCGATCGCGGTCCATCGCCCGCCCGCCCGGTGGGAGTTGTACGCGACGCGGATCAAGGCCTATCCGCTCCCCACGGGGACGTTTCCCCGGCTGGCGCTGCATTCCGTCGAGCTGATCGCGCCACGCGGCGCAGCGGTGGCGTCCGCGGCGGCGGGCAAGGCCGCCGGGCGGCTGAGGGGGTGGAACTACTCCGTCGCGCGGCGGGTATTCACCTCGTTTTATCGGCACGCGCCCGCCGAGCGCCTGCACCCGATTGCGATCGTGGGATGCCGCAACGGCGTCTTTTCCGGCCAGTTGGTGCTGGGTTGCGCCGATCCCATCAAAGGCCTGAAAGTGCAGGTAAGCGACCTCAAAGGCCCCGAAGCGATCCCGGCTCAGGCGGTCAACGTTCACTACGGCCTGCCCGACGGGTGGATCCGCCAGGGCTGGATGATGAGCGTAAAGGGGCCCTGGTTCGACGGCCTGGAAGAACGGCCCCCGGCCGAGGTACCGGTCTACAAGGACGGAGGCGGGGCGGTTCAGCCGGTCTGGTTCAGGGTCACGGTCCCCAAGGACGCCAAGAGCGGGGACTACAAGGCGGCCGTCAAGATCACCGCCGATGGCGCCGAACCCATACAGACCCGGATCGAGCTGAAGGTGATAGACTGGGCTCTGCCGGAGCCGAAAGAGTTCATCATGGACATGGATTACTTCCAGTCGCCCGACACCCTCGCCATGAAGTACAAGGTGCCCTTCTGGTCTGACAAGCACTGGGAACTGATTGAGAAATCGTTTATCGAAATGGAGCGGTTCTCGGGCAAGACCGCCTACATCACCTGCATCCGCCAGACGCAGTTGGGGAACCAACACGGGATGGTGCACTGGGTGCGGGATGAGAAGGGCAACTTGACTCCGGACGTCAGTATCGCGGAGAGGTACCTGGACGTCGCCCTCAAGCACCAGGCGGTCAAGGCGGTGGTCCTGTACGTGTGGGCGCCGCCGTCGTCCGAGGGAGAGTACAGCGCGGTCGGCATCACGCACGACCGCGAGATATTCATCTCCGTACGAGACAAGAAGACCGGCAAACTGACCGAAGAAAAGGGCCCCGTGTGGGGGACGCCGGCGTCCTGGAAGTTCTGGGGGAAGCTGACGCTGGCCGTCAAGGCGGCGCTGAAGAAGCGGGGCCTGGATGACAAGATGATGTACGGACTGCTCGGGGACCACCGGGCGACTCGAAAGGCGATGGACGACATCAGCGCAGCGGCGCCCAAGACCCTGTGGGCGCTGCAGTCGCACACTTACTGCGAGGAGTGGAAGGGCAAGAAGCTGGGCATGTGCTCGGCCTTCTGGGGCATCCGGTGCGAGCCGAGAGACCCGGCGGTCGCGCGCGGGTACGGCTGGAAGAACCCATACTGGCTCACCTACGGCCCGCGCGACTCGACCAGGACCGTCTCGCAGATCGCCCGGTTCCGCACGCTGCCCGAGCTGTGGATGACGGCAAGCGCCACGAGCGCGTCCCGCTGGAAGAGAGCCGTGGGGGTAAGGGGACTTTCACGGCTCGGGGTCGACTTCTGGAAAGTCCTGGAGAAGCCGCAGTCCCAGTTCGGCGGCCTGACGATCATCGGTCGGTACCCGGAAACGGAATGGGGGCACCTGAGCTTTGCCCGCGGCACCCCCGCCCTGCTGAGGCCGGGAAAGAACGGGGCCATTCCCTCCATTCGCTCGGAGGCGATGCGCGAGAACATCCAAGAGGTCGAAGCCAGGGTGTTCATCGAAAAGGTCCTACTGAATGAGAACAAGAAAGCGAAGCTGGGCGAAGAGCTGGCACGTCGCTGTCAGGACTGCCTCGACAAGCGCACCCGG
>Ga0272441_10012143_pt1 | contig 12646 bp, 10 predicted proteins | sample SSMProp6N_FD_193582 | JGI IMG/M metagenome (GOLD analysis project Ga0272441, IMG submission 193582) | Marine sediment archaeal communities from Little Sippewissett salt marsh, Falmouth, MA, United States - SSM-Prop-6N | ecosystem: Environmental > Aquatic > Marine > Wetlands > Sediment ...
GAGCCTCTTCTACCTTTTCTTCTACTTCTTTTTCTTCCTTAGCCTCAGCCTCTTTTTCCTCAGCCTTCGGAGCTTCTTCTACCTTTTCTTCTACTTCTTTTTCTTCCTTAGCCTCAGCCTCTTTTTCCTCAGCCTTCGGAGCCTCTTCTACCTTTTCTTCTACTTCTTTTTCTTCCTTAGCCTCAGCCTCTTTTTCCTCCGCAGCCTTGGCGGATGAGGAAGTTTGCTCTTCTGCTTTTACTTCTACCTGTTCGTCCTTTTTTAGATTCTTTTCCTTTTCATTCATGATTTAATTAAATAAACTAATAATTAATAAGTTAGACATTATTTTGTATAAAATTGGATGCAAAAATACTCAAACCATCTCAATTTACCTAATCAACAGCCAAAATTGTTGTATACAAACGAATGATTCAGTTTACTAATTCTCAGGTGTTCTAACATTCCTTTAATCCATTATTGCAGTATTCCAGTATTGCTCCCTCCCTCCAGCCACAATCACTAACCTCTCGCGAACTCGCCCCGGATTTTCGGGGCTCGTTTCCATTATATTTCTATCTTTGCTCCTGCCATTTCAAATTATATCTATGAAACGTATTCTTGTTACCGGAGGAGCAGGATTCATTGGTTCACACCTTTGTGAAAGCCTGTTGAATGAAGGGAATGAGGTATTGTGCGTGGATAATTTTTTCACAGGTGCAAAAGAGAATGTTTCACATCTCCTGACACATCCTTTCTTTGAAGTGATAAGGCATGATATCACCCTACCCCTGTTTGTAGAGGCAGACGAAGTCTATAACCTTGCATGTCCGGCCTCCCCTATCCATTATCAGCATAATGCTATCAAAACCATTAAAACATCAGTGATGGGATCAATAAATATGCTTGGCCTGGCAAAACGGACGGGAGCAAGAATACTCCAGGCATCATCAAGTGAAGTATACGGTAATCCGGAAGTTCATCCACAGTCCGAAGAATACTGGGGTAATGTAAATATTCTCGGGCCTCGTTCCTGTTATGATGAAGGGAAAAGATGCGCAGAAACATTATTTATTAATTATTATCTTCAGAATAATGTAAGAATAAAGATTGCCAGGATTTTTAATACATATGGTCCCAGGATGATGATGAATGATGGCAGGGTGGTTTCAAATTTTATTATCCAGGCGCTTCTAAATAAGGACATAACTATATATGGCGATGGAAGGCAAACGCGAAGCTTTCAGTACATTGATGACCTTATTAATGCACTCAAAGCACTTATGCGAACCGAGGACTCCTTTACCGGTCCTGTGAACCTCGGAAAAGACCAGGAAATATCCATAAAGGAGATGGCAGAAATGATAATAAGGATAACTGATTCTAAATCAAGTATTGTTTACAGGCCCTTACCTCAGGATGATCCGATACAGAGAAAACCTGACATAAGCCTGGCAAAGGAAAAACTCGAATGGGAGCCAACATATGATCTCAGGGAAGGTTTATTAAAAACAATTGATTACTTTAAAGAAAAAATAAAAGCATGAAAGGTATAATTCTGGCCGGGGGAGCCGGCACCAGGTTGCATCCTGTCACAAAGACTATTTCTAAACAGATACTGCCGGTATACGACAAACCAATGATATATTATCCCCTGTCCGTCCTTATGCTTGCAGGTATAAGGGAGATACTTATCATCAGCACTCCAAGAGATATTGTACTGTTTGAAAACCTCCTTGGGGACGGGTCGCAGATTGGACTCAGGTTCAGTTATAAAGTCCAACCGACACCCGGAGGACTGGCACAGGCCTTCATCATCGGTGAAGAATTCATAGGTGACGATAACGTTTGTATGATACTTGGAGACAATATATTCTACGGGCAGGGTCTTGGTCCAATACTTACGGACACTGCTAAATTGACTGAAGGAGCATGTGTATTCGGTTACTATGTAACTGATCCGAAAAGATATGGAGTGGTTGAATTTGACCGTTCAGGAAGTGTCCTCAGTATAGAGGAAAAACCTTCTAAACCAAAATCCAACTATGCAGTAACAGGCTTGTATTTCTATGATAATACTGTTGTTGGAAAAGCAAAAAATCTTAAACCATCAAAGAGAGGAGAACTTGAAATAACAGATCTTAACAAGTTATACCTGCAAGAAGGTACACTGAGGGTTGAGTTAATGGGCAGAGGTATGGCGTGGCTTGATACAGGTACTCATGAGAGCATGCTGCAGGCCTCAAACTTTGTCGCCACTCTTGAACAACGACAGGGATTAAAGGCCTCTTGCATAGAAGAAATTGCCTATTTAAGAGGATTCATCGACAAGAAACAATTGCTTACCCTGGCAAAAGAATTGGGTAAAAGTCAATACGGCAGCTATCTGAAAAATATCGCCACTGAGAAAGTAATTACCCTGCGTGATGCAATAAAATAACTTTCAAAATGAAAATTATAGATACTGATTTCAATGGTCTTTATATAATTGAACCAAAACTATTTACAGACAGGAGAGGTTATTTTTTCGAAAGCTATAACCAGAGAGATTTAAAGAAGAAAAATCTGTTTTTCAAATCATTGCAGGATAATGAATCATATTCTTCCGGTAACGTGATCAGGGGACTTCATTACCAGCTGAATCCAATGGCGCAGGCTAAACTTATCAGAGTGATTAAAGGTCATATTAGAGATGTTGCCCTTGACATGAGAAAAGGATCCTCCACATATGGAAAATGGAAGGCAGTAGACCTCGATTCAGAATCAAAAAAACAGCTGTTTATTCCCAGGGGTTTCGCTCATGGTCTTTCAATACTGAGTCCTGAAGCCATCATCCTTTATAAATGTGATAACTACTACAGCCCTGAACATGAAAGAGGCATAGCCTTCGATGATCCCTCACTTGGAATAGACTGGGGAATTGATCCTGCCAGGGCAATGATAAGTGAAAAAGACAGGAATAATCCACTATTCATAGAAGCGGATAATAATTTTGAGTATATACTATGAAAAGAATTCTGGTTACAGGAGCTCAGGGACAACTCGGCAGGGAGATTCAGGCAAAAAAAGAGTTCCTGAAAGGAGCCGAATTCTACTTTACTGATATTGATGAACTGGATATAACAAACAGGAGAGAAGTTGAAAGAACTATAAGAGAAATAAAACCTTTGTGCCTGGTTAACTGTGCTGCTTACACCGCTGTAGACAGAGCTGAGGTAGATGCCGCGAATGCTTTCGCAGTTAATGCATCAGCTGTTGAAAATATTGTAAATGCCGCCGGCAACGTGCATGGGATGAAGCTTATACATATCTCAACCGACTTCGTTTTTGATGGAAGAAGGAGATCACCCTATACTGAAAATGCAAGACCGCATCCACAATCGGTATATGGAAAAACCAAACAAAAAGGCGAAGAATATGCACTCTCATATCCCCATTCGATGATTATACGAACCTCATGGCTATACTCAGAATTTGGGGGCAATTTTGTAAAGACAATTCTGCGACTGGCTGTCGAAAAGAATGAAATAAAAGTTGTTAGCGACCAGACCGGTACTCCCACATGGGCAGCCGACCTGGCATCAGCCATAATGGATGTATTAGCACTGACAATGAATAATGACAGACAATATATTCCCGGAATCTATCATTATAGCAATGAAGGTCAGTGCACCTGGTTTGAATTTGCCAGTGAGATAAAAAGATTAAAGGGACTCGGTTTGGAAATAAAACCTGTGAGTACATCTGAATTTCCCTTACCTGCGAAAAGACCGGAATATTCTGTACTCTGCCATGAAAAAATAAAAAATACTTATAATATTGAAACCCCTTCCTGGCAGGATAGCCTGGAAAAGTGTCTTAAAAGAATAAATTAATAAAATGAAAGATAGTTTAACTGAACAAATCTACGAAAAGGCAAGGGCATGGACAACTGCTGAATTTGATGAGGATACCAGGAGAGAAGTCCAGCATATGATTGAACATGATGAAAAAAAACTGATGGATTCTTTTTACAGGGATCTTGAATTTGGCACGGGCGGATTGAGAGGAATAATGGGGGCAGGTACCAACAGGATGAACAGGTATACAGTGGGAATGGCAACACAGGGCATGGTTAATTACCTGGTAAAGAATTTCCCCGGCGAAAATATTAGAGTGGCTATAGCACATGATTGCAGGAATAAAAGCAGGTATTTTTCGGAAATAGTGGCCGGGATATTCTCTGCAAATGGATTCCAGGTTTACCTTTTCGATTCTTTGAGACCTACACCTGAATTATCCTTTGCCATCAGACACCTTGAATGCCACAGCGGTGTAATTATAACCGCCTCACATAATCCACCTGAATATAACGGGTATAAGGCCTACTGGAATGATGGTGGTCAGGTTACTGCACCTCATGATATTAATATAATTGAAGAAGTAAGAAATATCACTTATGTCTCTGAAATTAAATTTGACGGTCCAAAGGAAAATATTCATATCATCGGAAAGGAAATAGACGAACTTTTCATTAACACTATAAGTAAAATCAACCTTAATCCTGAATGTATTAAAGAAAAACATGATATTGGCATTGTATACACACCTATACACGGTACAGGGGTGGAAATAATTCCTGCCACACTGAGGAAATTCGGGTTCACCAATATCATCAATGTCCCCGAACAGGATGTTGTTGATGGCAACTTTCCAACCGTGGAATCACCTAACCCGGAAGAACCAGCAGCATTCAAAATGGCACTGGATAAAGCCAGAAAACATGAAGCGCATATCGCCATGGCAACCGATCCTGACGGTGACAGATTGGGTGTTGCGGTACGCAACAGATCGGATGAATTTGTACTGTTAAACGGTAACCAGACAGCCGCAATTCTTACATGGTATATTATCAGCCAGATGAAGGAGAAAAATATGCTGAACGGGAATGAATACATAATTAAAACAATTGTAACCTCTGACATACTGGACAGGATAGCAGAAAAAAATGGAGTGGAATGTTTCAATGTACTTACAGGATTCAAATATTTTGCGAGCCTGATGAAAAAGCTGGGAAAAGAAAGACAATATATAGGAGGCGGTGAGGAAAGCTTCGGGTATCTGCCGGGTGATTATGTAAGGGACAAAGATGCGGTTGGTTCATGCGCTTTGATTGCCGAGGTTGCAGCATACACAGCTTGTAAGGGTAAATCATTATTTGATACACTTATAGACATCTATTCTGAATATGGCCTGTTTAGGGAGAAACTGGTAAATATTGTCAGGAAAGGTAAAGAAGGAGCAGACGAAATAAACATGATGATGACGAACCTAAGAAATAACCGGCCCGAGACAATAAACAATTCCAGGGTTATCAAGATTATTGACTACATGGAAGGTTTTTCGAAAGACCTGCTGACAAACGAGGTGACGGATATAGATATTGAAAGAAGTAATGTATTACAGTTCTTCCTGGAAGACGGCAGCAAGATATCAATGCGTCCAAGTGGCACAGAGCCCAAGATAAAATTCTATTTCAGTGTTAATGATAAACTTGACAGCCCCGACGAATACGAGAAGAAAGAAGCTGAACTGGACACCAGGATAGAAGCAATGATTCGAGAGATGAGTGATGAGTTGAGAAGGAGTTAGAAATTTAATAATAGATGATAAGGTTTTCAACTGTAGGGAACGGTAAAATGGGTTTGATCGTTTGAGCGCTTGATCGTTTGAGATGCTTGAGAATATTAATACCTGCAAGCATATTATAAGGCTGACTTAACGAGAAACGAGAAACGAGAAACCAGCACCCTGCACCCAGTTACCCAGTTACCCAGGACCCAGTTACCCAGGACCCAGTTACCCGGGACCCAGCCTGTACTATTCCCCTATGATCTTTATAAGCACCCTTTTGCGGCGTTTACCGTCAAACTCACCGTAGAATATTTGTTCCCAGGGGCCAAAGTCAAGGTTACCATCCGTAACAGCCACCACAACCTCCCTTCCCATCAATGTGCGCTTTATATGAGCGTCGGCATTGTCTTCGAAACCGTCATTGTGCCTGTACTGTGAATATGGTTTCTCCGGAGCCAGTTTTTCAAGCCAGTTCTCGAAATCCTGATGAAGCCCCGACTCATCATCATTAATAAATACGCTTGCTGAAATATGCATTGCATTTACGAGTATCAAACCCTCACGTATACCACTGTCTGCTAATGCTGTTTCAACCTCTCTCGTAATGTTTATTAGTTGGCGTCTGCTGCTGGTATTAAACCATAGTTCTTTCTTGTATGATTTCATATCCTTGAAATAAAACCGATAATAAATTAATGAAAGCGCAAGTTACAATTAATGACAAAGCAGGTCAAGAGTAATTTTAATCAATAGAATTATATTAAAATAAGTTGCTGCCACGGTTAAGAAATAAACCGATAAGAAGAATTGTATAATGCACCAGATTTTAACCTTAATCCTCCGCGAAAAAAGACTGCAGGAAGTTAACAAGGTAAAGGCGGTCGGTGGCCCTGGTAACAGCGGTATAAAGCCAGCGAAGATAATCCAGGGTTGGCTCCTGCCTGTTGAACATCCCCTGGTCAATAAAGACACGTTCCCACTGTCCACCCTGGGCCTTGTGGCATGTAACGGCATAAGCAAATTTGATCTGCATGGCATTGAAGTAAGGATCATTCCTTACAGCATCATATCTTTTCTTCCTGGTGCTCAGGCTGGAATAATCTTCGAGGATATTTTCAAAAAGCATCTTGTTCTGCTCGGACGAGAGCGAAGCGGTTTCAGATGAAAGAGTGTCAAGAAGAACTTTCACTTCAAGCTCAACAGAATAGTCTATGAAGTCAAGTATCATATCAGCATACCTGAAGCCATATCTTTCTTCCTTTTTTGCCACCTTTTTTATTCGTGCCATATCGCCATTGGCTATAAAATCAAGGTCTTCCTCCTCATTAACCCAGTAATAATTATTTTTAACTATCATGATCATATCGCCGGCAGAAACTTCTTCTTCACGGTAAAGTATCCTGTTTCTTATGCCACTGTTATACCTGTTGGCCATCCTGTTCGAATTTACGATAATCACTGTGCCATCGGTTCCTGCGTATGAATATGCTGCTTCTATCTCCTCAAGCATACTCTCCCCTGTAATCCTGAATATATCTTCAAAGTTTCCAATACTGAATTCCGGTATAGTCAGGTCATTTTGAGTTATTTTGCGGCGTATATTGGTAGCGTTCATCAATATGCCTGATTCCCTGGTCTGGCGTACCACATCACGCAGCTCAGCTGTCTCAATATTAAATCCGTACATTGCCAGATCAGTGCTACTCAGTGCAGGGCTCAGTGCAGATCCTACCGGTGGCAGCTGGGCAATATCACCTACCAGTACCAGTTTACAGTTCCTGCCCCGGTAAACATATTCTATGAGATCATCAAGCAAACGGCCACTGCCGAAAACAGACGCTTCAGCTGTCTCGCCTGATATCATCGAAGCTTCATCAATAATGAAGAATGTATCCCGGTGCATATTCCTGTCCAGTTCAAACCTGCCCATGCCATCAGTTCTGCTCTTCTGCCTGTAAATATGTTTATGTATGGTGTATGATGGCCTACCGGTGTACGAATTGAGTACCTTGGCAGCACGTCCAGTCGGGGCCAGAAGTACAGATTCTATATTAAACCTGTCCAGTGTATGCACTACGGCGCTTATCATGCTGGTTTTTCCGGTACCTGCATACCCTGTGAGTAAAAAGATACTGTCATTGGTATTGCCTGCAATAAAAGAGGCAACAGCTTTAATGGCTGAAAGCTGATCACCGGTTGGATTATATCCCAGATTTTCACCCAGTATCTTTTCAATGTGTGATTCTATCATTTAGCTCAAAATGGCTTGGATCGGTTTGGTATTCAATTTATTTTTTTATTTTTGCAGCAAACATAACCAAACTTATCTAACAATAAAAAAAATGAATGTAATTGTACGAGTTCTGCTGATTGCAGCAATAGTTGTCCTCGGTTATCTTCTGGTTGACAGTATCTTGAATCCTATCAGGTTCAACCGTGAAAGAGATAGAAGAGAGGAAGCCATCAAGGAAAGGTTAATAGATATCAGAACTGCCCAGGTAGCTTATAAATCAAAGTTTGGACAGTATACAGGCAGCTTTGATACGCTCATTAACTTTGTAAAAACTGATTCTTTCCCTTTGATATATAAAGAAGGTGCCATTACTGATGAGATGATTGAAGAATGGGGACGCAGTGCTGAAAGAGAAGCATTACGCAGAGGACTGATTGTTCGCGACACTTCGTACACTTCAGTACTGGATTCAATATTCAGTCACGCTTTTCCGGTCGACTCGTTGAGATATGTACCCTTCTGCGATGATACCGAATTTGTGATGGCCGCAGCTGTTGTCGAAACAGGATCAAGGGTTATGGTAGAAGTATTCGAAGCATCCGTATTGAACGACGTATTCCTGAAGGGCCTCGATAAACAGCTTATAATAAATTATAACGCACTGCGAGATAAAATTACCGGCTTCCCGGGCATGCGTGTCGGTAATATTGTCGAACCCAATAATAACGCGGGGAACTGGGAGAACTAACAGTTTTTCATATGTATGAAAAAGAACTGTTTGACGAAACACTGGATATAAATTCAACCAACAATTATGAAATATCCATTCAGCTTGGCCTGAATGGATTTTCTTTTTGTCTTCTGGACAACCTGAGAAACAGGTTTGTAATGTTCAGGGACTATAAGCTCAGTGGTAGAGAGCCGGGCCTTGTTGATGAGATAAAAGATATAGCAGCAAAGGACGAATTTCTAAGCAGGGAATATCGCAGGTATCGAATCATATTCAGTTTCGAACGAAGCACACTGGTGCCAGCCTCGCTTTATGACCCTGCAATTAAAAATAAGTACTTTGAGCTCAACCATAAGCTTGAGGACAATTACGTTGTTTCAAACAACAGGCTTACAAACCCTGATTCATACCTTCTTTTCGGTGTCAGGAAAGATATCTTTGACCTGATGGTTAATCTTTTTCCCGATGCTTCACTTTCGCACCAGGTTAAGCCACTGCTGCACTCATCTTTCAGGCAGGCCAGGAAGACTAAAGACCAATACGTAAGAGTGCATTTTGACCAGGGATTCTTCAACATTATGATCATAAGGGATGATGATCTGCAGTTTTTCAATACCTTCAGGGTAAGGAGCGATTCTGATATACTTTATTACCTGATGAATAGTTTCAATCGATTCATGATTACGGATGACCGTGTAGTTCATCTCAGTGGTTACATCTCAAAATTTGATGACCTTTACAATAATATGCTCAGGTACATTAAGACGCTTAAATTTGCAGCTCCCGAAGGTGATTTTTCGATGAGTTATATATTCGATGAGATGGGAACCCATCAGTACTGTAATCTTTTCAATATCGTTAATTGCGCATAATAAGCGGCACCCATAAAGGAAGACTGATAAAAACCCCTGCAGGTCTGAAATTAAGACCTACAACAGACATCGCAAGGGAAGGGCTTTTCAATATTCTGAATAATATCCTGGATTATAACGGACTGCTTGTGCTCGACCTTTTCTCAGGTACCGGGAGCATCAGTTATGAATTTGCGTCCAGGGGAGCAGAAAAAGTACATGCTGTGGAAATAAATCCCAGACATGCCTCATTTATAAGAAACACTGCCTTAACACTTGACATGTCATGCATAAAGGTGTATTGTGATGATGTCAGAAGATTCATTGGCAGGACTGCAGGCAAATATGATATAATATTTGCCGACCCACCCTATAACCTCAGCTGGCTGGCCTCTTTACCTGAGGCAGTATTTTCAGCAGGAGTAATGAATCCCGGCGGCAAATTTATTCTGGAACATCCGCGTGATCACAGTTTCAACAATTATAGACTGTTCGAACAGCACCGAAAGTATGGCGCAGTAAATTTTTCCTTCTTTAGAAATGAAGGAGATATTGCCGGTAACGATAGATAGTTATGCCCTGACTAAACCATCAACAGGTATGAGTATTAGAAAAGGTAGCCAGGTATACCCAGGTGTATATTAATCAACTATAAATTTCTTTACAACCAACAATTCACGTCTGATCATTACCAGATTATAAATTCCGGGAGGATATGACCGGACATCAATGGTTGCTTTTGATCCGCTATGATAAGCTGAGTAATACGTTCGTCCCTCCATGTCGGTAACGATAAATCTGACAGTACCATTACCGGGATTAAACTCAAGATTCAGCTGCCTGTTTACAGGATTTGGATACAGCTTAAGGTATATGTTATCACCACCTGTAACAACATCCGGTATATCCTCGGTTATGAGTGTGTCAATAACAAAGGCATTTATCACGAACATATTGCCGGTAGCATCCTGCTCATTGGGTTTAGTAAATACAATCTCTATGTCACTGCCATCCGATTCAATGGTTGTAATGAATTTGCTCACGCTGTTTATCATCAGACTGCCATCAGAAATATCGAGCTGATCTGATTCAGTGGTTCCTGAAGCATCACTGACTGATGCATAGAATATACCTGTCTGATCGTGAGGGTCATGATGGTATGAAGTCCATTTATATGTACCTTCCGGCACCCCTTTAATTGTCAGTATCATTGATTTTTCGCCACTACTTGCATCAACACCTGCCCAGTCTCTTAACAGGTCAGGCGAGAGGGTATTGTCATTCCCTCCCCTGTCAGCCATTATCACCTGTTCATCGGTTGTACCCTGAGTATATGATATCCCCAGTGTTATATTCGAACCAAGCGCCCCATACGATTCTTCATGGTAAGCAGACATATTCTTATCTTCTGCCCTGTAGGGAGCATAGCCATAAGCAACAGGCGTAAAATATGTACCGAAGTCAATTTTAAGAGCGTTACTCACATTACTCTTATGTGTTTTGAAAGTCCATATATCACCTGCTGTACTACCCCCGCTGTTCACTTCATCTACCTTCCAGTAATAAATTGTGTTCTCACTAAGGTTTCCGGGCAGATAAACTGAATCCTGCAGATTGGATATAAATGGAGGAGGATTTTCTGTGCCAAAGTACAGATCATGTGAAGCTGCCCTGGCACCCGGCAACCACCTCAGTGCAGGTACTGTACTAACATTTTCTCCATTGTCAACGGGTATTATGGTCGATGCCTTGGCAGGTGGTGCAGGTTCTTTCAGAATCACAAGAAGATAATCCTCGGTCTCTCCCGCAATTGTGTTGCACGCACCAGTGGTCTCGCGGGTCATCCTCACCCTCATCCTGGTTATTCCCGGCATGGCCTCGTCAGGGACAATATCAGATCCGCTGCTTACAAATGATGTATTCAGATCAGACATATCTATTGACTCATCATTTTCAAACTCTTTATTACCGTTCCAGTCAACCCATACATATACCTTTTCATTACCGTCAGATGAGCCGAGGGTCACATTTATTGACATTTCTTCTGAAATTGATATTACCGGGCTCAAATCATTGTAAAAGGTATAGAAGCCTGAAGATGATGTATTCGAAACCTTGGCATACTGTACCTGGCTAATATAGCTGTCACCCATGCTTCCTGATGACAAAGCCGCGCAATAGCTGTCGGTTGTGAACCGCCACAGCTGACCTGCCGTTCTTCCATATTCATTTATCCCATCTATCCTCCAGTAATAGGTAGTGCTTCTTTTCAGCTCACCAGGATCAAAAACCGTATCTCCCTGCACCGGTGTCAGTCCCGTATCCCCCGCTCCCGGGTCCTCATTAAAAAATACCTCATGAGATGATGTTCCTCCTCCCGGGCTCCATCTCAATACTGTGTCGGGCGGCACATAAACCGCATCGTCAGGGGGCACAGGATATCGGGACTGCAGTGGCAGGTCGGGATTAACCTCACTAACCACTACCGTATAGTCTTCCACTTCACCGTAATATTCCCCGCAGGGATCAGACGGTGCATTATAAATGTTACGTACCCGCATCCTCAATTGACCGGTTACAGCCTCTCCAGGCACTGTAAATGTTCCCCGGCTAATATTATCGCTACCTATTACTGTCATTGGTATTTTTTCAGCTGATGAAAACAGTTTATCATCGTTCCAGTCAATCCACGCACTGACGGTATCAAGATCCCAGTGGTACATAAGCGTAACCGTAAGTGTATAGTTCATTCCTTTGACCAGTGCAACCGACTGGTCAGTGAAGTTCCCGAATGACTCCTGTCCTGACATATTCTCCAGGTCAGACAAAACCACATCTGTAATATAATCGGCCGTCGTACCTTCCCTGCCAAAGGCTGTACAATATTCATCGGTTGTAAAGCTCCAAAGGGGGCCGGCAGTAATTCCAAGTGAGTTTACCTCATCAATTTTCCAGTAGTACTTTGTTCCGGGATCAAGGTCTGTCGGAGTAAATGTCATTTCATTTTGCTCCTGCGAAACCATCACCGGGGGGTCAGATTTACTGAAATATACATTATGTCCCTGTGTCTGATTTCCGGGTTCCCAGGTCAGGTCAAGCCTGGTGCTTACATTGACAGCTCCGTCAGCCGGATGAGGTTGACCAGGCTGTCCCGGCAGATCGGTAATGACAGGCGCAGCCGTTTTTATCTTCCACACCCCACGGCCATATGTACCTGCAAACAACAAACCCGTTTGATAG
>Ga0272441_10012144_pt1 | contig 12645 bp, 12 predicted proteins | sample SSMProp6N_FD_193582 | JGI IMG/M metagenome (GOLD analysis project Ga0272441, IMG submission 193582) | Marine sediment archaeal communities from Little Sippewissett salt marsh, Falmouth, MA, United States - SSM-Prop-6N | ecosystem: Environmental > Aquatic > Marine > Wetlands > Sediment ...
CAGGATGTCGACCGCCTCCGTGTAGGTGATGCGCTCGAAGCGGCTCGCCACGATGTGCTCGAGCGTGGCCAGCGCCGTCTTGTCCACCCACTTGTTGAAGAACGCCATGTCGTCGGGGCAGCGTTCGAGGGCGGCGCGGAACAGGTGCTTGATGTAGTCCTCCGCCAGGTCCATGTCGCCCTCGATATCGCAGAAGGCCATCTCGGGCTCGATCATCCAGAACTCGGCGAGGTGGCGCGAGGTGTTGGAGTCCTCGGCTCGGAAGGTCGGCCCGAAGGTGTAGACGTTGGTGAGGGCGCAGGCGTAGGTCTCGGCGGAGAGCTGCCCGCTCACGGTGAGGGCGGTGCGGCGGCCGAAGAAGTCGCGAGCGAAATCGGGCGAGCCGTCGGGCAGGCGGGGCAGCTTGTCAGCGGCGAGGTCGAGGGTGGTCACGGTGAACATCTCGCCGGCGCCCTCGCAATCGCTCGAGGTGATGATGGGGGCGTGGAGGTAGAGGAAGCCGCGACCCTGAAAAAACTCGTGGGTGGCGGCGGCCAGGCAGTTACGCACGCGGGCCACGGCGCCGAAGGTGTTGGACCGCGGCCGCAGATGGGCGACTTCGCGCAGGTACTCGAAGGTGTGGCGTTTCTTCTGGAGGGGGTAGGCATCGGGCTCTTCCACCCAGCCGAGCACGTCGAGCTTCGCGGCGAGCACCTCCACGGCCTGGCCCTTGCCAGGGGACTCCCGCAATTCGCCCTCGACGCGCACGCAGCAGCCCGTGACCAGGTGGAGCACCTCGCTCTCGTAGTTCGGCAGCGAGCCCTCGGCCACCACCTGAATGCCCGAGAGGCACGAGCCGTCGTTGATATCGAGGAACGAGAATCCGCCCTTCGAGTCGCGGCGGCTGCGCACCCATCCCTGGACGACGGCGGGCGCGCCGAAGTCGCGCCGCTCGAGGATGTGCTTGATGCGCTCCGTAGGGCCGAGGCTTCGCATGTCCGATGCTCCCTCAATGGCACGTGAGTGGGGAGAGCATGCTAGCAGGAGGGTCGGGATGGGTCAAGGCAGGCGGGGTGCGAAACGCGATCGGGCGGGGGCTCAGGCATCGCGGTCTGGAGGCAGCGGCGGCACCACCTCCTCGAGCCACGACACGAGGGCGGGGATCTCCTTGGTCGCCGTGGTGAGCATGTCCCACAGAGAGGCCGCATCGCGGGGCTCAAGAGGCATACACGACCTCCCTGGTGGTCAGGATCTCGTGCTTGCGGAAGGGGTTGCGCAGGGCGCGTTTCTCCACGAGGTCCACCGGACGCCCAAGCATGCCCTCCAGCTCCTCGCGCATCTCGAGCACGTCCCACAGACTCCAGCCCGCGTCGTCGGCGAACGTCACGAGCGCATCCAAGTCGCTGTCCGGCCGGAAGTCGTCGCGCAGCACGGACCCGAAGAGGGCCAGCTCGGTAACCTCCCACTTGCGGCAGAACGCCGTGAGCTGCTCGCTGGGCAGCGGAATGCGGATGCGACTCATCTCAGGGGTGCCTCCACGTACTCGGGGCCCGCCCACTACATCGTCCAAGAGGCAGTATACGGCTGCGGGGGGGAATTGCAAGGGCTCAGGTGGCCCCACGGCGCATGGGCTGGGTCACCAGCGCCCATAGGCCCGCGCCTCGTCGTACATGGCCAGGATGCTCTCGACCGGGGAGACGGCCTGAATGTTGTGGCAGGGGGCGAGGATGTAGCCCGTGCCGTCGGCGGCCAGGATGTCGATGCAGCGGCGCACCTCGGCGCGCACGTCGTCGGGCGTGCCGAAGGGCAGGATGCGCTGGTTGTCCACGGCGCCGTGGAAGCACAGGCGGGTGCCGAACTCCGCCTTGAGCTCCGCCAGGTCCATCCCGGGGCAGGTCCACTGGATGGGGTTGAGGACGTGGATGCCGAGGTCCACGAGGTCGGGGAGGAAGGCGCGGCAGCTCCCGTCGTCGTGGTGGAACACGCGGATGCCGAACTCGCGGCACAGGGCGATGAATCGCTCGTGGTGGGGGCGGTAGAAGTCGCGGTAGACGGGGAGGCTGAGCAGCGGCCCGTGCTGGGAGCCGAGGTCGTCGGTCACCTGGGCGACGTCGATCAGGCCGTCGGCGGCCTCGAACATGCGGCGGTGGTGCTCGTAGAGGAAGTCGCACAGGCGGGCGAGCAGGTGGCGGGTGAAGTCGGGCTCGAGCAGGGGATCCATGAGCGAGAGCTCGAGGCCGCGGAGCTTGTTGTGCTCGAAGAGGGGGCACATGTAGCCGCACATCACGGCGTGGGTCTTGCCCCGCTCGGCGACGGCGTCGCGGATCTGCGAGTAGTCGAACCAGTCCGTCGATGGCCAGCGGTAGGCCTCGAGGTCGTCGATCGTCCGGGCGGCGGCGAGGGGGTGGAAGGTCATCTCGCTGTACACGCCGCCGTCGTAGGCGACGGTGCGGGAGCGGATGCCCCACATGTCGGCCGTCTCGCCCTCGGGCGGGGTCGGCGGCGGGGGGCCGATGTAGGCGGCGCCCACGCCCGCGAAGCCGTCGATGCCGAGGCGCTCGCGGATATCGGCGTCGGGGCCGAAGTGGGCGCGCAGCTTCTCCCACACCTCGCCCGTGGCCCAGATATCCGTCGGCACGCGATCGAGCGGCTTGAGGTCCATCGCCGCCAGCACCCGTTCCCGGGAATTCATTGCGTCCATTCGCCTACAGCGGCTCCAGCACGTGGAGGGCGACGCCCTTCACAAAGTCCCGCGTGTCCTGCTTGTATTGTGCCATGCGGGGCTGGGCGAGATGGGTCTTGAGGGCTTCGGGGCTTTCCCAGCGCTCGATGATGATCACCGCGTCCTCGCGGCAGGGGATGGGGCGGCCGATGTCCACCCTGGCGTCGGCGGCGGGGCCGTACTCGATGCAGCCCTCCTCCGTGCGGACCTCGGACGCGAAGGGGCGGAGGATGGCGAGGAAGGCATCCCGCGCTCCCGGCTCGAGCTCCACGGTGGCGATCACGTGGATCATGCGTGCAGTCTCCTTTCATTTCTCCCGCGCGGCCTGCCCGCTGGCAGCCGGCGCTGCGGGGAGCAGTATCGTGGGTGTGGCCCGATGTGTCAAGCGCCTCCCTGCCCGAGTGGCGTTCGTATCGGCGCGGGGATTCGGGTAGAATCGGCGTTCTCTCGTGAGAGGAGACGCGCGTGAAGTCGAACCGCCCGATCGTGGTGCTCGTGGCCGCCTGCCTCGCCGTGCTCGCGTGGTCGGCGGTCAAGCCCTATGCCTACGACGTGTGGGTGTTCGAGATTGCCGCGGGCGTGCTCGGGGTGGGCGTGCTGGCTGCGGTGTGGCGGCGGTTCCCCTTCTCCACGCTGGTGTGTGTGCTCGTGGGCGTGCACTTCGCGATCCTGGCCGTCGCGGCGAAGTACACGTATGCCGAGATGCCGCTGTTCACCTGGCTCAAGGACGTCCTGAGCCTCTCGCGCAACCACTACGACCGCGTGGGTCACTTCGCGCAGGGCTTCGTGCCCGCGATGATCGCGCGCGAGGTGCTGCTGCGCACCACGCGGCTCGAGCGGGGCAAGATGCTCGCGCTCCTGTGCACGTCGCTGTGCCTCGCGCTCAGCGCCTTCTGGGAGCTGCTCGAATGGGGCGTGGTGGTGGTCTTCTACCCCGACAGCGGGGCCGAGTGGCTCGGCCTCCAGGGCGACATCTGGGATCCCCACTGGGATATGCTCATGGCACTCACGGGCGCCATCCTGGCGCTCGCACTGCTCTCGCGGCTCCACGACCGCTCGATGGCCGCACTGCAAGCCCGATCCCGCTCCTGACACCCCTCCGAAGGAGAGACGAGATGGTAGTCCTGACCACGTCGCTCGGCGACATCACGATCGAGGTGTGCCCCGACGAGGCGCCCGTGACCGTGGCGAACTTCCTCCAGTATGTGGACGACGGCTTCTACGATGGCACGATCTTCCACCGCGTGGTGCCCGGCTTCGTGCTCCAGGGCGGCGGCCTCACGGACGACATGACGAAGAAGACGACGCGAGATCCGATCAAGAACGAGGCCGACAACGGGCTCAAGAACCTGCGGGGCTCGCTCTCGATGGCCCGCACCTCCGAGGTCGACAGCGCCACCTCCCAGTTCTTCATCAACCTGGTGGACAACGCGTTCCTGGACCATGGGACGCGCGACTTCGGCTATGCCGTCTTCGCCCGGGTGACCGAGGGGATGGATGTGGTGGACGCGATCGCCGCGGTGACGACGGGCGACAAGTCGGGGTATCAGAACGTGCCCGTCGAGCCCGTGGTCATCGTTTCGGCTCGCCAGGCCTGAGCTCGGCCACTTCCCTACTTCTTCGCCCCGCGCTTCCCGAGCAGCTCTACGATTTCCTTTCGGCCTTTGTCGGCGGCCAGGGCGAGGGGCGTCTTCCCTGCCTTGTTGCGTGCGTTCGCGTTGGCCCCTTTGGCCAGCAGGAGCTCGACGAGCTCGCGACGGCCATCGCCAACGGCCTCGTGGAGCGGCGTGTCCCCGCGGTTGTTGGCGGTGTTGACGTTCGCTCCCTTCTCGATGAGGGCGGCGACGGCCTCGTGATAGCCCGAGTCCGTGTGGTTGTGGAGGGGCGTCTCGCCACGGTCGTTGCGGACGTCGACCTGTGCCCCCTTCTCGATCAGGAAGAGAATCAGGTCGCCGTGCACGGCCCGGTGGAGCGGAACCCAACCGCTCTGGTCGCGGGCGTTGACGTCGCCGCCCTTGGCCACCAGCAGCTCGGCCACCTTCTTCGAGCCAGGGTAGTGGAGGGGGGTCTGCTTGAACTTGTTGAGGGCATTCACGTCGGCGCCCTTCTCGATATAGAGGGCCACGACTTCGTGACGGGAGCGGAACGCGGCGCGGTGCAGAGGGGTGTAGCCGTCGCTGTTGCGTGCGTCGAGCCGGGCTCCCTTGGCAAGGAGCGCCTCAGCGATCGGGCGGGTGGCAGCGTAGAAGAGAGGCGTGTCGCCGCCGCTGCCTGGGGCATTGGCGTCGGCCCCCTTTGCCAGGAGGAGCGCCGCGACGTCGTTTCTGCCGTAGTAAGCTGCCTTGTGCAGCGGCGCGTCGCCATCCGAGCCCTTCCTATGCACGTCCGCCCCCTTCTCGATCAGCAGTGCCGCCACGTCGGTCGCGCCGCCGGCCGCTGCATAGTAGAGCGGGGTCTTGCCGTCCTTGTTCGTGGCGTCCACGGTGGCCCCGCGGGCGAGCAAGCGCTCGGCCACCGCTCGCGTCTTCGCCAGATGGAGCGGCGTTCGGCCGTACTTATCGGCTGCCTTCACGTCGGCGCCATCCGCCAGGAGCTTGTCCACCCGCTTCACATCCCCTGCGCGTGCGGCGTCGTGGAGCGGGTACTCGGCCGCGGCGAGTGGTTGGGCGGAGGCCATCACCAGTAGCAGACCAGCCAGCGTGAGCACAGCGTCTCGCATCCTCATCGGTTCGCCTCCTTGTGTTGCGGGTCCTGGATGAAGTGCTTCGGCTAGCGTTCAGACGGCAGTTCCTTGAGCGCGCGGGTGCATTCCTCGACGATCTGCGGGTTCGAGAACCCGATGGCGTCCCAGCGGCGCTTCGTGAGCTCGATGGCCGCGCGGGCACGCGCGGCGCCCAGCTTGCGGAGCGTGCACACGCCGTAGTAGACCTCGCCGTAGACCTGTCGGCGCCGGCGGGTCACCTCGCTGCTCACCGCGGTGTTCCACCAGCCCTTCTCGAGCTTCTGGGCTGCCCAGAACGCATCGTGCTTCTCCAGCAGGCCGGTGAGCAGCGGCACACAGCCGTCGTACCGGATGCTCCCCCAGATGAGAATGATGTCGGTCCGCAGGGCCTCGTGCTTCGGGTCGTCGAAGACCGCGCGGAGGGGCGGGCCGGCGGCTCGGCCGCAGGCGACCAGACCGTCGCGGGCTTCGCTCTTGAGCGCCCAGCGCTGCCGCTTGAGGTAGAAAGGCAGGAGCTTCGCGATGCGGTCCCCGGTGTTGGGGAGCTCGATGATGCGCCCGACCTCCAGATGGTCGAGGAAGCGCCCGATGCGGCGGTCGAGCTCAGGGCTCTTGCCCAGGAACTTCCGCACGGCCGCCTCGGGATCGGGGGACAGGTAGGCCAGGAAGTAGTCCTTGAGCTCCAGCGGCTGGAGATCCTCGGGATCGACGATGCCGAACTTGCCCGTGCCCGGCTTGCGTCCGAAGCGGCCGCTGCGGCGCCGGAGGAACCAGAGGGCGTCCTTCGCGGCGTCCTTGACCATCGGCCCGCCGACCCCGCTGCTCCCGCTATCGACGATCCCGATGATGCCCTTCGGATTGTCCTTGCGGCCGGGGACCACAGGATCCAGTCCATAGTGGATGATGATGGGGATTCGGCCCGGCTGCGGCGCGCCCTTGAGCACCTGCGCAACGATGAGGTCGGCGTGGTGCTCCCAGCTCCGCCCCTCGTTCGGCCCCCGCGCATGCGGCACGCGGGTGATGGAATCCCGCTTGAGCCGGCCGACGACGATGAGCTCCGAGCGCTCGACGACCTGCGCATCCTCATGGGGCACGCGAAGCCAGGCACAGGCAGGCCCGGCGAGCAGGAGCGAGATGAACCACGCGAGCACGCAATGGCGCAGCATCGCAGTTTTCTCCACAGCATGGCGGGCTAGCGCCTCTGCCTCAGGCGACGGGTGAGCGTGCGGTCCAGGGTGGCCGCGAACTTCGCCTTGTCCGAGGTGCCGAAGGCGGCGGGCCCGCCCTGGATGTAGCCGCCCGAGCGCAACTCCTGCATGAGGTTGCGCATGGCCAGGCGCTCGCCCACGTTGGTCGCGTCGTAGAGCTCGCCGCGGGGGTCGATAGCCACGGCGCCCTTCTCGACCACGCGCGCGGCCAGCGGGATATCGGCGCAGATCACCAGGTCCTCAGGCCCCACGGCCTCCGCGATGTGGTTGTCCGCCGCATCGAAGTCGTGCGAGACGAGCACCTGCGAGACCAGCGGCCAGCCCGGTTGGGGCAGGGGCACGTTGGCCACGAGGATCACGGGGACCTCCAGGCGCTCCGAGGCGCGGAAGACCACCTGCTTGATCACGTTGGGGCAGGCGTCGGCGTCGATCCAGATCTTCAACGGAAACCTGCGTCAGGGGAGCTGGATTTTGCCCGGTCCCCCGGGGCCGGCGCCCGGAAGGGGGCCCTGGCCGGGGCGCGGGACGACGATCCGCGAGGACTCGCGCCGCTGGAGCTCCTTGACCTCCTCGACCATCTTCTCGATGGCCTTGTGGATGGCCTCGGGGAACACCTCGAGGGCCTGCTCGAGGCTCTTCGCCTCCAGGCGAGCCTGGATGGGCACGGGGCCGGCCTGAGTCATCACGTGGGTCTGCCCAAGGAACATGCGGTCGCGGCTCTCGTCCACCGACCCATCCGCCTTCACCGGCGTGAGCTGGCGGATCGAGGCCACCTGGAGGTCCGTGTACATCTCTTCCCGGTAGAGATTGGCCTTATCGACCTGGATCTCCTCCAGGTTGTTTTCCTTCGGGCTGCCCATGCGTGCGTTCCTTCTCAGAGGATTCGGCGGTGCCTGACCATGCGGTAGCCCTTCAGCATACAGGAATCCCCAGCGGAGCGCAACCGGCAGATCGCGTGTACGACCCGGCTGGCGCGCCGCTGGCCGGTGCCGTATAATGCTGGCTGACCCGTAATTCGTGCCCGCTTAGCGGGTCCAGACGGCCGGGAGAGGATGAGCAGATCATGACCGAGGACGAGGTCCCGTCGGACGCGCATAACGAACCCGAGGATGCATCGGCCCAGACCACGGCTCCCACCGCGCAGACCGAGATTCTGGGGGCCGCTGACGCCGCCGAGCCGGATGCTCCGGCCACGGGGGCGCCCGGGCCGTACCGGCTCGGAGCCGTGCTGGGCGAAGGCGGCATGGCAGTCGTCTACGAAGCCCACGACGCCGCCCTCGAACGCTCCGTGGCCGTGAAAGTGCTGCGCCCCAAGATGGCCGCCGACGAGGAGGTGCGCTCGCGATTCCTCTACGAGGCCAAGATCCTCGGCCAGATGGACCATCCCGGCGTCGTCCCCGTCTTCGCCGCAGGCGCCCTGGGCAGCCATGGGCCTTACTACGCGATGAAGAAAGTGCGCGGGCGCACCCTCCGCCAGATCCTCCAGGGCATGGACAAGCGCGACTTCCAGGATGCCGTCCAGCGCGGCAAGCTCATCGACATCTTTGAGAAGGTCTGCCAGACCGTGGCCTACGCCCACGCCAAGGGCATCCTGCATCGCGACCTCAAGCCCGAGAACATCATGGTCGACGAGTTCGGAGTCGTGCTCGTGCTCGACTGGGGACTCTCGAAGCGCATCGACGTGAGCGAGCAGGAGCAGGGCATTCTGGCCACCCAGGTGGGCACCGTGAAGGGCACCCCCGCCTACATGTCCCCCGAGCAGGCACGCGGCAGCACGGAGGAGGTGGACTTCCGCACCGACGTGTTCGCCCTTGGCATCGTGCTCTACGAGCTGCTCACCGGCTCGCTGCCGTTCTCCGGCAAGTCGCGCACCCAGGTGATGCAGGAGATCCTGTATCGCGAGCCCGCCGGCCCGCGCAAGCTCAACCGCCGCGCCAGCCGCACGCTGGGCGCCATCTGCATGAAAGCCCTCAACAAGGACCGCGAGGAACGCTATCCCTCCGCCGCTGAGCTGGCCGAGGACATCCAGCTCCACCGCGACTTCCTGCCCACCTCCGCACACCGCCTCACCGTGCTCGAGCGGCTGGGCAACTGGGTGTGGCGCCACACCGCACTGGCCGCTGCCCTCGGCACCGCCGTGCTCGTTGCCCTATGCTTCGGCGGCTTCGCCTGGCATCGCAGCGATGCCCGCCGCATCCGCGCCGCCGAAGAGGCCGAGCGCGAGCGCCTCGTTACGCAGCTCGATGAGGAGCGCCGGCAGCAGGCACTCCAGAAATCCCTCCTCGCCATCCGCAGGGCCATGAACGACATCCGCGGGTTCGACGACAGGATCCTCGCCCTCAAGAGCGACCGCGAGCAGCTTGGCCCCCAGGACACCGCCCGCAGGGCGCAGATCGACCACACGGTGGCCGAGCTCACCACGGCCCGCTACATGCTCACCAACAGCATGCGCTCCCAGGCCGTAGGCATCTTCGCCGAGATGCGGGCCAAGGCCGGCGACGATGCGAGCGAGCTCGACCGCGACGTGATGAGCTTCTTCCGCCGGCTCGCCGTCGAGGTCGTTCAGAACTACGTCCGCCGCGAGGACTACTACACCGCCCACTACTACCTGTGGGCCTTCACCCGCCAGGCCCGCGAATCGTCCATCGAGTGGAGCGAGGATCAGCGTGCGGAGTTCGCGAGATTGGGCAAGCTCGTCGAGGCCAAGCTACGCGAGCGTCTCGGCCCCGACCTGCCGCTGCCCGACTGGTCGAAGTTCAGCCACAAGATGTTGCGTCGCGAGAAGGCCCCCTCCGGCCCCCGCCTCTCGCGCCCCTCCACCGCCACACCACAGTGACCTGCCCACCAGCCACGCCCCTCCTCCGCCGTAGTTCATAATTTCGGGACACCATATTAAATTATTGCCCACAGCAGGTGGCGCGCGAGGCCCATGGTCTGGAACAGCATGCTCATCCCGGAGGGCGTCCGGAGCGGCTGGGAGGTTCGGCCTGCTTCGCCAGCGCTGCGTCGAGGGGGCGCTGCGCTTCCGGGTTGCCGGGCATGAGGCGGACGGCTTGGCGCAGGTGGGCGATGGCCTGGTCGCGCTGCCCGCGGGCCAGGAGGGTCCTGCCCAGCCACAGGTGGGCGCGGCCCGACGCAGGGCTGGCGGCGACGGCCCTCCGCAGGTAGGCTTCGGCCTGTGCATGGTCGCCGAGCACGTGGGAGTAGGCGCCGACCTGGAAGAGCGACTCGGCGTCCTCGCCGAGCAGCTCGATGGCTTCGAGAGCCAGCGAGCGCGATTCCTCGAACTTCCCGGCCCACCCGAGCACCTTGGAGAGATTGCGCAGCGCGCGCCCCTGGGCGCGGGTGTTCACCAGACCGTCGACCTTGCGGGTCACCGCGTCGATCTGCTCCTGGCCCCACGATGGCGTCGGCTCGGCGAGGCCGCGCTCGGCGAGGGCATCGAGCACGGCCAGAGCCAGACCGCGATGCACAAGCACCCGGGGGTGGATGTGGTCGAGGAAGTGCTCACGGCCGGGGATGGCGTGGGGGGAGCGCCCTTCGACCCAGCGAGCGAAGTCGACGAGTGGCAGGGCTGACTCCTCGGCGACCTTGCGGACGATAGGGCCCATCCGCGTGAGGGCGCGCAGGGGGCAGACATCCTCGTCCCGGGCACGCTCGAAGGCGGTCTTCGCCTCCGCATAGCGGGCGAGAGCGTGGAGGGCGCGGCCGCGGCGGTAGTGGAGGGCGGCGTGGCGGGCGTCGATGGCCGCTGCCGCCTCGAAGGAGGGCAGGGCAGCCGCGGCGTCGCCGGCTTCGAGCCGCTGGACGCCCTGCTTGTAGAGGGCCTCCCATTGCTGCTTCTGGTTCTCGCTCAGTCCGTCGCGGTGCTGGCTCTTGAAGGGCGAGGAGTCGCGCAGGTTCGAGGCGGGTGTGATGAGCACGAGTTGGGCTCCTGCGAGGCGAGCGATGTCCGCCAGGCGGCGGAGGTTCAGGCGGTAGTGTGCCACGATGTGGTCGGCCTGTGCATCGTCGCGGGAGTAGTCGGTCGGCCCGACGGAGTTGTCGAGGAGCGTCTCGACCTCGGCGGGCAGCATGTGGCGGCCGGTCGGGGGCTTTCGCGGCGCGATGCCGAGCGCGGCGAGGGCTCTGCGGATGGCCGCTCCCGTTCGCGTGCGGCTGGCGAGCGTGGCCGCGCGCACGAGTGGCCCGGGGGTGGCCAGGATGCGGCGGTAGGTCCGCTTTTCCAGGAACTCGTTGTGGCCGCAGTAGACGATGAAGGCGTCGGGCTCGTAGCGGCACAGCTCCTTCATCACGATGGCCACGCGGTAGCTGGCGTAGCTCAGGCCGCCCGCGTTGACGATCTCCCAGCGGCGCGACGGGTCGGCTGCGGGCAGGAGCCGGCGCAGCCAACCGCAGAAGGAGGTGGGGTCGCCGTAGGGGCTTCCGTGCGTGGTCGAGCCGCCGAGGCAGAAGATGCGAACCGTGCCGGGGGCCTTCTCGCGGGGGAACTCCTGGCGGTTGAAGTAGGGGCGCTTGTTGAGTGCGGTGCGGAGGACGGCCTTCCCATCCGGGCGCGTCTTCTCGACGAAGAGCGGCACCGTGCCGTCGAAGCCCACGAAGGGATCCTCAGTGTTGAGCACCGGGCGCACGCCGCACAGGGCGAGGGCCAGCTCGAGGAGGCCGAGGAGGACGGCGGCCACCGCCAGGCCCAGCAGCGCCCGCTTCCAGCGCGGCAGGGCGCGCCGGCGCGGGGCGCCTTGCTCTCGGGCGGGGTCCGTGCTGTCCGTGTCCATCGCCGGGCTCACTCCCGTTGGGGGAACGTGGGTGGGGTCAGGATACCGCATCGGGCGGGCTCGCGCCAGATCGCGCTTGCCTCGGCTGCGCGTTTGCGCACAATGGCGCCGTGCGGCGCGTTCGCCATCGCTCCACCGCCAGGAGGTCTGCCATGGGCATCAGCCTCGGTCTTGTGGGACTCGGCTCGTTCGGCTCCGCCTTCGCCGAGCTGTTCAACAGCCATCCGCTCGTCGACCGCATCGCGCTGTGCGACCGCGAGCCCGAGCGGATCGAGCGCTTCGCCTGCCGCGAATCCTTCCAGGCCAAGTTCCGCCCCTCCGATGCCTACGACTCCCTCGACGCCATCTGCCGCAGCGACCTCGACGCCCTGGCCATCATCACCCAGCCCTGGCTCCACGCACCGCAGGCCATCCTGGCCATGGAAGCCGGCAAGCACGTCTACAGCGCCGTGCCCATCGTCTCGCTGCCCGACAGCGATGAGATTCTCGAATGGTGCGACCGCATCGTGGGGGCGTGCCGACGCACCGGCCAGCGCTACATGCTCGGCGAGACCACCTTCTACCGGCCCATCGCGATGTACTGCCGCCGCCAGGCCGCGGCGGGCGCCTTCGGGCGATTCGTCTACGCCGAGGGCGAGTACTTCCACGACGTGGACGACCCCGGCTGCAACCTGCGCGACGTGCGCCGCAGCCGCACCGCCAGCGCCTCGGGGCAGGAATGGCTCGCCGTCGAGAAGCGCTACGCCGAGCGCGGCATCGTGAACGGCCCGATGCACTACCCCACCCACTCGACCTCCGGGCCGATGTGCGTGATGAACGCCCGCGCCGTGAAGGTCTGCGCCTGGCCCCAGCGCGACGAGACGGGCGACGCCTACTTCGCCCACAGCTTCGCCAACGAAACGGCCTTCTTCCAGATGAGCAACGGCGCCACGATGCGCATCTGCGAGTACCGCCAGATCGGCCACGGCGGCCAGGAGACGTTCCGCATCTTCGGCACCGAGGGCAGCTTCAAGGACAACCAGTGGATCACCAAGGCCGGCCGCAGGGCGCTCACGGTGGACGCCATGCGCGACCGGCTCCCGCCCGACGTAGCGGACGCCTTCCGTGCCACCAGCGGGGAGAGCTTCTACGGCGGCCACGGCGGCTCCCACGCCTACCTCGTCCACGAATTCGTCGACGCCATCGCCCACGACCGCCAGCCCGCCATCAACGCCTGGGAAGCCGTCCGCTACATGGCCG
>Ga0272441_10012145_pt1 | contig 12645 bp, 13 predicted proteins | sample SSMProp6N_FD_193582 | JGI IMG/M metagenome (GOLD analysis project Ga0272441, IMG submission 193582) | Marine sediment archaeal communities from Little Sippewissett salt marsh, Falmouth, MA, United States - SSM-Prop-6N | ecosystem: Environmental > Aquatic > Marine > Wetlands > Sediment ...
TCTGTAAAAACGAGCAACTTCATATTACTGTCTTCAAATATGCCATATTCCTTGATCACTTGTTTTAGTTTTGTCAGTTTAGTTTCTACTTCTTTATGTTCAAGTGATTGTGCTTTTTTAATTAATTCACTGAGGATTAAAATTTCCTCCTGCAATGCGGCAGGATCAACTGACGCAACGACCTCTTCCAGGTCTTCTAAAATTTGCTGTTGTTCTTCTTCTGTCAGTTCATCAAAATCATCCGGAACTTTTTTATTAATTTGTTCTTGCCGATATGCTTCAGGATCTTGTAGTATTTTCTCTCGTTTTAATTTCATCCTTTCCAGGCTCTTTCGTACGGCACAAATACTTGATGCAAATCTTCTTTGCAGCATGGCCATAGTAAATCCAAGCGCCCGGCTACGGCTGCTATCATCCTGTGCCGCTTTTATAGATTGGTCCTCAACATATCGGGTCAAATCCTGATAGAATTCACTTTCCTCTTCATTCAACTGAAACGGAGCGGTATTGACAATTCTTTTTGTATACAGTTTTTTGACCTGTCCTGTATCCGGATCGGGAAATGTGTACAGTGCTTCTTTAATTCGACGTAAATAAAATGGGGCTTCCTGTTTTTTCATTGCCTCTTCGAGACTGGCAATATCTCCGTAAACATCTCTATCCAATAACTCCAGAAATAAACGGAAATTGACAGGATCGCCTTTGTGGGGTGTCGCGGTCATTAACAAATAATGATCTGTTTTTTCTGACAGTTCTTCACCCAATTGATAAGCCAGGGTCTTTTTATCCGCACTATAAGCGCTCATCTTATGGGCTTCATCAACTACGATAAGGTCCCAATTGGCGCGCATTAAACTTTCTTTGGCATCAGTGATTCGAGATATCCATGAAATGGATGTAACAATTTGATCTTTGTCCTGCCAGGGATTGAAACCATAATCCTTTCTGAGAACATCTCCTCTTATTATTTCAAATTTTTCCTGAAATTTATCTGTCAATTCCCGCTGCCATTGGAAGGTGAGATTGGCAGGCGCTACGATTAGAATACGCTTGATTAAGCCACGGACTTTCAACTCTTTAATGAGCAAGCCTGCCATGATCGTCTTCCCGGCGCCGGGATCATCTGCCAGTAAAAATCTGATTCTTGAGAGTTTTAAAAAGTAATCGTATACGGCTTCAAGCTGATGTGGGAGAGGATCGACGCGGGCAATGGACAAACTGAAATAGGGATCATACTCATACGCCAAACCAAGGCGTAAGGCTTCAATAGCCAGGCGAAATTTTTTGGCATCTCCGTTAAATAGTTGCTTTTCCGGGCTGGTGAGTAATTGATTGATTTGTTCTGTTGTTAGAATGGGTTTATATACTTTGTTAGAATTTAGACCACTACCAATAATTTTATAACGTTCACCAACCTGTACTACACTAATAACTTCTATCGGTTCAGGGAATATCGGACCCCGAACAATAATGTTTTCTTTCAATTGTTCAGGTTGCATGGTCGCCTTTCAATTGTATGTTAGCTGCTAAAAATAGAAAATTTTAAAATACAAGATAAACAGACCCATTGGAAGCATTACATATAAACAATATTAAATTTTTTTCGGAAATGCAAGGAAAAGATAAAGTAAAATAAAAATAAATATTCATTCCCAGGTGGCAAATAGGTGGCAAATTGTGGTGTGGACGGTAGTGGAAAAATAGAGATAGTTGTAGTAAAAATAAGTGCTTATAAAGAATGCGCTCAAAACAGCGAGTTTTTTTGTTTTTATTGAATTTAGGCGAATAAGTACTGGATTCAAAATCCAGCGGAGTCAACTCCATGCGGGTTCGATTCCCGCCCTCGGCACTACCCTGACGGCCTGTTCGTCAACAAGCGGATGGGGTTTTTTGTTATATAACATCAAAATAGGTACATTTGAAGAAATTCGGAACACTGACATTGCAAAAAAAATGCAAAAAATTTTTATTTGCTTCAAATAACTAACTTTTGATGAAAACACTAAAACAGCCCACTTTGTTTCGAAAGGTTACAGCATGCATTACAGCCATGGTTACTATTAATTGGGTTTTGTAAGTATAATAAAGATTTTCTTGGTTTGGCAATTACCAACCAGATCGTGTAAGATAGACAAGTTATCCACCAACTTTGTTGTTCCAACCACTTTAACAGGGAATTTATACTGGCAGTGGCCAGGGCGATGCACGTATCTGCCGCACCGTAATACAATTGGATTGTGTCCCCATCGGAGGCGATAGTGTAGCCGCAGGGAAAGACAACGTTGTCTACATCGCCACGCTGCTCATAAGGTTCATCAGGACTAAAAATCCATTCGTTACAACGTTTAAGGCAAATATGCGGTGCGTGTAAATCAAACAAGACCAAACCAAGCCGATAAATGGAGCCTGCTGCATTATGTCGCACTCTGGTAGATCACCAGCCAGCCTTTCAAAGTTTTTATAGGGGGAGGTGAAAGGCCGATTTTATTTGCATCCCACCACCCACCACGCCGCGCTTCCAGTATCAGCTTGTGGCTGCCCCAATGTCGTAGATCGGCTGAAAAGGACATCCACATATGTGCGCCTGGCGAACTTACCGGGCGATGGATCAATGCCCAATTCCCATCAATCCGATGAGGTAAAAGTACCGCATCTTTATCTTCCGGCTGCATGATCAAACCAAAGCGCTCAAAGTGGTGAAAATCTTCTGTGAGGGCCAGAGAGACACCAGGACCATCGCGTGTGTAGGCAGTATAAACGACAGCATACTTGTTTAGTTCACTAACAAAGGTTATGCGTGGATCTTCAACGCCCCATAATTCTTCCGGATAGTTTTCAGGATCGGGCAGGAAAGTGGGTTGGGGGTCAATTTGCCAATCATTCATTCCATTGACGGAACGCGCAGCACCAAATGGGAATGCCCGCGGCGATCCTCAACCCGGCACAATAGCAAAGTCATACCATTGGGTAACAGCGTTGCAGCAGGATTAAATACCGTATGACCCGGATAGGGCCAATCGGCGGCAGTCAAAATAGGATTCAACTTGTAACGGTGAACAAGTTCGAGATGTTGTAGATTCATTTTGTTTGTGTCTCCATTGAGAGTAAGGGATTCTCAGACAGGCGCAACTCTAACAAAGTCTGTAGAAACGCAAGTGTTGACTCGGCGCCTTGATTTTCATTTGGGCGGTCGGGATGCAGGCCGTCCCGGCATCCCCCTGTTGTTGGATCATAAACAGGCAGGTTCAAGTCATTACGCCCCAAAAACCAATCAAAGGCACGCCGTGCTTCTTTAAGCCAGCGTTCGTCACCGGTGTTGCGGAAAGCTTCAAGACAGGCGGAGGCTATAGTTTGGGCCTCTACCGGTTGTTGATCAAATCTTGACTGTTCACCACCACGTTCGTAAAATCCATTAGAGCCGATAGGTACAAAATGCCCACCCGTTACGTCTGCTCTTTGTATGTCGGCCAGCCAACGGAGCGATTCCAGCCCGGCCTCAGTCATAGCCTTGTTCGGGGTCCATTGACCGCACATCAGCATGGCATGCGACAGTACAGCATTACAGTAGCTTAATCCTGATTCATACCAGTGCCAATCATCAAATCGATTACTATGATACAACTTGAGCAAACGCTCGGCTAAATTATCGCGGATTTGACTGGCCCGGCGATCACCATCAAAACGTCGCAGATATTCGTGTATACCAATGAGGGTAAAGGCCCAGGCACGTGGGCTGGTTGTGTTGAGAATAGATGGCAAGGCTTGCTCAAACAGACTGCCGGCCATACTCTGCAGGGCCGGGTTGTTGGATCGGCCCAAAACGGTTCCCAACGCCCACAATGTACGGCCGTGACTGTCCTCTGAACCACTTTCCTCTAGCCAGTTTCGCTGATAATCCATAAAGTTACGAAAACGGCCGGTTTCACTATTGAAGGCATATCCGATAAATGCGAGATAACAAGAAGCCAGGTCTAAGGCTTCTCCGTTACCCAGTTCCAATTCTGCAAGAAATGTGCTCACAATCAGAGCACGGGCGTTATCGTCAATGCTGTATCCCTCGTGATAGTTGGGTATTATAAAAGAAGCGTGTTGTAACACACCGGTATCATCCGTCATATGACGCAGGTGATCGAGCTTGATTGGCGGCAAAACACTTGAACGTTGTTTTAGCGGTTTGATCACTAAACCGGCCGAAATGAAATGCCTGCGATCGGCGCTTGCGCGTTCAAAGCTTTCCATATAACGTCGTGCCACTTGCGGCCAAATCATATCACGTCCAAATATATAGGCTCGCTTTCGCATGGCGTGACGCCGGGACTCGTTATCTAAAAGTTCAATTACCTGACTGGCCATTGCGTTCGAATCCTGAAAAGGCACCAATACCCCTCTTCCTTTGGCCAGTATCTCCTCCGCATACCAATACGGTGTCGAAATAATGGCTTTACCTGCACCCAGAGTATAGGCCAGTGTGCCAGAAGTGATCTGCGCTGCATTGAGATAAGGTGTAATGTAAATATCTGCCGCCCCAATGAACTGCACAAGTTCATCTAAACTGACAAACTGGTTGTAGAAAACGACATGGTCCTCCACGCCTTTCTCCTGAGTCAGCAATTGCAGGGATAAACGATAAGCTTCACCTTCGTGTTGAATGACATGTGGGTGGGTGGCGCCAAGGATGATGTATACCAAGTCAGGATAACGGGCGACAATGGCAGGAAGTGCTGAAATAACAGTCTCGATGCCTTTATTCGCAGAGAGCAATCCAAAGCTCAGTAAAACGGTTTTGCCCTCAACGCCGAACAGATCTTTGTGAAAGCTCGGGTCTACAAAAGGCACGTCAGGGATTCCGTGTGGAATAAAATCTATTTTCTTTGGTGACACTTTATAGACTTTTTGCAAAAATTCTACACCCCGTTCACTCATAACAACCAACCGATCGGACAAAGCGGCGACATGTTCTAACACCCGTCGTTGATCGGAATTGGGATCGCGTAAAATAGTGTGCAAAGTTGTGACAACAGGCATGCACAACTCGCGCAAGAGCGCCAGGATGTGACTGCCAACTCGTCCTCCAAAGATGCCATATTCGAATTGAAGACACGCGAGGTCTACATTGTTGATATTCAAAAAGTCAGCGGCTCGGCGATACGAGTCGATGTCCTTCTCTGTCAATTCAAAACGTACCCGGGGCGGATAAGCGTAACCGACCTCTTTGTCGTTTACGGGAAGTGCAATGCATGTAGTATCACTGTATTCAGCAGCAATGGCTTCACACAAATCAGTAGTAAAAGTGGCGATTCCGCATTGTCGCGGAATGTAATTGCCAATGAAAGCAATACGACTGATGGTTGAAACGGTTGATCTGTGTTTCATACTTGACCTCTGTTCTGGATTTGCCCTAAAGCCTGAAATATAAAGTGTGTTGATTTTTGGGAATCATCTTTTCTGCCAAGTGCCCATCAAAAGATGATGATCACTTTTTTACGCAGCCAGAGTTCATAATGAAAAATGATTTATATGTCTTTATCTTACATTTCTTTGGCGGAATAAAAGCACCGGACAATAATACGACTTTTCTCCACTATGTTTACATAGCTATTTAATGTAAAACAATCCACACACCCATTATCGAGTTTCCATTGTCTCTAATTGTTTTTTGAGTATTTTAGAATTTCTATTTATTTGATTCATTAATTGAATTCGTTTCTTTTCACTATTACTCTCAATTTTTTTAATTTCAATGGTTGTAAGATCAATAATAAATTTTGACATTTTTTGAAAATGGATAAACATGGTAGCCAGATTAACCATCGCTTCGATTGCCCTTGGATTTTTTAAAATAATTGTGAAAAGCATCTTCCAATAGTGCCATCCGGTTGTTTTATCAAATCCAACGTTTAAATCAAGTTTTAAAAATGCCTTTACTAACTTTAATTTTTTCCTCAAAGTCGGTCTGTATTTATAATCTGGTTTCAACTGAAGGCCCATATAGATGGCTCTCTCATAATAGCGCTTTGGCTCATAGATATATTTAATAACCTGGACATAGTCTTTCAAAACATCTATCCTGGGTCTTGCAGTGATAAAATTCAAGCCACTTGTCATTTGATCAATTTCAGTATTGGAATCCCGAAGTTTTGAACCATCCTCAAACAACCTCCCCTCTTTTTTCAAACGCTTTGTTAATTGTGTGTTCGGCAAGGCGTACAATGTTCCCAGCATGGCCATGCAAATCCCCGAATCTTGAATACATTTAATCATGTTTTCAGCGGTTTGATTTGTTTCATTATCAAAACCAATAATGAAACCCGCATTGACAATCAGACCATAAGAGTTAATTTTGTTTACAGCTTTTGTAACAGGAATATTTATATTAGCGGTTTTTTTTGTCAACTTTAATACTTTAGCATCTGGTGTCTCAATACCAATAAATACAAATCTAAAATCCACATCTTGCATCATTTGCAAAAGATTCTCATCATCGGCTAAATTTAATGAAGCTTCTGTTGAAAAATAAAAGGGATAATGGTGTTCAATAGACCATTCCTTGATTGCGGGCAGCACTTTTCTAACATTCTGTTTGTTGCCGATAAAATTATCATCGACAAAATCAATATGGCCCCGATATCCCAGATCATAAAGTGTCTGGAGTTCTTTAATGACCTGCTCTGTGGTTTTGGTCCGGGATTTCCTTCCATTCAGCTCAATAATATCACAGAATTCACAATTAAAGGGACAACCGCGGGAATACTGTATCCCCACCTGGATATAATCTTTGAAACGAATTAAATCGAACCTGGGAACCACTGCCCGGGTCATGTCTGCCTTCTCATCTGACCTGTATTCACCTCTCTTGCTGCCTTTTTCCAAATCTTGTATGAACATGGGAATGGTGATCTCACCCTCTCCCTGAACCAGGAAATCTGCAGATTCATACATATTCGGTTGTAAGGTCGGGTCAGTTCCCCCGACAACAACGAAACGACCATATTGATGAGCATTATTAATGATAGATATCATACTTTTTTGTTGAGGAAGCATACCTCCGGTACAAATAATATCCGCCCATTCAAAGTGCTCATCCAGTAAAGGTTCAACATTTTCATCAATCAACTTAAACTCCCACTGCTGTGGTAACAACGCCGCTACTGTCATCAAGCCCAGAGGCGCAGCAGGATATTTTGCCCCCAAAAGTTTACATATATCAGTGTAATTCCAGTAACTAAATGCTGAAAATTCCGACTGTATGATGAGACACCTGGTTCCTTTTTCCAATAAATTTTTCATAATGTCCTTTATACTTTTTTAAACCAAATAAAAAAAGGACAACCTTATATCAACACTTGTTTTCTCTAATCTGTCGCAAAATTTTTCATTAAAAGCTGAAATAACAAAACGCCAATGTTAGAATTTTTGTCTGAGTTATGTTGATGATATAGTTTTCTGGCGTTGTTATTAGTCTCGATAACAAGCATTTCTGCCAAATTCGAACTTTTTGTCAAAATAAGCGCTGTTCGATAAAGACGGCGCTGAAATGGCAACGCGAGCTTTTCATATGTATTAGGCTCTTTATTGTTTTGAAACTTTGTTTTTTTCATAGATTGTTCAATCATTATTACTATACTGACAATAAAAAAACACTGTCAGAATCCAAAATTATGCATTATTATTTAACTAACATTCTTTGTGAAAAACGTCTGATTAACAAAAATATAACTCATATCTGTTCACCAAGAAAAAATCAATATGCTGGGATTCAATAAATTGAATCGATACAGAGACATCTTAATTTGTATCCAGGATTATCGGCAAACCGTCTTTTCCGGCGCCGACAATGATCACCTTTGTATTTTGGGAGCTTGCGAGTTTCTCTGTAGCTTCTATTCCCTTCCAGCGCAGCAATTGCTCGCTGATACCTGCTGCCACAATAGTCTGGAAATCGGCAATACCCTTTGCTTCTATCCTTTTTCTATCCGCTTCCTGTTTCTCTTTCGTCAGAATAAATTCCATCCGCTGGCTTTCCTGATCAGCTTTCTGTTTTTGTTCAATAGCTTCGGTAAGCTGAACCGGCAACGCGACATTGCGCAGCGGCGTTGTTTCAATAGTTACTCCGCGGGGGGCAACTATCCTGGCAAGTTTTTCCTGAATTGCCATGCCAAGCCGATCCCGTTCGGTTGAATAAAGTGCACTGGCCTGGAAGCTTGCCGTAACGGCGCGGCTGATGGAGCGAAATTGCGGGATGAGAATAATGGTTTCGTAGTCGCCACCGGCAACGGTCTTGTAGACGCGAGCCGCAGAGTCTGGATTGAGCCTGTAGAGAGCGCTAATCTCTAATCCAATGGTGAGTCCTTCGCGTGAGAGCACTTCCATGGTTTCCTTGTGTTCTTTGGTCTGAATGGAAAATTTGATTACACGTGCAAACGGATTCACCAAGTTGATACCAGAGGGAAGTGTTCTTTCTGACACAATACCAAAAAAATCAACAACACCAACATGCCCTGCCGGGACCTGTGTAAAGCATTGAATGATTGCAAAAACTCCAAATATTACAAATGCCAAAAGGCTTCCGTTCTTTACAGACTGATATGCTACATTTTTCTGCTTTACCATCTGCCCGGCGTGTCGCCACATAAAAAAGGCGGTAATGGAAACAAGTACTGCTATGATAAAGATCATGCTATTCTCCCTGGTTTAATATTGGTTGCAACAGGAAACAATGTTGCTAATTCCGGCAATTGTTCTTTTCTGGTAGTTAAAAACACTCCCGGTCAAGATTTACAAAACCACACCTGCAAATTGACTTTTATTTCATTAGCAATGTTGCTAATAATGCCTTAAAACCGCAGGGCGTTACACCCTTCATCAGCTCTTATCTTTGTCGTGTGACTGAATTATAGAATCTGAATTCCGGTACATTAATTTCCCCTTTTTGTCTCCATATCGTGATCTTTGGGGAATATATTTGGGAGACCAAAGCCCACTTAGCCAGACAAAAAATTCTCTCACCCGACCGCCAGGAGCACGAGATCCTCCTCTAAAGTATTCTGAATTCGACATATTGTTTGTTGATCTTTCTCTTTATTTTGCTTGTTAGCGAATAATTTCCTATGAAAATTGTAGCCCACTAACTTGACTTTTTTCACTCAGTTAATCAGGTCTAAACTCACATAATTTTAATAAACCGGACAATTAGGCTCATCTATAGACTTGTGGCTTGAACTATTTGAGAGGTAGACTGTGAGGAATTGGTTTTGATAAAACTGTAAAGCGCTCGGGATTCTATATTTAATGTTTATTCATAGAAACGTTTTTTCAAAAACGTCTTCCTCCTCCATGTCGTTTATTTATATCTGGTCGAGGCCGAGCCTCCTTGACAGTGAGACTTTTCCCTTTAAAGTTCTTGCCATTTAAGCCATCGATTGCTGACTGCGCTTCATTTTTTGAAGGTATTTCTACAAAACCAAAGCCTTTTGATTCACCACTGTATTTCTCTTTGACAAGGGTAACTGAATCAATCTTGCCAAAAGCTTCAAACGGCTCTTTTAAATCATCTTCGGTTATGTCAAGTGATAGATTACCTACATAAATATTCATCTTAATTTCCTTTTTGATTAAAATGTTCATAACTGATTTTTTATAATTTCAAATTTTATTGAAAAAGTAATAGACAACTGTTGATATTTCTGTTTTTTATTAGTAACCATAATATATTCGATAAAACTCTGGATTCTATTACGGTTTTGTTCCTCCTTATGGATTCATTGTTTATAATTTTACAACTCATTTCATGACTTTTTTGGATTAATAATCAAGTTATACATTCCAACACTTATTAGTAAAAAGTTCTAGACGGCATTGTGTTGAGTGCCAAAATCGTGAAAGTGTTATCAGCAAAGATGAATCTGGGGCATATCATTTTAAGCATAGATTTCACGTTCAAAAGTATGTTGCTTAAACTCTCAATAGAGGAACCACTTTTAATAGCTTTACCAATGTAATCATCATGGTCAATATTCATGATCTGAAGAAACTCTGGATTATTATTCTCATAGAATGATTTCATAGAAGGCTTGCTGGCATCAAGATGCTCTTGAAGTTTTTCGCTAATTTTCATTCCTATAAATATAATATTTCCATCGCTCTGCATGATTACCTCTTTATCCTTGCTGATTTGTTCGAAATCTGATGCGTTTCTTTGAAAATGTTGGATTTGATCTGTAAATTAAACCTTATTCCAAAAAACGATGATTACCAGGTTTTTCTCTAAACACGAACACTATTTTTTGTCTTTCCATTGAATTGCCTCTTGGTCCTTTTCTTGTTTCTTTTTAGTCCTGGCCTTTTCCTGTTTTAACTTTTGTTTTTGCTTCTTTTCATGATCTTTTTTACCTTTGTCACCCATGATATGACCTCTTTCATTTATAAAGTGAACGAAATAATCTTGGGAATTATTTATATCAAATATCTTTTCCAAAACAAAACATTGATTTACAGTAACGATTCCCTGATCGCGCCAAGTATTGATTGCCCGGACGGATCGTCAATGCGCACGTTGGGGGAGCTCGATTGATACAAGAAAGCGGCTTCACCTTCTGCCGATAAAGTAATGATTTTCAACAATGGATGCTCCTTCAGCAACTGACTGCAGATTCTGGGTACCCCATTAGCTTTAAGCGGTGTGATGATAACTACATCAACCAGCATTTCCTTTACTGCAATTAAAAGTTCGATTGGGTCTATCACTTCACCAACAACTTCCATATCTGACTGGTGCTCTACCATGCTTTTTATTACATCAGACAGCATTTGGGGCCGGCTCGCAAGTATCACTTTAATTTTAACATTAGATTCTCTCATTTCATAGTTATTGTATGAAATTCAGAACTGAAATACAATAGACCGGAGGATACAAAAGAGATCTATAAAAAGGACCGGTCAAATGTTAAACAAAATTAAATTTAATGAGGAAAGTACTGGTACTTGTAGGATGAAAGTACTGGCACTATTGCATTTTTTTAAGCAAGTTTCTTTTGTGGGCATATTGGACAGCTTCGAGGCGGTTATGTAATTGCATTTTATCGAGAATATTATGAACGTGATTTTTTACTGTTTGAGTTTCAATAAAAAGCCGTTGGGCAATTTCTTTATTGGACAATCCCTCAGCAATCAAGTTAATGATTTCTAACTCACGGTTAGTCAGTTTAACCGAACTCGTTGGTATTTCAGGCATACGTTCAATAGCTAATTCTGCGATACGGGAGAACAATGAAGCTGCCATCCGGGGAGAACAAAACGATTCACCGCGATTAGCCGATCGAATTGTATTGACCAGATAATCAAATGAAGCTTCTTTCAAAACATATCCGGATGCCCCGGCTTCAATACACGCCATTATTTCATCTGTGAGGTCGATCATACCAAGGATAATCACTTTAACATCTGGTGCCTCTTTGTGCAACGTCTGTGTTACTTCAATTCCATTTTTGTCAGGTAAGCCAATGTCAATAAGCGCTACTTCAGGGTGTAACTTTATGATTTGTTTTAAAGCCATCTGACCGTTTTCTGCCGCCCCGACAACGACGAGATCTTTTTGCTCTGCCAGCATGGAAATCAATCCCTCGCGAAGCAATCGATTATCATCAACGATAAATATTTGGATAGACTTTTTCATACAAGAATACCTTAGATTTCTATTATGAATTTAAATAAAAATATAACAAACAGCAATATATGAATGGGATTGTTCTTCTACCTAATTCCAAATTCGTTATTCCCTGTTATGGGAACTCATGTTAAAACTAGTAACATCAAATATTAAAGCTAAACAAAAAATTCATTGACCTTTTTGAATCTTTAATAACAAAACATCAATAAACATAATATCAGTCGAAATACTATGTTTTATAAACATATTCATGTATTTTATAACATTTTCCATATTAACATTGTTCCTCTATAATAATATAGGGTTTGGCCAAATTCCATGAATCATATCAATGGGAGGACAAAAATCATTCCATTTTATAATGATATAAAACATCGTCATTATTTCTTAGCGCTAAAGATTGATATATTATTTCCCCAGGTGGCATATAGGTGGCAGATGATGGTGTGGACAGTATTGGAAAAATAGAGATAGTTGTAGTAAAAATAAGCACTTATAAAGAATGCGCCCAAAACAGCGAGTTTATTTGTTTTTATTGAATTTAGGTGAAATTCAAGAGGACTCATAATCCGCAGGTTGTAGGTTCGAAACCTACCGGGCCCACTAATAAAAACAATAACTTAAAGCCCCTTACTCAAGGGGCTTTTGTTGTTTTAGGGGCTCAGGTGGCAGATTAACGGATTACCATATTTACCTGTAACCACATAAACCGGATGATTATTACGAATTTTTTTAAACCTGCATTGGACATGGTATGGGGGAATGGACCGTACGGACCGACAAGTCTTCCCGGCGACGACTGCGGAGATGTTACCCGCGCCACAACAACTGCCGGTTATGCGCTCCGGGATTGGTTGGTGAAGATAACAGCGGTTTTTTCACTTTTGGCTATAGTGTACTGCTTTTGTGTTTAACTGTTGGGTATGGATTTAAATGTATTATGTAGTTCCCCTAAATATATGGAAATTTATATGTTGTGG
>Ga0272441_10012147_pt1 | contig 12642 bp, 12 predicted proteins | sample SSMProp6N_FD_193582 | JGI IMG/M metagenome (GOLD analysis project Ga0272441, IMG submission 193582) | Marine sediment archaeal communities from Little Sippewissett salt marsh, Falmouth, MA, United States - SSM-Prop-6N | ecosystem: Environmental > Aquatic > Marine > Wetlands > Sediment ...
CGCCTACTTCGGCAGCTGGGAGTTCGCCGGTGTCATCGGAGAGTCCGACGGAAGGCGCAAGCCCGATCCCGCCGGCGCCCTGGAGATCCGCTCGGCCATGGGCCTTCCGGCCGCTCAAATCTGCCTGCTGGGCGACACGTGGACGGACATGGAGACCGCCCGGCGCGCAGGCATGGTTCCCGTGGGTGCGCTGTGGGGCTTTCGCTCGGAAGCCGAGCTCGAGCGCACCGGAGCCGCGGCTCTGATAGCGCGTCCCGGCGAGCTCCTGGATCTCTTCGAACCCGCCTCCGGCGCCGCCGGAGGTATGCGGTGAGAGCCACGCGGGCCGTTATTCATCTCGAAAACCTAAGACACAACATCCGGGTGGTTCGCTCCGAAGTCGGGATGGGCGTGAGGATGTGCATGGCCGTGAAGGCGGATGCCTACGGCCACGGGGCGGTGCCCGTGGCGAGAGCCGCCGTAGAGCAGGGTGTGGACGCTCTCGGCGTGGCGACCGTGGAGGAGGGCAGCCAGCTCAGAGAAGCCGGGATTGCGGCTCCCATCCTCCTCTTCAGCCCCGTGCTGCCGGAGGAATACCCGGAGGTCATCCTGAGCGCCCTGGAGCCCATGCTGGGAAGCCGCCGCGAGATCGGCCGGCTCGCCGACGAGGCGGAACGGCAGGGCAGGACCGCCAGGGCGCATCTGAAGATCGATACCGGCATGGGGCGGATCGGCTGCAGCCCGGAGGAGGCGGCGGATCTGGCCGGACGCATCGCCGGGAGCCGGGAGCTGTCGCTCGCCGGGGTGTGCACGCACTTCCCTGTGGCTGACTCGGCCGACTCCGGGTTCACGGTGAGGCAGGTGGAAACGCTCGCGGCGTGTGTGCAGGAGATGCGGCGCCGGGGCATCGACGTCGGATTGGTGCACGCGGCGAATTCCGGAGCCATTATCGGGCGATCGGGTTCGCGGCCGGCCGACTCGCAGCCCACCATGGTTCGGCCGGGCATCATGCTCTACGGCTACTATCCGTCCTCGGAGCAGGAGCGGCGCCTCCCGCTCCTGCCGGTCATGGAGTTTACGAGCAAGGTCCTCTTTCTGAAGAGCGTTCCCCGCGGGACGGGCATCTCCTATGGGCTGACCTACTCCGCTCCGCGGGACACGGTCATCGCCACCCTTCCGGTGGGGTATGCAGACGGCTACAGCCGCCTTCTGTCCAACAGGGCGGACGTGCTGATCGGCGGCCGGCGCTACCCGATCGCCGGGAGGATCTGCATGGACCAGTGCATGGTGGATCTTGGACCCAAATCCCGCGTTCGACTCCTCGATGACGTAGTGCTTTTCGGGCCGGATCCCGACGGTCTAGATGCCGAGGATATCGCGAACCTCATGGGTACCATCCCCTACGAGGTGACGTGCCTGGTGAGCCGAAGGGTCCCTCGCCTCTACCGCGGCTGACGGGCGTCGCGTTGGGTGCCGCCGGGTCTACGTCCCGCACCGACGGTGAATCCATGCCGCGACCACCTGTTCCACGGCCGCCAGCGACGACCCCGACATGGCATCGGGCAGGTCCCGCTGTGTATGCCACTCGGGGTAGTCGATGTCGATGAGCACGCAACAGGGGATTCCCCGCTCGAGAAAGGGCGTGTGATCGCAGATGATGTACTTGTGCTTCTGCGGCTTGTCGCGGGTGAACGCCTCCACCCCCCGCTCGCAGGCCACGTGCCAGAGCTCTTCGGTCAGCCTGCGGCTTGAAGGGTAATGCTCGACGTGGCGATCGATGTTGAGGTTCAGGTCCTTCCCTCCGACCATGTCCAGGATCAGGACTTCCTCGGGTATCCTCGGCACCGGTTCGGCGGCGAACACCCTCGCGCCCACGCCGAAGGGGTGACCGTCGATGTCACCCACGTCCTCCGCGTCGAAGAACGCGAAGAGCACGTCCCGCCGGAGGGGCATTCCCGAAAGGCGCTCCAGAAGATGCAGGAGAACGGCCGTTCCGGAGCCGCCGTCGTTAGCCCCGGGGATCGGCCGCTCGCGCAGCCGTTGGTCGGACTCCCGATCGGCTCTCAGCCGGGTGTCAAAGTGCGTTCCCAGAAGCAGGGGCGCCTCGCCGGCCACGGACGCATGTCCAGCGGCGTCGGACGCATCTGCTCGGGCCGAGCCGCCTCCCCCGCGCCCTGCGAGCCTCCCTATGTAGTTGCAGCATTCGACCGGCCGGCCGCGGATCTGAAGCGAGAAGCTCTGCGCCCACAGTCGATCCAGCAGAAGGCTCAGCCGCGCCTCCAGGGCCCGACGGAACCGCTCGTGACTCTCCGAACCAGGACAGCGGCTTCCGAACCCGAGCTGCCAGTGAACCAAGTCCATGAGCTCGTCGGCCCACCGGGCACGACTCCCGCCGGGCCCATGGCTACTCAAGGCGGTATTCCACCTCTTCGTTCTTCATGGCCACGGTAAGACGAGTGACCCCTTCGGCGGAGTAGGCTTCGAACGCCGCATCCTCCAGAGTGCGCATCAGCGCCGACTCGATCCCCCGGGCGCCCGTCTCTTTGCGCACTCCTTCGGACAGGATCTTGTGGATCACGTCGGCCTCCACCTCCAGGGCTATTCCCTCCAGCAGGAACTCCCTGCGGTAGCGCTCCAGGACGCTGCTGTTCAGGATGCTCTCCAGCTCCGCCTCGCCCAGAGCGCTGAAAGGGATGAAGCGTTTGAAGCGCCCGATGAGCTCCGGCAGCAGACCGTAGGCCAGGAAATTCCGGGCCAGGTCCACCTCATCCGCCGTGTAGCTCACGGCGATCCGGTCCTGTTCACCGGAGAGACCGCTGCGGCCGAAGCCGATGTATTCGGCCTTTCTCTCGATCAGGCCCTTGAGACCGGAAAAAGCGCCGCAGGCTATGAAAGGTATGTCCCGGGTGGATACGATGGTCCTCGGTGCGTGCTCGGAGTGCGAGAGCTCCAGGGGGACGGTGACATCCGCGCTCTCGAGCATCTTGAGAAGCTCCCGCTGGACACCCAGACCGGACACGTCTTTGGTCGTCCCGGCGCCGGCGAAAACGGCGTTGTTCTGTCCCGAGGCGAGCTTGTCTATCTCGTCCAGGCAGACCACCCCGATGGACGTGGCGATCGGGTCCAGGTCCGCCGCGTACAGCAGACGCGTGAGAATGGACGCCACGTCCTGGCCGACGTAGCCGGTTTCGGAGTAGGTAGTCATGTCGACGATCACGGTGGGCAGCCTGAGGATTTCCTCGAAGAGCAGCTCCACCAGGTAGGTCTTCCCGCAGCCGGTGGGCCCCACCAGAAGCATGTTGGTCTTCGGCGGAAGGCTTTCGTGATGCGCGCCGCGGAGGTAGAGCTGTTTGAGGCGGCGCACGTGCCGGTAGGCCATGAGAGAGACCGCCTTGACCGCGGTCTCCTGCCCCACGTAGTGCAATTCCCGGAGCCTATCCCTGATGCGGGAGGGCGAAATGTCGGGGAGGGACTGAATCAGAGCAATGAGCCGCTCGCGCCGTTTGCCCGCAAAGTCGGGATCACCCATGTCCGCTATTCCCGAGCGCCCTCCGGCGCGGGGCCTTCTCTGTCTTCGACGGGGGGTTTTTCCTGTTCACCGGCTTCCGCCTCGGCCTTCTTGGCTTCCTCCAGGGCCTCGGCTTCCTGATCCAGTATCTCCTGGACCTCCGCCTGGATCCGGGGTGCGAATATGGAGTCGGTGAATGCGGCCTCCTCCAGGATATCCTGGACCAACCGCTGCCTTCGCGCCGTGTCGTCCGGTTCCTCCTGAGCTTTCAGGTACTGGTAGGCCACGGCGATGTCCACTTCCGCGTAGGTCAGATTGCCCGGTTTGATCCAGTATTCCGGGGTGTTCCAGCTTCCCCTGACTTTGATCCACTCTTCCTGCTTCTCCAGCACCGCGACGATATCCATGGGCTCGTAATTCAGGTCGGTCTTGGAGATCAGGTTGTTCTTGCGGTATATGGAAGCCTCCTCGATCAGGGCGGCCGGCTCGGCATCCACGGCGATGAAGCCGGCCAGCGCCCATCCCTCGCTTCCATCGGTGAGGCGGATGTTGAGGTACTCCCGCTTTCTGTCGTCGTCTTCCTCGGTTGCCGTTTTTCCAAGCCAGGTCACGGCCTCCCCTTTTTTGATCTCGTAGTTCAGATAGCCCGTCTTGGTGCTGGGTCCGGCCCAGAAGGAAAGGTCGTCGAAGAGGCACACGGCCTGAACGGGTTGAACGATGAGCTCCGGCTCTTCCTCGCTCTCCTCGGTCTCGGGGACCGGCTTTTCGGGCGCCTGTTTGGTGCAGCCGAAAGCGAGAATGCCGATCAGCCCGCAGACCAGACTCACGGCGGCCCATCCCGCCAGAAACAGGCGAGGCGTCGGCGCTTTGTTGAAACCCATGTCTGTCTCCTTCTTCAGGAAAGACTACCGAAATACCCCCGAAAAATCAACCTTCGTCCCTTTCCCAGCCGGCCTTCCACCTGTGGATTTCCCGAAGCGATTTCATCCCCTCCGCACGGCAGAATTCCCGGATCCCTTCCAGCACACGGGCGGGTATGGCGGGATCGACGAAGTTGCCCGTGCCGATCTGGACGGCCGAGGCCCCGGCGAGCAGGTACTGCAGGGCGTCCTCGGCGCTCATGATGCCGCCGATCCCTATGACCGGGATCGAGACGGCTTGGGCCGCCCTGTAGGCCATGGCGACCCCAACTGGTCGAATCGCCGGCCCCGAGAGGCCGCCGGTCACAGACGGCAGCACGGGCCTCTTCGTCTTCACATCAACGGCCATGCCCACGAGCGTGTTGATGCAGGAGACGGCGTCGGCTCCGCCGGCCTCGGCCGCTCGGGCCAGGACCCCGATATCGGTCACATTGGGGGTGAGCTTTATGATGAGCGGTTTGGGGGTCTCTCGGCGCAGCTTTCGTGTGAGCTTCTCCACCAGCCGGGGCTCGGTCCCGAATGCCAGGCAGCCGGACCGCACGTTGGGACAGGAAAGATTGATTTCATAGCCCCACAGCCGGCCGTCCTTTTCCAGGCGGCCGGTTACGTGCAGGTACTCGCTTTCCGTGGACCCGGCGATGTTGGCCGCCACGGCGCAGGGCAGGCGGCTCAGGTAGGGGACTTTGTCCCTGACAAAAGCCTCCACGCCCTGGTTGGCCAGCCCGATGGAGTTCAGCAGACCCGCCGGTGTCTCGACCAACCGCGGGACGGCGTTCCCCGATCGGCCTTCCCGCGTCACGGCCTTGGTGAAGATGGCCCCGAGAAGGCCCAGATCCATGAGCCCCGCGTACTCGGCGCCGTAGCCGAAGGTCCCGGAAGCCACTCCCACCGGGTTGGACAGCAAGCCCCGCCCTATGGGCACGCGCAGGTCAGCGGGGGCCCGCCCGCCGCCGGAGCTCAATCCCATATCACCTCCCGGCTCGCGAAGATCGGGCCTTCCTGGCACACCCTGGCGTAGCCCGCACCGCCGGCCACCCGTATCGCGCAGCCCATGCAGGCGCCCACCGCGCAGCCCATGACCTGCTCCATGGAGACCCAGCACGGACAGCCGGAGCCGCCGGCAAATGCCGCAACGGCCCTCAACATGGGCGTGGGACCGCAGGCGTAGAGCACCGTCTTCCCGGGATCCAAACCGGGCAGCGCCTCCAGACACTCGACTACCGTGCCCTTGAAGCCGACGCTTCCGTCATCCGTGCACAGGACGGGATTGCAGCTCTCGAGCTCCCCGTGGAGGGGTAGCTCTTCCCGGCTGCGGCAGCCGAAGATCAACGTCGCGTTCCTGCCCAGGCCCTGGAGCTCCCGCGTGAAGTACAGAAGCGGCCCCAGCCCTATCCCGCCCGCCAGGAGAACGGCAGTCCTGCCGTCCGGCGGGATGGGAAAACGGTTTCCCCGCGGACCGATCGTGTCGACCGTTTCACCGGGTCTCCTGCGGTACAGGATGTCCGTGGCCGTGCCCCGGCGTTTGACGATCACCGACGCCCGGCGGTCGGCCCGAGAGTAGTCCGAAAAGGCGAAGGGTCTTCGAAGCAGGGGCACCGGGCCGTCGGTGACGCGGATGGTCAGGAACTGCCCCGGCGCCGGGGCCCATTCCGCGCCCCAGTCGAAGCTCAGGCGGAAGAAGGCACCGCCGAGCGGGCGGTTCTCGCGGATCTCCGCAAAGGATCTCGTGAACGGGGTGTTTACCGTCTGGACCATCGGGTTACTGCTCTGAGTAGATGAGCAGGCTGTCAAGGCTCAGGGAGGCGCGGTCGGAAGCTGCAAGGTGCACCGAATCCACACCGGCGAGCTTGACCTCCCAGAGGCCTTTGGGCAGGAGCAGGACTCCGGATTGATCGTTGTCCTCCGGCGCCTCTACGGTGGTTGCGACCAGGGCGCCGCCGTCACCCTCCATGCGGACCCATTTCTGCTCGGTCAGCTCCAGGACGAGAACCGGCCTCCTGCGCTCCGCAAACGCCACGCTCAGCCGGGATCCCGGCTCCAGTGTCAGGACGCCGGCTTCGGCCCGTACGGGGCCCTGGGTCTCCACGAGAGCAGCGGTTTCGGTCGCCTCTGCGGCCGGGATCTCATCTCCGTCGAACCCGGCGGCGTAGATGAGCCCGCCCCCCCAACGCTGCCGCATAACGGTTTGGAAAATACTGCGGTCCGCTGTCGGACGATCGTCTCCGTCCCGGTAGTAGACAGCCAGCTCGTCGAGAAAACCGTTGAAGCCGCCGGAGCCGCCGACACGCGTCTCGCCCGCCGCGGGCAGGGGATCCATGGGAAGCTCGAAGACCAGACGGTTCTTCTCCCTTCCGTCCACGTACCAGATCAGCTCGTAGAAACCCTCCTCCGCCTGAGGTCGCAGGGAAACGGTGAAGAGGTAGCGGACATCGGTCGAAAGCGGCGCCATGCCCGACGGGATCAAGAGCTCCTCGAGTCCCGCCGCGAGCAGGGCCGCCGGCGCAAGATCCTCATTCAGGAAGAGCGTCAAGGCGAAGGCTTGCTCTCCGGATGCGGCTCGAAGGAATCGGAGTCCTGCATCCAGGGACTCCAGGGTGATTCCCATGGAGAGGCTGAACGGTGCGAGGTATCCATCCTCCAGCGGGAGGATGAAGCGGGGGATGAGGAAGCCGGCGGAATTGGTGATGAGAAACCCCAGGTTTCCCTCCCGCGCCACCGGCTCCAGAAGACCGATCTCCTGAGCATCCGCGAGGCCTTTCTCGGAGTCTCCGGCGCAAGCGCCGATATCCGCGAGAGTCCCGTTCATGTGGAGCAGGCTGTAGTAGGAATCCCTGGGCATCAGGTCGTTTTCCGATTTCACGTTGGAGGAAACGTAGAGCTCCGTGTCCATGTAGATCGAGGAGTTCAAACGGAATTCCATCTCCTCCGGGGGTGGAACCGGGAAGAGCTCCACGGTGAGGCTGTATACTCCCTCCTCTTCGGGAGCCAGCCAGTATATCTGGTCGAGGCCCTCGGCGAGCGTCCCGCTGGCCAACACCGCTTTGTCCTGGATCCAGCGAATGTACGGATCAGCGTCCTCTGGAAGAGCCAGGTTGGCCTTGAGGAGCACCTTGGCGGCCGGGTAGATCACGGGAAGGGAGGCTTCCACGCCCCAAATCCCGTACCGGTCTGCGGCGTAGAAGAACGGTATGCGCTTTTCGGTCAGCACCGATTCACCGCCGTAGAGGATGAACTCGATCTCGTAGTACCCGGTGGCCAGCTCCAGATTGTCGAAATCGAGCCTGTGCTCTTCCTGCTCGATCTCCTCCTTCGGAACCGTCAGTTCCGCTATGGGCTCGGTGTCGGCACCGTAGAGATTGATGAGCAGGAGGGAGGGGGCGACCTCCTCTTCTCCCGCGGATACGTCGAAGGAGATCCAGTCGTCCTTTGCCAGGGTCTGTCCTTCAGTGATCGATGTCACTTCGATGCTGTAGAGCTTCTCGTCGGCACTGAAGAAGGATTCCGTTCCGCAAGAAACGACAAGCACCAGCAGCAGGAGCCACGCCGGCCGCTTCATTTGCCTGTGGATTCCACGCCGCCGCAACGGCGCACCGTTCTTTTCGTGGCGGTTATGTACAAAAGGCTCTGCCCTGAGCATCCTTCTTCCGTCCGCACAACAAGCCGGCCGCTTCGCAGGTGGTTGTTGATTAAATAATACCACAGCCCGCGGGGAAAAGAAACCACAAAAACCCCCGTCAGCTCGGTCCTCCGCGCGCGGCGCAGAAGAGCATCATAAGCCACATATCAAGATATTTAATGTTTAGCTAAGAATATTTCATTTGAGCCTTGATTTATCCTATTTGGAGTGTTATTTTATGCATCAAGGAGAACGACCTGTGAACCGTGGAAAGAAGAAGCCGGATGAACGGAGATCGCTCCAGGAGTGTCCGGTCTGCGGAAACGTCCTCAAAGTCAAAGTATTGGAATGCCCCGGCTGCCGCACGCGCATCGAGGGCGACTTCGATCCGCCCCACAGCCGCATCTTTCAGCTGTCTCACCAGGAGCTGGAGTTCGTGGAGCTCTTCATCCGCCTGAGAGGAAACATCAGAGAGATGGAAAAGGCTTTGGGGGTTTCCTATCCCACGGTCCGCGGCATGCTGGATTCGGTGATCCAGAAGATGGGCTACGCCGTGAAGCCGCCCGTAGACGAGAAGAAAAGATCGGACATCCTGAACCAACTCGAGAAGGGGAAGATCAGCGCGGAAAAGGCGGCTTCCCTTTTGAAATCGGAAGACCAGGAAAGCTGACAGGAGGAGAGCAGCATGGCAGCGAACAGCGAGAGACTGCGCATATTGAAAATGATCGAGGAAGGCAAAATCAGTGCGGAGGAAGGAGCCAAGCTCCTGGAAGCCCTGCAGGAATCAGACGCGGAGCCGGAGCAGACGGTGCCTCTGTTCCAGCACAGGGCCGAAGGAGCCCGTATCATCAAGATTCGGGTCACCGATGGAGACACGGGCAAGGTCAAGGTGAACCTGAGCTTGCCCTTTGGCGTCGTGGATTTCATCCAGGGCTTCATCCCCCGGAAGGAAAAGGAGAAGCTCCAAGACCAGGGGGTGAATCTGGATACTCTGATCGAGAGCGTCCGATCCGGCCAGGTCGGCAAGATCGTAGACATCGAAGATGAAGAGGAGGGCCACCGGATCGAGGTCATCGTCGAATAGGCCGTTTCACGCCCGGGGCTTTCCTGCGCCCGGGGCTTTCTCACGGTCAAGCCTGCCTTACGGTCCAGATCGGCCCACGACCGAGAGCTTTCCGCGCCAAAAGCCCCGGGAGGCCGTTCTGATCGAACCCGCCGCTGTGAGACCTGACAAGGCCTCTTCGATTTCCGCCGCCTCCCAATCAGTGAGAGGTTCCGCGTGCGGATGTGGGGACTCGGCTATCCGGCAGAGGTATTTCACCGCTTCCCGGGGCGTGAACCGGCGCTGGTTGCGTCTGATCGCCAGGAGTATCTCTCTCCGCCCTTCCACTTCCTCCGGTGCAACGCCGCTGCACACGTCGCATCCCGAGCAGGGCACCGGCTCCTGGCCCATGAGGAAGGCCAGGCAGGATCGGCGGCAGCTGCGGGTGAGCGCGTAGCCCCGCATCATTTCCCGCCGGTCCGCCTCGACTGACGACCGCTCCGTGTCGGGAGCCAGGTCCTGGTAGGAGCAGAGCAGCAGGGCTTCCGCCGGAAGCCCGTCTCGGCCGATCCTTCCCGACTCCTGGAGGTACGCTTCCACGGACCGGGGAACGCCAATGTGCACCGCCCTCCGGATGTCGGCTTTGTCGACTCCCATGCCGTACGCCGAGGTGGCGGTCAAGATGCCGGAACGGGAGTTGAGAAACCACGACTCCACGCGGCTCCTCTCCCGGCGGGAGAGCCCGGCATGGTAGAAGTAGACCTCACGTCCCTCCAGCCGCCGGCGGAGCACTCGGGCGTAGAGCTCCGCCTCGCGGCGTGTGAGACAGAACACCACGGAGGCTTCGGCGTCCGCGGCCAGCAGCCGCCGCAGAGCCCTGGCCTTCGACAGCACCGTGAGCACCGCGTAGCGGATATTCGGTCTGTCGGGGGACTGCTGCAGGACGCTGGGACTGCGGTTCGGGAAGAGCAGGCTCACTATCCGCTCCAGGACCCGGGGCGAAGCGGTGGCGGTAAAGGCGGTCACCAGGGGCGGCTTAGCCCGCTCCACGAAGCCGCCGAGCCGAAGATAGGAAGGACGGAAGCTCTCCCCCCACTCGGATATGCAGTGCGCCTCGTCCACCACCAGGTGGTGCAGAGCAAGCCCTGCGAAGAAGCGGTCTCGGGCCAGCCCCTCCAGCATTTCCGGAGTCGTGAAGACCAGCCTCACCTTCTCCCGCGCCACGTCCTCCATGATCCGGCGCCGTGAAGAGGCGTCCTGGCCCCCCCGGAGAGCGGCACAGGGCAGCCCGAGCTCTCCGAGACGCCTCAGCTGGTCGCGAAGCAGGGAGAGAAGCGGCACCACGACGAGCGTGAATCCGGGCAGCATGCCGGCCGGAAGCTGATAGCAGAGGGATTTGCCGGCACCGGTGGGCATGAGCACGATCTGATCGATTCCGTCGAGGATGTTGGAGACGGCGTATCGCTGAACCGGATAGAGGTAGGAGATGGAGAAGAGCCTTTCGGCGCGGAGCGCTATGGGATCGACGGGGGGAGAGGAGTCGGACATGATCCGCCAACTTCAGCTGGCCGTGGAGTGGCTCACCCGGTAGAAGTAGTCGTCCAGTATCTCCACCAGCTCCGGCGCGAACTGGATGTCGTACCGAACGCGCAATCCGTCCTGCGTCTGGGAGGTGGCCGTGACCCTGCCCTTCACCATGAACTGGTAGAGCTGGAAGTAGAGCTTCGTGGGAAAGACCTCGCCCACGGCGACCTCCCCCGCCGTCTCCGGAAGGATCAAGGCGAGTCGGTTCACTGACAGATTGACCAGCGAGGCCCGGACCTTTTTCGAGCCGACGTAGCACTCCACGAAGTTGTTGAAGCGCAGCTCCCTGGCCGACTCTGCATCAATGGCGATCTCCCGCCCCTGGAACGTGTCGTAATATCCGCGCAGGGAGTTGAAGCCCGTGATGAAATCGCCGAGGATCTCAATCAGCTCCGGCGGATAGGCGGTAAAAGAGACCTCGATCATGCAGATGTTCTGTTTGCCCTTCACGGGACCGAGCTGGACCAGGACACTCTTGACATTGAAAAGCCGGGACTGCTCGGCGCCCGCCTTTCGGAAGTTCAGGTTCAGGGCGCACGCCGAGCTCTTGTATTGCTGAAAGAACTGCGTCTCGTCTCGGCTCAGGATCAAGAGGAGCACTGCCTTTCTCATGGAGAGCTCGTAGGGCGAGCAGATGAGCATGTAGTTTTCGATCTTGAGAATGGTCTGGGCGGATACCAGTCCCGTCTTGCTCAAAGCGTACGGGCTGAGCCGCACAACGGTGTCCGAAAGCGCTCTGAAATAGTCCTGGACCCTTGGATTCGGCATATACGCTATTCTAGTCGGCAAATTCATCCTGTCAAGCAAACCGAAATTTGCTGTGGATTCCCGTCCGTCTGCTGCGCAGGTGCCCGTGAGCTACCCGGGCTTCTGCTTGCGGAAGACCAGGATGCTCTGATGGATGAGGGAGGGGATGTACTCATAGCGGTAGCCGTAGACGTGGAGCGCCTTGCTTCCGTCGTACCAGATGAGATTGGCCTTCATGGTGAGGCCCAGGTCCGAGAGCAGACCGGCCAGGTCGGCGGAGAGGAAGTGGTAGCGGCCCCGGTTGTACATGTCGCCGATGAAAACCGCCAGGTATCGCCGATCCGAGAGCAGCCGCACGCTCTTCTCGAATACGTCCCGCATCTGCGAGAGCCAGTCCTCTTTGTCGGCATACACGACCGAGCCGAAAGGTCTGAGCTTGCTGCGCCGATTCTCCCGGGCCTCTCCGCCAACCCGCTTGAACTTGCCCTGGCTCTTCTCGGCCTTGTCCATCCGCCAGTAGGGCACGTCGGTCAGAATGAAATCCGCCGTGAAACCGCGGCGGGCGAGCCGCGGAAGCTCCTCACGGCAGTCTCCGCAGACCATCTCCTGGGGCTCCAGCGACTCCCGGCGGCATACCTCGGCATAGACATCGGTCCATTCACGGTTGATCTCGATTCCCACGGCCTTTCTTCCGGCACGGGCGGCCCCGATCAGGGTCCCGCCCACACCGGCCAGGGGATCCAGGACCCATTCGCCGCTCTTGGTGAAGACCCGGATCAGGTCGGCGCAGAGGTCCGGCGGCTTCTGCGCGCCGTGCCTCGAGCGCAGACGGTGCTGAAGGTTGGGAGGATACGGCGTGGTGATAACGCTCTTGGTCCAATAGACCCATTCTCTGCCCGTCAGGTCGTTCAGCGTGTTTCTCGAGGAGTAGAACCCGCGGCTCTTTCCCGCTTCGTCGAAGAGCTCCTCCTGAGAGCCGCCGCTCGCCGTCTCTTCCGCGTCGTGGTTTTGCGCCACCCGTCGTTCCCTTTCCCGTCCCGCTCCCCTTCACTTTATACCGCATCGGGACCCGCTTTGTCCCGGGGTCGGGTCAAGACGACACGCTTGCGCCCATGCGGGGGTCACCTTGACCACCCCCGGCCTTCGCTTTAATGTCTAGGGCGCGATGGCAGGCTGGAAGCTCTTCACCGGCAACAGGACGGAGGTCCTGTTCGAGAGGCTCGCGGAGATCCTCTCGCAGCCCCTC
>Ga0272441_10012148_pt1 | contig 12641 bp, 12 predicted proteins | sample SSMProp6N_FD_193582 | JGI IMG/M metagenome (GOLD analysis project Ga0272441, IMG submission 193582) | Marine sediment archaeal communities from Little Sippewissett salt marsh, Falmouth, MA, United States - SSM-Prop-6N | ecosystem: Environmental > Aquatic > Marine > Wetlands > Sediment ...
TGTCGATCGAAGAGAAGGCACGAAATATGATATCGTTAATTGATACAAGACTTGACGAATCTTGGAAAAAAACACATCCCAAAGAATTTCAAAATAAAATTGATCAAATGATTCATGACCTTACAATTAAAGATGATGAAGCCACACATAGAATTGGCATAAAAAGACAACTGGAAGCACGTGCCGGACATAATGCCTATGCAAAACTACACAAATTAGAAATGCCTGTCTACATATGTGGCGGAAAATTTGATGGAATAACATCTGTGACTAATCTCAAAAAAATTCAAAATCAGATCCCAAATGCACACTTGGAAATATTTGAAGGCGGTCATATGTTTTTTCTACAGGATTCAAACGCTTTCAATCACATTCTGGCCTTTCTCAAGGGAACCTTTGATAAACAATAATATAAACATCATCTATAAAAAGCCAGCCTTTATAAATCATTATCTTTTCTAGTTGCATATGCAGAAGTAAATATCACAATACCACCACCGATCATTGTTCTTAGACTTGGGATCTCGGATAATATCAGCGCCGCAAGCAAAATTGCATATATTGGTTGCACAGAAGCAATTAAACCCACAGTGTTTGCTTTAATATAACGCAAACTTCTCATTAAAATTGTATGGGGAGTAGCAGTAAAAAAAACACCTAACACAAAAAGATGCAGCCACTGTTTACTTGCGAAAATGTCTTTACTATCGATAAAAATAATCGGTAATAACAAAACCGAAGAAACTACAAGGAGATAAAACATTATAGAACTGCTTGGATAACTTTTTAAATAACGACGATAAACAATATTACGTAAAGCATATGCGAAGGCTGAAATAACCCCCCAAATAAAACCCGCCATAATTGAACTTCCAACACCTTCGCCACATACTGTTAAATAAATTCCAATTAAAACAAATATCCCAGCAACCGCATCTCGAACATGTATCTTTTCATGAAAAAAAATCGGTTCCATAAAAACAGTCAAAATTGGATATGTATATAAACTGATAAGTGCTACGGCAACACTCGATATTTTTATTGCATGGAAACACGTAACCCAATGAATCGATAATAAAATTCCAGTAATGCAGATTATGCAAAAATCCTTTTTTGTTAGAACACGCAAAGATACGTCAGTTATTTTTATGAATATAAACAGTGATATAGCTCCTATTATTGAGCGAATCGCAATGATATCAATTGCAAGAAGTGAGATGAGTTTTGCAAATAGCGGGACTCCTGCCATAAGTAAAACAGCAATGTGAATTTCAAAAATACTTTTCGTTACGTTTGATAAACTCATTCTACAATACATCCATGACTACATTTGTTATTAGATAAAGGATTGGTAATATTGCCAAAAGTAAAAGAGTCGTGACCAACCAGCACGCATTTGCCAGATCCACATCCAGATCGTAGATCGTGGGTGGAATAAGAGCAATAAAAGCTACCGGCATTGCAGATAGTATAATCACTACCTTAAGTGGCAAGCTATCATCAATTCCTCCATAGCCAAGGAAAACAGCCACTGTGGAAAGGATTAACGGCATGATAAGAAATTTTATAAAAGAAATAGCAATACATTCTTTTACGTATTTTTTTATGCTATCAAATTTCATCGCAATGCCAATTGATGTCAACAATGCCAACGAACCAATTGGGATAAAGATTGATATAACAGTTTCATAAAAAGCCGGTCTCTTTATCCCAAAGATATTAAGTAAGCTCCCAATAATAATTACTAACAAAAAAATAACAGTAAATTTATCTCTAAAAAAATATTTAAGGCGTGATGGTTTATTTTCATTATTCGTATACTCTGAGCTAATAAATTTTATAATCGGAAATCCAATTGAAAAGTATCCAAGTTCCTCGAATAATTTATACATTACTACGAAGGCAAATCCTTCCTCTCCAAAAAACAAGTAACAGACCAAACCTCCGATTGCTCCTATATTAGTAAATGCACCACAACTATACATAGATCCTTTCTGTTTTTTTGTCAGGTTAAGAAATTTAGCAGCACACAGTGCTAGAAATCCTCCTGTCAGAGGGGCGAATAATCCAAATAGCGGTAATGTTATGATTTTTAGGTCATTGATTTGAATGTTCCATACGGCGCCTAAATAGGCAATAGACATAAAAAATAAAATCCCAACCTCTTGTAGCAAAACTCTAAGTCTCAACAGATCAAATCTACAACATACAACTTTATTCAGAGCAATCTTCTGAATTGTGTATCCGAGACCTAATCCAATAAAAATTAGGGTTAATGATAATATTAACTTAAACACTGATTTTTATTCCAGCACCGATAAAACTCATCAAGTTACAAAGCTAAACTCAACTCATCCACTAGAATGCCAAGCCACTATAAATGATTAACAGTGATAACCCGTGTTTATCCAATTGGTACATCATTAAGTCCAGAAAAACTGGACTAGGCGAACCAGGTATATTTCTTTCGACCTGAAACATACTATTTTCCCTTTGGAATAATGCTTGATCTAAACATTATATTTCTCTTGTCCATAACGATGCCATGTCCGCCACCAACATAGGAAGATGAGCCGCCAATGGCACCGTAAACCTCCTCCATACGGATTCCATCAATCAGATCCGGACAGATGCTTGCTCCCCGGATTGCTTCCGTGCCAGTTGTGATTGCCAAGACACGCGCAAAAACACCATTGAGGCTGCCCATTAAATTACCAATGGGCGTCCGGTAAGCACGTACCATCACATCTTCTTTGACCTCCATTTCCCTGCTCCTTTTTGATCTACTTTATTATAGCCCTCATCCTCAGGGGAGGGGGAAGACGGAATATCAGGAGGGAGGTCTGGTGGGTGTTACACATTGCCGGGTTTGTTCAGGATACCCCGTCTTCCAGTCGCTGAGAGTTATGTCTGATTAATTAAACCTCATTTTTTGAGATCAAGCCTTTCTTCCAGCAATCCGTCTCCATAGGTGGGCTCTCTGTCGCGATCCTTGGAATCATCGAATTCTTTCTCGATTCCCGCCAGAAATCGGGCAAGCTTTTTCTTGGTCTCATAATCATACTCGATGCCTAGAGCAATGGTTTCCATTATGGGAGAACCTCCACCGTGAACCCCGGCGATTTCATACCAGGCCGTCATGGGCGAAGCCCCCACATTCTCAACCAGTTTCCAGATCTTGAGCGAATCTTCAGCAGAGATGTTCGGGTTGCGTACAATAAAGCGTTCCAACTGATCTTTGCACGATGCACATTCGAAATCTTCGCCAAAGGGCAGGGTTACACCGATTCCACCGGCAATCTCGGTCAGGGTGTTGTACTCATGGTAAATCAATTCACCGGTCATCCTGCGCCCCACGTTGGCATAGATGTTATTGGGGAAAAAAACTCCCGAGGCGGTTTTCTCTCCGAATACTGCCGCTGTCACCCCGGCGCAAAAGGCAAGCTCTGCCGTGCCGGCAAACTCCGTCAGTTTCTCCCGCACATGGGCAACCTTGTGGATCCCGTTAGCCTCGGCCGCCAATGCCGTTACCCCGCACAAAATATCGGAAACTCCCGGCTTGCATCCGGAGTAGCTGTGTCGATGGGAATCCGCAAACAGCAATGCCAAACGCCTGCCAAACTCCCACTCGCCACACATGAACACCCTCTCCTTGGGGACAAACACATTATCAAACACGATCACCGAATCAGACACCCCATATTTACAAAATGGGGCACAGTCCGGTTCATCTTTTTCTCTGAGCCACACCGGCCTGGTAATCAGGGTCATCCCCTCCCAGTCACCGGGAAGTGCAAAGGCCACAGCAAATTCCCGGTCATCCTCCAACAGGGCCCTGGTCGGAAGTACCAGGATCTCGTCCGCATAGGCCGCCTGCGTAATCGACATCTTGAAACCACTCACAACGATCCCGTCTTTGCGCTCTTCTACAATGTGCACGTATGCATCCGGATCTTTCTGCTGGCTGGGGCGTTTGAGCCGGTCGCCCTTGGCGTCGGTCTGCGCACAGCATCCGTCCAGATCATTACCCTGGTACATCTTCATGTATTCGATAAACCGCTGATGATAGTCGGTGCCCTTGGCAAGGTCGATTTCCTTGGTGCAGATGGCCAAGGCATTGATCGCGTCATGCCCCATGCAGCGCTGAATGCATCCGCCTACCCGGCGCGCCGCCATACGAATAAGTTTCTGCTTCTGGATCAGATCATACGGGGACTGCGGCAGATGAGCCCAGCGGTTTATTTCTTCGCCTGTTATCGACGATTTTGCCGTTGCCAGACCTTTCCAGTCCGGGTCCTGGGCCAGGTCGTAGGTAAGATCCAAAACATTTACCCCCGGTATCAAACGCGGGTCATCACGTGATACCATCTTGCCACCAATGCATATGTTGGGCTTCATATTGAATAATCTCTCGCGATACTCTTGTTTTGTTCTCAGCATGATTTTCCTCCTAACTACCCAGGGAGTTCTTATCTCCCATTGGGTAACTATTTTTTCTAGATTCATTTATGAAAAACTTTATGAATTTATACCACATAGAAAACACAACGCCTTTTGTTAATAAGGCAAAATCTACACTGCCTTTTAATGTTAAAAGCATCAATCCGTATATGGTTACTCGTCATAGTACAATTTTTTCATCTATCTGGCCTGTGCATATATTGATAACGCGCGAATAAAAATCGTTACCGACATTCTTTTTTTCCCCGTCCGGCGTTGTATAAATTTTATAATCCTCATACGCCTCATACATCGCCTTTTCGTTTTCCCACCATACTTCGGTAAATCCAAAACAGGTCGACTCTCCTGATACGATCTCGTTAAACCGATTTATGACGTACTTCTTCAGTCTCGATCCGGCCGCTCCAACTACATCTGCTGCATGAACTTCTGTATGATATTTCCAAAATTCATCCGGATCTGTTCCTGATGGCAATGCAAATATAGATGATCGTTTGACCATTTTTCATTCCTCCTATCTATTCTGGAAATTTTTTTTCATGATGTATGCAATTTTCATTTGGCGGCCCATCCACCATCGACAAAAATTGTCGTTCCTGTAACGTAACTGGAAGCATCAGAGGCAAGATATACTACAGTTCCTTTTATTTCTACAGGACGTCCAATTCTTTTCAGTGGGATTTCTTCAATAAATTTATCTACTCCAGCCACATTTTCTTTCATTTTTAGATTCATATCTGTTGCCATCGGACCAGGGCAGATTGCATTAACCCTTATACCATACTGGGCCAGTTCAACTGCCAAATGTTTTGTCAGTTGAACTAAACCCGCCTTGCTTGAACTATAAGCAGCCCTTCCAGGAATAGTAACGCTGATGGTATGCGAAGCAATATTGAGAATCTTGCCCGATTTTTCAGGAATCATATACTCGCAGGCAACCTTTGAACAAAGATAGCAAGAGATAAGGTTAGTATGCAATATCGTCTTCCAATCGCTAATAGTAAAATCGAGAACCGGTTTGCGAATATTGATCCCTGCATTGTTGACAAGAATATCTATCTTTTTAAAACGAACTATGGTTTCTCTCATAATCCTGTCAACATCAGACTGTTTTGTGACATCTGCCTGAATAGCAATTGCATCAAATCCATTTGCTTTTAATTCTTCGGCCGTTTGTCGTGCATCGCGCAAATTAAGATCTACCACCACGGTTTTTGCTCCAGCTTCCGCCAAAGCTATTGCTTCACTTTTCCCGAGCCCATTGCCGCCACCTGTAACTATAGCTACTTGATCATGCAAGCTAAATAAATTCATTTTAGGTCCCTTAGTTTTTCACTCCGGCATTATCAAATCTTAATAGCTAACTCGAATGCCACATGAATGGCGTTGTAAGCATTGCCAGGGCAAGAACAATCGCCTATCTGATACCATACACCTTTACAGGCAGATATGTTGGTTTCCATCAAAGTAATATCTGGCCTCTGACCCATTGCAAGGACAACACTCTTTGCCGCTACGGCATCCTCATGGCCTCCCCCAATCAAGGGACGATCAGATATAATAACAGCATTTCTTTCTATTTTTATAACCCGTCTACCAGTCATAATTTCCACATGCTTTTCACTCAGTGACGCAAGCAGATGTTCGCGGATCCCTATTCCGGCAATAATATCCCTTCCTGGTGAATCCAAGATTTCAATTATGGTAACCTTTAACTTATTATCGGACATAAATTTAGCTGTTTCTAGCCCGGTTGCACCGCCGCCAATAACTACGACTGGTCCTTCTTCAATTTTCACCTGACCACTTAATATTTCATGGGCTGTATAAACATGGGCTTGTTCCACTCCGGGAATCGGTGGCTTTGAAGGCATAGATCCGGTTGCCAGAGCATATATATCTGCATCCAAAGCACTGAGATTTTCGGGAGTGGCTTCTGTATTCAACCGAACGTCAACTCCTAATCTCTGCAGTTCATAAGAGTAATATCTAACAAGAAATTTAAAATCTTCTTTCTCGGACAATACGGACGCCAGGTTAAACTGCCCACCAAGGGTTTCATCCTTTTCAAAAAGAACAACATCATTCCCTCTGAGCTTGGCTACTCGGGCAAATTCACAACCTGCAGGGCCACCTCCTACAACGACGACATGCATTTTCGTTTCAGATTTCTTTATGAGGTGTTCGCCTTCTCTACCCACTAAAGGGTTATACATACAAGTTATGTGTTTCAGTTGAGGGTCTCTGATACCTGCAAAGCAGCCTTGATTACAACGTATGCAGGGCCTAATTTCATTAAGATGTCCTTCTTTGACTTTTCTTGGCCATTCAGGATCGGCAATTAAGGGACGCCCCAGGCCAACCAAGTCAGCCTGTTTTGATTCTATTGCCTGTAAAGCCAAATCCGGGGTCAATGCATTCCCAACAATGACAGGAATATTCACACGCTTCTTGATATCTTGAGCCAAAGGCAGAAAAATTCCACGAGGAACATGACTCGGGCAAATAGCAATATGATCGATGTGGCTTAAGCCCCCGGAAACATTGATAGCCGTAACTCCAGCCTGCTCTAGAGCAATGGCAAGGGTTATTCCATCTTCAGACGTAAAACCTTCAGAATGAAATTCGCTCCCTGAAATACGGAAAATAACGGGATAGTCCGGTCCTACTGTTTTCCTGATCCTATCCAAAACTTCCAAGGCAAATCGAAAACGGTTTTCCTGGCTTCCTCCATATTTGTCATTTCTCTTATTCCAGAATGGAGATAAAAACTCAGCCAATATGCAACCATGACAGGCGTGGACTTCCACTGCATCAAATCCAGCAAGTCGAGCCCGATCTGCAGCTTTTGCAAACAACCCCGTCAGGTAATAGATCTCATCCTTGTTTAATTCAAGGCACCCTGTATTACAACCCAGTGCATCTTTATTCGTTGAATATTTTACAAATCCATTAAGATTCTGCCTGAAATATACTCCTATCTGTATCGAAGCGGCGGCCCCTTCATCATGAATTCTTTTTGTGACCTTTTGTAAACCCGCAATATGATGATCTCCAAAAATACCTAATTCATTCTTCACGTGGTACAACTGGGGATGGATACCGGCCAGATCTACCGTAACCATCCCAACCCCGCCGGCAGCCCTTGTTGCGTAATATTCTATCAATTGATCAGTAACAAACCCGCCGGGACCAGCGAAATTGGACGACATTCCCGTCATAATGATACGATTTCTTAAATCGATTTTCCCCAACTGGAAATTTCCAAATAATTTACTGTATGTTTTTTCAGTCATCGATAAAGGTCCTTTTTTAGCAAGTTTGCTTTCTTATTTCTTAATCTTTTTCAATTTATTGGCTTTGGCTCGTCTTATTAAAAATCATTTTTTTCTTTTAAATGATCGAATTTGAAATTATGTCTATAAATCTATCAGGCATTTTGTAGTTCAATATATGTATTCCTCTTCCGATCGGATAGCCATAATTCATTGGAGTAATGATCTATTTCATTAATTCTTGTGAATTATCTTTCCTTTTTCTCAAACCCCAAGCTTTCAAAATACTCCTTAGGAACTTTCCCTGTATCTTTATAAATATAAAGAACACATCCATCTTCGCCTCGCTCTTTGCGTTCACTAAACCACAGAGGAAAGCCCAGTTGACGTAACGTTTCCACTTCTGTAATTATTGATTGAACACAATACAGTGGAAAGCCTTCTTCAATCCCCAAAGATGGAACCGCTTCTTTTGTTTTCGCGTACTTACCAGTCATTTTCAATGGTCCAGCAGTATTACACGGAATTCTAAATGTAAATTTTTCCTCATCTTCATCAATTTGCATATTTTTTGTCATCAGATGCTGGAACATCCAACCGCGTGCCCTGGCTCGGACCTTGTCTTCGGCACTCCATTTGGCCGGATCAACCCCTTCAGGAACAAGATAGGGCCGTACGAGTTCCTTATCAAATCTCAACTGGGCTTCGATCACTCCCTCATCACCTAGCTTTTCCTGGATAAAGCGGAAAAGAAGATCGATCCACCGGGTTCGCTTGAGTGTATAAAATTCCACCCCTTGTTTAATTTCTTCTAATAATTGCAAGGCCTTTTCCTGATCACCAGCTTCTATTGCTCTTTGAAGATGATCATAAGAACATATTCCAAGTTCCTCTAATTCTTTTTTATCCATAATCAATACTCCTTTCCGTTTGATTCATAGGTGGTTGTGTACATCACTTGTAGGCCATTGCAGGCAACCAGATAACTAGTTGGGGTAATAAAATAACAATAGCCAAACCGATTAACTGCAATATCACATATGGAATAATTCCCTTATATACATCGCTCAGCTTCACATCATCCGGAGCTGTGCTGCTCACAAAAAATATAGCAAAACCAACGGGTGGTGTTAAAAATGAAGTCTGTAAACTCATGGCAACAATTATGACAAACCAAACAAGCGCAGCATTATCTACCACCCCATAACCATTGATCTCAAAGCCAAGTGAACTGATAACCGGACCTAGAAGGGGCAGAACAATCAAACTAATCTCAATCCAGTCGAGAAAAAAGCCAAGGAGAAATACAACTCCAACAATAACGAGTAGAATTCCATGCGGTCCAAAAGGAAGCCCTGTCAGGGTCCGTTCGATAAATTCATCCCCTCCAAGCATTCTAAGGACAAGAGCAAAACACTGCGCTCCTACAAATATGGTAAAAATAAAACCCAATTGACTAAAAGTATAAAATGTTGCCTCTTTTGCAACTTTGAAATTGAGTTTTTTGTTATACCAGGCGAGAAGTGCCGCACCCAGAGCACCTACACCACTTGCTTCGGTTGGCGTTGCAATTCCCATAAAAATTGATCCCAACACAAGAATAATCAAAAGAGCAGGGGGTATTATTGTTTTTAATGCATTTAATACAACCTTTAGGTTTAAAGGCTTACGATCAGCAGGCAACGGGAGATCATTCGGTCGAAACAATCCATACCCCAAAATAAATAAAATATATAGCCCGCCAAGTAATAAACCGGGAAAAACCGCACCCATAAATAAATCTCCCACCGGGAGGGAAAGCTGGTCGCCCATAATGACCAGCATAACACTGGGGGGAATTAAAATACCGAGTGTTCCGGCAGCCGCAACAGTGCCCGTCGCAAAAGCCTTATTATACCCCTGGCCGATCATGATAGGTAGTGTTAATAATCCCAACAAAACCACGGAAGCAGCAATAATTCCCATTGAGGCGGCTAAAATCATGCCTACCACGGTTACGGTGATAGCCAACCCTCCATGCACCCTTCCAAACAAATCCTGCATGGATCTCAACATGTCCTCAGCGATTGCTGAGCGCTCAAGCATCCTGCCCATAAATATAAACATGGGTACGGCAACTAATACCGGGTTGCTCATCAATTTAAAAACACGAGAAACTATCATGCCTATTGTTGTAAAATCGAGGCCTGTAAGTGTTCCAAGATATACATCGGAAAAATATCCGATTACCGCAAACGCCATTGCAACGCCACCAAGTACAAGTCCAATGGGAAAACCTGTAAACAAAAATGCAATAAAAGTTAAAAACATTAGGATTACGAGGACATCATTGTAAACCATTTTATTGTCCCTCTTCGTGCTGATATCTTGTCCATTTCAGGAAAGCAAAGCTCCGAACTAGTCGCGAAACAGAAGCTATACACAATAACGCCATACTAACAGGAATCATTGACTTGATTAGCCACCGACATGGAAGTCCCATGGGAGAATTGGAACACTCACCCAGTCTCCAAGATTCATGAACAAAGCTTAAGCTATGCCAAAATATAACGAAAATCATTGGGAAAACAAAAAATAGGATCCCGAATATTTCAATATATTCTTTTTTCTTATCAGAAAAATTATCGCGAAAAATATCCAGCCGGATATTTCTGTCTTGGGTCATGGCATCACAAAGAGCTAACATTATCGACATCCCGAACAAATGCCACTGAAGCTCTTCCAATAAGACACTTCCTCGACCAAATACATATCGCATCACAACCTGAAACATTATTACAAAAATAAGAACAATACAGAGCCAGGATAAAATATTTGATAATTGTTGAATAAAATCATCAATTACTGAAGAAAATCTGGGCTTTTTAAAATCAATGTTTTTCATACTGTCCTCTCGTTCTTAGGACTCCATCCAGTAATAAATAGATTCAATACGCTTGGATAAATACAGATAATCTGTATTTACCCAAGCAATGAATCTATTTATCGCAATTCCTAGGCAGAAATGCATCGTCCTTCCAGTACTGATATTCAGCCCGGAATGCCACTAGGTCATCGTAAACCTTTTCGAAAAACGGATCATCGGCGACTTTCTCTGCAGCGACTTCTTCCCATGCTTTCTTAAATGTTGCAAGCATCTCGTCCGACCAATACATGTTATTGACACCACGAACCTCGACATTTTCTTTTACCACCTTCCCCTGGGTTCCTTCACCTAAAGCGATAGAATTCATGGTAGAGGCGTAACTACACATTTCAATCAAGGCCTGTTGTGTCGGGGTTAAAGCATCCCATTTCTTTTTATTGATGGCCAGATAAATGATGGCGCACTGCTGGTGCCATCCCGGATAATAGTTGTACTTACAAATCTTGTGGAAACCAAGGCGTTCATCAATAGAAGGACTTGAAAATTCTGTTCCATCAAGAACTCCCTTTTCAAGTGACTGGTACAGTTCGCCTGGCGCCATCTGGCTGACTGACACTCCGAGTTTTTCCATAACATGGCCGCCCAAACCAAAAAACCGCATTCTCAATCCTTTTAAATCTTTGGGAGAATTTATGGGTTTGGTAAACCACCCAGAGGTCTCGGCAATATTCATAAATACAGGCAACATCACCATATTAAATCCGTATTTCTGATTACACTCTTCAAACAACTCCTTTCCGTCTCCATAATAATACCAGGCAAGATATTCATTTACTTCCGGACCAAAGGGAATACATGAAAAAAGTGTTAGTGCAGATGCCTTGCCTTGATAAAATCCCGGCACAATAATGCCCGATTCGATTTGACCGGATGAAACAGCTTCAAAGATTTCCATCGGTGGTACTAATTTTCCGGCATCATAAACCTTGATGTTAATTTCCCCACCACTGGCTTCCTTGACCTTTTCGGCCATCCAAACTACAGATTCTCCAATAATCGGAAGGCTTTGATTGGCATAGTGCTGACATCTGAACAACACCTTCTTTTGCGCTGCAAATGCAGGTATGGCTGAGAGCAACAATAAACCAATGCAAGCAAAAGCAACCACTCCGATTTTGACCGTCAATTTCTTTCTCATTGCTAAATCCTCCTTTGTTTTATTAATTTCTTTTTTTTTAATTCTTCGCTAATCGTATAACGTTGCATCGTGATTTCCTCAGATTCCGACGGGCTTATTGGTTGCCAGATGACGCCCGCCATCCACACTTAACGAAATACCCGTAATATACTCACTTTGATCTGAAGCAAAAAAGAGTGCTGCGCTAGCAATGTCTCGTGGTTTGGCATTTCTACCCATTGGGTGAATAGAGCGTCGTTCTTTATAATACGTAGCGCGATCATCCTCGGAGATGTCATTTCTAAAAAGTTCGGTATCTTCTACCAACCCGGGAAGTATGTTGTTTACTCTGATATTTTCATTGGCTATCTCCAGCGCCATAACCTCAGAAAGCATCTTAAGGGCAGCCTTGGAGGTACAATATAGACCCAGGTCGGAAAAAGATTTTATTGAACTGATAGAGGCAATATTTATTATTGAGCCACCGCCTTGCTTCCGCATTTCGGGGAGTACCGCCACCATAAAACGCCAAGGAGCATATACATTAATCCTCATTACCCGATCCATTTCAGAAAGACATACCTGATCCAACTTCCCCTGCTGTATAATACCTGCATTATTTATCAGAACGTCAATCCTCCCGAATCTTTGCACTGTCTCATTGACAGCTTGAAGAATATCATCTTCTACTGTCACATCAGCCTTGATAAAATGCATATTTTCGCATTTACCTGAAACCTGAGAAAAAGCGTTTGACAGTCTTTCTTCCGAGATGTCACAGACCATGACAGAGCAAGCTTCTTTACAGAAACACCGGGCAATTTCAAATCCAATTCCGCTTGCTCCACCGGTAATAATTGCA
>Ga0272441_10012149_pt1 | contig 12640 bp, 8 predicted proteins | sample SSMProp6N_FD_193582 | JGI IMG/M metagenome (GOLD analysis project Ga0272441, IMG submission 193582) | Marine sediment archaeal communities from Little Sippewissett salt marsh, Falmouth, MA, United States - SSM-Prop-6N | ecosystem: Environmental > Aquatic > Marine > Wetlands > Sediment ...
TGACTTGCACGTGAGTGTCGAGCGGATGAGTACCCGTTCGAGTCCGGCCCTGTCAATTTTTTCCGCCAGGATCTCGTCGATCCCTTCACCGGCATGAACCAGTATTTCGCCTGTGAACGGGTCGGAAATATCTTCAAGCGCTACTCGTCCAAGGCACCTCTCTCCGGCAGTCTCGATAATCTCACCACCCTCAACCAGGGCCGAAACATAGATCCCGTCAAGCGTTCCACAATCCTCCATGGTGATGATGCAGTCCTGAGAAACATCGACCAGTCGTCTGGTGAGGTACCCGGAATTGGCCGTTTTCAAGGCCGTATCTGCCAGACCCTTTCTGGCACCGTGTGTGGAGATGAAGTACTGCAGTACGGTCAACCCTTCCCTGAAATTTGCGGTAATCGGCGTTTCGATGATTTCACCCGACGGTTTCGCCATCAACCCTCGCATACCGGCAAGCTGACGAATCTGAGCCGCACTGCCCCGCGCACCTGAATCGGCCATCATATAAATCGGATTGAAGCTCTCACCTTGCAGCCTGTTCCCTACGTGGCTCTCGAACTCCTCCGTTCCGATGTCCCGCAGCATCTCGTCGGCAACCCTCTCCGTGGCCTGTGCCCAGATATCGATGACCTTGTTGTAGCGTTCACCGTCCGTAATCAAGCCGTCCATATACTGTTTCTGGATCTCAATGACATCGGCATTTGCCTTCGACACAATACCTTCTTTGCCGGCCGGAATCACCATATCGCCGATGGCAATGGAAAGGCCTGACTTGGTGGCAAACTTGAACCCAAGATCCTTCAATCTGTCGGCCAGAATAACCGTTGTCTTGTCCCCGCAGATTCGATAGGAGTAGTCGATGATATTTGCAATTTCCTTTTTGTTGAGCGCCTTGTTGATAATGGGGAACGGAATTTCATCGGGTATGATCTCATAGAGGAGCATACGTCCGACCGTCGTCTCCACTCTCTCCCCGTTCATACGGACCTTTACCTTGGCGTGCAGGGCAACCTCGCCGGCATCGTAGGCGTTCCGCAATTCGTCCTGATCGGCGAAAATCATTCCCTCACCCTTCGCTCCGTCTCGCGAGCGCGTCATGTAATAGATGCCGAGCACAATGTCCTGGCTCGGTACAATGATCGGTTTTCCATTGGCGGGAGAAAGAATATTGTTGGTCGACATCATGAGGACACGGGCCTCGATCTGTGCCTCAAGGGAAAGCGGGACATGCACGGCCATCTGGTCGCCGTCAAAGTCAGCGTTAAAAGCCGCACACACCAGCGGATGCAACTGAATTGCCTTGCCCTCTATGAGTACCGGCTCAAATGCCTGGATGCCCAGCCTGTGCAGCGTGGGTGCCCGGTTAAGCATGATGGGATACTCGCGCACGACCTCATCCAGTGCATCCCATACTTCCGGGGATTCCTTTTCAACCATCTTCTTCGCACTCTTGACGGTTGTCACGTACCCCTTTTCTTCAAGGCGGTTATAAATAAACGGTTTGAAGAGTTCCAGCGCCATCTTCTTCGGAAGACCGCACTGATGCAGTCGCAGGTCCGGTCCCACCGTAATAACCGATCGACCGGAATAGTCGACCCGCTTACCAAGCAGATTCTGTCTGAATCTTCCCTGCTTGCCTTTCAACATGTCGGACAGCGACCGCAGGGGACGTTTGTTTGATCCCGTAATGGCCTTACCGCGTCGTCCGTTATCAAAAAGGACATCCACGGCTTCCTGCAACATTCTCTTTTCGTTTCTGATAATAATTTCAGGCGCATTCAGCTCCTGCAGCCGTTTGAGACGATTATTTCTATTAATCACCCGTCGATAGAGATCATTGAGATCCGATGTTGCAAAGCGTCCGCCGTCCAGCGGCACGAGCGGCCTGAGATCGGGTGGAATAACCGGAAGCACTGTCAGCACCATCCATTCCGGCCTGTTTCCCGATTTTCTTAGCGCTTCCACCACCTTGAGCCGCTTGGCCAGTTTTTTCCGTTTCGTTTCCGACGTGGCGGTTTTCAGCTCCTCCCGCAGTTCGGTGTCCAATGTATCAAGTTCAATTTCCTCGAGGAGATGCCTGATCGCCTGCGCCCCGATATCCGCCTCAAAGGCACCATCACCATAGGTATCCCGTGCATCGAGGTACTGTTCTTCCGTCAGGATTTCTTTTTTCTTCAGCGGTGTATTTTTCGGATCGAGCACTATCCATGATTCGAAATACAGGACTTTCTCGAGTTCCTTGAGGGTCAGGTCCAGCACATTCCCGATCCGGCTGGGTAGACTTTTCAGAAACCAGATATGCGCAACCGGTGAGGCCAGTGTAATGTGCCCCATGCGCTCTCTTCGCACCTTGGATTGAATGACTTCGACGCCACATTTCTCGCAGACGACACCGCGGTGTTTCATCCGCTTGTACCGTCCGCACAGGCATTCGTAATCTTTGACGGGACCGAAAATTTTGGCACAAAACAGGCCTTCTCGCTCAGGCTTGAAGGTCCTGTAATTTATTGTCTCAGGTTTTTTTACCTCACCCTGTGACCATGACAGGATTTTCTCAGGCGAGGCTATTCCTACTTTGATTGCATTGAATCGGATAGGATCTTTGGGTTTTTCAAAAAAACTGAAAATATCTTCCACTGAATTATCTCCTCATTTGACCTAAAAGATGTTAGGTTAATGATGTTTATACTGTTGCTATGATTCCTCGATCAGTTCTACGTCGATTGAAAGGCCCTGCAGCTCTTTCACCAGTACGTTGAATGATTCCGGAAGACCCGGTTCCAGGGTGTGTTCACCTTTTACAATGGCTTCGTAAATCCTCGTTCGCCCGGCGACATCGTCCGACTTCACCGTAAGGAATTCCTGCAGCGAATAGGCTGCACCGTAAGCCTCGATAGCCCACACTTCCATTTCACCAAGCCGCTGCCCGCCGAACTGCGCCTTTCCACCGAGAGGCTGCTGAGTGACGAGCGAATATGGTCCAATTGATCGCGCATGGATTTTGTCATCGACCAAGTGGTGTAATTTCAGCATATATATCATACCGACGGTCACTTCCTGATCAAAGGGCTCTCCTGTCCGGCCGTCATACAGGAGCACTCGCCCGGTCTCAGGCAAATGGGCTTTTCCGAGCATATGTTTTATTTCACTTTCCTTGGCACCATCAAACACCGGGGTTGCCATCGGTATCCCACGGTGCAACCGGCCGATGAAATCTTGCAACCCTTTTTCGGATAAGCCGTCAATAAACTGCTCATGCGTGAGTGATCCGTCCAGCTCCTTCAACTCTTTTTTGACTGTCGCAACATTGTCATGCGCATCTATGAGCTTCTGAAGATTTTCGCCAAGTCCCTTTGCGGCCCAGCCCAGATGAGTCTCCAGAATCTGCCCCACATTCATACGCGAAGGGACACCCAGGGGATTCAAGACAATATCGACCGGTGTCCCGTCTTTAAAGAAGGGCATGTCTTCCTCCGGCAGGATGCGTGATAACACACCCTTATTGCCGTGCCGGCCGGCCATCTTGTCTCCGACTGACAATTTGCGTTTGATGGCAATGTAGACTTTCACCAGTTTGATAACCCCAGGTGGCAGTTCATCACCTGTCTTCAATTTATCTATCTTTTCATCAAACATCGCTTTGATAGATTCGTTCTGCCGTGAAAGATTCATCAGGATACTATGAAGTCTTTCTTCCGCCTCTTCCTCAACCAGGGCAATATCCTTCAAGTAATTAAACGGAATATTCTGCAGCGCGTCCTCGGTAATGATGTCGTTTTTCTTCAGGAGGACCTTCTTCTTTGCAGGATCCGATAATTTCGCCGCCGCCGTTTTTCCGACGAGCAACTCGAATATTTTCTTTTTGACGCTTGTGGTAATGATCCTGATTTCGTCGTCACGATCTTTGATAATGCGCTGGATTTCTTCTTCCTCAATATAACGTGACCGGGAATCCTTCTCGGCACCTCGGCGATTGAAAATTTTCGTATCAATGACGACACCCTCGACACCGGGCGGCACCCGCAGCGAAGTATCGCGTACATCACCCGCTTTCTCGCCGAATATGGCGCGTAGAAGCTTTTCCTCGGGCGACAATGACGTTTCACCCTTGGGCGTAATCTTCCCCACAAGGATATCGCCGGATTTGACGTACACACCCATGCGCACGATACCGCTGTCATCGAGACTTCCCAAGGCCTCCTCACCGACATTCGGAATATCCCGTGTGATTTCCTCTTTGCCAAGCTTGGTGTCCCTGGCCACGGTCTCGAACTCTTCTATATGAATGGAGGTGTAGATATCCTCTTTGACAACACGCTCGCTGATGAGGATGGAATCCTCGTAGTTATAGCCGCCCCACGACATGAATGCCACCATGACGTTCCGTCCGAGAGCCAACTCTCCGTTCGATGTGGCGGGCCCGTCGGCAATGATATCGCCCCGCGCGACCCGGTCGCCCTTGTGGACAATCGGCCTGTGATTAAAACAGGTATCCTGGTTTGAACGCTGGTATTTGATAAGGTTATAGATATCGACACCCGTATCAAAATCGGATCGTTCCTCTTCATCGCACTTTACTACGATACGCGATGCATCGATATCTTCAATGATACCGTTGCGTTTCGCTACAATCACGGCACCGGAGTCTCGGGCCACTACTTTTTCCATACCCGTTCCTACAAGCGGTGCATCCGGCTGCAGGAGCGGCACAGCCTGTCGCTGCATGTTCGATCCCATCAGTGCCCGGTTGGCGTCATCGTGCTCGAGAAAGGGAATCAATCCCGCGGCCACACTCACGAGCTGGCTCGGGGATACGTCCATCAAGGTTACCATATCGGAGGGCACGGTCACATAATCACCGCCTTTGCGGGCTATGACCATCTCCGTCGTAATCAGTCCGTCAGGATCGACAGGGGTATTCGCCTGGGCAATGATGTCATCCTCTTCCTCGGTCGCCGAAAGATAACGTATCTCATGCAGGACCCTGCCATCCTCGACGACGCGATACGGTGTTTCTATGAACCCGAAATTATTAACCCGGGCGTAGGAACTCAGCGAGACAATCAGGCCGATATTCGGTCCTTCGGGAGTCTCAACCGGACAAATACGTCCGTAGTGGGTATTATGTACGTCGCGCACCTCAAAGCCTGCCCGTTCACGGGTCAAGCCCCCCGGTCCGAGGGCCGACAGGCGACGCTTATGGGTAATCTCGGAGAGTGGATTCGTCTGGTCCATGAACTGGGACAACTGGCTGCTGCCGAAAAATTCGTTGATCACGGCAGACACCGGTTTGGCGTTAACGAGATCGTGGGGCATCATCGTCTCCACATCCAGGAGACTCATCTTTTCCTTTATGGCCCGCTCCATTCTCACAAGGCCGATCCGATACTGGTTTTCGATGAGTTCACCCACCGATCTGATCCGCCGGTTGCCGAGGTGATCGATGTCGTCAAGGGTATAATTACTAAGCCCGTTTTTGAGGTTGATGAGATATTCGACAGCATCGAGAATATCCTCCCGCCTCAGCACGGTCATGTCCGTCGGTACATCCAGACGGAGTTTATAGTTAATTTTTACCCGGCCCACATCCGAGAGATCGTAGGTGTCGGGATCGAAAAAAAGATTATTGAAAAATTTTCGTGCCGTATCAAGGGTAGGTGGATTGCTCGGTCTGAGTCGTCGGTATATTTCTATTATCGCCTCTTCTTCCGTTTCCAGCTTGTCCATAAGAAGTGTATTGCGGATGTATGAACGTGAACCATCTTCATCGAGATGCACAAAGTGAAGTTCTGCAATTCTTTTCTCAAACAGTGTTTGCACCCCGTCCACAGTCAGTTCGTCATTGCATTTGAACAGGATTTCTTCCGTATCGGGATCGAGAATGTCGTGGGCAAATACTTTACCTGCAAGATCTTCTTCCCGTATCTCGATACGGTCTATCTCCGAGTCTACCATTCTTTTCAAGGTTGCCTTGGAGATTTTTCTCCCCTTCTTGACGACGATATCACCGGTTGCCGGATCGAAAATATCGTCTTGGGCACGCTCACCCAGAAGCGACTTGTCGACAAAAAGATAGATCTTGCTTTGCTCGTCTATAAAAACCTTATCAATATTGCAAAATTGTTTTAATAATTCCTCGGTGGTATACCCCATAGCCTTGAGAAGGATCGTGACCGGCATCTTACGCCGCCTGTCGATCCTGGCGTACAGGATATCTTTCGGGTCGAACTCAATATCAAGCCACGATCCTCTGATGGGCATGATCCGGGCTGAATAAATCAGCTTCCCGCTCGCGTGCGTCTTTCCTTTGTCATGATCGAAGAAGATACCCGGTGAACGATGTAACTGGCTGACAATAACCCGTTCGGTACCGTTTATGATAAAGGTACCTTTTTCAGTCATCAGCGGTATTTCACCGAAGTATATTTCCTGTTCCTTTATATCCCTGATGCTGCGCTGCCCGCTTGCGCGATCGCTGTCGAACACGACGAGACGCACGACGATCTTGAGGGGTGCCGCATATGTCATCCCCTTCTGAATGCATTCGCTTTCGTCATACCGGCTTTCACCGATGCTGTAGCTGACAAATTCCAGCGAACATTTTCCGCCGAAATCAACAATGGGGAACACGCTTTTAAATGTCCCCTGAAGACCGAAATTGCCCCGTGCGAGGGCCTCTGTTTTTCTTTGCAGAAACTTTGAATATGATTTCTTCTGAATCTCGATGAGATTCGGTATCTCAACTATCTCTTTGATACGTCCGAAATTTTTTCTATAGCTACCCATATGGCCTCTTTATGCATGGCCCCTCGCGAGGAATCCTCGCGAGGGGCAATTTTCCTACTTTATTTCTACGACCGCTCCGACCTCTTCCAGTTTGGTTTTCGCCTCCTCGGCCTCGTCTTTCGATACGGCCTCTTTGATTGCTTTCGGCACACCTTCGACGACTTCTTTGGCTTCTTTCAGCCCCAAACCGGTGAGGGCTCTCACAACTTTGATGACCTGGATTTTCTGCGCCCCAAAGCTTGTCAGAACCACATCAAATTCGGTCTTTTCCTCTTCCTGAGCGGCTGCTGCAGGACCTGCAGCGCCTACCGCCGCAACTGCGACAGGCGCAGCTGCCGTGACGCCCAGCTTATCTTCCAGTTCCTTAACCAGCTCCGACAATTCAAGAACCGTCATTTCCTCAATAAATTTAACGACATCATCTTTCGTAATCTTCGCGTCTGCCATTTTCTTATTCCTTCCTGTAAATTTTAATCTGCTTTCTTAATGCGGTATGCTTCCAGGACCTGAACGAGTTGTCGGGGAACACCGCTCAGTACGTTGACCAGGGATGTCTGCGACGCCACCAAGAGCGAGAGGAGTTTTCCTAAGAGGACTTCTCTGCTCGGCAGCTCCGAAAGTTCCTTGATCTGATCCGACATCAACACCTTGCCTTCGAGAACACCAACTCTGAGTTCCATCTTTTCATTTTTCTTTGCAAAATCCACCAGCGCCTTGGTCGGTGCAACAACGTCACCAAAGCTCATCATCAGCGCCACAGGACCTTTAAGATGTTCGTCGAAGAGTTTGTATTCCGTATCCTTCGAGGCAAGCCTGAACAGGGTATTTTTCACAACCCGCAGTTCGGCGTTTGACTTTCTCAGCTCATTCCTCAATTCCGTAATCTTGGCAACATTCAAGCCGCTGTAATCGGCAAGAACCGCCATCTTTACATCCTTGAGTTTTTCCTGAAGCTCAGCAACAACCTGTTCCTTTTTGCTTCGTTCCAAACTAATGGCCTCCTTTCGATATGATTTTGGAAATATCTGCGTGTGTATCGTGAAAGTCAGACCGCCGTACAGGAAGAAAAGATACGTATAAATGAGTCTCGGCAGGCCGAACGTACTCGATTAAACTTCCAGTACCTGCTGTCTTCGACTTTCGATGCTTTATTATATGTTACCGTAATAAGTTCCTAATATCCACAGGATCTGCTTTGACTCCGGGGCCCATGGTAGTGGACAGAGAAACTGATCGCAAATAAGTTCCTTTGCTGGATGAAGGTTTCAACTTGATGATGGTCTCCATCAGAGCGAGAATATTGTCATACAATTTTTCTGCGCCGAAGGATACCTTTCCGACCGGACTGTGGACGATGCCTGCGCGCTCAACTCTGAACTCGACCTTACCGGCCTTCATTTCTTTTACGGCATCTCCAACATTGAACGTGACAGTACCAACCTTTGGATTTGGCATTAAGCCCCGTGGACCCAAAATTTTTCCCAACTTACCGACGCTACCCATCACATCAGGTGTAGCGATCACTCTGTCAAAGTCAAGCCACCCTCCCTTAATCTTTTCGATCAAGTCGTCGGACCCGGTGAAATCAGCTCCCGCTTCGAGGGCTTCTTTTTCTTTGTCGCCTTTCGCAAAAACCAGAACCCGCACATTCTTTCCCAGTCCGTGCGGCAATACAACACTGCCCCGCACCATCTGATCTGCGTGCCGGGGATTGACCCCAAGGCGCACCGCCGCATCGACAGTTTCATCAAACTTCCCTCGTGCCGTTGACAGCATAAGATCCACGGCATCTTTCAGTGTATACCGCGTAGCGGATTCGACTTTTTGCCTTTGCTCTAAAAATGCTTTACCCCTTCTTGACATTGCCAATAACTCCGTCTGAATTTATTCGACTATTTCGATTCCCATCGACCTGGCAGTTCCAACCACGGTCTGGATGGCACCTTCCATATCGATTGCATTGAGATCTTTGTATTTCAACTCGGCGATCTCGTTGATTTGCGCCGCGCTTACTCTGCCGACAACATCACGCTTCGGATCCTGCGCACCCTTCGCAATCTTTGCTGCCTGCTTAAGCAATACCGATGTCGGGGGAGTCTTTGTTACAAACGTAAACGATCTGTCTGCATACACTGTAATCAGGACGGGAATGATCGTTCCCTCCTGATTTTGCGTCAGCGCGTTATATGCCTTGCAGAATTCCATGATGTTCACACCATGCTGCCCCAGCGCCGGACCAATCGGAGGCGACGGTGTCGCTTTGCCCGCCTGTATCTGAAGTTTTATGTTTGCAATTACTTTTTTTGCCATTCCAACCACCCTCAACTTTTCTCATTGAAGAAATCGAAGATTCATGAACCCTCGACTGTTCACATCAGCTTTGCACTACCTGAATAAAATCTAACTCAACCGGCGTGGACCTGCCGAATATACTTACAATCACCCGTAATTTTCCTTTTTCGGGCTTCACCTCGTCCACGACACCATCAAAATTCGTAAAGGGTCCGTCAATAATTTTGACATGATCGCCTTCCTCAAACTTATATTTAGGCTTCGGCTTCAGGGTCCCTTCGTCAATCCTCGTTTTCAGCAGATGCACATCGTCATCTGCAATGGGCGACGGCTTATCTCGACTTCCGATAAACCCCGTCACCTTCGGCGTATTCTTTACAATATGCCACGTATCGTCATTCAACTCCATCCGTATCAGCACATAACCGGGGAAGAACTTACGTTTCGATGTCTTCTTCTCCCCCTTGACAAGCTCGACCACATCCTCTTCGGGAATCAGGATGTCATCAAAATACTCCTCCATATGGGCAGTGGCTATCGCCTCCAGGAGAGAGAGCCTGACCCTGTTTTCAAAACCTGAATACGTATGGATGACATACCATCTTAACGCCATGCGTTTACCCTAACACAAGCCTAACTATTCTCGTTAAACCAAAATCGACAATCCCCAGAAACATCGACACAATAATTACGACAACGATAACGACAGACGTCGACGCAAGGGCCTCTTTCGGTGTCGGCCACGTGACTTTCCTAAGCTCAACCCGCGCTTCTTTCAAAAACTGTATTGTCTTCGACAGGACTCCCTTAAATTTATCCATTTTCTACTATTCCATCTAATGGCACTGGGGGGAAAATACAATGGCAGGCCAGGAGGGACTCGAACCCCCAGCATCCGGATTTGGAGTCCGGCGCTCTATCCAATTAGAGCTACTGGCCTGTACCAATCAAACGTATACCCTGAAAGAAAAGACTACTTGGTCTCTCTATGAAGAGTGTGAACCCGACAAAACCGACAGTACTTCTTGAGTTCAAGCCGACTCTGCATGGTCCTTTTATTCTTTGTTGTCGTGTAATTTCTCCTCTTACACTCACTACATGCAAGGGTTATTATATTTCTCATTCTCAGCCCACTCTCGTTAAAATGGAGCCCACGACCAGGATTGAACTGGTGACCTCATCCTTACCAAGGATGTGCTCTACCGACTGAGCTACGTGGGCCGCGTCTTCTGGTTATTCGATCCGGCCGATCAACAGATTCCATCAAAAAAGCACTGTGCCCAGCTCCGGCGATTGTCTTCATCATTAAAATGGAGCGGGAAACGGGATTCGAACCCGCGACCCTCAGCTTGGAAGGCTGATGCTCTAGCCACTGAGCTACTCCCGCTTTACAATCTGCATCAAAATGGTGGAGGGGGGAGGATTCGAACCTCCGAAGGCTGAGCCGGCAGATTTACAGTCTGCTCCCTTTGGCCACTCGGGAACCCCTCCATTACACACCTCTACAAACTGGAGCTGGCGATGGGACTCGAACCCGCAACCTGCTGATTACAAATCAGCTGCTCTACCTGTTGAGCTACGCCAGCAATTAACCACCCTGTATTATTATATATTAAATGAACGCGGGTATTTACCCCTGAAAACTAATCAGACGATCTAATCCTAAAAGCGACCCTTTGTCAAGCTTTTTTTTATAATTATTCACCCTCGCCAAAAATGTCAGCGGAAAAGATATATATTTCTGTCTCTTTATCCTGCCAGGCCCCTGACGGCAACCCGGCCTTATGGCAAGTTTCCTCCAGAAACGTAACCTTATCCCAGCGATGATCCGTTGCAACCTGCGGCAGTAGAACGCCCCGGTACATCCCTCGCACGATATATATACCGTGCCTTCCCACCTCGATCTCGTCGATCGTGTCAATTTTCTTCAGTGGCGTCAACGCTGATATCTCGATGGTCACATCTTCCAGTTCAGGTGTGCCCATGGGCGTAAATCGTGGATCGTGAAACGCGGCCGACCGGGCCATTTCGCTAACCGTTTCGTAAAGCGATCCTCGCGCTTCAAACGATCCGATACATCCCCTGAGCTGACCGCGCTTCTTTAACGTCACAAAGGCCCCTCGCCGTTCGCTCAACGCACCCGCGTGCGGCTTGGTCCCGGGCATCCGCTCCCCTGACAGCTCCGCCCGGATGGCCGCACGGGCAACCCCAAGCAGGACAGCCTTCTCGTCAGCACTGAGCCCTAATGTGGTCCCCACATTGCTGCTCCGGGCCTGTTCGGAAACCGCCGAGGTTCGGAAAAATACCGCGGCAGCGTACCCGACCACACCTCGCTTATCTCCCGTAATATCGCCCGAGTTGGCATATTTGAGTACTTCACTGCCCCGTGCCCCTTGCCTTGCGGCATACATCATGGCAGTAACCACCGGTCCACCGCCGCACGCCTCACAGTTGCCCTCAGCAAGATCGGCAAGCAGGCCGGCGGAATTCATTTTTTCCATATGCGCCAGCATGACGGAATCCAACGATACGGCCTGATCATAGCGATGGAAATGCGAAAGGTCCGAACTTGCGACGACCAGAATCTTCCTGGTCTTGATAACCTTATATAATACGTCTGCCAGCTCCTCACAAGTCCGGCGGTCCTGGCTACCCATCACGATGGGCACGAATTTAAAATCTCCAAGCACAACCTGCAAAAACGGCAGTTGGATTTCGACCGAATGTTCCTGTGCATGTGCGGTGGAAACCGTCGCGATCATGTCGCTGCCGTCAATAATTTCATCGGCGAGTGCACCATCGATGGAGACCACTCCCAGTGGTGTTTCATACCCACCTTCCCTGTACACCGAGGCCCCTTGAAAATAGGTCCGGTGACTGGGACCTATGACTACGACTGCTTCATACTCCTTACCCTCGAGCAGCTTGTATGCATATGCGGCAACCTGCCCCGAATATACATACCCGGCATGGGGGGCCACGAGAGATATAATATCTCCGTCGATGACATCCACCGAAACGGCATTCAGGTACTCACGTATGGTTGAGTGCAGCACTTGGGGTTCACCGGGATACCACGCACCTGCAATGACTGATTTCCTTACATTGTTCAACACCGGCTCCCCACCTCCCTCTTGAGCAAATGTAAAGACGCACACACAGAAGACAATAGGCCACAGTAAAATTCGAAACACGTTATCCATTATTCCGCCACGGAAAACCTCGTTACACTGCCTGACAGTATTTTCCATAATCATTGACGGCTTCGTAAAAATCCCGCCTTTGTGTTATGCTACATTGTTCATCATTGCGACACACGCATACCTCTGATCCATTCCTTGGTATTAGCGTGCCTCGAATCTGAAACGTCCTACGCCGACAGCTGAAATTTGATGTTTCTAACATTGTCTTTACTAAAGAGAAAATATTATAATCTATATAGTTATCTGTCAAGCACTGTTTGCATATGTCCCCCGTTAATGCTGCATTACACTGCGAGAAGCAGATTTTATCAAAAAGATATTGACTCAATGTCCGTGGTTGGCTAATATCCTCTCATTCGTAT
>Ga0272441_10012150_pt1 | contig 12639 bp, 10 predicted proteins | sample SSMProp6N_FD_193582 | JGI IMG/M metagenome (GOLD analysis project Ga0272441, IMG submission 193582) | Marine sediment archaeal communities from Little Sippewissett salt marsh, Falmouth, MA, United States - SSM-Prop-6N | ecosystem: Environmental > Aquatic > Marine > Wetlands > Sediment ...
ATGCATGACGGCTCAAGTATGTTCAATCTGGGAACACTTGGCGGGGCCTTTAGTGCTGCCTATGGAATTAATAATGACGGTGTCATTGTAGGCCGGGCTCAGGATGGCGACGGCTATACTCATGCCGTCAAATGGGTGCTTGTGCCGGAACCATCGACACTCTTGGCGCTGGTCTTTGGAGCATTCATATTGCGGAACGAAAAAGCCATCCATGATAACTGCAAAGGGTGAATAACGTGTTAAATAACAATATATTATCAATAATGCTCATGTCTTCATGTTTTCTGTTTGATATGGCGACATTTGCTCACGATCAATTCCCTCCGGATTGGAGAGGCCAGGATGGAACGACCTTTCAGAGTTTCTCATTCGATGATGATACCAATCCGGCAGCGATGAATAATGCGTTCGGGCAAACGACCGTAACAATTACAGTGGGAAATCCTAATGAAGGAGTTGGATGGCTCGATTCGTGGTTCGGATTTCCCCGGCAGCAGGGATTTTGGAATCTTGCTTCAGATGGTCAAATTGAACTTCTGGTTGACAACCAGCCAACGGGGGATAATACGCTGGTTTATATTCAGCTATACTACGTGGATTTTTTAGGATCCCTTCCCACGGTTGAGGTTGATGGAGGGCAACCCTTTGAAAGTGAAAACTGGCAAACGGTCATCGTTGATACCGACGAGCAGGGTTTGGACCACTTGGTACTGGAACAAAGGACTTATATGATTGCACCGAGTTCCCAAACCGTAAGAATTTTCATTTTAACAGACCCCTTGTATGGAGCCCTGATCGACCACGTTATCGTGGATACAAAAGCCACACCGGCCGCTTGTATTGTTAATTTTAATGACTTGGTTATACTTTGTCAGGAATGGCTTCAATCAGGCCCTGATCTGCAGTACGACCTGAACGATAGTGGAAAAGTCGATATGGTTGATTTCAGCACCTTAGCATTCTACTGGCAGCAGGTCTGTCCATGGTAACCGATATTGGACGGTCAACAATCTGACTCAATGATGGTCATCGCTCTCTCAATAATGAAGAGTTTGGCCAAAAATCGCGTCCATTAAAAAGACACAGAGAAGTGATTTTGGCGCAAAATCGTAATGTTAAGCCAAAATATAAATCAGTCTCTTACAGGAATGCCGAATAGAGAGGGCAGTTCTCTCATCACCCCTCCGAAAGCCGGAATTGACAGGAAAGCAATTCCAGCTTTTTCATTTCCATCGTTCCACTTTTTTTTCTATAATCTGTAAAGCTCTTAATTCTCCGTGTTCTCTGTGACAAGAAAGGGACTTGAAAATTGACGTTTGAAAAACCAAAACAAACCATTGTCGTCGGTCTGGGCAACCCGCTCATGGCCGATGAAGGCATCGGCGTTGTCTTGATCGAGGAACTGAATAAACTTGCCGCGGCGGGCGAACTGCCGACCGACGATGTCGAATATTATGACGGCGGTACCGGCGGCATGTACCTGCTTCACACTATCGCCGGACGCGAAAAAGCCGTTCTTCTGGACTGCTGCCTCATGGGTGCCGACCCCGGCACGATCCGCAGGTTTACCCCGGACGACGTGGCCAGCGTCAAGCAGATGGCCCACCTGTCCCTGCACGAGGTGGACATCCTCAAGGTCCTCGAACTGGCCAAACAAATCGGCTCCTGCCCCGACGAAATCGTCATCTTCGGCATCGAGCCGGTCAGCATCACCCAGCAAATGCACCTCAATGACACCCTGCAGGCAAAAATACCAGACTACATCACCGCCATTAAAACAGAACTACTGGAAAGTGAGGATTGAGAACCGAGGAGCAAAGAAATGAAACGAGCCCTAAAAGCAATAGTGTCGGGAGTTTTATTGTTCTTCGCCAGCTATCTTGCAATCTGCTGGCCCCTGTCAATGTTATTATGGATGTTCGTCCTTGGTGACTCTCATGAAAAGACATGGAAAATTCTTCCATATATCTGGATCGTTATCTGCACAGGTATCGCTGTTACATTTGTGGCTCTCGACCTGATGAATAAAACAAGCAAACGAAATCGAGTCCTGCGTCTTGTTTCTTCGATTACGATTTGTGTTTTTGTGGTTGCGTTATCAATTCGCGGCGAAGCAAAACGGTTTAAAGGGTGGAGTTCGGAACAGGCTGCTCTTTCAGTTGTCTCTTTGCTGTACCCTGAACTTGCGGATTCACTGATTCCCAGAATAGACACCACAGAAGATGTGTCCTCATGGACACGAGGCCCCAATATAAAATATACTGTTTTTTCAGACGAAGAAGCAGTTTGCAGGTTAGAAGTATCAAGGAAATACAGATTGTACTGGACCTGCGGTATGTCCGAAACATTAAAAGACAGAAAACCCAACCCTGAAAACTAAAATTTGATTTTTCGATAGCAATATACAGTCTTTTGTTTATAATATTTGAAATACTCCGCCGAAGGCGAAATCCGTATTTTTGATGTTTAATCTTTGATTTTTAATATGCCAATAAAACCCCTTTATATCAGTGCAACATTACGCGACTGCGGCAAAACATCCGTCAGTTTAGGGCTGATGCAGATGCTGCAGGAAAAAGGCCTTAACCCCGGCTACTGCAAGCCCGTCGGCCAGCATTATGTCCGCTACCATGAAAAAAACATCGACGAGGACGGCGTTCTCATCCACCAGGTCTTTCACCTCGACGATGAGCCCTATTACCTCAGTCCGATCGCCATCGAACGCGGCTTTACCCGCAGGTTCATCAACAACCCCGATGTTAAACCCATGGAAAAAGAAATTATTCGTTGCCATGAAGAGCTTCTTAAAAAGCATCCCATGGTTATTATCGAAGGCACCGGTCACGCCGGCGTCGGCAGTTGTTTCGGCTTGTCCAATGCCCGTGTCGCTGAACTGCTCGGCGCCAAGGTCATCATCGTCACTTCCGGCGGTATCGGCCGTCCCATCGACGAAATTGCCCTGAGTTTGGCTCTGTTTGCCGATCACGACGTCGAAGTCATTGGCGTCATCCTCAATAAGGTTCTGCCCGAAAAATATGACAAGGTCAAAGACACCGTCGATAAGGGTCTGAAACTGCTGGGCACCCGTCTGATCGGCGTCATTCCATTTGACCGCTCCCTGACGACATTTTCCGTCGGCCAGTTAGCCGAAGAGTTCAACTATCGGATTTTCTGCGGCGAAGACGCCCTGTCCAATGTTATCGAAGACACCGTCATCGCCGCAATGGAACCGCAAAACATGCTTCAGTACATCAATACCAATACACTGGTCATAATCCCCGGCGACCGTATCGATAACATCCTCATATCCCTGCTGGTTCTCACAAAAGACACCACCAACGGCGGCATGATCCTTACCGGCGGCTTTGAACCGCACCCGACCATCGAACCGCTTCTCAAAAACAGCCGGATACCCGTCCTGATCAGCAATGAAGACACTTTCAAGGTCAGCGCCCGTATGAAGGATCTGGGCTTTAAGATACGCTCGTGGGATACCGCAAAGGTCCGCAAACTCCACGATCTCGTCGAAGAGCACGTCGATACAAAACTCATCCTCGACGCCCTGAACGGCTAACCTCCGGTTTTGTGGAAAGGATACAGCAAAATATGATGGATAAAGTAAGGGATGTATTAAGCAGGGATCAATTTGCACAGCACAGTGGAATCGAATTGGTGGAGGTTTCCAAGGGATACGCCAAAGCGGTGATGACCCTCCAGGAAATGCACCTCAACGGCGTCGGGACCGTACACGGCGGGGCGATCTTTACCCTGGCCGATTTCGTTTTTGCCGCCGCCTCGAATTCACACGGGACCATCGCGGTCGCCATTAACGTGAGCATTTCGTATGTGAAGGCGGCGACAAACGGCATCCTCACGGCGGAAGCAGCAGAAGAGTCGATCAATCCAAAGCTTGCGACCTACCGGGTTCGTGTAACCGATGACAGCGGTGATCTGGTGGCCTCTTTTCAGGGGATGGTGTACCGAAAAAAAACGGCCTTATAGCAAGTTCACCGAGGTGTGAGTTTATTTTTAAATGCCCCCTCCTCTTGACACTGCCGGCAGGTGTGAATATAATACAACCTTACAAAGCTCCTTCTGCCGCCTGTGGTTTCTCCTTCTAAGGAAGCACCACCTGCTTCCTATCTCCTTCTAAATGCCACAGGCGGTTTTTTTCAGGTTATACCCTTCAGGGGAATAAATTCCCCGAGGACGACTCTAAAGTACGTTGAAAAATAGACATAGCCGCGCAGCGAACGCAATTTTTTAGTGGGATTGGTATTACCTACCTTTAACATCGAATTTTGTTGCAGATTCATGGGTTGGATCATTGGCTAAAGCCAGCCGGTTTTGTCTTTTTTTTGACTTTTTAAGAAGAAAAGAGATGGTGAACGCCGATAAAAAAGTCATGGATGTATAGTGGCCGCGGTGGAATCCCCGTTGGATCGCGGCTGTGCAGGGTTGTCCCGATGCATCGGGATAAGTTACGGATTGACTCGCGGATCCCGATCTGTCGGGGGACTGCCCTGAGGGGTATAGTCATCGGCGATACGGTTTAATCAAAGGATTGATTCATGAATCCCAACGATCTCAAGCGGATTAAACAAACACTGGAGCGGCTGACGTTTATCGTAGAGCAGCTTAATGAAGGCGTTGCATTCACCGATCTAAACGGGACGATTCATTTTGCAAATCCGGCCATGGCTCGGATGCATGGCGGCCGCTTCTGCCGGGAGTTGATTGGCAAAAGCATCACGCACCTTTACCCGGAGGATCAGATACAAACCGTTCTGAAGTCGATGATCGACACGGTCAGAGACCGCGGCACTGTCCAGGGGGCGATGACGCACACACGCAGGGATGGATCGACGTTTCCTGCACAGACGAAAATGGTCCTGCTGAACGATGAGCAGGGCTGCGTTGTCGGGCTGATTGTGTTGGTAACGGACCTCAGTACACGGGCACAAAAATCATTGACTCAGCGTATTGAACAGTTGGAATTCGCCAATAAGCAACTCAAACAACAGGTCCATGAACTCAGGCAGGTACTCAAATACGATTCCGAGGAGCCGGTGCAATTCGATCCCAATGAATACTTTGGGTCGCCATTGTCAATTCGTCGTCTTCTGGTTGCGGCCAAGCGGCGCCCGTGCAAAAGACAACAATCCGATGCGTTCGGCGGCAGCGATGAACCGCACTTTGACGAGGAACAGCTTTACGAGCTTGATGAAATCGCCAAACTTCTCAGAATGTAGGCAAGTTATCAGCGAATGAACGCCAAAATCGGAAAAACGACTTCTCACTGCGTCCGCCTGAAGATGTTGGAAAGATGTTTGGAGAGAAAACAAGGCGCAGTCACGTGTAAAATTTCCTTATAACGACGAGACGTATTCGGCAAGGTCTTTTGCTTCCTGAACAGAGAGGCCTCTCGTGTTGCCGTGTGAATTGTTCTTGTTGTCAACAGTGATAACCTCTTCAATGGAGACTGCACGGCCATCGTACATATAGGGAGCGGTTCGCCAACACTCGACCAGAATCGGAGTTGCAAACTCACGATCACGGTCATTATCTGAACCGAGACCCAAAACATGTTTTGACCGGTCGCCATAGTAGGGAGGCGTATGACACTTTATGCAGTATGCTTTCCCCTCAAATATCGCCTTTCCACGTTTTGCAGAGTCTGTTAAACTGCCGTCGCTTTTCAGATATGGACTTGGGATGGGTTCAAGAGATTTTAAGTATTCGTTTACCGCGGCTTCGCGCTCGGGTGTTGCCTGGTGGAACTGTATGTGTGAGAATCCTTTTGTCACCGCGATTTCCGCTGCTTCACGGACACCGGTAATCATCACCGGGGAGGTTTTATGGGTGTAAAGCATGCTCCTGGATTGTTTGGGATTGCCGATGCCGTCATTTAAAAGATCCCAGTTCGTCCCGTCACTGCGGGTGTCGGGGTGGCAACTGGCACAACTCTGCCAATTCTGATAGCAGAATGTCGCATCGTTGAATGCCATCTCTCCGGACCTTACAAGGTCCGGTTCAAGTGCTGTTTCTTTGAGGGGGACAGCAAAAGCCCCCCCCGGTCCGTCATCCCACATTTCAAATATATTGACGCTGTCTGAAAAATACATCGGAATGTAGATGACGTTATTTTTTACAGCAATGGAACGTGCGCCTTCACCTTCAAGTTTGACCCCGTTTTTGGCTCCATAAAGAAATGCCAGGTCATTGACGATTTCTTCAGGATCGGCGGCGTTGTCGATTCGTTTGAACATTTCATTTATATCGACACAGATAACCTCATGGGTCCCGGAGGCATTGACGCAGAGCCATCGGTCATCCTCTGTTACCGTCAATCCCCATGGGTTGGCTGCTCCGCGCATCGTGTCATCGAGAAGAACGGAAGTCAGGTACGTCTGGCCGGGCACATCGAAGATTGATACGGCGCTGGTATTGATCCATCCGCGATCCAGATGAGTTGTCGGGACGGTAAAGCGGCCGATCGTATGCGTCACAAACAGATATTTTCCATCGTTGCTCATGGCTGAGTCCCGGATGGCAAATGAGCCCGACGGCATGTCGAGTTTGGCGACGCTTTCCAGGTTGTCGCTTTTGTAGATATTTAAAGAGGCAAAGACCTGTTCAAGATTCGCCGGCATTAAGGGCAGATGGTTGACAACCCAGAGAAATTGACCATCCTTGGACAGGTTCATGGTAATCGGTTCTCGAATGGCCTTGGCCGAAGCTTTCATTTTCCACGATGCGATATCTACGGCATGTACATCGGACTGGTCGTGCCTGGAAAAACGATTGCAGAAATAGAGCGTTTTACCATCCGGACTGATGACAGGAGCCATAGGCATATGGCCCACAGGCAAACTGCGAAGTGTCTTGCCCGTCGTTGGGTCCATCTCAAGCAATTTGCCTGAAAATTCACCACAGACCGCATAAAGTCTGGCGTTATCCGAAGACAGCGCGATCTGCCTGGCACCTTCAGCTTCAATACGCGAAGAGACCTTTTCCTTGTCAACATCAAAGACCTGGATACTGTCATCGGCGGCGCATGCGATATATAGAACAGAACCGTCTTCCGATACCACGATATCGGAGGGAGAAAGATACCGTTGTTCCGCCAGAACACACAGACTCAGGCACAAGAAAAAGACGACATATCTCATTATCAGTCCTCAATCACGATACGAAAGCCAACATTGAAAACTCCCTGCCATGGCGAATATCCCAGACGATAACTCGATGTCGCCCGATAAGGCCTGTCCATGAATGAACCGCCCCTGACCACTTTTTCTGTCGTATCATCCATGGAGTTGCTTTTATCCGGCTGGTATGGATAGCTGATATAGTCACTGCGTGTCCATTCGGCTACATTGCCGTGCATGTCATAAACGCCCCAAACGTTTGGCTGATACTGTTTTGTCCCGGAAATCAGGAACTGCCTGTCGTTGTATTGAGAAATCTTTGGTATAAAGTTAAAGGTCGGATCATTCACGAGATTCGATCGGAAGGTGGGATTGACGCCTCTTACGGCAAACTTTTCAACTGATTTGTCTGCCAGGTTCGCGAACTTGCTGAAATCAGATTCTTTTGATCCAAACGCCATTGCCTCTTCGCTTCCCGCACGGCAGGTCCATTCCCATTGGGCCTCGGTCGGTAAGGCGGCTTTGAGCCCTGTCTTTTGGGATACCCACCGGCAGAAGTCACTGGCCTGATTCCAACTCATTCGAACAGCCGGTTGCTCATCGTAGTTCGCATAGTAACCAAGACGGACATGATCCTTCCACTGCTGATCAAATATGCTGGCGTCATGGGCCGGATTAAATGCGAAGAACAATTTGTTGTTGATCTCACTTTCAGAAATCCAAAAAGCTTTTTCGATCTTAACCTTGTGGCGCGGCTGCTCTTGGGGCGTGTCGTCATCGCTTCCCATCACAAACTCACCGGCGGGGATACGGACCATCGTGATCGTTAGCCCGTTTCCAAGATCGATGACCTTTTTCTGCTGCGGCTCGGCTTTTTGCTGTAATTGTTTGGCCTGTGACTCATTCAACGGCCAGTTTTCAGCCGATACCCTGATCGGTTCACTCTTTTGAGGCCCCTCGGTGTTACTGACTGAGACCGGATAAGGTTTCAGCGGGGTATATTCCCAGTCTGAATCAATCAGTGTATATTTCTCACGCAAGGCGGCTGCCCTGGCAGAAATGTCCTCAGTATATTCTGCACGGCTTTGATTGCCGCTGTAAGCGGTTGTCCAACTGCCGTAATAGGGCACGTTCAGGTCGATCCACGTGTAGATCCTTTGCCAGGATTCGTCGTCCAGGTCCACACCGTCATGTCCTTTTTTGAGCAACTGGACCCCTTCAGATGTAGAGGCGTGGAATTCGTACGGTATGCTCATCAGTTCACTGCTTTCCGGCCCGGGGCGGCGGAAGTATTTATGGAACGCATAGTACGAGTTACTGAAGTTTTTGCCGGGAGAACCCGGATTCGCTACTTTTGTGTCTTTGAAGTCAGGCCTCTTGGAGTCCTCTCCGTCATGACAGCGGATACAGTATGCATCCAGAACCGGTTGAATCTCGGTATTGAATGAAAATCCTTCTACACGCTGGCGATACGGCGTGATCAACTGCGGTTCTTTATTCGAGGCGATGGTTCTGTTGGTCACAGGCGGCTCACTTGGAGCTTCATGGCATCCAATGCAGGAAAGTTTCTCACCCGGCATCGCGACAAGCCAACTGCGGAACAGTTGTATTGCTCGGCCCTCTTTATCCAGCGGCTGAAGGGATATCGTTGTATTCGCAGGAATCTTGAACATAGCCGATCCGTCTTTTTCCACTTTGACGGTGCCAAGCATGCGTTTGACATCCCAACTGCTCTCAACGCCAATATGAGTGTGATGGCCCAGTTTGTAATAACCATAGACATAGGTGAAGATCCGAAGACGATCAACCGTTCCTTCAGGAACTCCCCTTAAACCGGGACCTCGATAGATATTCTGAATGTAACAGGTCGCCTCTTTGTCGTAGAGATTAACCTGATCGGGAATAATCGGCGGGCGCCGGCGTTTTTTAAGCGGATAGGGTTCGACCATGTATCTGTAATCGGAAGCTTCGTCTGACCGGATCGGTACAAAGTTGTCAAATGTATCGACCAGGTAGAGTCCCCAGTCACTGTTTCGTGTCATTTGAGCAACGGTTAGGAAATACTGACCACTAACAGGGTAGGGTACATAGAACTGTGGGTAAACGCCGTCAACTAATCTGTCGAGGTCCAGGGCCATCTCGTCGGGATAGTACTCACGAAGTTTGGGGTAGCATTTGTTAAAGAAGTCGTTGTTCAGATCGTGATAGTCTTTCCCGCTGCCGGCTGAATTTGGCATGTATCTATTGATCAGTTCCGTGACAACATCCTGAAGGTCCGGGAATTTTTCCAATAATTCTTTTTTGACGGTTGGATATAACTGATCGACCGTGACATGCGTCACCTCTTTGCCGTAGCCGGGAATATACTGAACGACACCATCTGCATGCAGATACCCCTTGTTGGTGTCAAAAATGGTCAGTTTACCGGTTCCCGCAACGCCGTGATGACCTGAGACAACTGCCGAGAATTTGCCCGGTTCTCCGGGTATTGGACGCCCATAGAACATGGAGTTGGGCCATAAACTCTGTGAACCGTAAACCGAACGCTGATTCGTACCATCAGGATTCATCGTCATCATAATTCTTGAGTAGTAATGCATGATGTCGGTGTATTCCCAGCGAAGATACATGATCTTGCCGTCCGCGGTCACCGTCGGATACCAGTCAGCATCCTGCTCAAACGTCAACTGTCGTGTGTTCTGACCATCAGGATCCATCACATACAGATTCGGAACCGATTGACTGCCGCCGATACAGGGTACACCGACCATGGGAGCGGTGGAGCTGAATATAATTTTTTCGCTGGGCAGATAGATGCCCCCGTTGTTATGGACATCCTGGCCTGCGATGGTAGAAACCTGGCGTAAATTTTCACCATCAATGCCGATCTCCATGACCTGATATTTGTTACTTTTATCAGGTTGGGAGAAAAGAAGCTTATCGGCGTCATAGTGCAGGTCCAGCTCACAGACGAGCGAGTCGTCTTGAGGTTTGTAAACGTCTGTGATCTGACCGGTTTTTAAGTTCAGGCGGGCAATCTTATTATTGTACCCATTGGGCCTGATGGTATGGGTTCCGAGCCAGTTACTTTTTGTGGCTACTCTGTTTGTGAGTATCACCAGTATTTCGTCAAAATCGAGATAAGGATTCTCCGTGACCAGGGCGGTGTATTTGAGCTTGTCGTATTCTTCGATTGCCTTGGTCGCTTCGGGATCGCCTGATTTCAGCTTTTCCAGTAATTCCGGCATCTTCTCTTTGAACGCTTCCGCCTGCGTTAGAAATGTACGTCCGTTTTTGTAGTCGCGGGGTTTGTTCTTCAGGATATGCTTTATCGAACGTATCAAAGCGTCAGGACTGGAAATCTCAAGAAGAGCGGCCTGGTCACCACCAGATGGCCTTCTTGCAGGTGCTGTCCTTTCAGCACCTGGGATGCTCAGCCTTTCCTTGCTTGGAGAACAGACTGCCGCAAGGTCTTGGGCTGTTGCTCCGGGGGCTTTGACGGTTGCACGAAGGGCATAGCCGCCGCGTCTATTGAAGAAAAGGAGGTTTATCTGATACGTGCCGGGTTTCAGGGTAACAGAATAGGTCTTTGTTGAATCAGGACGGTTCCCCTCATTGATAATAACCTGCTTCTGGTTTATGTAGAGAGCACTGCCGTCATCAGAAGTAACAGAAAATTCATAGTTTCCTTCCTTAGATACATTTAGTGTCCCTGAAAACTCAGCACTCCAGGAACCGCCAAACTGTTGTTCTCCCAGAGCGGCGATTTCTTCAACGATACCCTTGCCAATCATTGTACTTCTACCAAACTGCGTAACGGTATCAATCCTGCCTGCATATGAAAAATAAGCCATTTTTGCATGTACAATGGTATTTAGTGCACAAAGGCACATAGCTGCGACTAGCGTTTTCTTTAACATGTTATCTCCGGATCATATACAATTACATTTAGACACAAGAATATCGTCGTCTTATTTTGGGAGTTCATTTTTAGAACACTACATTCGGATTACTGAACTTCAGCCCGTCATTATCGTGGTACGTAGCGAATTCACTGACGATGGCACCCTCATCGCCGGCCATCATCCAATGCATTGAACCTTTCTTTTCCAATTGACCGACCTCACCGGGCATCAGTTTCTTTTTGGTCTTGGCAATCCAGTACTGCTTATCCGCTTTGGGGATATCCGCTTCAGCACCCGGTGTTGGCTCGCCCTCGCCATAAATATAGATCATACCATTTCGCGGCATCCACGCTTCCATTTTCGCCCCGGCTGCCTCTGTCTTGTCGTGACCGTGCTCTGGGATACGCTGACCCGGCAGCAGGTAAATCTCATGGCCGAAGTAATTATCCTCCAGGTTATTGACCCAGAAGATACCGGCCATACCCACTTCGGTAAAACGGCCCAGTCCAAAATCAATTGCCCAGAACTCTTCGCCTTTAAGGCGATCAACGATAGGATAGTTATAATATTCCATCATTTCATAATACGCCTGCTTGGCTTTTTCCTGATTGAAAGAACCATCTGCATTGTAGAAATCTTCGTTTTTGTATGTTTTCAATTTTCCTTTTGACATGTTCTTCTCCTTGCTGCTTAGATTGCAGCCGCTTAAGAGTCCTGATACTCCGACGGCAGCACCGGCGGCAAGGCCAAGGACTTCTCTTCGATTTAATAGACTCATTTTATTTCCTTTCACTTTTATCCGAAAATTGGAAGTTGGAGAGGTTTTTTATATGATCGCTATTTCAGATCATTATACAATTCAAGTGCTTCTTTAGGTTTCAGGCCGTCATGAACAACACCACGAACCGCCTTCAACATGGCAACCGGTGCATCGGCCTGGAAAACGTTACGGCCCATATCGACCCCCGCAGCACCCTGTTGGATGGCGTTGTATGCAATTGTCAGCGCGTCCAATTCAGGCAGCTTTTTCCCCCCGGCAATCACGATCGGCACGGGACAAGCAGCCGTTACCTTCTCAAAACCTTCATCGCAGTAGTAGGTTTTGACAAAGGTCGCACCATTTTCTGCACACACACGCGAGGCCATAGACAGATAGCGGCTGTCGCGGGTCAGTTCCTTGCCGACAGCCGTTACGCCCAACGTCGGGATGCCGTATTTGGCTCCCATATCCGACGTACGAACCAGGTTGTCAATGGTCTTGGCCTCGTATTTACCGCCAACCGAAACCATAATCGCCAGCGCGGAGGCATTCAGACGAATGGCTTCCTCAATGTCTAAAATACATTCATCGTTCAAATCATTCAGCACCGTTGTACCCGCAGAAAAACGCAGTGAAACCGGCTTATTGACCTGCGGCGGAATACAAGAACGCAACACGCCGCGGGTACACATAATACAATCAGCATGTTCGACCAGCGGAACGATGGTCAGATCAATCCGCTCCAAACCGGAGGTTGGGCCCATAATGTAACCATGGTCAAAAGCCAGCATGACGGTATTGCCTGATTTTTCATTAAAAATCC
>Ga0272441_10012151_pt1 | contig 12639 bp, 10 predicted proteins | sample SSMProp6N_FD_193582 | JGI IMG/M metagenome (GOLD analysis project Ga0272441, IMG submission 193582) | Marine sediment archaeal communities from Little Sippewissett salt marsh, Falmouth, MA, United States - SSM-Prop-6N | ecosystem: Environmental > Aquatic > Marine > Wetlands > Sediment ...
CGGGATGCAGATGACCCGGCGTCTGTACGTCAACGGCGTCGCGCATGACGTGCCCGGGCTTGTTGGGGAATTCCCGGCAGATACATTCCAGGGCCAGTTGGGAGAATCGGGATGCCTTGGCCCGGTCGAGATTCAGAAACTCCTCTCCCTCCGGCAGGGATGGTTCGCTGTGTACGGCGGGGGAAGCCGCTATTGATAGTAAGACAAAACAGGCGATAATCCTGGGCAGGCGCATGGATTCCCTCCGGCAATGGATTTCAATTCCCCAGTGTACCATAATTCGTGTGATCCCCGGGATTATTGGTGAACATATGGGAAAGAAGATACGTATATGGTATCCTGAACACTTATCTGTTCCGGATTTCCGGGGATTATTGTATAAAAAATTTCCGGGGGTGTGTTTGGGGAGAAATCGAGGAGGAAATATGCGAAAATCCATCCTGATCCTGGTCGCGGCGACTGCCATCCTGATCGCGGGATGCGGCTCCGGCCACAAGGACTTGAAAGTAGGTGACATGACTCACGGATTCAAATTAGTCAAGAAACAGTTTGTCAAGGAACTGAATTCCCAATGCTATCTGTTCAAGCATGAGAAGAGCGGCGCCCGGCTGCTGAAAGTGGCCGCCGAGGACGACAACAAGACCTTCAGTATCGCCTTCAAGACCCCGCCGCCGGATGATACCGGCCTGCCCCACATCATGGAGCATTCGGTGTTGAACGGTTCCGAGAACTTCCCGGTCAAGAGCCCCTTCGACGTGCTGATGCAGGGTTCACTGCAGACCTTTCTCAACGCCATGACCAGCAGCGACTTCACCATCTACCCGGTATCCAGCCGCAACATGAAGGATTACTTCAACCTCATGCATGTGTACCTGGACGCCACCCTGAAACCGTTGTTGTACAAGGACGAACGCATCCTCAAGCAGGAAGGCTGGCATTACGAACTGGAGAGCCCCGAGGCTCCCCTGGTATACAAGGGAGTGGTCTACAACGAGATGAAGGGCGCGTTCTCATCGCCCACCCGCCAGTTGGGCTTTTTGCTCAATCGCCAACTTTTCCCCGACAATTGCTACGGCAAATCATCCGGGGGGTGGCCGGAGGCCATTCCGCAGTTGACCTACCAGCAGTTCAAGGACTTCCACAGCAAGTATTACCATCCCGCCAACAGCTATATCTTCGTCTATGGAGACGCGGACGTGGAAAAGGAGCTGGAATTCATCGACGCCAACTACCTGTCCGGATTCGACGCCATTGATGTGGATAGTGATATCCCCCTGCAGGCGGCGTTTGACGCACCCAGGATGGTACGTGGAGAATACGGCGTGCCCGAGGGTGCCGGTACCGAGGGGCAGACCTACCTGGCCTGGGCCACGGTGTACGGTCGCAACACGGACCAGGAATTGGGCATCGCCCTGGATATCCTTTCCGATGCCCTGGTGAACAACGAGTCCGCTCCTTTGCGCCTGGCGCTGCGGGAAGCGGGGATCGGCAAGGAAGTCAACGCGTACGTGGACAATGTCCAGCAGAATGTGTTCCAGCTCACCGTGCTGAACGCCGACGCCGCCGACGCCGAAAAGCTCCGCCAGGTGGTGGAAGCTACACTGAAAAAGGTGATCGCCGAGGGTTTCGACCGCGACGTGCTGGAAGGCCTGATCAACCGTCAGGAATTCCGCCTGCGGGAAGGCCGCGGCACCTGGACGGGGATCATGGCGGCCATGGGCAGCCTCCCGGGTTGGATGTTCGCCGATGACCCGTTCGTTTCATTGAGCTATGAAAAGCCTCTGGAAGCCATCAAGGCCAAGGTAGGGGAGAACTACTTTGAAGGACTGGTTGAAAAAGTCCTGTTAAACAATACCCACGCCGCCACCGCCGTGCTGGTACCGGTCCCCGGTCTTGAACGCAAGCGCGCCGAAGCCGTCCAAAAAGAACTGGCCGCCCGCAAGGCAAAGATGTCTCCCGAGGAGATCGCCGCCCTGGTAGAGGAAACAGAGGAATTGATCGCGTACCAGCGGCGCGAGGATTCTCCGGAAGCCCTCAAGACCATTCCCCTTCTGGAAATCGCCGACATCGAGAAGACCGAAGAGGAATACTCTCTGGAGAAAGAGGAGGTCCAGGGCGTTGAGCTCCTGGCCCACAACGAGTTCTCCAAGGGTATCGTGTACGTGGACCTGTACTTCGACGCTTCCACCGTACCCATGGACCGCATTCCCTACCTGCAGCTTTACAACGAGCTCGTGGGCATGCTGGACACGGAAGAACACACCTTTACCGACCTGGAGAACCAGATCAACCGTCATACCGGCGGCATCAGCACAAAGCTGGAGACATTCCTGATTGGACGCGACGACGCCCGCATGAAACCCTATTTCATACTCAGCGGCAAGGTCATGCCCGACAAACTGGGCGAGATGCTACGTTTGGCGGACCAGCAATTGAACCACACCCTCTGGAGCAAGGACGCCGTGAGGCTGGAGAGCCTGGTGCGCCGCATAAAGGCCCGGGCCGAAATGATGTTGTCCCGCAACGGTATGGGAACCGCGGCGTACCGTCTGCTTTCCTACTACGCCAATGCCGGGGCCTGGAAGGACCGTACCGGCGGCCTGGAGTACTACCGCTTCCTCAACGACCTGGCCATGAACTTCACCGCCCGCCGCGACGATCTGGTGAATCACCTGCGGGAGATCCATGACCTGGTGATGCGACGCAACGGCTTGTCCGTGGCCGTGGTTTGTCATGACGACGACATGGCCGCGGTACGGGAAGCCCTGCCGGCGTTCATCAAGGAATTCACCGAACGTGACGCCGAGAGCGCCTTCCTGGATTTCCCCAAGCAGGCGTTGAACGAAGGCTTCAAGGACGCTTCCAAGATTCAGTACGTTGTCAAGGGGTACGACTTCAAAAAGCTGGGAGCCGCTTACAGCGGCACCATGGAAGTCCTGCAGCAGGTCCTCTCCCGGGTATACCTGCAGAATCGTATCCGGGTCATCGGCGGCGCGTATGGCGGGTTCTCCCAGATCGAGCCTTCCGGAGCGGTGGCTTTCCTCTCATACCGTGATCCCAACCTGGGAAAAACCGTTGAGAACTACAAACAGGCCGGGGAATTCCTGCGCAAGTTCAAACCCAGTGAACCGGAATTGCGACGCCTGATCATCGGCACCATCGCCGGTCGCGACCGTCCCCTGACTCCCCGTGACAAGGGCCGGGAGGCGGTGGAGAGTTATATCACCGGAATCCCCCACGCCACGATCCAGAAGGAGAGAGATGAGATCCTGGCAACCACCGCGGAGCAGATCCGCTCCTACGCGGACCTGATCGAGAAGCTCATGGCCCAGGACTACCTCTGCGTAGTGGGGAACGAAAAGAAAATCGAAGAACAGAAAAACCTGTTCAAAACCGTTACCAAGTTGAGAGATTAACCATACCCGGGCCCGGAAGCCTGTTCAGCGCTTGCGGGCCCGGTTTTCCTTTCCGTTTCGTTTCAGGGGAGTCCCGAGTTGCCTTTGGATGACCGGGGATGCTACCATTCTTCATGGAGGCAACCAACCCATGAACCGAGAAGAAGCCCTTGAACTCCTGAAAGAGCACCTGGACAATCCCAACCTTGTCAAACATTGCCTGGCCGTGGAGGCCTGTATGCGTACCCTGGCTCCCCGATATGGAGGCGATCCCGATACCTGGGGGCTGGCCGGCCTGCTGCATGACCTGGATTACGCCTATACCGCGGACGATCCGGATCATCACGGCCTGAAAACCGCGGAGATGCTGGCCGAATACGGCCTGGCCTCGGAAATCCTGCACGCCATCAAGGCGCACAACGGCAAAGCCGGCCTGGACTCTTCGATGGACGTGGCTTTGTACACTTCGGATCCAACCACGGGCTTCATTATCGCCTGCGCCCTCATGCACCCGGACCGCAAGCTTTCTTCCATCGACCTGAAATTCATGAAGAAGCGCTTCAAGGCCAAGGCTTTCGCCCGGGGGGCCAGCCGGGAACAGATGGCGGAATGCAGCCGCATGGACATGGAGCTGGATGAATTCCTGACCACCTGCCTGGATGCCATGACCGGTATCGGCGGAGAATTGGGGTTGTGATGTCTTTTCCAAGGAGGTGATCCATGGCAAAAAAACGTGCAGGGGATGTTCCCGCCCGGAGCGGCGTGGAACGCTGGACCCGCTTCCTGGGTGCCGCCACCCGGTTTTTGTGGATCATCGTGGTGGTGGTATTGCTCGCCCTGGTGGGGCGTTGGCTCTTTTTCAAGGGTTCCGGACTGGACACCCGACCGAAAATTCAGACCAAGCCTCTGGTCGCCCGGGTCGACTGGAGCCGGGTGGACGCCGAGGTTGCCCGGGTCTTGCGCCGGGGAAGAACCGCCGCGGAAGCTTTCGCGGGGCAGCATCTGGATGAATGGATCGCCGCCAATATGGAGCGGGTGGATATGGAATTCCTGCCCTGGTACTTCAGCTATTGGACCCAGCAGGAACTGGGGCTGAAAAGCCTCCTCTACCAGGTGGTGCACTGGGTGGATTCCGGAACTCCCACCGCCGCCGAGCGGATCACCCAACGGGTCCAGGAGGAGTTCGCCACCCGGGTGTTGCGTCCCCAGGTGGCGCAGATGGAACTGGAACGCCTGGTCAAGGATACAGTGTCTCTGTACGCCGAAACGGTACGCTCCGGGCTAAACGACGTGGCGGGCAAGTACGATATCCATCCCGCTGAATGGGAACGTTACACCACCGACGTGGCCGTCATGGTCCGTCAGGCCGAATCTGGCCGCGGGGTGGCCCTGTCATTGAAAGCCATGACCGCGGTGGCCGCCGGCGGCGCGGTGGTGCTTTACCGCCTGCTGCGGCCGGCCATAAGCCGCCTGACGGCACGATTGTCCGCGCGCATGGCCGGGCGTACGGCCGCGAAAATGGCTTCCAAAACCGGGGCCCAGGCCGCGGCCCGGGCGGGGGGACGTTTCGCCGGCGCCCTGATCGCCGTGGGCGTGATCATCTGGGATGTTTGGGATCATTACCAGACAAAGAAAAAAGCACTGCCGGTACTGCGCCGCAACATCCTTGATTATTTCAGTGAATTGAAACAGGCGTTGATGCATGATCCGGAGTTCGGCATCCTGACGGTGATCACCGGGCTGGAAGAGAAACTGGCGGAACGAAAAGAGAAGCCGGTTCAATAAAGTTGAAAAGTTGAAAAGTTGAAGAGTTGAAGAGGGAAGAAGTTGAAAAAAGGTGGCAGGTGACAGGTATCAGGAAATCGCGGTCGATCGTCTCAGGAGATCTATGGAGAGATCTCCTTGGAAGGTCGTCGGGGCTCTCCTGTCCCCAGACACCTGTCACCTCGATTTAGACTTTCGACTGATATCTCGCCCCTGGCCCCTGGCCACTCGCCAGTATCACGCCGGGATCTCGATTATAAACCGGGTACCCTGGGGGGTGTTGTCCACCGCGGAAATCAGGCCGTTGTGCTCCTCGATAATGTTGTGCGCAATGGCAAGTCCCAGGCCGGTACCCGTACTTTTTTTCGAGAAATAGGGAGTAAAGAGTTTCAGCTTGTCTTCGTCACTGATGCCAGGGCCTTCATCGGCTATCTCGACCCTGGCGAACTGGCTTTCCTTGATATAGCGGGTGACGATCGCCACCCGGCCTTGCTTGCCCATGGCTTCCACCGCGTTGTCGATCAGGTTGACGAAGATGCGCTTGATCTGTTCGGTGTCGATCTTCATGATAATCGGCATCTCGACATCGAGGTTAACGTCAAACTCGACGTTCGCGTAAATGGAGCTGTAGACGTTTACAAGTTTTTCCAGGATCAGATTGATATCTCCCCGGGTAAACTGAATCTTGGGCAAACGGGCGTAGTTGGAGAATTCATCAGCCAGCTTCGCGATAGAGTCCAGTTCCTGAAGGATGATATGCAGGCTGTCTTCAGTGATCTTGCGGAACTTGGCGTCAGGAAGATCAATCGACTTGAGGATGCGTTGCGATGATATTTGAATGGGAGTGAGGGGATTCTTGATTTCGTGAGCGATACGTTTGGCGACTTCGCGCCAGACCAGCATACGCTGGGCGCGCATCAATTCCGAAAGGTCGGTCAACACCACCAGAATTCCCGAAAACTTTTCATTGACCGGATTGCGGATCTGGGTAATCTTCATCGCCAGGTTCAGGATGCGGCCGCGGATTTTGATGTCCACTTCCTTTTCCATGACCTTGAACTTGGAAGTAAAGGCTTTGTGGATAAAATCGCGGATCTCAACGTAGGGTTCGTCGGCGAACAGGTCGGAGTAATGCTTTTTTTCCACGAAACGGGATTGGAAGGCCAGCATGCGCCGGGCTTCCGGGTTGATATCCGCGATCTCGCCTTCGGGGCTTACCGCGATGACACCGGAGGTGATATTCTTGAGGATGGTTTCCGTAAGGCTGCGACGCTGGCGAAGTTCGATTGTTCGCCGGTTCAATTTTTCCCGGTGCTCCTGCAGGTCGGCGACCATGCGGTTGAACTCGATAACCAGACTGTTGAATTCGTCTTTTGACGCATAGTCGATGCGGACGTCCAGGTTCCCCCGGGTAATTTCGGCCGCAGCGGCGCTGATTTTGTCGATGGGTATGGAAATGCCCCGGGCGAGGTAGAATCCCAGCCAGGAAGCGGAAAAGACAATCAGGATGGTGATAAAGATAAACAGGAGCAGGTAGGTGGTCTTGACCGGATCCTTTATGGTTTTGAGCTGGGTGTAGCGGTTGACCATTCCGGTCAGGCTTTTCAGGTTGTCCACGTAATCTTCCGGGTAGAATTTGCCGGTGATCAACAGGATGCGTCGGTTGGGCGTTACGTTGAAGGCCACTCCGCTGCGGATCAGCTCTCCTTCCTTGAGGGAATCGACCTTGATGAAATCACTGCTGCCCAGGCCGCGGTAAACCGTCTCCATGGGAAGGCTCTTGTACTCCTGCAGTCGAATGATGGGATTGAGCAGAGTAAAGCTTTCCTTGTGGTTGTCATAGATGTTGATGATGTCGAGGCGATACTCCTTCATTTTCTTTTTCAGTTCATTGCGCAGCCAGATGCGGTTTTCATAGGTATACATCCGGTAATTGCGAATGTCCGAAGCTATAATGTCGGAGAAATGCTTGAGTTCCTGCTTGGCCCGCTCATAATAACTCTTCTCCAGGTCGGTTACCTTGTGCATGATGGTATCGATGTCGGTACTGAACCATCTTTCGATGCCACGGTTGAGGAGGTTGGTTCCAAAGAGAAAGAGCAACAGAGTGGGAACGATGGAAAACGAAATGAAAAAAAATACCAGGCGCTTCTTGAACGGTCCTCCGGCGAATTCCGGAGACGTGCCGAAGTACATCTTGACGATGTTGCGGATCAACATGAACAGGAAAGTCAGGCTGAACAGGATGATGATGGTCCACAGCACGATGATCATGGTGGTGCTGCTTACGAAAAGGGGGGAGACGTTTCCGCTTTCATTCATGAAGATACGGATGAAGGCGTACAAAACAAAGAGGATGGCCACGCCCAGGATCGCCAGGCGGATACCCCGGATATTGCTTTGACCCATCGTTGCTCCCGAATGGCCCCCTTCCAGCGGGGGCATGATCGATTTCACTCTACCAGAGGGTCCCGGGAATTGTCAATGCGACGCATTTTGCATTAGCGTTTATTCCGGAGTATACATAGGGTATGAGTGTTTGGGAATGGGGACTCTTGGCCGCGATACTGGCGGCGGTGGTCATCCTGGTGGAACGGTTTATCCGTTGGATCGTCCGCCGGGAAAGACGACGCTCCGGTTCCGGCAATTAATACCGCTAACGACGGGATCAGTCCTGATCGCCCTCCAGGAGCCGCTGGTATGATGCGGGGTCCGGGTGGCGGGGAATGCGGCTGATGTCCAGCAGACCCGCATCCGGCCAGGGAATGGCCCGGCTGCGCTCCAACAGGGAATGGATCAGAACTGAAAAAGCCTGGGAGATCGATGCGTGGGGAGCGACCAGGGGCCGGGGATCGAATCCGTTGGAAGCCAGCCGCACTATGCGCAGGGTTCCGGTATCGGGGGCGGGATCGTCCATGAAGAGGTCGATCAGGATCAATGGCGAGTGATCCCGGCCGGAGATGGCGGCCACACCCAGGGAGTGGACCCGGGAGAGTTCCAGTGCTTTCTCCGACCCGTCCCGCATGCGCAGAACCAGTCGGTCCGCGCCCAGGCGAACCGGAGTGACCCGGGTGATACGGACGTCCCTCCGCCTGCGGCCCGGCGGTGTTTCGCCGTCACTATCGGGATGCGAAAACGGTGTGTTCAGAGATTGCTTGACGCTTTCGGGAATGTCGGGTCTTGCCGCCACCAAAGCGCCCAGGCGCCCGGCCAGTCGTTCTCCCAGGAGACGGGCGGGTTCCACCAGAGTGATTACCAGTCCGGCGGGGATTTCCGGCCCGGCATGATCGATTACCTGTTCCAGCAGGACACGGGCTCCGCCCGGGTCACCGGCTTCCAGCAGGGGAGGAACCAGCATGGCGCAGGTGCGCGTCGGCAACGCATCCAGGGGTGTATCCTGGCGCAGACGCTGGAACAATCCCAATCCGGCGACGGTATCGCCACGGCGGAGATGGGTTTCCATGGCGCGGGCCGCGTATTCGCGGTACACTTCCGGTTCTCCGGTGCTGCGGGTCGCCAGTTCCAGGTATTCCAGGATATCCAGGTCTTCCGGATGGGCCCTGAGGGCTTTTACGAAACAATCCCTGGCTTCCGGAAAACGTCCCTTGTCAAGGTGTTTGAGCCCCTCTTCGTAAGCTTCCAGGCCGGGATTTCGGAGAGAGGTCTCCTGCTCCAGGGCCGGGGCGATGCGCTTATCCACGAATCCGGTCAACTTGAGGAGTCCGGCGATACAGAATCCAAAAACAAATCCCCATACATGCGCCCAATGGGCGACGCCACCACCCCGGCCGCCGGTGATTTTGTCCATGGTTCCGGCGTTCATCAACTCAAGCCCGGCCCAAAGTGGCAGCATGACCCAGGCGGGAGCTTTAAAAGTTCCGGTATATAGGATGCCGAGAAAAAACGCGAAGCGGATTCGGGTTTTCCAGAAGTAAATGAGGAAAGCGCCCATTACACCTGCAATGGCCCCGGAAGCCCCGATAAGTGCGCTGGTGGAGTGGGGGTAATGCAGGCAGAACATAAGGCCGGAAACGATCCCGACCGCGATATAGAATACCCCGTACAGCCACCGTCCCCAGAGATCCTCCACGAAGGGTCCGGTGAGATAAAGGAACAGCAGGTTGCCGATTAAATGTAACCAGCCGCCGTGGATAAACATGTGGGTGAACAATCCGGGCAGGCCCACCCGTTTGGGTACCAGGCCCCAGCGGTAATAGGGGGCATTGAGGCGCAATTTCAAGAGCTGATCGGTCATTGCGTCCAATTCCCGTTGTTGCCTGTCGAATTCCCGATCATCTTCCGGAGAAGTTGATTGCGGCATCATGGCTTCCAGTTTTTCCAGATCCGATTCATCGATCCCCATTTCCTCGGTAAATGCCGGATCCAGCTCCAGGTAGGGATGGGCGATCCAATAACGCAACATGCGCGTGGCGGACTGCCGGATCTGGGTGTTCAGCCGGGACATGGACTTGGAAACCATGATGTGGGTTACCAGGCAGGCGGCGAGAATGAAAAACGTTACCCATGGAAGCCGGCGGACCTCCTGGCTCTCATGACCGATGGGCAGTATCATCTGGGAGATACCCGGTCAGGAGATGGTCAGCCGGATGGCCTGGTCGGACACATCCACTATGGAAATTTCACGGTCATGGATGCGTACCTGGCGGGTGTTCCGGGACCAGTACAGGTTATGGGCGGAGGAATTGTTGCCCCGGGTATGGATGACCGCCAGGGAGAACACCTGGGGACCGGGCATTCCCGCGTACACAAGGTATGTCTGGGTAAGGATGCCCTTTTTCAGATAGGTTTCTTCTCCCACGGCCAACTGGATTTCCTGAAGGAGTTCCATTTGAGATCGACCTGAGGGCTTACGTCTAATATCCCTTGAGCAGGGTGGCCAGCAGAAGCATGAGCCAGGCCGCGCCCATGACCCAGAAACCCGTTCGTATGCCCAGTACGGCCGGGTCCAGAAAATGAGAAATCAATGCCGCCAAAGCCAGAATAGTTGAAAAAATCCATAAGCCCTTGCGTGGAGCGTTCAGTCTCATGGGGCCTCCTCGTGGTGTCGAACCCATGGTAGCCGGAGAAGAACGGATTTTCAAGGGGCCGACCGCAGTCACCTGATTCGGTGGAAAGAAGAAGGTAGAAAGTAGAAAAAAGCGAATGATGGCAAATGGCTGGTGGCCAGTGGGGTCGATCGCGTCCACTTGCCCTACGCCTCTTGCCCAAGCAATCCGTTGATTTGTTCGGCGAAGCGTAAGCGAAGCCGGAAGCCCCGGCGCAGGCGGGCGCCCCTGTTACCTCATCCCCAGGACCCGGGCGGGCAGGGTGATCAGTCCGCGCAACAATTGGAAGGCCCCGTCAACGGCGATACCCAGCAGTCGGAAGGGTAGGAGCAGCAACCAGACCAGGGGGAATAGAACAATGGCCAGCAGGGCCAGGGGCCAACAGAAAAACAAGAGCAACAGCCAGAGTAAAAACGTTCGCATGGTTCCTCTCCTTGTACATATAAGACGATTCAACCGCCGAAAAGGTTCCCAAAAAATGGATGTTGAAATATAACCAAATTAATCATATAATAGAGGTGAACACCAGGAGGATAACGTGTTTTGGTTAAAATATATATCTTCGTTCTTGAGGCGGCCCTTCGGAATTTCCGTACTGGCATTCCTTTTGCTGGTTCCCCTGCTGACCACCGCCCCGGAACGTGCCATCCGGGAGGGTGATGTGAACAGACCCGTTAACGAGTTAACCCCCGAGGAAGAGCAGGTGATCCTGCATGGCGATACCGAGCGTCCCTGGACGGGGCGTTTCGTTTCCCACAAGGCGGATGGGTATTATACATGCCGCCACTGCGACGCGGCGCTGTTTCGGTCCGATGACAAGTTCGATTCCCATTGCGGATGGCCAAGTTTTGATCTTTCCCTGCCGGGTGCCGTCAAGCGGCGTCCCGATCCCGACGGCATGCGGACGGAGATCGTGTGTGCCGCCTGTGGCGGGCACCTGGGGCATGTCTTCGAGGGAGAAGGTTTTACTCCACGCAACACCCGTCACTGCGTCAACTCCATATCCATGGATTTTATTCCGGCAAAAAGAATTCAGAGCGCGGTTTTCGCCGCCGGGTGCTTCTGGGGAGTGGAATATCATCTACAGAGGCTTCCCGGGGTATTGGAAACCACCGTGGGGTATTCCGGCGGTGACCGGAAGAATCCGACATATCATCAGGTCTGCACCACCGATTCCGGCCACGCCGAAGCGGTTGAAGTGCGTTTTGATCCGGAAAAAATTTCTTACGAAACCCTGGTCAAACGCTTTTTTGAACTGCACGATCCCACCCAGGTGGATCGCCAGGGGCCGGATGTAGGGCGCCAGTACCGTTCGGAGATTTTCTACCGGGATGACGAGCAGAAGAAGGTCGCTGAGACTCTGATTGCATACCTGAAAGAGAAAGGCATGGATGTCGCCACCCGGTTGACTCCGCTGAAAACATTCTGGAAAGCCGAAGATTATCACCAGGACTATTACAACCGGGGCGGGGGAACCCCCTATTGTCATGTCATCACCCCCCGGTTCCCTCCGGACCCGGAGTCATGATTTTCGGTTTTCAATATATGGCGCCTGTGTTATAGTAACAGAGCGGTGTGGGGAGCGGGTGGCGATTCTCCCCTCTGCTGGAGACTCAAGGTGCCCGAAAAAAACGACGGAGACCTTTCCCGGGAAGTGTTCGTGCAATACGGACGAGCGTCCCACGCTTCCGTCGAGATGGAGCGCTGCCTGGTCAATCTGGCCACTCTCCTGGAACCTGAGGCCGGTGAAGCCCAGCGGGGCCGGGAAGGCGAGTTTTCCGGCTTTTTTCGCGCCTGGGACGGCAAACCGGCACCATCGGTGGATCGCCTGGCCGCCCGGCTGGGCTGGGAAGCGGCCCCTCTGAAACGGGCGGTGGAAATCCGCACCTACCTGCGGGATCATTTCTGGCAGGAAAACAGCGACGCCATGTACTATTTCGATGGAAAGCGGCGTCTGGTGGAGGAATTGACCGGTTTGGCCGAGGAGCTGATTTCTATGAATGAGCGCATGGCGACCGAAGCCTCGCGACTGTTTATCCGTCACGGTCTGACGGAGAAACGCATCGCCGAAGCCGTGGACAGGATCGTCGGTCCGGAAGCGGCGCCCCAGGCTCCGGAGCGGGCGCAGCGGATTGTCGCTTGCGTGGCTTTCCGCAAGGAACCGGGTGAGAAAGGGTATATCCCCGCGTTGAAATGCGCTGACGACAGCCTGATGCTGATTACCCGGGAGGGATTGATCGCCGGCCCGGATTCCCCCTCCTCCGCCCAATGCGTTGAATTTATCCACCTTTCCCGGCATTTCCCCACGGTCATATCCGGATCGGTCAAATCATCGGGGCCCTGGGCGTGGCGGGTTCCCCTGGGAAACCGCCTGGAACTCTATGTGGAGAGGGGAAAAGGGGAAAAAGGAAACT
>Ga0272441_10012152_pt1 | contig 12639 bp, 14 predicted proteins | sample SSMProp6N_FD_193582 | JGI IMG/M metagenome (GOLD analysis project Ga0272441, IMG submission 193582) | Marine sediment archaeal communities from Little Sippewissett salt marsh, Falmouth, MA, United States - SSM-Prop-6N | ecosystem: Environmental > Aquatic > Marine > Wetlands > Sediment ...
GGCTGGACGCGGTACCTCCCCGGTGGCGGAATAGGAGTGGAAGTCCCATGGAGTCTGCCGTGGTCTACGCACGTGTCTCCAGCAAAGAGCAGGCCGACGAGGGGTTCTCGATCCCGGCGCAGCTCAAGCTGTTGCGCGAGTATGCCGTCGACAACGGCTTCGAGGATGCCCAGGAGTTCGTGGACGTGGAGACTGCGAAGCAGGCGGGCCGTCAGGCCTTCGGGGAGATGGTCGAGTTCCTGCGCCGACGACACAAGACCTGTCGTACTGTCCTCGTCGAGAAGACCGACCGTCTGTACCGTAACCTTCGCGACTACGTGACTCTCGACGAGCTGGACCTCGAGATCCACTTCGTGAAGGAGAGCTTCGTACTCTCCGACGACAGCCGCTCCACCGAGAAGTTCATGCACGGCATCAAGGTCCTGATGGCCAAGAACTACGTGGACAACCTGTCCGAAGAGGCAAGCAAGGGGATGCGGGAGAAGGCAGAGCAGGGCACGTACCCATCCTCGGCACCGCTCGGCTATGTCAACATCCAGATCGGTGACAAGCGGCGCCTGGCTCTCGATCCCGAGCGTGCGGGTCTGCTGCAAGAGGGGTTCCGGCTGTACGCCGAAGGCAACTGCAGCCTGGAGTACGTCCGTGATTGGCTCGCGGCCGAGGGTCTGACCACGAAGAGAGGCCGGGCACCGTCGAAAAGCACAGTGGAACGGGCGCTCCGCAACCCTTTCTACATCGGCCAGTTCGCCTGGAAGGGGAAGACGTACCGGGGCGATCATCCGCCGCTGGTCAGTGCGGAGCTGTTCCAGCGCGCGCAAGAAGCGTTCAGCAAGGGGAACCACCACGGACGCAAGAAGCGACCGCGGACCTTTGCGTACACGGGCCTGATCAAGTGCGCCGAGTGCGGATGCTCGGTGACTGCAGATATTCACAAAGGCAAGTACATCTACTATCACTGCACGCGAGCACGGGGGGGCTGCGGCACCGCCCAGATACGGGAGGACCGACTCGAAGAGCAGCTCAGTGAGGTCGTCCGCCGGATCTGGATCGACGACGGAACCGTCGACTGGATCATGCAGGCCCTTCGCGAGAGCCATGCTGAGGAGATGGCATACCACGACGAGCAGGTCGCCCGTCTGCAGGCGGAGAGCCGCAAGCTTCAGGGATGGCTCGACCGGGCATATGAGGACCGACTGGCCGGGCGGATTGCGGAGGACCTGTGGGAGCGCAAGAACCGGGGGTGGACAGATCGCCAGAGGGAACTGCTCGCCGCCCTTGAGCGGCACCAGCGCGGGAACCACGCCTACTTCGAGGATGGTGAACGGCTCCTGCGCTTGGCCCAGAGAGCGCACGATCTCTGGCTCGCGCAGCCGCAGAGCGAGAGGCGGAAGCTGCTGGATCTGGTACTCTCGAACTGCACCTGGGACGGGGAAAACGTTGCTGTAACGTACAACAGGCCCTTCTGCTGGCTTGTGAGCCTTGCAGAAGGGCCATTGTGTCCTGTTTGGCGGGGCTGACGGGACTTGAACCCGCGACCTCCGGCTTGACAGGCCGGCACTCTAAACCGACTGAGCTACAGCCCCATAAACCAAAAAACGCTCGCTATACCCCTCGAGCGAGACTCAAAGTACCATACGGCCCGGTCCTTGTCAAGATACCACGGGCCGCGTGTCGCCTCTCTCGACCCCGCCGGACCTGGCGAGATCGGGCCAAGCGCGTGACCTGGCTCTTACTGCTCTGCACGGTCTGTGACAGCCCGACCGCACGGCCCCGGCCCGCGCTTGTCCCGCGCTTGACTCGTATGCTACAATTCGCCAGTCAAGTAGCCCCATGTGAGGTATAGACACCAGATGCGAACCACCGAACCCGCTATGTTGACGGTTGCCGTCGTTTGCTGCGGGGCGCTCTTGATCGCCGGTTGTGCAAGGACTTCTGCGCCCCAGGAGGCGTTGCGGCCGTCTGAAGGGGCAGACATGGCTCGAGACGCGGGCCAGCCCTCCGAGCCTGGTGGCGATGCGGCCGATGGGACAGACCTGGATCCGGACGATGTCGGGATCCCACTGTACCCGGGCGCAGATTACCACGGCGGCGGGTACGTCAAGAACGAGACCGTCCAGGTCATCTCCGCGAAGCTGACGACCGATGACGCCTTCGAGAAGGTGGCCGAGTTCTACAAAGGTGAGTTCCCCGACGTTGATCCCCAGGAGATATCGGGCGCGGGCTCCCGCACGCTGATCTTTCGACTCGGGCCGGAGACGGACATGAAGACCGTAACGATCATGGGCGAAGACGGACAGGCCGAAGTGAACGTGGGCCTGATGAGCATGAAGAAGCCGGCGGCAGGCGGATAGTACTACCCCGGAGACCCCCGGCCCCGCTGCCACCGATCACCGGCACCCAAGGGCCCCCGCGAGGCACTATGAGCGACGAGATCAGCCCTAGGAACAAACTCAACGACCTCACGAACAAGGAATTCCTGCGCGAGACCAAGAGCTTTTGGCTATCGCGCGCCGAGCAACTGCCAACACCGGTGGCGGAGACACTCGAGCAGTTCGTCGACTGGATCCTGCAGTCCCGGGAGCCCGACGAAGCTGAACAGATCCTGGAGCAACTGGACCGAAGCTTCGTGCTGAGCAAGACCCCGCCGCGCAGCAAGCTCAAGTCCCTGCACCCGGCTACCTTCTCCGAGCTCGACGTGGAGCGGCTGATCCGCTTCTTCTCCAAGCAAGGGGAGTGTGTTCTGGACCCCTTCTTAGGCAGCGGCTCCACCCTCATCGCCTGCGCGAATTGTGGGCGGAATGGCGTGGGCGTTGAGCTGTCGCAGGACTGGGCTCAGATTGCTCGCCGCCGCATCGACGAGGAGGCCACAGGCCGTCTATTGAGCGACTATGACGTCGATCTGCAAGTGATAGCAGGAGACGCCAAGGACGCGCTGGACGGCCTGCAGGAGAACTCCGTGGACTTCGTCGTCACCAGCCCTCCGTACTGGAGCATCTTGACCAAGAAGGCGGGCATGAAGGCGAAGGCCGAGCGTACCGACAAGGGGCTCGCGACGAAGTACAGTGATGACGAGAGGGACCTGGGGAACATACAGTCCTACGAGCGGTTCCTGGACGAACTGGCGGCAGTGCTGTGCAAGTGCGGCCGCGTCCTGAAGCCGAAGCGATACATGGCCGTGATCGTGTCGGACTTCCGGCACGGCCCGAAGTTCTACCTGCTACACAGCGATCTGGCCGGCCGCATCGAGGAAGCCGGGTTGCCACTGAAGGGTGTCACTATCCTCGCGCAGGACAACAAGAATCTGTATCCCTTCGGCGTACCGCATGCTTTTGTGTCAAACATCCACCATCAGTACATTCTCGCGTTCCAGAAGCCGGCCGAGGACTGACTCCGGCGGCCGCCGCGCGGCATCCACGGGCGTGTCAGGGAACGACTACGGGGATTGCCGCGGAGAAGTCCACCGCCGCCTCGACCACGGGGTTGCGCGACCATGACCAGGGCCATGGCAAGGCCGCCGGGATAATGACCACCGAACTGCGCAATTGCAGGCAGGCCGAGGGCACCGCGTCGGCCATCCTGCCCACGTGAGGCACGTCCTCACCCTCGACATGGTAGGCGCGAAGCACTTTGCGGGCGGCCTGTACGTTGCGGTGGGCGGCCTCTCGGCGCTGATCGGCGCAGACGACGTCGAGCACTACGTTCATGCCCGAGGCGAGCGAGCCGGCAAGCTGCAGGGCACGGCCCCCGGCGATTGAGGGCTCGTAGCACAGCAGCAGTCTATCCCAGGGAACGATCTCGTCGCGGCACAGAACCGTCGGGATAGTGGGCTGGTGAATGATGCTGGCCGCGCTGGCGCCCACGCGGGAACGGCCCATCGTCCCGCGTCGCCCGACGACAAGCAGGTCCATCCCCACCGATCGCTCCCGGAGCAGTCGCCTCGCCATGCCGTGCAGGCGCTCGTGACTGCACACGATTCCGCGTTCCTCGCACATCTTGACGGCGAGGCTCAGGTCCCCGTCATCCTCGACGATGGGCAACTCGTCTTCGGCCGCTCTGGCATCAATCCGGTCGACCAGAGAGACGGGATCATCATCGTCAGCGAGCAGCTCCGTCGCCGGGCCGATGGGCTCAACAGCCTGGAGCAGATGCAGGCGGGCACTGGTGGCATCGGCAAGTAGCATAGCCTGCCGTAGCGCGGCCCTGCTGCCGCGGGATCCATCGAAACCAACCATCACGTTGCGCATAGAAACTTCCGGGGCAGCTAAGACTCGTCTGGCGGCGGGCGATGCGTTTGACTGTGACGCCCCATTGATTCATTGCCTGCTGACGGCCCAGACGGCTCGGTGATACAAGGTAGGCTAGCCTATTGCTGACGGAGCCAAACCATGAAGCTGAAGTCGGGCACTCTTCTGTCGACGACGAACTCCACGGGCTCACTTGTGCTAAGAAAGGATGTGCGCTCTACGAGCAGAAGGGGCGCGCCCTCCTGCACCGGAAGGTACCTGGCATCGCGAGCCGTGGCGGCTGTTGAGGAGATGGTCTGCCGCGCCACCGCTATGGCGATGCCGTACTCGGTCTGGAGCACTTCGGTGAGCGACTCATTGGTGTCTAGACCGCGCTGTAGTAGCCCCTGCACGACGTGGGGCGGGAAGTACCCGGTCTGCAGACACAGCGGCTCATCATCGGCCAGCCGGACCCTCTCGACGCGAATAAGATGCCGGCGCTTGGGCAACTTGAGTTGTGCGCCGGCCTCCGGCACCTCCTTGGTCTGCACCTCCTCGATGCCCAGCACGACAGAACTCGCGATTCGGCCGTGTTCGGCCATGTCCCTGGTGAAATTGGGGATCCGGTTGGCGTCGATGATCTCCTCACTCAAAGGTGTGGCGTCCATCACGTAGGTGCCCCGGCCCTGGCGAGTAGCGATGATGCCACGCTCGTCGAGCTCGCGTAGCGCCTGCTTGACGGGTGCCAGACTCACCCCGAAATGGGCCGCCAAAGCCTCCTGAGTGGGCAACTGGTCGCCCGGCTTCAGGCGCTCTGAGCGGATCTCCTGCTCGAGGATACGCATGATCTGGGCATAGAGCGGGTTGCTATCACCCGGTGACAGCCTGCGCATTCGTACGTTCGACATCGCTTTGCGAGGCTCCATTCCGCAACGGTAAGGAGGACGCCGCAGACGTGAAGCCGCGCCTCCAGATGCTCTGCGGTTCAAGGGCCCATCGTCGACAAATCGGCCCGGCGCATTCCCGTCCGGGCGACTCATGGTTCTATCCGGCGGATCGCCCAGGCCTGCACGACAACCATATGCCCGCCACTGCGACACGAGCCGCCGGTCCCCACACAAAATCGCGAGCCAGAGCATGGCTGTGCAGGGAATGATCGGCCCCAACTGCCGGTCAGTATATCATTATAATAGGTCCTGCTCTCGAACTTGACAACCCATTCGGGGGCGGGTAAACTCTCCTACGTGCGTGATTGTATTCAGTATAGTGATTATGTTGAATTCTTGCACATATATTGACAACAAATTTGACGGAGCGCGGAACTCTCGTCGCGGGCGGTGTCGGCATGCTGCGCGACAAACGCTTCTACAGTGACGGCCTGAGATTGAGCACGGTTGGCTTGACGCTTGCGCTGTCGATCGGCATCGGCGCAGGCATTGGCGTATGGCTCGACGGGCGCTTCGGCACCGAGCCAGCCCTTACAGTGGTTGGCTTTCTGCTGGGCGCTGTCGCCGGCTTCCGGGAGCTTTTCCGGGCTGTGAAGTAGGGGCCTATGGCGGAGCATGCGGAGAGCATACAACAGGTGTTGGTCCGTACCTACCGAACCACCACTGTGGTCGCAGTGGTGGTTGTGTTGTGGATATGGGCTTATGTTGACGCCCGCGGTGCCGCCATATTCAGTCTAGGCGTGCCCTTGGGCATGCTTCTTCTGGCCGCCGTGAGCTTTCAAGTGCACCGAATGGGCCCATCGAAGGGCTCAGTCGGCAAAGGCAAGCTTGCCTTCGTTGGGGTGGCGGTGGGGAAGTTCGCGCTGGCGGGACTGGTGATGTACCTGGTGTCCCGCTGGTCGCCGGCTCAGTTGCCGTATGTGGCGGCCGGGTATTCCCTTCCGGTCGCCGTTCTTGTGTTGAAAATGTTGGGCACCGGGCTGAACCGTCACGTGGACGCCGAGCCGGTGGCGGGCTCCGGTGGCAACTGCTCCGGCCGACGAGTCGGGGAATGAGCAACGCCGCACAACAACCCAGCTTGAAGCCACACACAGACCGAGTCTGCCAGCATGGAAGAACACATCGCAACTTGGGTCAACGTGATCGTCAATATCGAGCCGGAGCCCCTGCGGCACTACTTGTCGGCCAACTCGCTGTCGGCCATTCTGGTAATCGTCGCACTGATGGTGCTGGTACGTCTTGGCACGAAGCGACTGGAGATGCGCCCTACGCGTGGGCTCCAGGTACTGTGGGAATGGGTGTGGCAGAGCTTCGAGGGCCTCTCATCCAGCATCATCGGGGCTGAAGGCAGCAAGCACACACCCTTCCTTGGCACGGTATTCATCTACGTTGTCGCCCTGAGTCTGCTCGGGGTAATCCCGGGCTTCGTCTCCCCGACCGCCTCGCTGTCCATGACTCTGGCGCTGGCGCTGGTGACCGTGGGATACGTTCAAGTATGCGGCTTTCGAGCTCATGGCTGGCGCTATGTGATGCATTTCGTGGGAGAGCCCCTGTGGCTGGCGCCGCTGAACATACCGATCCACTTAATTGGCGAGTTGGCCCGGATCATCTCCCTCGCGGTGCGGCTTTTCGGCAACATCTTCGGTGAAGACACCGTCATCGCGCAATTGCTGGCCATGGCGGCCGGCATCCTTGCGGTTATCCACGTGCCGATCCCGCTGCACTTCCCGATGGTGCTGTTCCATATCTTCGTGAGCTTCGTGCAGGCGCTTGTGTTCACGATGCTTGCGGCGGCCTACATCTCGGGCGCGGTAGAGCACCACGATGAGGCGCATGAGGGCCATGAGGCCCACGAGACGGCCCAGGCTGTTTGAGGGCGTAGACCAATCCGGCCCGACCGGCAGCGGCGGGCCATGACATTGCACGACGACGCACGAAACTGATGCGGATGCCCGGCCGCACTGGCTTGTCGACCGACCACCGCAAACTGTCCGTACCGGACGAGACATTGAGGGAGGCCCCAAATGCCCTACTACGGAGTAGCATTGGCACTTGCCGTAGGTCTTGGACTACCAATAGCTGTCCTGAGCGCCGCGATGGCCCAGGGAAAGGCCGCCGCCGCGGCAATGGAGGGTATCGCTCGCCAGCCCGACGCCGCCAGCGACATCCGCGCCGCACTGATCTTGTCGCTGGCGCTCATCGAGTCCCTGGTCATCTACGCATTGCTCATCTTCTTCATGCTGCAGGGCAAGCTACCCGGGGTCCTGGACGTGCTGGGGGAAGGCGCCAAAGCCGTCGCCGGTCACTAGACATGAACGCTTCCCGCAGTTGCCGTGGGGTAGATGCCTGAGAACGGCTGGTGGCAAAGACCATGTCCATACTTCATGATTTGGGTATAGAGCCGCGCGAACTGCTGGTCAACGGTGTTGGCTTCCTCATCCTGCTATGGTTGATGAAGCGCTACCTGTTCGGCCCGGTTGGGTCATTCATCCGGGCTCGACAGGAGAGAATCGCCCACGACCTGGACGCCGCCCAGGCGGACAGAGAGAAAGCCGGCCAGGAGCGCGCCGCGATCGAGAGCCGGCGGGCTGAGATTATGCAGGGCGTCCGCCAGCAAGCCGAGCAGGCCAGGGAGCAGGCCAGGCGCAAGGCGGCTGGGATTACCAAGACGGCCAAGGATGACGCGCGCAAGGTCGAGCAATCCGCCCGAGCGGCCACCGAGCGTGACGTGCGCCGGGCCCAGGTCCAGTTGCGTCGGGAAGTCGGCGCCGCGGCGGCGACGATGTGCCGCAGAATCCTGCAACAGGGGCTCACGGAGCAGCGCCACCAGGCGCTGCTGGACGAGTTCATCGCTGATATTGAGAGGCTGGCAGCCCAAGAGCAGGGCCAGTCATGATCGACCACACCCTTGTCAGACGATACATAGCAGCCACCCACGCGCTTGCGGCCCAGGCCGACGAGGTCGACCGGGTGCAAGAGCAACTGGGGCGGCTGCAGCAGGCCGCAAAGACAGAGCCGCTCTTCCTACCGATGCTGAGGCATCCTGACATTTCCCTGGATGATAAGCGCGCGGTGCTCCTGCGAGTGGCGGGCGCGCAGCCCTCACGGGTCGTGGCGGGCCTGCTGGACCTGTTGTTGGAGAAGGAGCGCACCGAGGTGCTCCTGGCGGCCGCGGATGCGTTCACTCAGGTGGCCGATGAGGCGAAGGGCGTCGTGCGAGCGCACGTCGAGGTTGCCCACGAGCCCACCGAGGCGCAGAAGCAACGGCTTGAAACCGCCTTGTCCCGCCTGGCGGGCGCACCGGTGGTTACCGAGTATCTCACGGCGCCCGAGGTTATCGGGGGGGCGCGCCTGCGCATCGCCGGACGGCTCATCGATGGATCGCTGGCCGGGCACATCGACGGGATGGTCGAGCAGGTCGGCTCGATGACAGCCGGCGGCGACCGGCCCTGAGCCACAGCGCCCCCCGGGGGCGCACTCAACCGCGTCTTGCCCTGCGCGAGGTCGCGGATCGTGTGATTGATCGTACCGAGGTGAGATGAATTGCCTCTCCGTGCAGAGGAAGTTGCGGCGGTTCTGCGCAGCGAGATCGAGCGCTATGAATCCAAGCTCAAGATGGAGCGCGTGGGTACCGTCTTGCAGGTGGGTGACGGCATCGCGCGCGTGTACGGGCTGGATGATGTGATGGCCTCGGAGCTCGTCGAGTTCCCCGGCGGCGTCATGGGCATCGCGCTGAACCTTGAGGAAGACAATGTCGGTTGCATCCTTCTGGGGCCCGACAGGGACATTCAGGAGGGTGACAAGGTCCAGGCGGTGGGACGCATCGCTGAGACCCGGGTCGGCGAAGCGCTTTTCGGTCGCGTCGTGAACCCCCTGGGTGAGCCGATGGATGGCGGGGGCCCCGTGAGCACTGATGAGACGGGGCTCATCGAGGTCAAAGCCCCCGGTGTGATCGACCGCCAGCCCGTATGCGAGCCGCTGCAGACCGGCATCAAGGCCATCGACTCGATGATCCCGATCGGTCGCGGACAGCGCGAGCTGATCATCGGCGACCGTCAGATCGGCAAGACGGCCATCGCCATTGACACGATCATCAACCAGAGGGATACAGACGTTAAGTGCGTCTACGTGGCCATCGGTCAGAAGCTGTCAACTGTGCGCCGCACCGCCGCGGTACTCGAGCAGCACGGAGCCCTGGATTACACCTGCATCGTCGCCGCCTGCGCCAGCGACCCGGCCGCGGTGCAGTACGTGGCCCCCTACGCGGGCTGCACCATCGGCGAGTACGTGCGCGACCGCGGCGGGCACTGCCTCGTGGTGTACGATGACCTTTCCAAACACGCGGTGGCCTACCGCCAGGTTTCTCTGCTCCTGCGCCGCCCGCCTGGGCGTGAGGCCTACCCGGGCGACATCTTCAATCTGCACTCGCGGCTACTGGAGCGGGCCTGCAAGCTCAACGATGAGCTCGGGGGCGGCTCGCTGACGGCTCTGCCGATCATCGAGACCCAGGAAGGCGATTTCTCCGCCTACATCCCCACTAACGTCGTCTCGATCACCGACGGGCAGATCTACCTTGACCCCGACCTGTTCCACCAGGGCGTGCGCCCGGCTGTCGACGTGGGCGAGTCGGTGTCGCGAGTGGGCTCCGCCGCCCAGACCAAGATGATGAAGAGCGTGGCCGGTCGTCTGAAGCTGGACTTGGCCTCATATCGCGAGTATGAAGCCTTCGCCCAGTTCTCGTCGGACCTCGATGCGCAGACGCGCGCCATCCTCGACCGGGGCAACCGCATGGTCGAGACGCTTAAGCAGAACCAGTACGCGCCCATGTCGACGGTCGACCAGACCATCGCCCTGTTCGCCGCCACGCGAGGGCATTACGCTGACGTGGAAGCTGACCAGGTGACCGATCTGGAAGCGGCGATCATCGGCCATGTGCACAACAAGCATGCATGGCTTCCCGACCAGATGGCCCGGGCCCAGGAATTGTCCGAAGAGAATACCCAGGCGCTCACAAAAGCCATTGACGAGGCGGTCGCGATGCAGGCCCAGACCCGGGACGCCTCGTCAGACCCCGAGCGTGCCGACTGATGCCTGAGAACCTCAGAGCCATACGACGGAAGATAAAGACCGTCCAGAGCATCGGCAAGATCACTCGCGCGATGAAGATGGTCGCTGCCGCGAAGTTGCGGCGGGCTCAAGGCCAGGTGGATGCCGGGCGAGTCTATTGGGACGCTCTGGCCCAGCTTATCGGCCATGTCGCTGACTGCGCCGAGGAGCTTTCGCACCCGTTCTTACAGCCCGGTCCGGGCGAAACTGATGCGGTGCTGGTCATCGGCGGGAGCCGAGGCCTTTGCGGCAGCTACAATGTCTCGCTGCTGCGGCACGCGCTGCAGTCCGTGTCATCGCTCAAGCCCCGGCCGCGGCTGATGACGGTGGGCCCCAAAGCGCAGCAGTTCCTCAGCAAGCGGGGCTGGGCCATTGAGAAGGCCTTCGGCGTGCCCGAGGAGAGCGAGCGCCTACAGATGGCGACCGACGTCGCGGCAGGGCTGCGTGAGCTCTTCCTGTCGGGCCAGGTGGGGACCATTCATGTGGTCTTCACCGAGTTCTACTCAGCCATTCGACATAGGCCTCTGACGCGGCAATTGCTCCCCGTTCAGGCGGCTGAGATGCACGACAAGAACGGCGGTGGCATCGGGGACTACATTTTCGAGCCCGCTGCAGAGCAGTTGCTGGGCGGGCTGTTGCCAAGAGCCGTGGACGCGGCTGTCTACAGGATGTTGCTAGAATCCGCCGCCGCCGAGGAAGGCGCTCGGATGGCCGCCATGACCGCGGCTACCGATAACGCGGACGAAATGACCACTACACTGAAGCGCGATCTGAACCGTGCCCGCCAGAGCCAGATAACAACCGAGTTGTTAGAGGTTGTCAGCGGGGCCGAGGCACTCGAGTCCGGCTAGTTGGGCGGCGCCCGGGCCGCGGTCGTGCATTCACACTGCGCAGATCAATGACCGCACACTGGTTGGGATGACAATATGGCCCATGGCAAGATAGTCTCGATACGAGGACCGGTCGTGGACGTACGGTTCCCTGCGGACGCACTGCCTGCCCTTCTCCAGGCACTGCTCGTACGGGACGAGCAGCGCGGCATCAGCCTCACCATGGAGGTGGCGCAGCATCTGGGCGACGACATGGTGCGTTGCGTCGCCATGGATTCCACGGACGGCCTGATCAGGGGCATGGAGGTACAGGACACCGGCGGGCCCATCACGGTCCCGGTCGGCAAGTCCACCCTCGGCCGTGTCTTCGACCTGCTCGGCAACGCCATCGACGACGCGGGGCCTGTTGAGGCCGACGAGCGATGGCCCATCCACCGCGAGCCGCCCAGCTTCGAGGAACAAAGCGTTGCCGAGGACCAGTTTGAGACCGGCATCAAAGTCGTGGACCTTCTGTGCCCCTTCCCCCGGGGCGGCAAGATCGGCCTGTTTGGCGGCGCCGGCGTGGGCAAGACCGTGCTCATCATGGAGCTCATCCACAACGTCGCCACCAGTCATGAAGGCGTCTCCGTCTTCGCCGGCGTTGGCGAGCGCACCCGTGAGGGTAACAGCACCTGGCTGGAGATGAAGGAAGCCGGGGTTCTGGAGCAAACGATTCTGGTCTTCGGGCAGATGAGCGAGCCGCCGGGGGCGCGCTTGCGGGTTGCCCTTTCCGCCCTGTCCATGGCCGAGTACTTCCGCGATGAGGAAGGCCAGGACGTGCTGCTGTTCGTGGACAATATCTTCCGTTTCACCCAGGCAGGCTCTGAGGTCTCGGCACTGCTGGGACGCATGCCCTCGGCCGTGGGCTACCAACCGACGCTGTCCACCGAGATGGGTGAGCTACAGGAGCGGATCACATCCACCCACAAGGGCTCGATCACATCGGTGCAGGCGATCTACGTTCCGGCCGATGACTACACGGACCCGGCGCCGGCTACAACCTTTAGCCACCTTGACGCCAACGTGTCATTGTCTCGGGAGCTGTTCGCCCAGGCTATCTACCCGGCTGTCGACCCCCTGGACTCCACCTCGCGCCTGCTCGACCCACGAACCGTGGGCGATCGACACTACGCTGCGGCCCGGGGAGTGCAGCAGATACTGCAGCGATACAAAGACCTGCGCGACATCATCGCGATTCTGGGCATTGACGAGCTGTCCGATGAGGACAAACTCACCGTGGCGCGCGCTCGACGCATCCAGCAATTCCTGACCCAGCCAATGTTTGTGGCCGAGGTGTTCACCGGGATTCCCGGCGCGTACGTTCCCATCGAGGAGACCATCCGCGGCTTCGAGGAGATACTGCAGGGACAGCACGACGACAAGCCGGAAGATGCCTTCCGAATGGCCGCCAGCATTGATGACGTGGCCTCAGCGGCCGCGAAGACCGCGACGGGATAGAAGATATGCCGGACACATACCGTCTTCAGATCGTGA